>Ga0073904_10003321_pt1 | contig 12124 bp, 11 predicted proteins | sample KloWWTrecipitate_FD_66668 | JGI IMG/M metagenome (GOLD analysis project Ga0073904, IMG submission 66668) | Active sludge microbial communities from Klosterneuburg, Austria, studying microevolution and ecology of nitrifiers - Klosterneuburg... | ecosystem: Engineered > WWTP > Aerobic digester >...
GCAACACCGAGCGACTGCAGCTCTGGCGCCTGCAGTCCCAGCGCCTTGCCCAGCAACAGCGACAACACCGTGACGTTGACCGGATGCATCCAGGCCCGGTCGCCCGTGGTCTCGGACAACAAGCGGATCGACGATTCGGATTGTCCCAGCATGTCGCCGACCAGCCCGTCGACCAACTGCCGGCACAGGGCAGCTGCGTCCTGGGGCGTGTCGGTGAGCCGCTCGATTACCTGCCGGTATTGCCGGATGGCGGAATCGAACTGCTTGTCACAACGGGCCAGGCTTTCGTTCTGGGTCCGGATCAGCTCACCATGCTCCAGCCGCCGCTGCAGCTCTTCCTCCTGCAGGCGGGCAGCCTGTTGCGCTGCGTCGTCGACCAGAGTGCCTGAACCCAGCCCCTGTGTCTGGTCATCGGACTCGAACTCAGACTCTGCATCATGCTGCTCGCCAGGCACTGCTACCGCAGGCGCGGGATCACTGCGCGCAGGCACATAACGAATCTGCGGCAAACCCAGGCTGCGCAAGGTCTCGATCTGCCGAAGCGAGCTGATCTTGAAGCTGCCCTTGGGGAATGGATGCGACATCCAGCCCAGTTGCAGGTCGACAAACAGGCCGAGCCGCAACTTGTCAGGTGCGATGTAGTCGTAGCCGGAATCCATCATGCACGGTCCGCGCAACGGGGCAACCCACGTGCAGCAGAAGTTGAACAGTCAATGGCAGACATTGATGGCGAGCTTACTCCCTGCCAATGCCGTCGGCCCCTGCCATGGACAAAACTTCAGCATTGCGGTAATCCGTTGTACCCCGCACGCGACACCTTCAGGTCAAAAGGACGCGCGCAAAATGCCCAACAACCCGTCCCCATCCAACCCGATCGAATTTTTCCTCGACTGCTCCAGTCCCCGGACCTGTCTGGCGTTTGACCATGCACAGCCATTGGCCGGCGAAATCGGCGTACCGACGATGTTCATCTGCGCCGACATGTACGTCGGCAACAACCGGCTGGCGCTGGTGCGCGCTGCAACGCTCAGGCAAAAAGCCGCGCAATGGACTGGCCGGCCGGAGCCACTTGCCCGGACATCGGTACCAGCGCGCCCTGGTGCCAGCATGACCAGCCATACAGTGCTGCGAACGTGATGCCGGTGGCCGGCGCACCTGCCGACCCGACACGCTCGGCACCGCGCCTGGCCGCGTCGATGAACCAGGCTGGCAGGCTCAGGTGGTATGGATTGCGCGCCACTTCGCCAATATGCAGCGACAGGGCCGCGACCAGGGTCGCCACATCAGCGGCTTCGAGGGCCAGCATGAGCGCTGGCGCCATCTGCGTATTCCAGTACTCACTGAACAACAAATGCAGCCGCCAGTCGGGCGCCAGATGCTGCACGGCGGCCATGACAAGCGCGTGGGTGCCTATATGGGCCGGATGCCCATCCAGGCCATGGGGACAGACCACGACACGCGCACGGTAATGCCGGATCAGCGCTGCCACACGGGCCACCTGGGCATCGCGCTGCTGCAGGTCGTCGCTGCCATCGAAGGCGCGAACCTGCTCGAACGCCTGTCCAGGGGTACCGCTGGCGCTGAGCAGGTCGAAGCCCAGAAAAGCGCAACAGCGCTCGAGTTCGCCCCAGCGTTCGGCCCTTCTCTCGCGCTTGCTGCCCAGCGTGACCGCCACATTGACCACGCGCCATCCGTTCTCGGCACGCAGGCGCCAGGGCAAGGCGCCTGCAATCGCTTCGTCATCCGGATGTGGCGAGAACACCAGGCACACCGGGGCGTGCTCGGCCACTTCAGGCAGCACCGGAGCCTGGCCATCAGCCGCGGCCAACAGGTCGCCCTGGTGCAGCAGACTCTCAAAGCCACGGACATAGGCGAGAAACGGGTCGTTCATGGCAGCTTCCTGGGCTCCAGAGGCGGCAAACCCCGCCGGGGCGGGGTTTGCTTTGCAATACAGCAACTATCAGTCAGGCCGATCAGCCCATGTGCAGGCCACCGTTGACCGAGAAATCGGCGCCGGTGGAATAACCACCCTCATCCGAGGCCAGCCAGGCAATGATGGATGCGATTTCGCTGGGTTCGCCAAGGCGCTTGACCGGAATCGTCGCGACGATCTTGGCCAGCACGTCCTCGCGGATCGCCTTGACCATATCGGTGCCGATATAACCCGGGCTGACGGTGTTGACCGTCACGCCTTTGGTGGCCATTTCCTGTGCCAGCGCCATCGTGAACCCGTGCATGCCGGCCTTGGCCGCCGAATAGTTGGTCTGACCGGCCTGGCCTTTTTCGCCGTTGACCGAACTGATGTTGACAATGCGGCCCCACCCTTTTTCGACCATGTCTGGAACCACCTGCTTGGTGACGTTGAACATGGAGTTCAGGTTGGTATTCATCACCGCGTCCCAATCATCACGCGTCATCTTCAGGAACATGCGGTCCTTGGTGATGCCGGCGTTGTTGACCAGTACATCGATGGCGCCATGCTCGGCCTTGGTCTTGGAGAAAGCGGCCACCGTGGAATCCCAGTCACCGACGTTGCCGACCGATGCATGAAAGTTGAAGCCCAGCGCAGCCTGTTCGGCAATCCACTTGGCGTGGTCGCGGGTCGGCCCGCAGCCGGCGATGACCTTGAAGCCCTCCTTGTGCAGCCGCTGGCAGATCGCCGTTCCGATGCCGCCCATGCCACCGGTTACATACGCAACTTTTTGACTCATATTGTTCTCCTCTTGTTGAAATCCTGATCCATGGGCTTGGTCGATCAGCGCGCGATCGTCAACGCAACACCCATACCACCGCCGATACACAGCGAGGCGATGCCTTTCCTGGCATCGCGACGCTGCATCTCATGGAGCAATGTCACCAGTATGCGACATCCGGACGCACCAATCGGATGCCCGATGGCAATTGCCCCACCGTTCACGTTGACCTTGCTGGTGTCCCATCCCATCTCCTGATTCACGGCACATGCCTGGGCGGCAAACGCCTCGTTGATCTCCAGCAGATCGAGTTCCTGTGCTTTCCAGCCGGCGCGCTCCAGCGCTTTCGTCGACGCGGACACCGGGCCCATGCCCATCAATGCCGGATCCAGACCGCTGGTGGCGAAACTGGCAATACGACCGAGCGGCTTGAGGCCCAGTGATGCAGCCTTCTTGGCCGTCATGACCATCACTGCCGCGGCGCCGTCATTGAGGCCGGAGGCATTGCCGGCGGTGACGCCGCCAGCCTTGTCAAAGGCCGGACGCAAGCCAGCCAATGCTTCGGCGCTGGTTTTCTTGTTGATGTATTCATCGGCCGCGAACAGGATCGGGTCGCCCTTGCGCTGCGGTATGCTGACCGGCACGATCTCGTCCTTGAAACGGCCGGCTTCCTGGGCGGCAGCCGCCTTCTGCTGGCTGGCCAGCGCGAGTGCATCCTGGGCCTCGCGGGTGATGCCGTACTTGCGCGCCACGTTTTCTGCCGTGATGCCCATGTGGTACTGGTTATATACATCCCACAGGCCGTCCACGATCATGGTGTCGACCAACTTCCAGTCACCCATGCGCTGGCCATCACGCGAGTTGGGCAATACATGCGGCGCTGCGCTCATGTTTTCCTGGCCGCCGGCAATGACGATTTCGCTATCGCCACAAGCAACCGCCTGCGCGGCCAGCATGACGGCCTTCAGGCCGGAACCGCACACGGCATTGATGGTCAGGCCCGGCGTGGCCTGGCTCAGGCCGCTCTTGATCAAGGCCTGGCGCGCCGGGTTCTGCCCTGCACCTGCAGCCAGAACCTGGCCCATGATGACCTCGCCGACCTGCTCGGCCTTCAGGCCACTGCGCTTGAGCACTTCGGCAATGACGATGGCACCGAGTTCGGTGGCGGGGACCTTGGCCAGCGAGCCGCCAAACTTGCCAACGGCGGTTCGGGCGGCTGCGACGATGACGATTTCTTCCATGTGCTTCTCCTTCTCTTTGGTTTCTGGTTCAGATTCTGGTTCAGGCCTTGGCCTTGACATAACGTCCGGGCGCCGGTTCGATCACCTTGTATTTGCCCCGTCCGTAGGATTTCGGTGCGGCAATCTGCTTGCCCGCATGGCTCTTTAGCCACGCAGCCCAATCGGGCCACCAGCTGCCAGGATGCTCCTTGGCACTGGAAATCCAGTCCTCGACCTTGGCCGGAAATTTGTCGGCCGGCCCGGTCCAGTGGCTGCGCTTGTTCTTGGCAGGTGCATTGATGACCCCGGCAATATGGCCTGACGCTCCCATGACGAAGCGCTTCTTGCCCGGCAGATGCTGGGTTGATGCATAGGCGCCACCGATGGGCACGATATGGTCTTCGCGCGAGCCATATACATATACCGGCAGGTCGACCTTGCGCAGATCGATCCTGGCGCCGCACACGGTCAACTTGCCCGGTTTGACGAGCCGGTTTTCGAGGTAGGTGTTGCGCAGATACCAGGCGTAGAAAGGACCCGGCAGATTGGTCGAGTCGCTGTTCCAGTACAGCAGGTCGAATGGCGGGGGCGTCTCGCCCTTGAGGTAGTTGCCAACGACATAGTTCCACACCAGGTCGGTCGGGCGCAGAAACGAAAAGGTCGAGGACAGATCCTGGCCCTTCATCAGGCCACCCTTTCCCATTTCCTGTTCGCGGTACTTGACGAAGGCCTCGTCGATGAACACGTCGAGCACGCCGGTGTCGGTGAAATCGAGCAAGGTCGTCAGCAAGGTGACGCTGGCCACCGGCTTCTTGTCGCGTTGAGCCAGCACTGCCAGCGCCGTCGTCAGGATGGTGCCACCCACGCAGAAGCCCAGCGCGTTGATGGTTTTCGAATCCGAAATATCCTGCACCACCGAAATCGCCTTGATCGCGGCATCCTCGATGTAGTCATCCCAGGTCTTGTGCGCCAGCGAGGCATCCGGGTTGCGCCAGCTGACAACAAAGGTGCGGTGGCCCTGCTCGACCGCATAACGCACCAGCGAGTTCTCGGGCTGAAGGTCCAGGATGTAGTACTTGTTGATGCACGGGGGCACCAGCAATAGCGGCTTCTCGCAGACCTTGGTCGTCAGCGGCTTGTATTCGATCAGCTGGAACAGCTCGTTCTCGAACACGATCGCGCCTTCCGTGGTAGCCACATTGCGCCCCACCTCGAACAGGCTTTCGTCGGTCATCGACACATGGCCTTGTTGCACGTCGTGCAGCAGGTTCTGCAGCCCCTTGGCAATGCTCTCGCCCTTGGTCTCGATGGCTTTTTGCTGGGCCTCGACATTGAACGCCAGGAAGTTGCTCGGCGCTGCTGCGGCAATCCATTGCTCGACCGCGAATCGCACCCGGGCACGGGTTTTTTCGTCGGCTTCGACCGCATCGGCCAGGCCCATCATGGTGCGGGCGTTGAGCAGGTAGTTCGCCGCGGCCATCGCGGCAACCGGATTGTTGCTCCATGCGGCACTGGCAAACCGCTTGTCACTGACCTGGGCCTTGCCTTGCAGCGACTGGGACCACAACTCTGCAGCGTCCTTGAGGTACTGCTGTTGCAGTTCCTGCATGCGGGGTGCGGAGAAGCGGATGGCAGGCATCTGGTCGGGCGGCGCTGCTGCACCGGCGACGGCGGGCGCCATGTTCTGCAGCGCCTGCAAGGCGCCCGTCCACTGGCCCATCAGCGTTTGCTGCATCTGCTCGGCCGACTGCTTCCAAAACTCGCCGTTGTGCTGTTCCATCTTGTCGTCCTGCTATGCCTGTTCCTGAGCCCCTAGTATCACCGAGGTGACCTTCGGTAAACTGACACGCAGGCAACTTTCAGATCCCTCAATGTACCTTGTTCCAATTGCCTGGTTGTATGTCACGCTGATGATGGCCATCGTCGAGGCCACCAGCAGCAACGGTACTGTTCTGGGCGCCCTCGTCACCTTCGTACTGTACGGGTTGCTGCCAGTGGCACTGGTGATGTACCTGCTGCGCACGCCGGGCAGACGACGCGCGCAGCGGGCGCGCGAGAAGGCTGGCGCCGCAGCGGGCGACTCAATCGAGCCAGATGCAGGCCGCCATGCGCCCGCTGCCACCGAGAACGCGGTTGTCGCGCCGGTGCGAGAAAAATCGTGAGGGATTGTTCACCGTGCACCAGGGGGCAGTTGCGTCGTTGCCGTAGCTGCGGGTAATCCCCATGTTTTGCAGCCGCTGACGCGCCAGACCCGCCAGATCGGCCAGCCACTTGCCGTCGGGCTGCGCCGCAAAACACGACGCGGCGTCTGCGTCACGCGCGACAAAGGCGGCACGAACCTCCGGTCCCACCTCGAATTCCTGCGGGCCGATACAGGGGCCCAGCCAGGCCAGCGTCTGTCCGGCCAGCGAAGTTTGGTCGGCACCGGCCAGTACCAGCAACTGCGCGAATTGCGCAAAACATGACTCGAGCACGCCCTCGGCCAGGCCGCGCCAGCCCGCGTGCGCCGCGCCCACGGCTCGCCCGGCAGTGTCGGTGAACAACACCGGCAGGCAATCGGCCACCCGCATGGTGCAGACCACCCCCGGGGTCACGCTGGTGCAGGCATCGGCCTCGATCACCCCAGGCTCGGCGACGCCGTCCAGCGTGACCGAGGCGATGCCATGGACCTGGCTGAGGTAAATCGGCGGTACGCCCAGCGCGGCCTGCAGGCGTGCGCGATTGGCATCGACCGCCAGCGTGTCGTCGCCGGACGGCCGACCCAGGTTCATGCTGTCGAAAGGCGCACGCGACACGCCACCGTTGCGGGTGGTGAAAACCGCCCGCACCCCCGGCGGCGCCGGCCATTGCGGAATCAGCCAGTCCGGATCGCGCTGCAGCGACGCGCCTGCCAACTGCACGACACTACCCGCAGCCGCCGCCATCATGCCTCGTGGTCGGGACACGCCGATGGATGCGCGCGTGCAAATGCGTCCAATGCCATACAGGCATCGAAAGCGGCCATCGTGCGCGGCAGCCCGGAGAAGTCGCAGTTGAAACGCTGGCCGTTGTAGATCTGCGGAGCCAGGCAGCAGTCGGCAAGCGTCGGCGTATCGCCAAAGCAGTATTTGCCTCCCTTGCCTTGTGCCAGCTGGCGCTCGAAGGCCTGCAGACCCTCGCGCACCCAGTGCCGGTACCAGGCTGTCTTGGCCTGCTCGTCGACATGGAGCTCGCGCACCAGGTACTTGAGCACCCGCAGGTTGTTCAATGGATGGATCTCGCAGGCAATACTTTGGGCCAACGCCCGCACCCGGGCCCGGTCGACCGGGTCTTTGGGCAGCAGCGCCGGCTCGGGATGGGTCTCCTCGAGATACTCGATGATGGCCATCGATTGCGAAAGACGCAGATCACCCACTTCAAGCACCGGCACCAGGCCATCGGCAGCAATGTCGGCGTAGGGCTGCAGTTGATGCTCGCCGCGCGCCAGATGCACCGGCACGTAGTCGTAGGCCAGGCTCTTGAGGCCCAGCGCAATACGAACGCGATACGATGCGGACGATCGAAAATAGTTGTAAAGCTTCATGCTGGAGAGCATAAACCCAAGTGCTGCGGCGACAAAGCCGCCCGGATAAACCCGATTCGGCCCTCCATGGGCCGGTATCCACCCACCAACGCCCGATCACGACCCGCCAGGCTGCATCCACAGACCCGTGTCGGAACAGGGCTGCCGGCTCAGTCGGCCGGTACGCGGCGGGCCTTGCGGCTCTTGCCGCTGCCGGCAAACAAGGCCTGACGGGCGCTGCGCGTGATCGCCGCGACGCAGGGATGGGTGATGCGGCGCTCAACCGAGATCGCGTAATACTCCACACTGACCCCGTCGGCCTCGCCCAGCGCGATGACACCGAACTGGCGGCAGATATCTTCGGCCAATACGGTCGGTGCGACGAAGATGCCAGTACCCCGGCGGCCGAATTCCATCGCCAGCGCGCTGTCGTCGAACTCCCCGACCACTTGCGGCTGGATCTCGCGCGTCTGGAACCAGTCGCGCAGCTTCTCGCCCACCGCTGAATCGTCGGCCGGCATCAACATCGGGGCGCCATCGAGCTTGGCCGGAAACTCGCCCGCCATGGCCTGTGCCAGCTCCGGGCTGGCAAAGAAGCTCTGGCCCGAGGCCCCCAGCTGGTGGCTGAACGCCTTGATGCTGACCGAAGCCGGGATCGGCGCATCCGACAAAACCAGATCCAGCCGATGCAGCGCCAGTTCTGCCAGCAGGCTGTCGAGTTTCCATTCGCGGCAGACCAGCCGTACACGGTCGTCCAGCCGCGTGGCGGGCTCGACCAGCCGGTATGCAATCGGTTTGGGCAAGGCGTCGGCAACACCGATGCGGAACTCCAGCGCTGGTCGCGTATTCGGATGTTCATGCACCGCCTGCTCCAGTTCTGCGCCCAGCGAGAAGATGTCCTGCGCATATCCCAGCACCAGCCGGCCGGCGTCGGTCAGCACCAGCCCGCGGCCGCTTTTGCTCAACAGCGGGCTGCCCAGCTTCTCTTCGAGCAGCTGGATCTGCCCGCTGATGGTCTGGGGTGTCACATGCAGCTGTTCGCTGGCGCGCATGACGCTGCCCGCCCGGGCAACCTGCATGAAATACAGAAGGTGCTTGTAGTTAATCATCAGTTTTATTCGAATGATATGTAGCAATAATTCGAATTTACATTGTCCATCAAAGCGCCGAGACTGGCGCAGGTGGCAATCTCGCCCGATCCCACGGGGGAAGCGTTGCGCCTAATTCCATTGGCTCATCAGGAACCTGACCATGTACATCCCTCCCAAATGCCGACTGGCCGTCACCGCGATGATGGACCTGGCGTTGCGCCAGCATCATGGTCCGGTGCCGCTGTCAGCCATCAGCACGCGACAGAACGTGTCGCCGTCTTATCTCGACCTGCTGTTCGGCCGCCTGCGCCGCAAGGGTCTGGTCACCGGAACCCGCGGCCCGGGTGGCGGCTATACGCTGGCACGCGAGACCAGTGCGATCTCGCTGGCTGACATCGTCAGTGCGGTCGAGGAAGGTGAAGCACCGGATGCCGACGGGGGCCGGCGGTCTTTCGCAGGTCGCCCGCCCGGTGGCCCGCGTATCGGAAGTCAATGGTGCACCGACCTGGAGCAGCATATGCTTCAGATGCTGGTCGGCATCACGCTCGAAGAGGTGATCGCCCCGCACCGCACGTCGATGCCCGCGCGCTCGCCCGCCACCCATCGACTGCCGACGGCCAAGGGCGTGGGGGCGCGCCAGCGCATGGTGGTCGTTGCCGCCAACTCGATTTTCGCAAGGCCCTTGCGTCTGGCGATCTAGCCGGGACGCGCCAGAGTGATCCGCCGATTGCGCGGCTCTGGCATTTTCGTCGAACCACCACGCGGCTTTCGTATGATGTGATGGACGGCCGGTTCTGCCACGGCCGGTATCCCGCCGCCTGCAGCGGGACCCCGCATCCCAACAACGAGACGCCACGGCCATGAGTATCCGCAACCTGGACCATCTGCTCGACCCCGCCAGCGTGGCGGTATTCGGCGCATCGCAACGGGCTTCCAGCGTGGGCGCCACCGTATGGGCCAACCTGCGCGGCGGCGGCTTCAAGGGGCCGATATACGCCGTCAATCCGCGTCACCAGGATTTCGACGGGGTACCGGTGTATGCCAGTGCCGCAGCTTTGCCGACAGTGCCCGAGCTGGCCGTGATCTGCACGCCGGCAGCCGTTGTACCCGGTCTGATTGCCGAGCTGGGCGCTCTTGGTACGCGCGCCGCCATCGTGCTCAGTGCCGGTCTGGACAGCGCGCAGCGCAAGGCCATGCTCGACGCCGCGCGGCCTTACCTGCTGCGTATCCTGGGTCCCAACTGCATCGGCATGTTGTCGCCCCACAAGGGCCTCAATGCCAGCTTTGCGCATGTTACGGCGGCGCCGGGCGAACTCGCTTTCGTATCGCAGTCCGGGGCGCTGGTCACGGCGATGCTCGACTGGGCCGGCTCGCGCGCGATCGGCTTCTCGCATTTCGTCTCGCTGGGCGAACATGCCGACGTCGATTTCGGCGACATGCTCGACTACCTCGCCAGCGACGGTCGCACGCGCGCCATCCTGCTGTACATCGAGTCGATCGAGGCGCCGCGCAAGTTCATGTCGGCCGCGCGCGCCGCAGCGCGCAACAAACCGGTCATCGTGGTCAAGGCCGGCCGGTCGCAGCAGGGCCAGAAGGCGGCGGCCTCGCACACCGGTGCATTGGCCGGGTCGGACCTGGTCTATGAGGCTGCTATCGCACGTGCCGGCATGTTGCGCGTGGACACTTTGCAGCAGCTGTTCCTGGCCGCCGAGACGCTGACCCGGTTTCGCAGCAACCAGTCCGAGCAGCTGACCATCCTGACCAATGGTGGTGGCGCCGGCGTGATGGCTGCCGACGCCGCAGGGCACATGGGCATCGCACTGGCCACGCCATCTACCGCGACGATGCAGGCGCTCGACGCGGTGCTGCCGTCCAACTGGTCACGCGGCAATCCGGTCGACATCATTGGCGACGCGCCGGTTCAGCGGTATGTGCAGGCGCTCGAAGCCCTGCAAGCGGATCCGGACGAAAGTGCCATCCTTTTCATCCAGGCGCCGACGGCCATTGTGCCGAGCACCGACATTGCCCTGGCGTTGGTACCGCTGGTCAAACGCCATCCGCAGCGGCTGCTGTCGTGCTGGCTGGGCGAAGCCGCCGTTGCCGGCGCACGCCAGGTGTTCCAGGACGCCGGCATCGCCAGCTACCAGACGCCCGAAGAAGCGGTCAGGGCATTTGCGATGCTGGTACGGTACCGTCGCAACCAGGCCCAGTTGCTGCAGGCCCCGGCGGCGACGCCGGTTGGCAGTGCCGCACCCGCGGCCGATACCGCGAAGGTCCGTGCGCTGATACAACAGGCGCTGGCCCAGGAGCGCGAAATTCTCAGCGAACCGGAAGCCAAGGCGGTGCTTGAGGCCTATCACATCCCGGTGGTCGCCACGCGCGTGGTGCCGGCCTCGCCGCAGGTGGCGGCCGAAACAGCCGGGTCGATCGGTTTTCCGGTGGTGCTCAAGATCCTGTCCGACGATATTTCCCACAAATCGGACGTTGGCGGAGTCGCGCTCAACCTGGCCGATGCGCAGGCGGTGGAACAGGCGGCCCAGGCCATGCTCACGCGGGTGGCGCGCGAGCGGCCGCAGGCGCAGGTGCAGGGGTTCACGGTGCAGGCCATGGTGCGCATGGCACATGGGCGTGAATTGATCGTCGGCACCAGCATCGATGCGGTGTTCGGACCGGTGATCCTGTTCGGCTCGGGTGGGACGTCGGTCGAGGTGGTGGCAGACCGCGCCGTGGCTTTGCCCCCGCTCAATACGCCGCTGGCACGCGCACTGGTGCAGTCGACCCGGGTCGCCCGCCTGCTCGACGCCTACCGTGACATACCGGCGGCCGACCTCGATGCCCTGGACACGGTACTGATCACCATCTCGCAGTTGCTGGCCGATATCCCTGAACTGGTCGAACTCGATATCAACCCGCTGCTGCTCGGACCTGCCGGCGCGATCGCGCTGGACGCGCGCATCCGTGTGCGCGCTGACGCACCCGGCGGTAGCGATCGGTTCGCCATCCGTCCATATCCGGCCCATCTGATCGAAAACATCACTTGGCAGGGGCGCTCGCTGACGCTGCGCCCGATCCGCCCGGGCGACGAAGCCCAGCATCTGGAATTCCTGTCGCAGCTGGACCCGGAGGACGTGCGCATGCGCGTGTTCTACAGCCGGCGCAGCATCGAACCCGGTGAACTGGCGCGCCTGACGCAGATCGACTATGACCGCGAGGTGGCCTTTGTGGCCGTTGCCACCGACTCCGATGGCAAGGAGCAGACATTGGGAACGGTGCGCTCCATTGCCGACCCGGACAACATCACGTCCGAATTCGGCATCATCGTGCGCTCGGACATCAAGGGCGGCGGACTGGGCGCATTGCTGATGAACAAGCTGATCCGCACCTTGCGCGCACAAGGCACCCGACGCCTGATTGCCACCGTGTTGAGCGAAAATGCGCGGATGCTGGCATTGCAACGAGACCTGGGCTTCGTCGACGACCCGGTGAAGCGCTACGATGGCACTCGGGACATCTACTTCGACCTGCAGCCCGATGGGGCTGCGGTGGATCGGGTGCCATCGAGGTGAGGCAGCCGGCGCC
>Ga0073904_10003325_pt1 | contig 12114 bp, 10 predicted proteins | sample KloWWTrecipitate_FD_66668 | JGI IMG/M metagenome (GOLD analysis project Ga0073904, IMG submission 66668) | Active sludge microbial communities from Klosterneuburg, Austria, studying microevolution and ecology of nitrifiers - Klosterneuburg... | ecosystem: Engineered > WWTP > Aerobic digester >...
GGGTGGAGGAGGATTTCGTCGCCTCGGTGACGACGGGCTCGCCGGTGCGGCTGACGAGCTTCGCGGACGGGGTGCGCTACATGCGGGTGATCGACCGGGCGCACGAGAGCTGGCGCGGGGGGCAGAAGCTGGGGGTGTAGGGGGCTCCCCTTACGCCAAACAGCGCAGCGGCTGGTTGCCGTTGTAGATGAGCATTTCGGCGAAGAGCTGGCGGTAGTCGAGCGGGACGCCGAGCGGTTCGCCGCGCAGTTCCGAGTAGGCGCGGTGGAGGTTCGGGACCAGGCGTTCTTTGTCGTGCCAGCCGGCGAACTTCCCGAGGTCGAGCGCTCCGGCCAGCTCGAGCGGGGGCGTGCCCTTTTCGAAGCCGGTGCGGGCGGACTGCTGTACCCAGTGCAGGTAGCTGCGCACCTCGCCGATGACTTCGGGGCCGCAAACTTCGCCGTGGCCGGGGACAATCGTCTCGGCGCCGAGCGCCTCGATGCGGTCGAGCGCGGTCAGCCAGCCGGCAACCGAACCGCCCAGGGCGAAGGGGGTGCCACCATTGAAGATGACATCGCCGGAGAAAAGCAGTTTGCGCTCGGGGATCCAGGCGACGATATCGCTGGTGGTGTGAGCGGGGCCGACGTAGATGAGCTCGACGCGGATATCGTCGTTGTAGACGGAGAGGCGGTCTTCGAAGGTGACGGTCGGGGGCGTGATGGGGCAGTCACCGAAATCGATCATGGGGAAGAGGGCGTAGGAGGCGTGGCCGCCGGCGATGATTTCGCGGCGGCAGCGTTCGCTGGCGATGATGGCGCTCGCGGGGGAGAACATGAAATTGCCGTGGGTGTGGTCGCCGTGGCTATGGGTGTTGATGAGGGCGGAGACCGGGTGTTGGGTGACCTCGCGGAGGGCGGCGTGGAAGGCGCGGGCGCGCTTCTCGGTGCCGGTGGTGTCGATGACGGTGGCGGAGCGGCTGCCCACGATGGCGCCGGCGTTGTTCAGGAACCAGCTGCCATCCATCTGGATGTAGGCGTAGATGCCGGGAGAGACCTCTTCGACGCGGGGCGGGGGTATCTCGGCGTGGGCGGGGACGGCCTGGCTCGACATGCGGCACCTCGGGCACGGAATGCGGGGAGTGTAGGGCATCGGCGCGGAAGCGGGGGCGGGCCAAAGCTGCGCCACATGACCGGTCTCTCCGGGCCATCGGACCGGTCCGGAAGGGGTGACGCCCCGGGTAGATTGGGTTCATGGAGGAAATCATGACGAGTGAACCGCGTGAGCTGTTGCGGCGCCTGGCCGGCTGGGAAGCTCCCGAAGGGACGGGCGTTCTGAGCGTGTACCTGGACGTGCGGCCGACGGCTGCGGGGAGCGGCGATCGGCCGGAGCAGCGGCCCGGCGTTACGATCTTGAAGGACCGGCTGCACCGGATAGAAAAGTCGTTGCTGCCGCGCGGGGCGGGACTCGATTCGCTGCGGGCGGATATCCCGCGGATCGAGCAGGAGCTGGCGAACGGGGTGCAGGGGGCGGCGGGGCTGGCGGTCTTCGCCTGTTCGGCGGGGGGATTGTTCGAGGTGGTGCATTCGGGGACGCCGTTCACGAGCCGGGTTATCTACGGGCAGCGGCCGGCGCTGTTCCAGCTGGCGCGGGTGGTGGATGAGTACGAAACGGCGATCGTGGCGGTGGCGGATACGAACACGCTGCGGCTTTTCACAGTGCACCTGGGAGCGATGGAAGAGCTGCGGGGGACGGGCCAGGACACCGAGCACATCCAGAAGCGGGCGGCTGGCGGCTGGAGCCAGGCGAACTTCCAGAGGCATGTCGAGAAGCACCGGGAGGACTTTGCGAAGGAGGCGGCGCAGGCGATTGCGCGGCTGATGAATGCGGAGAAGGCAACCCGGCTGGTGCTCGCGGGCGACGAGGTGGCAATCCCGCTGCTGAGAGCCGCGCTGCCACGCGAGGTGACGGAGCGGCTGGCGGGAGACGCCCTGCGAATCCATATCCGGGCGAGCCGCGAAGAGGTGGCGGCAGAGGCGGCCGCAGTGTTGGCCGCAGCGGAGGCGCGTTCTTCGGCGGCGATAGCGGATGCGTTGATGGAAGAGGTGCTTTCGGACGACCTGGGGGTTGCCGGAATCGCTGATAGCCGGGAGGCGTTGAAGGCTGGCCAGGGTGACGTGCTGGTGATCGAGGAGCACTTCCAGCCGATCGATGTGCGCAACGAGCTCACGGGCCTGGCGATCCAGACCGGGGCGCGGGTGGAGATAGTCCCGGGCCACGAAGGGCTTGCCGGGCTCGGCGGAGTTGGGGTGTTGCTGCGCTACCGGGCCTGGCAGTAACTTCGCGGCCCCCCGGCCGGGGATGCGCGCTGAGACGAACGCGCTCAGTATGTGGCTGTGCGAGCCTTCTTGGTCATCCTGGGCGCGCTGGTGGCATTGCTCGGCGCGGGCTGCGCGGCGAGCGGCTTCGGCACGTACCGCGCGGTTGATGCGGACGGCTACATCAGCAGCGATGCGGGGCACGTGGAGACGGCGACCGGGGCATTCGTGGTGCGGACATCGGAGGTGGAGGACCGGAGCGATGATGATGGCTTCCGCGAGGGGCGGGTGCGCATCCGGGTGGGGGCCGAACGGGAAGATGGCGGCGCGGTGTTCATCGGGATCGGGCGGTCGGACGAGGTGGATGAGTTTCTGCGGGGCACGTCATTCGAGCTGATCGAGGCGGTGGAGTTCAATCCGTTGCGGCTGGAGGGCCTTATTCGCCCGGGAACGGGGATGAGCGTGAGCCCGGTTGGGCGATCGACCTGGGTCTCGAGCACGGCGGGGACGGGGCGGCAAGAGCTCGACTGGCCGGTGGCGCGGGGCGAGCACACGCTGGTGGTGATGAACGCAGAGGGCTCGCCGGGGGTGGCACTGCAAGCGGATATGGGCGTGAAGTTCCCCTACCTGCGGGGATTCGGGATCGGGCTGATGGTGTTTGGCGTGGTACTGCTGATCGCGGGAGCGTGCCTGGTGATCCTGCCCTTGCGCCATCGGGGGGAATAGGGCGGAACGGGAATGGCCGGCTATTGTTAACATGTTCACCCATTCGGACGGGTAATTGGGCTACGATGCACTCGGCGTGGATGTCATCGACTTCACATCGCAGGCGAAAGCCCCCGGCCCGGCGCGGGGTGGGAGCGGGCTGGTCGCGCCCATTGTGCTCGCGGCGCTGGCGCTGGGGACAGGGAGCGGGCTGGGCCTGGCGTTTCGGAGCAGCGGCCCGAGCCATGCACAGGCGATTGTCGCGGTAGTCCCTGAAGGGACGCCGGAGGTGCTGGTCTTCACGGTAGCGCCAGTGGAACGCACGGTGGCGCCATCAACCGCCCCGGACCCGACAGTAGCCGGGGCGCCGGCGGGAGGCGGGGCAGGGGGTGAGGCCCCCGCGGCGGAAGCACCAAGCGCGCCGGCGACGGCCCCGGTTGCCACACCGGTTGCCACTCCAGCTTCCAGCCCGGCAGGCATCTTCGCGGGGGTGCGGGTCTGGTCCAACGGCGATTCGACTTCGTACTACATGTCGGCGGCCTTGTTGGGGATGGTGATGAGGGGCGGCGGGACGGCCGCCACGGCGCCTTCGTACGTGGTTTCTTCAGGGTTGCTAAATCCGGGACTGTACGACTGGCCGGCGAACCTGGCGGCGGAGATGGCTCTGTATGCGCCAGATATCGTGGTGTTCATGGTGGGCGCGAACGATGCGAACGGGGCAGCGGCAAACCCGGAAGGATACCGCGCGCTGGTTGGCGCCACGATGGACCAGTTGCGCGCGCCGGGCCGGACGGTGGCGTGGGTGGGCCAGCCGCCGATGGGGCGGGAGGACCTGGCGGTTTCGATCCCGGTGGTAAACCGAATCTTCCGGGAGGAAGCGGCGAAGCGGCCGTGGGTGACGTTTGTGGACACGTACCCGGTGCTTTCCGATGCGGCCGGCGGCTATGCGGGATCGCTGCCGGGACCGGGAGGTGAGGCGGTGCGGATGCGGGCGGACGACGGGGTGCACCTTACGCCGGCGGCGGGCGAACGGCTGGCCCTGGCGGTGTTTTCGGCGCTGTTCCCGGGCGTGGCCATCCCGTAGCGGACGGCGCCGGGCCGAAGCGGATTAGTGGATAAGGTCGTGGTCGGGTTTGCAAGTCCACGCCGACCAGGGGGCCTGGCCACTGGCGATATCGGACTGGTAGGCGGCGAGGGCTGCCCGCATGTTGGTGACGGGATCCGACCAGAGGCCGAAATCGGCGCCAATAGCTTCGAACCAGTAGGGGATGAGCTGCATAAGGCCGTAGGTGACGCCGTAGCCGATGGCATCGGGGCGGTTTCGGCTTTCGCACCAGGCCACGCTGGCGGCGGCATCGACAAGATTGGCTGGCCAGCCGGCGGCGGCGGCGGCGGCGGCGACCTGCGCAGGGGTGAGCGGGCCCGCCGGAGCGGGTGTTGGGCTCGGCGCGGGCGGCGGCGCGGGGGTGGGGGAAGGAGGAGGCTCGGGTGTGGGTGGGGCGGGGGGCGGGGCAATCGGGGTGGCGGGCGAGGCGCCCATGGCGCCTGCATCGGGCGGCGGGGCGGCGGCGGCCACCGGCTCGGGTGTTGGCGACGCAGGGGGGGCATCGCCCGCGGGGGAGGCCGTTAGCGCGGCCGCGGGCGAAACGACGACGACGACTGTGCCACCCTGGGGTGCGCGGGCGTATGTGGTGGCGACCGAAGGGGGGAGCTCGCCCGCGCTTGCGGCGGTGGAGAGCATGGAGAAGGGGTTGAGCTGGGGCGCGGAGACGGAATCCGTTCCACCGGCGGCAAGGTGGGCGACGAGGAAGAACGAGACGGTGAGCATCGCGACTTCTGCCGGGCGGACGAGCCAATGCTGGGCAGCGGAGGCGTGCGCGGGGGAGCCGCTGTCACGGGGGGCATGTGCCGGTTCGGCCGGGCGCTGGGGCACGCGAAAGAGCCGACCGAAGGTGAGGACCACAGCGACGCTGTAATCGACCCAGCCTGCCAGCCAGTTTGTGACGCGCACAGTGCCCTTTCGGGCCCGGGCCGTCACGCGGCGGTCTCCGCGCGTGAGGTATTCCTCATAAGCAATTGGGCCTTCCCGGCCAGGAAGCGCAAGCCGACAGAAAGCCGGCGGCCAGGGAAAGCCGGTCACCCCGCCAAAGAGTGGCCGTTAGGGTCGCACAGGGAGGTGTTTAGGGCAATGACCAGAAACCCGGCGAGCAGGGTCTGTTTTACCCCCGAAAAGGCGAGGTGGAAGCGTGTGGCGGAGAGGCTGCCCGAGGTCCCGTGCAGGGGCTAAGATGGTGGCTCACCCCCTGGACAGGACCTTGCATGCAACTGACCGACACCCTGACGAACAGCCGGCGAGAGGTGACCCCGGCGCTTGCCACCGATGGTGTGGTTCGCATGTACGTGTGCGGCGTGACGCCCTATGCCGAATCGCACGTAGGGCATGCGCTGCACGCGATCGTGTTCGATGTGCTGCGGCGCTACCTGGACTGGCGGGGAATCGCGGTCCGGCACGTGCAGAACTTCACGGACATTGATGACAAGCTTATCGAACGGGCGCAGCGCCTGGGCGTTCCCGTGAGCGAGCTGGCGGAGCAGAATATCGCGGACTACCTGGCGCAGTTGAAGACGATGAATGTGGAGCCGGCGCACGTCTATCCGCGGGTGACGGAGACGGTGCCGCAAATCGTGCGGTTCATCGAGGGTCTCATCGCGAAGGGGTGTGCGTATGCCTCGGGCGGAGACGTGTACTACCGGGTGCGGAACTTCGCGCGGTATGGCGACCTTTCGAAGCGGGACATTGACGACCTGCTGGCGGGGGCGCGAATCGACCCGACGGAGCTGAAGGACGACCCGCTGGATTTCGCGCTCTGGAAGGGGGCGAAGCCGGGGGAACCGAGCTGGGAAAGCCCATGGGGACCGGGCCGGCCGGGCTGGCACATCGAATGCTCGGCAATGGCGCTCGAGAACCTGGGCGAGCAGATCGACATCCACGGGGGCGGGGCCGACCTGATCTTCCCGCACCACACGAACGAGATTGCGCAGACCGAGGCGTACACGGGGCGGCCGCCCTTTGCCCGGATCTGGATGCACAATGCGCTGCTCCAGCTCGGTGGCGAAAAGATGTCGAAGTCGATAGGGAACCTGGTGACGATCAAGGAGGCGCTGGAGCAGTTTGGGGCGGATGCGCTGCGCCTGTTCGTGATCACGAGCCACTACCGGAGCCCGGCGAGCTATTCGGAGGAGGCGCTGGAGGCGGCGAAGGCAGGGGCGGAACGGCTGCGGAATGCCGCGTTTGTGGCTGGTGGGACGGGCAGTGCGACGATCGAGCCCGGTGCATTCCGTGAGCGGTTCACCGAAGCGATGGATGACGACCTGAACACGCCGCGGGCGCTGGCGACGCTGTTCGACCTGGCGCGGGAGATAAACCGGGGGGCGGCAGCGGGCCAGGATATCGCGGAGGGCCAGCGGGTCTTCCGGGAGCTCTGCGGCGTGCTCGGGCTGACGCTCCAATCGCCGGCGAGGCAATCCCAGGAGGCCGCGCCATTCATCGACCTGCTGGTGAAGCTCCGGACCGAGCTTCGCGCGGCGAAGCAGTGGGCCATCGCCGACCAGGTGCGCGATGGGCTGAACGAGCTGGGGGTGGAGATCAAGGACGGGCCAGAGGGGACGGCCTGGTCGCTGCGGTAGGGGGGACCGGCGGGGCGGAGTCAAGGCGGCCTTACGATGGGCCGGGGCCGCGAGGGGCGAGGCTCCGGTATACTGAGAGCAGGAGGTATCCAACTCTCGAACGATGAACTTTGTGAAAACGACGGTGCTCCTTGCGACCCTGACGGGGCTGCTCGTGGCCGTTGGCGGCCTTGTCGGGGGGACCGGCGGGGCAATCATGTTCCTGGTCCTTGCGGGCGTGATGAACTTCATGGCCTACTGGTTCAGCGACAAATTCGCGCTGCGGATGGCGGGTGCGCGTGAAATCGGGGAGCGGGATGATCCGCACCTGTTCGCGATGGTGCGCGAGGTAGCGGAACTTTCGCGGATGCCGATGCCGCGCGTGTACATCATCCAGAACGAATCGCCGAACGCGTTCGCGACGGGGCGGAATCCGAGCCACGCGGTGGTGGCGGTGACCACGGGGATTCAGCGGCTTCTGACGGACCGCGAGCTCCGGGGCGTGCTCGGGCACGAGATGGGCCACGTGAAGAACCGCGACATCCTGACCAGCTCGATCGTGGCGACAGTGGCGGGCGCGGTTTCGATGATCGCGCAGATGCTGATGTGGTCGAGCATGCTCGGGGGGGGCGACCGGGACCGGAACCCGCTGGTGACGCTGGTGGTCATCATGCTGGCGCCGCTGGCGGCGATGCTGCTCCAGATGGGGATCAGCCGGCAGCGTGAGTATGCAGCGGATAAGACGGGCGCCGAGGTGACCCGCGATCCTGAGGCGCTGGCAAGCGCGCTGGAGAAGCTGCAGCGTGGCGTGGCGATGCGCCCGATGCAGGAGACCCCGGCGCAGGAGGCGGTTTCGGCGCTCTACATTGTGAAGCCGTTCGGCGGCGCTGGTGGCGTTTCGAAGCTGTTCAGCACGCACCCGCCGCTCGAAGAACGGATCGAACGGCTGCGGAAGATGCGGGTGTAGCAGACCCTCCACGCCGTGGGGAAGGCGGGCCCGCGGCCGGAATCCTGTTTGCATGATGAGGCGCGCCCACCGGTGCCGGTGGGCGCGCCTTCTTGCTTGTCCCGGGGAACCGGGAATCAGCGGTTGGGGAGCGCGGCCATGCCGCCGCCATCGACCTCGATGCGCTGGCCGGTGACGTAGAAGGCGGCATCGCTGACGAGGAAGCGGACGGCGTTGGCGATGTCTTCGGGCTGGCAGACGCGGCCAAAGGGCGAGCGTCCATCGATTTCGCGCATGGACTGGATGCCCTGGGTGGCGCGGGCGAGGCGGGTCCCCATGTCGGTCTCGGTGAGACCGGGGGCGACGATATTGACGCGGACGTTGTTGCGGCGCTCCTCCTTGAAGAGGGTCATCGCGAGGGCTTCCATGGCCGCCTTGCCCATGTTGTAGGGTGCGCCGTTCGGGCCGAGCGAGGAGGCGGCGACGCTGGAGATCATGATGATGTCGCCGCGGGGGCGGGCGCGCATGGATGGCAGGACGAGTTTGGAGAGGTAGTGCGGGGCAAAGGCGTGGGTGCGGAGGACGCGCTCCATTTCGGCGGGGTCGGTATCGGCGACGGACTGGCCGCGGCTGGCAATGCCGGCGTTGTTGATGAGGATATCGATATGGCCAAAGCGTGCGATGACCTGTTCGACCATCGCCTGGTCCTGGTCCCAATCATCGACGGAGGCGCCAAAGGCCTCGGCCGTGCCACCGGTGCTGGCGATGGCCCGGGCGGTTTCGCGGGCGGAATCCTCATCGCGGCGGTAGTTGACGGCGATGGTGGCGCCATCGGCGGCGAGGGCGAGTGAGATGGCACGGCCGATACCGCGGCCGCCTCCGGTGACAAGGGCAACGCGCCCGGCAAGGGACATGGGAAGCCTCCAACTGCTTGTACCGCCGATTCTACGCGGGGGTGGCACGCGGAGGGAGGGAGTGGGTAAGCTGGCGAGCGATGGTTGCGGTGCCGCCGGAGCTGATGGGAACGTTGCACGAGGTGGGGCAGGATCTTTATTCGCTCGGCCTGGTGAGCAGCCACGGTGGCAACCTGAGCGTGCGAGCGGGCACGGAGATGTGGATCACGGGGACGGGCACGATGCTGGGGCGGCTGCGGGAGCGGCACATTGCCTTGGTCCGGGCCGATGGCAGCCACGAGGGGCCGCCACCATCGAGCGATACGCTGCTGCATTCGACGATCTATGCGCTAACGGGGGCGGGCGCAATTGTGCACGCCCACCCGCACCATGCGATTGCGCTCAGCTTCGATACGGAGCAGTTCGAGCCGATCGACCTGGAAGGGCGGCTTCACCTGAAGGTGGTACCGGTTATCGAGCAGGGGCCGCACCAGATTGCGCAGGTTGCGGCGGCGCTGCAGAAGCAGGTGGTGGCGCTGGTGCGTGGGCACGGGGCCTATGCGCGGGGCGCGACGCTCTGGGAAGGGCTGCACTGGATCACGGCGCTGGAAGAGAGCGCGCACATCGCCTGGTTGAGGCGGTAGGGAGCTACCAGAGCACTCGCCGCAGACGTGAATCGCTGAAGATGTACACGTGGCCATCGCGGATGGCAAAGGCGCTGGCGGCGCGGAAATCCTTGTGCTGGTACTGGCGATCGAATGAACCATCGCGCCGGAAGACGACGATGCGGTCGTTCGGTGCATCGAGGAGGGCGATTTCGTTTTTCGAAAGGGACTGGGCGGTTTCGGGCGCGACAAGCGGGCGGTCGATGCCGGCCTGGGAGAGCGTGATGGACACCTGGTCGTTGATGAAGCGGAGAAGCGTGCCATCGGCGGTGCTGACGATCACCTCGGTATCGACGGTGAGTCTGCGGCCCTGGGCGAGGTCATCGGATTCGAGGAGCCGGGAAGGCTGGGCGGCGAAGCCGTTGGAGTTCTGGGAGTAGCGAAGGACGGCTTTCTGGGCGGCATCGAGAACGTAGAGGTCGCGGCCGTAGACGGCGATATCGGTGACGGCCAGGCCGGGGGGTGCGTTGAAGGCGGTGGCGCGCAGGCCGGCTTCGGGCGAATAGGCCCAGAGGTGGTTGAGGCTATCGGCGATGAGCAGGACGGGGCCGCCGAGGTCGCTGGAATCGAGGTGGGCGATGGCGACGGGGTGGCCGCGCTGCTGGGCCTTCGCTTCGGTGTAGATGGAGTGTGGCTCGCCGCCGGCGAGCGGGATGGCGATGACCTGGGCGGAGTTGGCATCGACCAGGTAGGCGGCCTCGGGGCCGATTGCCATGCGCTTGACGGCGACGGCCTTTTCGCCGAACTGTTCGAGGGAGGCGAGGGCTTCGACGGAGGCGGGTGCGACGACGTTGTCCATCACGTGGAGGGCGCCGGCGACTTCGTTGTAGAGCTGCTCGGCCTGGGTGCCGGCGCCATCGATCTCGCGGGCTTCGAGGAGCATCGCCTGGGCCTCGGTGAGGGCGAGGCGTTTCTGTGCGGGATCGGGCAGGACGCGGGCGGAGGCTAGGCGCTGGGCGGCGCCATCGACCAGCTCGACGTAGCGGCCGGAGCGATCGGAATCGAGCATTGGGGGGACGGTGACGAACCCGACGAGCAGAAGGAGGATGCCGAGGCCGATTGCGATGACGAGCCAGGTGGGGGGCAACTGGGCCGTGGCGGTGCGGCGGCCGAAGGTGTTGTTGCCCTTCCAACGGCCACCCATGGAATCGCGGACGCGGACGAGCGAGCCGCCAGAGTTCATGGCGGCGCCGGTTTCGGTGGCGATCGTGCCGGATGAGGGCGCGGGATTCGCGGCCCGGGCGCGGCGTCCGGCGGCGAGGTCATCGACAAGGGGGACATCGGCGCCGAGGACTTCGGGCGGCGCCGGGGGGGCGCCCGGGGTTACGAGGCTGCGGGTGAAGCTTTCGCGGCGGGGCTTGCGGCGGGAATCAGCGCTGGAGTTGAGCAGGGGTTCGTGTACGGGGAAATCGGTGTTGTGCCAGCGCGAGGCCGGGGCAGGCATGGACGGAGCGGCGGTGGCCATGCTCGCCACGGCGGCACGAGAGATAGCGGCGCGGGCCTGGGTATCGGCGGCGATGCGGGCGAGGGTGGATGTGGTCTCGCCGGAAACGCGCAGGAGGGGGGCGGGGGCTTCGGCCGCTGCCAGTGGAACGGACTGTTCGATAGGCCGGCGCGGCGTTATTTCGAGGAGCTGCCGGCGGGCGGAGAAGACGACATCTTCCTGCTCGTCATCGATGAAGAGGCTGGGCTGGTAGGTTGGCGCGGCCTCGCCGGGGAGGGGCGAAGGCGCCGGGGCCTGATCCGGGGGCGGATCGGTGGCATCGATGACGGGGCCGGGATCATCCGGCGGGGGTGTAGCGGGAACTGCCACGCCGGGGCCGGTGACGAGCACCACGGTGATGTGGCGCAGGTGCTGCACCCGGTGGTAGATATCGGGGAGGATCTGCTCGGGGGGGAGCCTGAGGATGCCGGCGATCAGCTCATCATCGAGTTCGCCGAGGGCGGCTGATGAGAGCATAAGGAGGCGATCGCCGGGGGCGAAATCGATGCGGGTGAGCTGGGGGCCCATGGCTGCCCCGGTGATGGGATCGGCCTGGGGGCCGGTGGGGTAGAGAGGGGTGACGCCCCTGTTGTGGAGGTGGAAGGCGATGGATGGGCCAGCCTGGGCGATGACGGCCTGGCCCGCGCGGTGGCCGAAGCAGGTGAGGCCGATGCTTACGCGGTGCTGGGCGATGCTCTTGCGGTTCCAATCGGCGAGGTTGCGTTCGGCATCGGCGAAGAGCCTGCCGAGCGAGCCGGTGAGGCTCATATCGAGGGCAGCGAAGGCATGGCCGACGGCGGAAACGACATGGCCAGCGAAGGCCTCGCCGGCAGGCGTGGTGCCTTCAGCGAGAACGAAGAGCTCCGCGCGGTCGTCGGTGGGGCCGCGGCCGTGGAAGACTCCGGCATTGGGCCCCCGGTCGACGGGTTCGTGATCGACGATCGCGAACTGGCCAACCTGGAGTGGTTCGGTCAAACCAGACCGTCCTTCTTGCTACCTGGATTGGACACGGGGGAGCGACGCCGATGCCACCCGCTGTGATTGCAGCGAGCCCCCGCAGGCACCGAAGGGTCACTATACCACCGGGTTTTGGGAGTAGAGCAAGCTTCGGGCAGGGCTGGATGTAGGGGTTTGACCGGGTTTGGCGCGGGTTCCACCCCGACTTCCGGTGGGGTGGCGATCAGGGACCGGCGAGGGTGGCGAGGGCTTCGCCCGTGAGCCGGTAGGTGGTCCATTCATCCATGGGGCGGGCTCCGAGGGAGCGGTAAAACTGGATTGAGGGTTCGTTCCAATCGAGGACCGCCCATTCGAGGCGGGCGCAATCGCGTTCGACGGCGATTCGTGCGAGCGCGGCGAGGAGGGCTTTTCCGTGGCCCTGGCCGCGCAGTTCGGGGCGCACGAAGAGGTCTTCGAGGTAGATGCCCGGGCGGCCTTCCCAGGTGCTGTAGTTGTGGAAGAAGAG
>Ga0073904_10003327_pt1 | contig 12109 bp, 8 predicted proteins | sample KloWWTrecipitate_FD_66668 | JGI IMG/M metagenome (GOLD analysis project Ga0073904, IMG submission 66668) | Active sludge microbial communities from Klosterneuburg, Austria, studying microevolution and ecology of nitrifiers - Klosterneuburg... | ecosystem: Engineered > WWTP > Aerobic digester >...
CCCTCCAGCGCTGCGACATCATCATCACCGCGCAGGGCGGCGACTACACCAGTGCCGTCTACGGCAAACTGCGCAGTGCCGGCTGGAATGGCCACTGGATCGACGCCGCATCCAGCCTGCGCATGCAGGAAGACGCCGTCATCATCCTGGACCCGGTCAACCTGCCGGTGATCCGCGCAGCCATGGCCAAGGGCGGCCGCAACTGGATTGGCGGCAATTGCACGGTCAGCTGCATGCTGATGGGCGTCGGCGCCTTGTTCAAGGCCGATCTGGTTGAGTGGATGAGTTCCATGACCTACCAGGCTGCCTCCGGTGGTGGCGCACAACACATGCGCGAATTGCTGACACAGTTCGGTAGCCTGAATGCCGAAGTGCGCGAACTACTCGACGACCCCCACTCGGCGATTCTCGAGATCGACCGCAGGATTCTGGCGCGCCAACAATCCATGGGCGCCGCCGAGACCGCCAATTTTGGTGTTCCACTCGGCGGCAGCCTGATTCCCTGGATCGACAAGGACCTGGGTGATGGCGTCAGCCGTGAAGAATGGAAGGGCGGCGCAGAGAGCAACAAGATCCTGGGCCGCGGCCCGGGTTTCGATGCCGCCCCGATACCGGTGGACGGCTTCTGCGTGCGGGTTGGTGCCATGCGCTGCCATAGCCAGGCGCTGACATTCAAGCTCAAGAAAGACGTGCCGGTCGCCGACATCGAGGCCATCATCGCAGGCGACAATGCCTGGGCCAAGGTGGTTCCGAACAACCGCGAGGCCACAATGGCACAGCTCACGCCAGTGGCCGTCACCGGCACGCTGGACATCCCGGTCGGACGAATCCGCAAACTGGCCATGGGCCCCGAATATGTCGGGGCCTTCACGATCGGTGACCAGTTGTTGTGGGGTGCCGCGGAGCCTCTGCGGCGCATGTTGCGGATTCTGCTGGAGCAATGATCGACTGATTGGTCCGATTCAGGGACATGTTGGGACTATCATCCAATGCGTTGCCGTTTGACAACATTCGGCCGGCCAGGCACAAGGACCGGCAAGCGCACAAACATTTGAGCGCTTTCTCACCTTGTCAGGCTAAAACATTGATGTTATGGTCCTTTTTCAGGTTAGAGTGTCGCGGCATCTGCACCCACATTGCGCAGTCGTGGTGAAGTGCGCGAGCATCGGAGGCTACTAAATTGATCCCTAAGTCACATGGCTGGCGCAAGACCGCTGTTGCATCCTTGGTCATTGCGCTGCTTGGCCTTCCCGCGTCATCGGCCTTTGCTCTGGCACTCGGACGCATCACCGTTCAATCGGCGCTCGGAGAACCACTGAGGGCAGAGATCGACATACCCGAAATCAATGCAGACGAGGCGGCGACGCTCAAACCATCGCTGGCCTTGCCGGCTGCCTTTCGCGCCGCCGGCCTCGAATACAACCCGGCACTGGCCGGGGTTCAGATTTCACTGCAACGACGGGCCGACGGGCGTGCCTACATCCGGCTGACCAGTGACCGTGTCGTCTCCGAGCCCTTCGTCGACCTGATCCTGCAAGCCACCTGGGCCAGTGGCCGCATCGTGCGCGATTACACCATCCTGCTGGACCCCCCGGCCTTGCGCGCGCGCGCGCCGGCCGCACCCACATCACCTCAGGTGGTGGCCACCCCTGTTGCGCCATCGCGTGTGATACCGGCTCCTGCTGCGGCAGCTGCTCCAGCGCCTGCCGCCCCGTCAGCATCACGCACCGCTGCAAGTGCGCCTGCTGCCACCCGACCGGCGCAATCACGCCAGGTGACAGTGCAGCGCGGAGACACCGCCAGCCAAATTGCACGCGCCAACAAACCGGCACAAGTTTCCCTCGACCAGATGCTGGTGGCATTGTTGCGGGCCAACCAGAATGCATTCATCAATGGCAATCTGAACCTGCTCAAGGCAGGCACCGTGCTGAACATGCCCAGCGAAGAGCAGGTCAATGCGGTGTCGGAATCGGAGGCAAGCAGCACGGTCATCGCGCAAAGCAAGGACTTCAACGAGTTCCGCAACAAGTTGGCCAGCAATGCGCCTACCCAGAAGGTCGAAGCGGCCGATCGCGCTGCGGGCGGCGCCATCAAAGCCCAGGTCGAAGACAAGCGCAGCGTTGCGCCGACACCGGACAAGCTGACTTTGTCCAAAGGCAATGCCGACGCGAAGGCTGCCGAGGAAAAAATTGCGCAGGCCAAGGCAGCAGAAGACGCTGCAAAGCGGGCAGCCGAACTGGCGCGCAACGTCAAGGACCTGAGCAGCATCAATGCTGCATCGGCCGCGGCAGGCACTGCCGCGCCTTTGGCGGCAGCACCTGTGGCGTCGTCGGCCGCAGCACCTGTGGCCATCATTGCTGCCGCACCCGTCGCAGCCGCTTCTGCGGCCGCCGAACCCGTAGCAACACCTGCTCCGGTTGCGTCAGCACCTGTGGAAACACCTGCGCCTGCGCCAAAGGCCCTCCCGGTACCGGCCGAACCAGAATCGGGCTTCCTCAACCAATTGCTGGGCAACCCGCTCATGCTGCTCGGTGGTGGCTTGCTGATCGCGTTGCTGGCCGGACTGGGAATCTACAAAGCCAGGCAGCGGCGGGATGCCGCAGAAGTCGACAGCGCATTCCTCGAAAGCCGGCTGCAGCCTGACTCCTTCTTCGGCGCAAGCGGCGGACAACGCGTCGATACGGCCGAAGCAGCAGCCACGGGCTCCTCAATGGTCTATTCGCCCAGCCAGCTCGACGCTGCCGACGATGTCGATCCGGTTGCGGAAGCCGATGTGTACCTGGCCTATGGGCGTGACATGCAGGCCGAGGAAATTCTCAAGGAAGCGCTGCGTACCCATCCGGGCCGCATCGCGGTGCACCAGAAATTGCTGGACATCTATGCCAAACGGCGCGATGCACAGGCTTTTGAAACCATGGCCAAAGAGGCTTTCCGCCTGGCAGGTGCCGACAGCGCGGAGTGGGCACGCATCTGCGAACAGGGCCAGGGCATCGACCCCGCCAATCCGCTGTACCGCCCTGGCAGCGCGCCTGCCGCCGAAGGTTCGCCTCTGGCGACCCATCCGGCAGGTGTCATGGCCGCCACCAGCATGGCGACACAGCGCATCGACCGCTCAGCAGAAATGGCCGAAGCCCAGCCTTCCGCTGCAGTCGATCTCGACCTCGATCTTGATTTCTCGCTCGACGAAGAGCCGGCCAGCGCAATCGAGGAAGTCCGGCCAAGCCAGCTCGAGCCGACCATCGCGATGCCACCGCTGGACTCCCAGCCAGCCAGCCTGGACGTCGACTTCGGGGAAACCACCGAAGCCCTGAAGATCAAGCCGGAACACGCTTCCGTGCAATTGCCGGTTGAAATCGCGTTGCCTGAACTGGACAAGTCGAACGACGATACCGTCGCCCTGGGTTCGGCGGACAGCGATGACTTCCGCACCCAGGCAGCGGTCAGTTTTGGCTCGACCAGCCCATCGCCCCTGTCGCTGACCGATGAAGACCCGATCACGGCAACGCCGGCCGACGGCACCCGTTCCGGCGGCATCAACTTCGACGCGACGGCGCCCAACAAGTTGACTGCTTCGCAAGCTCCGTTCAATCCGCCAGCAGACTCCCAAAGCGGCATGCTCGAATTCGACCTGGGCACTTTGTCGCTCGATCTCGATGCGACCGATGCGACGGCCGAAGAGGCGACAGCAGAACCAGAAGATCCTTTGGCCACCAAGCTTGCGCTGGCTGAGGAATTCGTCTCGATCGGCGACGATGATGGCGCGCGGGCCTTGATCGAAGAAGTGATCGCCGAGGCCACCGGTGATCTGAAGACCAAGGCACAACGCGCGCTGGCCAGCCTGGGCTAAGTGCACTCCCATCGTTTGCCGCGCACGGTTGATCCTGAGTCTGCGGCGTGAGAGTCGCGCTGGGCATCAGCTACAACGGGCAGGCTTACCAGGGCTGGCAAAGCCAGCTGTCGCGGCAGACGCTGCAAGACCAGGTCGAAAAGGCCTTGTCGCAACTGGCGGCACAACCGGTATCGACCCTGTGTTGCGGGCGTACCGATGCCGGTGTGCACGCACTTATGCAGGTCGTGCATTTCGACACCGACAGTATCCGGCGCGAGGTTTCCTGGGTGCGCGGTACCAACGCACTGCTGCCCCGGGACATCAGCATCGAATGGGCGCGAGAAGTTCCGGCCAGCTTTCATTGCCGCGCCAACGCCTTGTCACGGCGCTACGCGTATCTACTCTATGAGTCGCCGGTGCGGCCGAGCATCGACGCTGGTCGTGTCGGCTGGGTCACAGCGCCGCTCGATATCGAACACATGCGGCGTGCCGCGCAGCAGCTGATCGGCGAACACGACTTCTCGTCGTTCCGGGCCTCGCAATGCCAGGCACTGTCACCGGTCAAGCGCATGCTGCAGATCGGCATCTCCCGGCGCGGCGCCTACTGGCGGTTCGAATTCGAGGCCAACGCCTTTTTGCATCACATGATCCGAAACATCATGGGCTGCCTGATTGCCATCGGCAGCGGCAAGCAGCCGCCCGAATGGATGAGCACGGTTCTGCAGGCGCGCCAGCGCAAGATGGCGGCGCCGACATTTGCGCCCGATGGACTCTATTTTCTCGGTCCGCGTTACGACGCCCAATGGGCCCTGCCCGAGCGCACCGCCGCGTATGATGGTCTGCCATGAACGATGACACGTCCCCTGCCCAGGCCCGTACCCGCATCAAGATCTGTGGACTGACCCGCGAGCAGGATGTCGACGCTGCGGTAGCGGCCGGTGTGGACGCGATCGGTTTCGTGCGTTACCCGCGCAGTGCGCGTCTGGTATCGATCGACCGGGCCGTCGAACTGGCCCGCCGCCTGCCGCCCTTCGTGACTCCGGTGCTGTTGTACGTCAACGAAGCGCCGGATCAGGTGGAGCAGGATATGGCCCGCCTGGCCTGCGCCATGCCGCAGTTTCATGGTGACGAAACCGAGGCCTATTGCCAGGCGGCATGCGGCCATGGTGCCCGCGCCTATCTGCGCGCAGCGAGAATTCCGCTGGGGGTTGAAGCCGCTTCGTTCGATCTCGTAAAATACGCTTCTTCTTATCAGAGCGCGCACGCGATCTTGCTCGATGCCCTTGTCGAGGGATTTGGCGGAAGCGGCAAGACATTCAATTGGTCACTTCTTCCTCCAAGCGTCAACTGTCACCTCGTCTTAAGTGGTGGACTCACGCCTGCAAACGTGATCGATGGCATCTTGCAGGTACGGCCGCGTTGTAAGACGCTGGCCGTCGATGTCAGTTCCGGCGTCGAGGTGTCCAAGGGCATCAAGGACGCCGGCAAGATCCATCAGTTTGTCGCCGCCGTACGCACGGCCGATGAACAACTTGCAAGGTCCCTTCATGTATCCCTATCAGCAACCTGATCCGACAGGCCATTTCGGAAAATACGGCGGCAGTTTCATCAGCGAGACATTGACACTGGCCATCGAAGAACTGCAGCAGGCCTACGCGCGTTACCAGCACGATCCGGAATTCATCGCCGAATTCAAATACGAACTCGCACATTTCGTCGGCCGTCCATCACCGATCTACCATGCCGCGCGCATGAGCCGCGAACAAGGCGGCGCGCAGATCTACCTCAAGCGCGAGGACCTCAACCATACCGGTGCGCACAAGGTCAACAACACCATCGGTCAGGCCATGCTGGCCCGGCGCATGGGCAAGCCGCGCGTCATCGCCGAAACCGGTGCCGGTCAGCACGGCGTGGCCACGGCCACGATATGCGCCCGTTACGGCCTGGAATGCGTGGTCTACATGGGCAGCGAAGACGTCAAGCGCCAGAGCCCCAATGTCTATCGCATGCACCTGCTCGGCGCCACGGTGGTGCCGGTGGAAAGCGGCAGCAGGACACTGAAGGACGCACTCAACGAAGCCATGCGCGACTGGGTCGCCAATGTGGACAACACCTTCTACATCATCGGTACCGTGGCGGGGCCTCACCCGTACCCGATGATGGTGCGCGATTTCCAGAGCGTGATCGGCGAGGAATGCCTCAAGCAGATGCCCGAGATGCTCGCGGACCAGTCCTGCCACAGCACACAGCCAGATGTGGTGATGGCGTGTGTCGGTGGCGGCAGCAATGCCATGGGCATCTTCTATCCCTATATTGAGCATGAAAACACGCGCCTGATCGGCGTCGAGGCGGCCGGTGAAGGTCTGGACAGCGGCAAGCATTCGGCCTCGCTGCAGCGCGGCAGCCCGGGCGTGCTGCATGGCAACCGCACCTACATCCTGCAAAACGACGACGGCCAGGTGACCGAGACGCACAGCATCAGTGCCGGACTGGACTATCCCGGTGTCGGACCGGAGCACGCCTGGCTCAAGGACATCGGGCGCGCAGAATACGTGGGTATCACCGACAGCGAAGCCTTGCAGGCCTTCCACTACCTGTGCCGCACCGAAGGCATCATTCCGGCGCTGGAGTCCAGCCATGCAGTCGCTTATGCAATGAAACTGGCCAAGACCATGCGACCGGACCAATCCATTCTGGTCAACCTGTCCGGTCGTGGCGACAAGGACATCGGCACCGTGGCCGACCTGAGCAACGCCGAGTTCTATTGCCGGCCCAGTTGCAAGGGGCAGTCCGTCAAGGGTGGCGTCGGCGTGGCGCTGCCGCAAACCGGAGCCCTGAAATGAATCGCCCGGCTGACCCCAACGCGAATGCCGCCACACACAGTACGCAGGTTTCCCCTGTCAGCCGCATCGCCAAGGTATTTGCAAAGCTGCAGGGCGAGCGGCGCAAGGCGCTGATTCCGTACGTCACAGCTGGCTTTCCCTACCCGGACATCACTCCCGAGCTGATGCACGGGATGGTCGCTGCAGGCGCCGACGTGATCGAACTCGGCGTGCCGTTTTCCGACCCGAGCGCCGACGGCGCCGTGATCCAGAAGGCCGGCGACAAGGCCCTGGCCGCCGGCATCGGACTGGCCCAGGTGATCGACATGGTGCGCGTGTTCCGGCGCAAGGATGAAGTCACCCCTGTCGTGCTGATGGGTTACGCCAATCCGGTCGAACGTTACGACCAGCGACAGGGTTCGGCAACGGACAACGGCGCCAGCGCGTTCGTACGCGATGCCGCCAGCGCCGGTGTCGACGGCCTGCTGATCGTCGACTATCCGCCAGAAGAATGCGTCGCGTTTGCCCAGGACCTTCGGCAAAACGGCATGGACCTGATCTTCCTGCTGGCCCCTACCAGCACCGAGCGGCGCATGGCCCAGGTGGCTGCTGTGGCCAGCGGCTACGTGTATTACGTGTCGCTCAAGGGTGTGACCGGTGCCGGCAACCTGGATGTCGCGGCAGTCGAGGCGATGTTGCCGCGAATCCGCGAACACGTGAAACTTCCCCTGGGTGTCGGCTTCGGCATACGCGACGCGCAGTCGGCCTGTGCCGTGGCCCGCAGTGCCGATGCCGTGGTCATCGGCAGTCGCATCATCCAGCTGATCGGTGAGCTGCCGCGCGACGCGGTTGTCCCAGCCGCACGCACGTTTTTGCAGGGCATCCGAGAGGCGCTCGACGCGCAGTCGCAAAAGCCATAATTCACGATCACCAGTACACAGGAGCGCACCCATGAGCTGGCTAGAAAAACTGCTTCCCCCCAAGATCCAGCATACCGATCCGGCCGACCGGCGCAGCGTGCCCGAAGGCCTGTGGATCAAATGCCCAAGCTGTGAAACGGTGCTCTACAAGACCGATCTGGAACAGAACCAGAACGTGTGCCCCAATTGCGGCCGCCACCACCGCATCGGCGCGCGTGCCCGGTTGAACATGTTCCTCGACAACGAGGGCCGTTTCGAGATCGGACAGGAAGTGATTCCGGTCGATCCGCTGAAGTTCAAGGACAGCCGCAAATACCCGGAGCGCCTCAAGGAGGCGATGGACAACACCGGCGAGACCGACGCGCTGGTCGTGCTGGGCGGCACCGTGCACAACATCAACGTGGTGGTGGCATGCTTCGAGTTCGACTTCATGGCCGGCAGCATGGGTTCGGTCGTAGGTGAGCGTTTCGTGCGCGGCGTCGAAACGGCGATAGAGCAAAAAACCGCCTTCGTGTGTTTCACCGCCACCGGCGGCGCCCGCATGCAGGAAGGCCTGCTGAGTCTGATGCAGATGGCCAAGACCAATGCTGCATTGACCCGGCTGGCCAAGAAGGGCTTGCCCTTCATCAGCATCCTGACCGACCCGACCACCGGCGGCGTCAGCGCGAGTTTCGCCTTCATGGGCGACATCGTCATTGCCGAGCCCAAGGCCTTGATCGGATTTGCCGGGCCGCGTGTGATCGAGTCGACGCTGCGTGTCACCTTGCCCGAGGGTTTTCAGCGCTCGGAATTCCTGCAGGAAAAAGGCGCTGTCGACATGATTTGCGACCGCCGCGAGTTGCGCAAGGTGGTGGCCAACTGCCTGGCGATGTTGCAGCGCCAGCCGGCCGACGCGGTCGTCTGAACGCGTACCGGGCCGGCCCGGTGCGGCCGGCGCGCCTGCTCAGATAACGCCGCCAATGAAACTGGCGAGTATCGACTCCAGCACGATGCCACCGACCTGTAGCAGAACCAGCAAAACCAGTGGAGACAGGTCGATACCGCCCACCAGCGGCACAAGCCGGCGGATCGGCTGCAGCAGCGGCGACACCAGCCGCGCCAGCAAGCCCATCATCGGCGAATGGGTCTGCACCCAGGACAACACCGCGTAGACGATCACCAGCACACTGAGTCCGGACAGCGCCAGTCGCACGACACCGAACAAGGCCAGCAGGACCATGAACGCCGGCGACGTGCCCCCGCCACCGATCAGCCACAACAAGGCATATTGGACCAGTTCGATCAGGAAGGCGGCAATCAGGCTGGCCGTATCCCAGCGTCCCACGGCCGGGAGCAGCCGCCGCAGCGGCAATACCAGCCAATCGGTCAACGCGAAGATCAGCGGCCCGATCGGATTGCCCGAGCGCGCGGACAGCGGCACCCGGTGGTATTGCATGTACAGGCGCAGCAGACACAAGCCCACCAGGAGGCCGGCAGCGATCTGCAACAGGAAGCTGAAGATTTGATAAAACATGTGTCCCGGAAAGTGGCGCCACACTGGCGATAATAGGATCCTCTTGCACCCATGACTGCGCAACACGCATCACGGGTGGGCCTTTATAACGCACATCGCCGTGACCGGGTGCCCGCATCCGCCACGACATTATTCTTGTAACCCTGACCACCCGACGTGATCCGCACCGGGGCCCGCCCGCCCGCGTCACTGTCCATTTGCCATGTCCGAACAGCACACGCCAGCCCCGATTCTCGATGACAACCAACTGATCGCCGAGCGGCGCGAGAAACTGCAGACGCTGCGCGAACGGCAGGCCAAAGGCCTCGGCCCCGCGTTCCCCAACGATTTCAAGCCCACGCACAAGGCGGCCGACCTGGCGCGTACCCATGCGGCGCAATCGGCAGAGGAACTGGCCGCCGACGGTCCTTCGGTGCGTATTGCCGGACGCATGATGCTCAAGCGCGTCATGGGCAAGGCCAGCTTCGCCACCTTGCAGGACAGCAGTGGCCGCATGCAGGTGTATATCAAGGGCGAAGAAATCGGTGCCGAGACCTACGAGGATTTCAAGCACTGGGATCTGGGGGACATCGTGGCCGTGCAGGGGCGCATGTTCCGCACCCGCACCGGCGAGTTGTCGATCCATGCCGTGCAGATCCGTCTGCTGGTCAAGAGCCTGCGCCCCATGCCCGACAAGTTCCATGGCATCCATGACCAGGAAGTGAAGTACCGCCAGCGGTATGTCGACCTGATGATGGACGAGACCACGCGCCAGCGGTTCGTGGCGCGCAGCCGGGCCGTCAGCGGCATTCGCGACTTCATGGTCGGCCACGGTTTCCTGGAGGTGGAGACACCGATGCTGCACCCGATTCCGGGTGGCGCGAACGCCAAGCCCTTTGTGACCCATCACAACGCGCTCGACCAGGAAATGTACCTGCGCATCGCGCCCGAGTTGTACCTCAAGCGCCTGATCGTCGGCGGCTTTGACCGGGTTTTCGAGATCAACCGCAACTTCCGCAACGAAGGCATCTCGGTGCGCCACAACCCTGAATTCACGATGATGGAGTTCTATGCGGCGTACTGGAACTACCAGGACTTGATGGATTTCACCGAGCAGCTGGTGCGTGACGCTGCCATGAAGGCGGTCGGGCACCTGCTGCCGACCTACGACGGCAAACCGGTCGATCTGTCCAGACCATTCGAGCGCCTGACCATCGTGCAGGCCATCGAGAAACACACCGATGCCGGTGCCGGCGTTCATGACGCGAAGTTCCTGCACGCCGCGTTGCGCAAACTGGGCAAGACCGAGGCCAAGGACCATCTGGCCAAGCGCAGCCTGGCCAGCCTGCAGGTGATGTATTTCGAGGAGACGGTTGAACACCTGTTGTGGGAGCCCACTTTCATCTGCGAGCATCCGGTCGAAATTTCGCCACTGGCCCGCGCCAGCGACCAGAATCCGGAGGTCACCGAGCGCTTTGAGCTTTACATCACGGGGCGCGAATTCGGCAACGGCTTCAGCGAACTCAACGACGCCGAGGTACAGGCCGCCAGGTTTCATGCCCAGGTCGAGGCCAAGGATGGCGGCGACGACGAGGCGATGTTCTTCGACCATGACTTTGTCCGCGCACTCGAATACGGCATGCCGCCCACTGGTGGTTGCGGCATCGGCATCGACCGGCTGATGATGTTGCTGACGGACAGTCCGAGCATTCGCGACATCATCCTGTTTCCGGCCCTGCGACGCGAAACACCGGCCAGCTGACAACGCAAGAGCCCGCGCAAGCAGCATGCACAAGTACAAAACGCACTCCGGACCCGCTGCATGACACCGTTTGCTATCTGGCGCGGGTTGCGCTCGGGCGCATTGGCTGCGGGCTTGATGGGCCTGGCCCTGGCACAAGCACAGCAGATGGCGGTTGCTCCCTCTGCATCCGCTTTCCTTGCACCCGGTGCAGTGACCCTGTCGGCAAATGCCGGCGCGCTCAATCGGATCATCATCCGTTTGCGGCCGGAGGCAACATCGGCACGTGCTGCGCGAGCGCAAACCCCGAACAGTGACCCGCAAGTGCAGATCAAGGCCCTGGGAGAGAGTCGACGCCAGCGCCCGGACGCGCGCAGCGACATCGAACTGCGGTATTACCGCTCGGTGGCGCCCCGGACCCATGTGGCCTTGACCAGCAAACGCATGAGCCGGATCGACCTCTCCGCCTACGTCCGGCAGCTCGAACAAGATCCGCAGGTCGCTTCGGCCGAGATCGACGAGCGTGTCCTGGCACAACAGGCGCTCCCCAACGATCCTGAGTTCGCGCCCCGCCAGTGGAATCTGCAATCGGTGGGCAGTGGTGCCGGTGCCGCGAATTTTGCGTCTGCATGGGGTGTTGCCACTGGCGCAGGCGTGATCGTTGCGGTCATCGACGGCGGTTATCGGCCGCACGCCGATCTGAATCCCAACATGCTGGCGGGATACGATTTCATCAGTGCCGATCCGGACGGATCGTTCACGACGGCCAACGATGCCAACGGACGCGACAGCGATGCCACCGATCCGGGCGACTGGAGCGCTCAAGGCGATTGCGCACCGGCCAACTCGAGCTGGCATGGCACGCATGTGGCCGGCATCATCGCGGCGGTCACCAACAACAATGCCGGCGTGGCGGGTGCAGCGTTTAACGCCAGACTGCTGCCGGTCCGCGTCCTCGGCGTCTGCGGTGGTTATGTTTCGGACATTGCGGCCGGCATGCGCTGGGCGGCCGGTCTGCCGGTGCCCGGTGTTCCCGCCAATACCCAGATTGCCAAGGTGCTGAACCTGAGCCTGGGCCGCCAGGGCAACTGCTCGCCGACATTCCAGGATGCGGTGACCGAGGTGCGTGCGGCCGGCAGTGTGGTCGTTGCCGCCAGCGGCAATGACAGCGCCACGGCGATTCTGCAACCGGCTAACTGCAGCGGCGTGATCGGAGTGACCGCCCATACCATCAGCGGGGACAACGCCAGCTACGCCAATATCGGCCTCGGAACCGCCATCAGTGCTCCGGGTGGCGGCAATGGC
>Ga0073904_10003328_pt1 | contig 12108 bp, 12 predicted proteins | sample KloWWTrecipitate_FD_66668 | JGI IMG/M metagenome (GOLD analysis project Ga0073904, IMG submission 66668) | Active sludge microbial communities from Klosterneuburg, Austria, studying microevolution and ecology of nitrifiers - Klosterneuburg... | ecosystem: Engineered > WWTP > Aerobic digester >...
CCCGCGTCTCCCGCGTCTCCCGCGTCCCGCGAGGCGTCGGGGCCTGGAGGGGGCGCGCCGTCGACCGCGGAGCTCGCGTCGGCCGCGGGGGGCGGCGGAGGCGCAGCCTCGGGCGTGACCGAAGCGCCAGCGTCTTCGACAGTCGTGGACGAGCTGCACGCGGCGACGGCCAGCGGGAGACCGAGCGCCGCGCCAGCGGCCAAAAGGCGTGCGCGCGCGCGGAGCGAACGGAGCGAACGGAGACGCATGCCGCAACCATGGTCGCTTCCGTCCGCGAAGCGAGAAAAAAAAAAGACCCTCGGGCCTTTCGGCGCGAGGGTCTTGGGGGGTGGAGCAAAGGGGGATCGAACCCCTGACCTCCGCATTGCGAACGCGGCGCTCTCCCAGCTGAGCTATTGCCCCGGGGTGACGGCCGCGCACTCTACGCACGGCCACCAGCATGTCAACAACCAATGCACCTGAGCTGGCGGCGGCGCTGGACGAAGCGCAGATCGCGAGCGCGCGTCAGTGCCGGTACCCGAGCACGAGGGCCTGCGCCAGCAGCCCCCAGCCGTCCACGCTGACGAAGAGCAGCAGCTTGAACGGCAGGCTCACCTGCGAGACCGAGAGGGTCTGCAGGCCGAGGGAGGCGAGCACGTTCGCGACGACGAGGTCGATCACGAGGAACGGCAGGAAGATGAGAAAGCCGATGGCGAACGCCTCGGTGAGCTCGGTGACGACGAACGCGGGGGCGAGCACGGCGAGATCGCTCTCCTCGACGGCGGGCGTGGGATCCGTGGCCGAAGGACCCGTGGCGGGTGCGGCGGCCGAGGTCTTCGCCACCGCGACGAACCGCGCGACCTCACGCTCGCTCGCGTTCTGCCGCAGGAACGCGCGCATGGGCTCCCGCGCGGCGGCGGCGACCTTCACGATCGCCTCCGGGCCCTGCGGGTTCTCGGCGAGCACCGGCGCGGCCCGAGCGAACACCGCGCTCGCCGTGGGCGCCATCGCGAGCAGCGTGAGGGCGCCGGAGAGCGCGAGGATGACCGTGTTCGAGGGCACCGACTGCGCCCCGATCGCGCTCCTCGTGATCTGGAGGACCGTCGAGATCTTCACGAACGACGTGAGGCTGAGGAACAAGAACGGCAGGAGCGACACCACGGCCACGGAGAGCAGGAGCGAGAGCCCCGGGCTCGCGGCCTGCGCGGCGGCGGGCGCGGCGGCGACGGGAGCGGCGGCCACGGCCCTCGGCGCCAGGGCCACGAGCGCGGCGAGCACCGCGACGCTGGCGGCGCCGACGCGACGGCGCGCGCTCATGAGTCCTCCTCGGCCGACGCGACGGCCAAACTTGATTCGACCCGGTCGTGCGTGGCGTCGGTCTTCAGGGCCTTCGCGCCGGCGGCCGGCGCCGACACGACGGGCGCTTCGGACGAGGGCGAAGGCGAGGGCTCCCGCTTGCGCGAGAGGGCGCGCGCGAAGAGCTCGGCGAACGAGTCCCCCGCCGCCGCCGCCGGTTCGAGCGGGACCTCGCTCGCGGGGATCTCGCCGAGTTTGGTGAACCCACCTTCACCCACACCCACGAGGAACACGCGCGCCCCCACACGCACCAGGTAGAGCCCGCGCCGCGCGTCGAGCGGGAGCTGACCTACTAGAGTGATGGGCCCCGAGGCGCGGCCCACGCCGACGCGCTTGGCCGCCACCATCACGACGAGCGCGAGGCCGCAGACCACGGCGAGCATGAGCACCGTCTCGAGCAGATACGACGTGTACGGTCCCAACGCGTGGCCTCCCCTGGTGCGGCGCTATCAGAGCGCGAGGGGCGCCGCAACAGCTCGATCTCGCGTCACGCTCCGCCAAGCACGACCCGCGCGACCGCAATGAATTGGCGGATGAGCGCGTCGCGGTCGTGCGCGGCGGCCTCGCGCGCGAGCGCGGCGAGCTCCTGGGCCAGCGCGGCGCACGCGCTCGGGGCCTCGGGGTTCTCGCAGAGCAGATCCGCGAAGAGCCCCGGCCGCTGCGCGGCGAGCCGCTCCAGCGTGGAGAGGTCGGCGCGCGAGGTCTCCGTCGAGAGCGCACGCGCTCGCGCGAGCGACACGCCGCTCCGCGCGAGCGTCGCGCCGAGCGCGATCGCCTTGGCCTGAGTGAGCGCCTGCCCGAAGGCCATGTGGTGGTCGTGCTCCTCGGCGTCTGCCTCCACGACCTCGGCGCCGAGCAGCTCGAACAGCCGCGCGACGCGAGGCATCCACACGTCGCCGCGACCCCGGCACAACACCACCCGTCGGCCCTCGAGGTCGGGGGCCGCGCTCGGTCCGAAGAGCGGGTGCGCCCCCACCACGTCGACCTCGGGCGAGGTCGCGGCGAGCATCGCCGCGATCGGCGCGCGCTTCACCGACGTGACGTCCATCAGGCACGCGCCAGGCACGACGTGGGGGCCTACCTGCGCCGCCACCGCGCAGGTGACGTCAATCGGCACGGCGAGCACGACGAGCTCGCTCCGCGCCGCGATCTCCCCCGCGGGAGCTCCGGCGTCGAGCCCCGTGCCCTCGACCACCAGACCGGCGCGCGTGAACACCCGCGCGAGGGTGGCGCCGATGCCCGCGGTGGCCCCGACGATCCCGACGCGCAGGGGCGCGAGCGCCGCGAGGCGCACGTGGCGCTGCTCCGCGCGCGACGCGGCGAAGAGGGCCTCGAAGAGCGGGCGCACGAGATCCTCGACGAGCCCGAGCTCGGCGCCTCGCGCGAGCATCGACTCGAGGTGGTCGGTCTCCCGCGCACGGTCGAGGGCGGGCACATCCTCGCGAGCCTTGAACGCCGCGATCTCCGCGACGCAGCGGCTCCGCCGGGCCACGACCTCGAGCAACGCGCGGTCGACCGAGGAGAGCTCCTCGCGGAGCGCGGCGAGCTCCTCGGAGGTGGGGCGTTGCGGCATGGCCTACGACTACTCGAAGGGCGCGAACGAGGACAGAGGAGGACACGAACGGCGAGATCAAGGAGGCTCTCCTCGAGCTCGTCGGAGAGATCGAAGGCCTCCCGCGACGCAACGCTGCGCGCCAGGGCGTCGGATGCGTTCTACTCTTCACCTCGCATGCGCGCGCTCGACCAGGCCGTGTTCTTCCTCCTGTACGGGCCCTCCCCTCCCTCGGCGTGGCTCACCTTCATGGCGGCGTGGTCTCTGGTCGGCGGCGGGTACGCGCTGTTCGCGATCGCGCCTTGGGTGCTCGTCGCGCGAGTGCGAAGGGAGGTGGCGGGGCTGCTCGCGGCCATCGTCCTCACCTCGATCGTGGTGTTCGCCATGAAGCACGGGTTCGGGCGGGTGCGGCCCTACGCGGCCCTCGCCGGCGTGCACGCGCTCGCCTTCGCGCCGCCGACCGACCCTTCCTTCCCGAGCGGGCACGCGGCCGGCAGCGCCTGCCTCGCGGGCTACTTCGCCGATCGCGCGCGGCCCGCGCGCACGGCCTTGCTCGCCCTCGCCGCCGGGCTCGTCGCGCTCTCGCGGATCGTGCTCGGCGTCCATTTTCCGCTCGACACGGTGGCGGGCGCGGCCCTGGGCGCCACGGTCGGGGCGCTCATGGCGCGTCGCACCATGCCAAGAACTGAACAGAACTGAACGTTCCGTGACGTTTCGGCAAACCGCGTTATGGCAGGGGAGACTTCCGCAGATGTAGGCGTACGTAGTCCGCGATGCCTACCCGGTCTCCCTGCTTCGGTGCTTTCGTGGCGACAGCCCTTGTTTCCGGCCTCCTCGGCGGCTGTGGGGACTACGTGGTGGGCCCGCCCCCGGAGGCCGCGGACCCGCTCGACCTCCCGGCCAACGTGTACGACGAAGACGCAGGTGCACCCACTCCAGAGAACCGCGCGGAGCGCTCGATTGACGCGGGGCGCAACGGAGACGGAGGCGCCGACGCGGCGCCCGCCGTGGTGGTCCCGGCGTGGGAGATGCCCCCGACGGGCGTGCCGGCCGCGACCGGCCGCGGGCGCGTGCTCTTCCTTCACCCCGACGGCATGTTCCGGCGGGTCGAGGCCGTGCAGGGCGGGGTCGTCGAGAACGTGGGCGCCGCCCTCAATCGGCTCTCGCCGGGCGTCGACTCGCGCATGACGCAGTCGAAGGACGGCGCGCTCATCGTCGGCGAGACGACGCGCTTCGGGTGCAGCACGCCGTGCCTCGCGGTCTTCGGGGCCGACCTCGCCTCGGGCGGTCGCGTGACCCGGGGTGGTGAGCCGATCCGGATCGGCGCGACGCCGCCGGTCATCGCGGCGGGCGGGCGGCTCATCGTGTTCGCCTCGGCGGGCGCGCACAGCCTCGATCTCTACTCGATCACGCGACCCGCCGACCCCACCCTGGGGTGGAGCAAGGCGCGGCTCCTCACGGCCACCTCCCCCATGGCGTGGAACCACCGCCCGAGCCTCTCGACCGACCAGACCAAGGTCGTCTTCGACTGCGGCGCCGACGCCGACGGCACGGAGGCGACCAGCGTGTGCGAGGTTGGCGTCGACGGCGCGGGCTTCCGCGTGGTGGCGCGGCCCGCTGCGCCGCTCACGAACCTCCACAACCCGAGCTACGACGCCGACGGCTCGATCGTCTTCGAGGGCGAGGGCGCGACGGTGATCAACGGCGTCACGGGCAAGGGCGAGCGCATCCACCGCGTGGCGGCGCAGACCCCCGCGCCCACGCCGCTCGCCCCCACGTACACCAACGACAACACGCCTTGCGTGCTGCCCTCGGGCAACGTGGTGTCGCTGTGGCTCGGTCGCCAAGGCAACGCGCAAGGTGGCCACGAGCTCAAGCTCATGTCGAACAAGGGCCAGTTCCTGGGGATGATCGCCCAGGGCTTCGACATTCGCGACGTAGGGCTGAGCTGCGGCAATTGAAGCGTCGGGCCCTCGCCGAGCCCGGCCGCGCGCGCGCGGTGGCCCAAGGATCGTGCGCGGACCGCGCCTTGCCCCTATAATCCCGGCCATGACGTTCGTTCGGCGCGGAGGCGCAAAGACGGGGCTCGCGGCGCTGTTCGTCGTCGCGCTTTTCTGGAGCACCGGCATCCTGCAGGCGGCGTGCAAGGACACGATCGAGCCCGGCATCCCGGTCGATGCGTCCGACAACGACGACGTCGACTCGGTGCACGACGAGGCCGGTGAGGCCGCCACTCCCGATCGCGACGCCGGCGGCGAGGTCCCCCGCGACGCCGCTCGTCCCCCGCCCCCCGCGGACGCGGGACCTGCCGACGCAGCGGGCGACGTCCGCCCGGACTGACGCACGACGCGCCGCGCACGCCCAGCTTGCCAGGGGGCCCACCCCGGATGCACAGTGTGTCCGTGCGCGTCCCCCGAACGGCGCCTCGCTGGCTCTCGCGAGTGCTCTTCACGGCCACCCTGCTCGTCGCGTGGGTCGTCGCCGGGCCCGCGTACGCGCGCACATTGGCGCAGCTCTCTCGGCCCGCGAGCCTGCCCTCGACCGAGCTGTCGTCGAGCGCCCTCGCGCCACCCATGAGCCTCCGCCACGACGAGGGCCCTGCGGCCGCCGCCTCTGCGCGCGCACCTCTCTGCGACCTGCGCTGCGCGACGACGTTCGCGCCCGCGCCGCAGCTCCAAGACGAAGAGGTGTCGCTCTCCCTCGCCGCCGACGACGACACGTCCGCGCTGCTCGACGCGGCGCGCATGGTGCCGGCGGGCGACGAGCCGGCGGCGGCCGCGGCTCACGACGACGCGTGCCTCGCCTCCTCCCCGAGCGTCCTCCCCGCTCGGCCCGAGGGCTGGCTCGCGCGCGCGTTCGACGCCGGGGGCCGTGGGCCTCTCGGGGTGCGGCACAGCGTCGAGCGACCGCCGCGCTGAAACGCGCGCTGGTCAAGGCGGGTCGCGACGGATCGCGACCCGTGCAGCCCTCACGCGCGCCCTCGATGCGCGTGTGACCCAGGCCTCGCCTTCTCGGCGCGGACCTCCTCGCGCCCTCCCGCGCGACGCCTTCGACGAGCACGAGAAGCCCCCGCGGGGGCGGGCGTGCGCGTCCTCTCCGTTACGAAAAACTGAAGGAATACGCAATCATGGCTAAAGAAGAGAAACGCGACTCCCACGCGAAGGGGGCGGCCCACGCGCCGCAGCCCTTCGACGCCGCGGGCGGCATGAACACCGGCGCGGCCATCATCGGCTTCGTCCTGTGCTTCATCGCCGGCGCCGGCGTGATGTGGGGCTACGACAACTACCGGCTGAAGCAGGGCGGGACCATCACCGCCGACCGCGGCGGCAGCGGCGCCACCTGGAGCGACGAAGAGTCGCCCGTGCCCATCTCGAGCAAGGACCCCATGTGGGGCAAGCGCGAGGCTCCGGTCACGATCGTCGTCTTCTCCGACTTCCAGTGCCCCTACTGCTCGCGCGTCGAAGCCACGCTCGACCAGGTGAAGACCACGTACGGGCCCGACAAGGTCCGCATGATCTGGAAGAACGAGCCGCTGTCGTTCCACGACAAGGCGAAGCCCGCGGCCGAGGCCTCCGCCGGCGTGTTCGCGCTGAAGGGCAACGACGCGTTCTGGAAGTTCCACGACACGGCGTTCAAGAACCAGCAGGCGCTCTCGGCCGAGTCCTACGAGAAGTGGGCCAAGGAAGCGGGCGTCGACATCGCGGCGTTCAAGGCCGGCATGGCCGCGCACAAGTGGGCCAAGAAGGTCGACGAGGACCACGAGGTCGCGAAGAAGGTCGGCGTCAACGGCACGCCCGCGTTCTTCATCAACGGCGTGAGCCTGTCGGGCGCGCAGCCGTTCGACAAGTTCAAGGAGACCATCGACAAGGAGCTCGCCAAGGCGCAGGCGAAGATCGCCTCCGGCACGGCGAAGGACCGCGTCTACGTCGAGATGTCGAAGGAGAACAAGAAGAACGCCCCGCCGCCCCCCAAGGACGAAGAGGAAGAGAAAGAGGACACCAGCACGGTGTTCAAGGTCCCCGTCGGCACCTCGCCCATCCTCGGCAAGAAGGACGCGCAGGTCACCATCGCGATCTTCTCCGACTTCCAGTGCCCCTACTGCAAGCGCGTGGGCCCCACGTTCAAAGAGATCAAGGACAAGTACGGCGACAAGGTTCGCGTCGTGTGGAAGCACGAGCCCCTGCCGTTCCACCCGCGCGCCGAGCCGGCCGCCGAGCTCGCCCTCGAGGCGCGCGCCCAGAAGGGCGACGCGGGCTTCTGGGCCGCTCACGACAAGCTCTTCGAGTCGCAGCCCAAGCTCGACGACACCGACCTCGAGAAGGTGGCCGCTGACCTCAAGCTCGACGTCGAGAAGGTCAAGACCGCCATCAAGACCCACAAGTACAAGAAGGACATCGACGCGGACATGGAGCTCGCCGACGACGTTCAGGCGAGCGGCACGCCGCACATGTTCGTGAACGGCCGCCGCCTCGTCGGCGCGCAGCCGTTCGACAAGTTCGCCAAGATCATCGACGAGGAGATCACCAAGACGGACGCGATGATGAAGAAGGGCGTCGCCGCGAAGGACGTCTACGACACGATCATCAAGGACGGCAAGGGCGCGCCCGAGCCGGAGAAGAAGACCGTCGCCGCCGCCCCGGCCGGCTCGGCCTTCAAGGGCAAGGCCGACGCGAAGGTCGTCATCCAGGAGTTCTCCGACTTCCAGTGCCCGTTCTGCTCGCGCGTCGAGCCGCAGATGGCGGAGGTCATGAAGAACTACGGCGACAAGATCAAGGTCGTCTGGCGCCACAAGCCGCTCCCCATGCACCCCGAGGCGCCGCTGGCCTCCGAGGCAGCCGAAGAGGTCCTCAAGCAGAAGGGCAACGACGGCTTCTGGAAGATGCACGCGAAGCTCTTCGCCAACCAAGGCGAGAAGGACGGCCTGAAGCGTGAGTCGCTGGAGAAGTACGCGCAGGAGCTCGGCTGCGACATGGCCAAGTTCAAGGCGGCTCTCGACAACCACACCCATAAGGCCAAGGTCGACGCCGACAACAAGGCCGGCAGCGACGCCGGCATCAACGGCACTCCGGCGTTCGTGATCAACGGGTACTTCATCAACGGCGCGCAGCCGTACCCGAAGTTCAAGAAGCTCATCGACCGGGCGCTCGCCGAAGCGAAGTAAACGCCACGTCCGCCACGCGGACACGCCAGAACGCCCCCGCACCCCGGGGGCGTTTTGCTTTTTGTAGAAGCATGATTTCACGAACGACTCGCGCGATCGCGCTAGGACTGCTGCTCGTATCGGCGACGGGGGCGTGCGGACGGCGCGCGGTGCCCGTGGCCGACGTGACCCTCCAGACGAAGCCCGTCGCGGAGGTCGCCGTCGCGACCGGGACCGAGCCTCGGGCGCCCGCCGGCGACGACTCCGAGCGCGACGCGGCGGTGCCGGTCTTCGCGACCGATCCCACCGACGGCAACCGCGACGCCCTCGTGACGCTCGTGGAGTTCTCCGACCTCCAGTGCCCGTTCTGCGGACGCGCGGCCAGCACGGTCGACGCGCTCCGCGAGGCCTACACGCCCGACCAACTCCGCATCGTCTGGCGGCACTACCCCCTGCCGTTCCACCCGTTCGCGCGGCCGCTGGCCGAGGCGGGCGTGGGCGTGCTCGAGCTTGGCGGCTCTCCGGCGTTCTTCCGCTACCAGCGCGAGGCGTTCGCTGCCCTCGGACGCGCGGGCGGCCTGACCGCCGCGTCGCCTCGCCACTTCGCAGAGGGCGCGGGCGTGAGCGGCGACGCGATCGACGACGGGCTGCGCGACCACCGCTGGGCGGCCACGGTCGACCGCGACCTGGACGTCGGCCAGCGGCTCGGGGTGAACGGCACTCCGGCGTTCTTCATCAACGGCGTCGCCCTCGGCGGAGCCCAGCCGCTCGAGAAGTTCAAGGAGGTCATCGACACGGAGCTCGCGCGCGCGAAGGCGCTCGTCGCCGAGGGGACTCCCCGCCGTTCCGTGTATGTTGCAGCGACCAAGACGGGCTTCACGCCGCCGAAGAGGGAAGAGCCGGAGGCCGAACCGCCGCCCGACCTCACGGTTTACAAGGTGCCCGTCGGCAACAGCCCATCGCTGGGTCCGCAGACGGCGCTCGTCACGATCGTGGAGTTCTCCGACTTCCAGTGCCCCTACTGCAAGCGCGTCGAGCCCACCCTCACGGAGGTGCGCCGGCACTACGGCGACAAGGTGCGGTTGGTGTGGAAAGACATGCCGCTGCCCTTCCACTCGCGCGCGGTGCCCGCCGCGATCCTCGCGCGCGAGGCGCGCGCCCAGCGGGGTGACGCGGCGTTCTGGGACATGCACGGGCGGCTCTACGCCGACCAGACGAACCTCGAAGAGGCGGGGCTCCTGGCGCTCGCGCGGCAGGCGAAGCTCGACACGGGGCGCGTCTCGAGGGCGCTCGCGCAGAAGAGCCACCTGGCGGCGATCGAGGCCGACATGGACGCCGGCGACGACGTGAACGCGTCGGGCACGCCGCACTTCTTCATCAACGGGCGACGGCTCGTGGGCGCGCAGCCCCTCGAGAAGTTCAAGGAGATCATCGACGTCGAGCTCGCCCGCGCCGAGGCCCAGGTCCGCGCGGGCACCCCCGCCTCGGGTGTGTACGCAGAGCTGCAGAAGAGCGCGCAGCTCACCACTCCTCCGGTCGTGAAGAAGACCGTGGCTAGCGATCCGCAGGCGCCGTTCCGCGGCGCGGCCGGAGCGAAGGTCACCATCCTCGAGTTCTCGGACCTCCAGTGCCCCTTCTGCCGGCGGGTGGAGCCGACGCTCGACGAGGTGCTGAAGGCGTTCCCAGGGAAGGTGCGCGTCGAGTGGCGCAATCTGCCGCTCGCGATGCACGCCGACGCCGAGCTCGCCGCGGAGGCCGCCCTCGAGGCGAAGAAGCAGAAGGGCAACGCGGGGTTCTTCAAGATGCAGAAGCTCATCTTCGACGGCCAGGGTCAGCCCGACGGCCTGAAGCGCGACGCGCTCGACGGGTACGCCCGCACCGTGGGGCTCGATCCGACCAAGTTCGCGGCGGCCCTCGACGGTCACGTGCATCTCGCAGCTATCCAGCGCGACAAGGCCGCGGCGAGCGCGGCGGGCATCTCCGGCACGCCGGCCTTCTTGGTGAACGGGGTGTACCTCTCCGGCGCGCAGCCCTACAGGCGCTTTCGGCGGGTCGTGCAGGCCGCGCTCTCCGGGAAGCCGTGAGCCGTGCTATTCGAGCGAACGTGAAGCCCGGCCCAGGTCTCCTCGCCCCGCGCGCCCCGCGCGCCCCGCGCGTGCGGGGAGTCGCCGCGCGCGTCGCGCTGACCCTCGCGGCGGCCTGCACAATCACCCTCGCCTCCGGCGACGCGCGGGCGTTCGAGAAGCAGCATCACCTCGGCCTCTCGCCCGGGCTCGCCGTGCTCAAGGTGGACAACAAGTCGACCGCGAGCGTGGGCGCGGGCCTGTCCATCCACTACGCGTACGGGCTCACCGACCAGTTCAATTTCCTCGCCGAGGGCGGCAGCCACGTGGTCGCCGCCAACCAGGAGCGCGACACGCCCGACACGCCGAGCACGTTCCCGGCCCGGGTCGACCACCTGGGCGTGGGCGTCGGCTACGTGCTCGACGTGCTCCGCTGGGTGCCCTATTTCGGAGTGCTCGGGCAGGGCTATCTGCTGAGCGGCGGTACGCTCGAGGGCAACGTGGGCGCGGCCGGTGTGGCCATCGCGGCCGGCCTCGACTACCAGCTAGGCCGACGCTTCGCCGTGGGCCTCGCCTTCCGACAGCACTTCATCGCGACGGAGCTCTCTACCTACCCCACGTACACGGTCGCGCAGCTGCGCGCCGAGTACGTGTGGGGCTACTAGTCCCCGAGTCGTGGTTCGTATCAGAAGTCCGGGCGGGCCCGTCCTCGGACGTCGTTCCGCGCGGTGGAGGCGGCGCTTTGCGCTCAGGGGACAGTGGTTTCGGGGGTGACCGCGCGAGAACGCCGACCCTCGAACATGGGTATCCTGCCACCGCCGCCGAATACGGGACGCCCCCTCGCTCCCTTGTGGCGAAAGGCCGAGCCGCGCGACTTCTGGAAGGGAGATCACGCTGCCAGGGGACTAGCCCGAGGCGCTACTCACCCGAGGCGACCGGCGCGCCCGGTATGCGGGCGGAGCGACTACTTCGACGTTCCGGTCGGGACCGGCGGGGGCGTGCCCGTCGCCGAAGTCGTGGTGGTCGTGGTGGGGACGGTCGTGGTCGTGGAGCCGCACTGCCCTTTGGCCCCTCGGGAGCTCGCCTGGCACTGGCAGAGGCTCAGCGCCTCCGACTGCGCCTTGCACGCGGTGCCGCTGGAGAACTTGCCGGACTGGCAAGTAGAGTTGGCCACCTGACAGTCGGCCATGGCGTCGAACTCGGTGCTGCAGCCGTAGGCCGAGGCCTCGTTCTTCTGCTCGTCGACCTGGGCCACGCAGGCGGCGCGGTCCTTGTCGTTGCCGCCAATACAGCCCTGCGCCTTGTCGCAGAAGTCAGTGAAAGAAGAGGAGCACGCCGGGAGCGCACCGAGCCCGGCCAGCGCGACCAGCGCCAGCACCCCACCGAGCCACGTCGATCGGACCGTCGTCATGTGTTTCCCTCGCAATCGCAATCTCAGTGCTTCGGCGGTGGTGGGCGCTTCCGGCGTCACGGCGCGCGCCTTCAGTTGCACTTGTTCTGGGCCCCGCGATAGCCCGCCTGGCACTCGCAGAGGCTCAACACCTTGGACGCCGCGCTGCACGCGCTGCCCGACGTGAAGCTGCCGCTCTGGCAGGTCGTGCTCGTGTCGAGGCACTCGGAGTACGCCTTGTAGGCGTCTTGGCATCCGTAGGCGGCGGCCTCCGCCTTGTCGCCCTCGCGGTCGGCCACGCACGCGTTGCGATCTTTGTCGTTCTCTGCGCGACACGCGACCTTCTTGTCGCAGTAGTCGGTGAACTCGGAGGTGCACGCGATGAGCGTGAGGCCCAGCAGGCCCGCGGCGAAGAGGCTCAATCGTGCTGCTGCCATGGTCATCTCCATCCCTCTGGCGCGGAGTCTAGCGTCGTCCGCACGCCACCGCAAGACCGTCCGAGGCGCGCTGTAGAGAGTCAGGGACCTGTCCGGCGTAAGGGGGCAGGCAAATGTCCGGTTTGCCGGACGGGAGGAGCACGGCCACCGTTGCGAGATGCGGGCGCAACGACTCGGGCTGCTCTCGTCGT
>Ga0073904_10003330_pt1 | contig 12100 bp, 9 predicted proteins | sample KloWWTrecipitate_FD_66668 | JGI IMG/M metagenome (GOLD analysis project Ga0073904, IMG submission 66668) | Active sludge microbial communities from Klosterneuburg, Austria, studying microevolution and ecology of nitrifiers - Klosterneuburg... | ecosystem: Engineered > WWTP > Aerobic digester >...
CGGCGTTCGTTCAAGCGCGTGAAGCGACGGCTCGAGAGGCGGAGGTCCGAGCCCGCCTGAAGACGCAACCATCCGACTCCGGGACCCGTCTACCTCACCATCTGGCGGCTTCGCGCGAAGCAGAGCGCGCCGAGCCGCCACCTTTGATTCAAGGGAGGAACCACGATGTCCCTGACCATCCTGGCCGCGTTCCTGGCGCTCGCCGCCGCCGGGCCCGACCCCACGATCGAAGTTCCCCGCAGTTCCTTCGTCCGTGTACGCCCCCTGACTCCGGGCGGCGCGGAGCTGCTGGTCGAAGCGCGTCGGCGTTCGTCGATCGTGGCCTCGCTGCTGCGGAGGTTCGAGACGACGGATGCCATTGTGTACGTCACCGACGCGTTGCCCACCGTGAGAAACGGGCCGAAGTCGAACCTGGTGTTCCTGTCCCTGGACACCACCGTCCGGTATCTCCGCATCTGGCTGGACGGCTCACGGCTCTCGCCCTCGGAGCGCATCGCCGCCCTGGGCCATGAACTCTTTCATGCCCTCGAGGTGGCGGCCGCACCCGAGGTGAGGGATGCCCGAAGCTTCGTGCAGCTCTATCGACGGATCGGCTGGGAAAGCACCAAGGACCGCTTCGAAACGCAAGGCGCGCGAGATATGAGCGAGCGCATTCGAAAGTACCTGGACCGCGGCGATGTCGAACTCGCGGAGTTGATCCTTCCCCAGGGCGTGAAGGGCTCGGTATCCCCGGGGCCCTCGTGAATCCGGCGCCTACTCTTCGTCCGGGGAGCCGCCGCCCGAGCGGGCCACGTCCTCCTGCTTCACGCGGTCGACGTTGAACTTCGAAGCGCTCGCGATGATCTTGTCCAGGGTCTCGTCGAAGTCGAACGAGGCGGCCTTCGAGAAACGCGTGTAGTTGACTCGTGACACCACGAACGGCCGGAGGTAGGGACTCGTCAGTCCCCTGGCCTTCAGCTTCTCCACCGCGGCGCTCACCGCGTCGTCGAGCCTGAGGATCTTCTTCCCGCGCCGCTCGCGCTCCTTGATCGCCTGCGACATCGGGTCGTCGAGGAAGGTGTCGACTCTCCGCAGGATGGACTGGTAGGCGCCGCCAGAGAAGCGCGGCCGCTCCTCGTAACACTTGCCGAGAGTCAGAAAGGCGGGCTGTTCGAACTCGAAGGCGAAGGCCGACTCGGGCTGTTCCCGGTCGGGCATCTTCGCGAGCGCCCTGGCCATGCGGATGGTCTCGAGCGACTTTTCGCGGAGGTTGTGCGCCTTCTCGGTGTTGAGGGCCAGGATCTTGAAGGCCACGGTCGCGTCGGGAACGAGCAGCGCGATGACCGTCTTCACCCCGAGCTTCTTGAGGGCCTGCAGCCGGTGGTTGCCATTGGGCGTGAGGTACTGACCGTCCTCGCGCACCGCCACGATCGGATCGAGGAAGCGGCCGATGGTCTCGATCACGCCCATCAGGCGCTTGACGTGCGGCTCCGAAGGGTCGCGCTGATAGGGAGTGGGCTCGACGCGATCGATGGGCAGGGCGACGAGCAGCAGCGGCGTCCCGCCGAACGGCTCGCGGTAGCGGCCCACCACCGCGCCGCCGTCCCCGGTCACCTGTTCGGCGAGGCGATCGAGTTCCGCGCCTTTGACGACACTCGTTTCCGCCGGGCTCAGTCCGACCGAGCCGGCGGCGACCTTCTTGCGGCGGCCGGCTTTCTTTCGTGGCGCAGGCATGTTTGATGATACCGATGGCCGGCGGCGGCACGCACGCCGGCCTCAGCCCGAGGGCCAAGGGGCCGATCCGCGGCTGGACGCGAACGAATCTATGGCACGGACCGCCGGATGGTTCGCCCGCAGCGCCAACCGAGGTAGGTCACGAACATCCAGAAGTTCCTGAAGGCGGGGTTTCGCGTCTGGCCCTGCTGATAGCGGAAATAGATCTGCTGCGCGATCACGGCCAGGCGGAACAGACCATACACTTCGTAGAACGCCCAGTCGGCGGTGCTCCGGCCGGTCTTTTCCGCGTAGTAGTCGACCACCTCGCGACGGGTGAGCATCCCGGGAAGGTGGGTCGGCTGGCGTCGCAGCGCGCGGATGAAGAGGTCGTCGTCCGCCTGCACCCAGTAGGCGAGGGCGCTGCCGAGGTCCATCAACGGATCGCCGAGGGTCGCCATCTCCCAGTCGAGAACTCCGATCACGCGCGTCGGATCCTTCGGATCGAGCACCACGTTGTCGAAACGGAAGTCGTTGTGGATGACGCAGGTGCCCACGTCTGGCGGCGTGCGCGCGGCGAGCCACGTCATGACGCCTTCGAACCGGGGCACGTTCCAGGTCCGCGCCTTGCGGTAACGATCGGACCAGCCTTCGATCTGGCGGCGCGCGTAGCCCGCGCCCTTGCCGAAGCTCTCGAGGCCGGCCGGCGTGACATCGACGCGGTGCAGAGCGATCAACGTGTCGACGACGTTCAGGCAGAGCCGCCGCGTCTGGTCCGGGGTCAGGGTGAGATCGCGAGGCGGGTTCCTGCGCAGGATCGTGCCGTCGAGACGGCGCATCACGTAGAACTCGCAGCCGATCACCGAGGGGTCGTCGCAGAAAGCGATCATCTCGGGCACGAATGGAAAGACCGGGCGGAGGGCGCTTTGAATGCGGTACTCCCGTCCCATGTCGTGCGCGGACTTCGCCTTGGTTCCCTCGGGGGGGCGGCGCAGGACGAGATCGTGCGATTCGTAGCGCAGGCGATAGGTCCAGTTCGAAGCGCCGCCCGAGTACTGCGTGACCACGGGCACGCCCGCGAGTCCCGGCACGCGGCCCTTCAGCCAGGCCTCGACTTTCGCGACGTCGAGTACCTCGCCCGCGCGCATCGCGGTCACGCGCGTTCCCTGGCCCTAACCCTTGCCGTGCTGCGCGTCGATGAGGCCCTTGTACTTCCCGAGTTCCAGCCGCGCGATGACTCCGCGGTGAACCGCGTCGGGCCCGTCCGCGATGCGCAGCGATCGCGCCATGGAGAAGAGAGCGGGGAGAGGGAAGTCGTGGGAGACGCCCGCGCCGCCGTGCATCTGGATGGCCTCGTCCACCACGCGCTGCAGGACGTTCGGGGCGACCACCTTGATGGCGGATATCTCGGTCATGGCCCCGAGAGCGCCCGCGTCGTCGATCTTCCATGCCGCGTACAAGGTCAGCAGCCGGGCCTGGTCGATGGCCATGCGCAGGTCGGCGATCAGTTCGCGATTGCCGCCGAGGTTGATGAGCGGCTTGCCGAAGGCGGTGCGGGTGACGCCGCGCCGGATCATCAGCTCGAGGGCGCGTTCCGCGGCCCCGATCGCGCGCATGCAGTGATGAATGCGCCCGGGACCGAGGCGCATCTGCGCGATCTCGAAGCCCCGGCCGGGACCGAGAAGGAGATTCGCCTTCGGCACGCGTGCGTTCTCGAACCAGACCTCGCCGTGGCCGTAGGGCTCGTCGTACTCGCCGAACGCGGTGAGCATCCGCTTGACCGCGACCCCCGGGGTTTCGATGGGCACGAGCACCATCGCGTGGCGGTGATGCCGGTCGGCCTCCGGGTTCGACACGCCCATGAAGATGAGAATCCGGCAGCGGGGATGTCCGATCCCGGTGGCCCACCACTTCCTCCCCTTCAGGATGAGGTGGTCGCCGTCCTCGGTGATGGTGGCCGCGATGTTGGTGGCGTCGCTCGACGCGGTGTCCGGCTCGGTCATGCAGAACGCGGAGCGGATCTCGCCCGCGAGCAGCGGCTTCAGCCAGGTCTCCTTCTGCCCGTCGGTGCCGCAGTGCCACAGCACTTCCATGTTCCCGGTGTCCGGAGCGTTGCAGTTGAAGATCTCGGGGGCGATCAGACTGTGGCCGGTGGCTTCCGCGACGGGCGCGTAGTCGAGGGTCGAGAGTCCCGCGCCGAGCTTCTTGTCGGGAAGGAACAGGTTCCACAGGCCGGCCGAGCGGGCCCTGGTCTTGAGATCTTCGATGAGGGGAGAGGCCTCCCATTGCGTCCAGTCCCCGCCGCGGTTCTTCGCGAGGAGATCGGCGAAGTAATCCTCCTCGACCGGTGCTATGTACTCCTTGATGAAGGAGCGGGCGCGGGCGAGGTACTCCTGCGATCGCGGGGAGAGCGTGAAGTCCACGGCGCCCGCATCATAGAGCCGCGGCCGGCCTACAATCCGCGGAGAGGAGAGTTCATGCATCGACGCTCATTCGTGCTCGGCCTGGGTGGTTCCGCGGTTCTCGCGAAGGGCCTGGCGGCCGGACCGGCGAGGTCTTCCGCCTCCGCCCGGGCGGACCGGCTGGTCATGGACGCGATGGGTGAATTGCGACCCGAGTACGAGCCCGGCCTCATCCGGGACATGCTCGCGAGCGGCATGGACTCCATCACCGTCACCCTGTGCGACCCCAAGCCCGAGGGCGCCGAGGCTCTCGAACTCGCGCTGGACTCGCTGCTCCAGCACGACCGGTACCTCGCGTCGAAGCCGGAGTTCTTCGTGAAGGCGACCTCGGTGAGGGACGTCGAGGCTGCCCGCCGCGCCGGGAAGATGGCGGTCTTCTATCTCTACCAGAACACCGTGCAGTTCGGTCGCGATCTCGATCGCGTGGAGGTGTTTCATCGCCTCGGCCTTCGCGCCTGTCAGCTCACCTACAACACGAAGAACCACGCGGGGGTGGGGTGCTGGGAGGAAGGCGGTCTCACTCCTTTCGGCCGGGAACTGATCGGGCGCATGAACGCGCGCCGGATGCTGATCGATCTCTCGCACGCCAACATGCAGACCATGGCGGAGGCCATCGCGGCGTCGAAGGTCCCGGTCCACGTCTCACACACCGCCTGCATGGCCGTCCACCCGAACCGGCGTAACACCACGGACGAGAACCTCCGCGCTCTCGCCAACCGGGGCGGGGTGGTGGGGATCTGTCAGATGCGTCCCTTCCTGACCGCGAAGAAGGCCGAGAACCTCCACGCCTACTTCGACCACATCCTCCACTTTATCAAGGTCGCGGGGATCGAGCACGTCTGCATCGGCAGCGACCGGGATCACCGGGTCGTCGAGTTGTCACCCGAGTACATCGCCGAGCTCAAGCGGGAAGAGGGCAGCCAGGTCAATGACTCCGAGCTGCCCTACTTCATCCACGAACTGAACGGTCCGCGCCGGATGGAGGTGGTGTGGGACGGCCTGATCGAGCGCGGCCTCAGCGAGCGGGACGCCGAGCGCGTGATGGGTACGAACCTCCTCCGGCTCTATGGCGACGTGATCGGCTGATTCCGCTTCGCTTTAAGCTCCATCCATGTCCCAGGCCCTCTTCAGAACACTCGCCGCCGCCCTCGTCCTCCTGTCCGCGCGCGTTTCCGCCCAGGCCAATGCCCCGCACGCGGACGCCGCGAAGAAGGTGTACATCTCCGTGGACATGGAAGGGATCAGCGGCATCTCCGGCGACGACCAGCTCTCGCCCTCCGGCGCGGAGTACGGCCGCTCGCGCAAGCTGATGGCCGAAGACACCAACGCGGCCATCCGGGGCGCCCTTTCGGGGGGCGCCCGCGACATCCTGGTGAACGATTCCCACGGCGGGCAGCGGAACCTGCTCCCCGAGGACCTGAACCCGGCCGCGCGCCTGATCAGCCACAGCTTCAAGCGCCACGGCATGATGGAGGGACTGGACGAGACCTTCTCCGCCATCATCTTCGTGGGGTATCACGCGAAGGCGGGCACTCCCACCGGCCTCTTCGCCCACACCGGGTCGGGCGTGGTCCTCGACCTCGAGATCAATGGACGATCGGTGGGCGAGGGGGGCTTGAACGCCGCCCTCGCCGACTGGTACGGCGTGCCCGTGGTGATGGTCACCGGCGACGACGTGGCCGTGAAGCAGGTGAGGGAGTCCGCGAAGGATGCGCGCGGCGTCGAGGTGAAGCGGGCCATCAACCTCCGGGCGGTCGAACTCATGCCTCTCGCACGGGCGCGCCAGGAGATCGAGACCGCCGCGCGCGAATCGGTGGCCACCGCTCCCCGGCGCACCGCGACCCGGGCCCCCGAATACCGGGTCGTCATGCGCTTCCGCAACTTCGTGATTCCCGAGATCGCGACCGCATTCGACGGGATCGAAAGGCCGGCTCCGGATACGGTCTCGTTCACGCGCAAGACCATGCCGGAGGCCTACCGGCTCATCCGCGTCCTGTATCGCTACATCGACGCGAACTGATCAGGGCTTTCTCACGCGCGAGGACGGCTTCGCCGGCTCGGGCCGCTCCGTCAGCTTGATCGTGCCCGCCTTCTCCGCGGCGCGGAGGTAGTTCATCACGTCTTCGAGAGGCACGGGCTCGAATTCGCCGGTGAGGAAGTCGCGGATTTCCAGCGCGGTCATCTTCCGCCCCAGCAGGGGACTCAGCTCCGACCTCATGTGCTGGGGAATCTTCTGCATCGCGGCCGCCACTTCCCGGTTCTGCGGTCCGCCGAAGCCTCCCCCGCCGTAGCCGCCTCCGGGTCCGCCCCCCGCGCCCGCGGGCGGCGGAACCCGTTCCACGACCAGCCGCGCCGCTTGCTTCTCGAGGTCCGTCGGCAGAGGTTCCGTGGCCGGCGTCTTCCAGGTGGCGGCCGCCAGCTTGAAAGTGGCGGCGACCTCGTTCATGAGCGCGGCGGTCCGCGCCTCGATCAGGGGGTCAAACACCGCCAGTTGCCTCGCGCCGGCCTCGGGGCTCGCGAAGAGGACGCCGCTCGACTTCACCACCGCCTTCTCGACGTTCGCCTGATGCCGCACCGTGGCCCTGGCATCCTTGTACGCCTGCGCGAGTTGATCCGCGCCGGTGATGTCGGCGATGTACCCGAGCCCCTTGCGCTGATTGGCGGCCATCCGCTCGGCTCCGCGGCCCAGGGCGTCCACGGCCACGCGCAACGCCATGGGATCGTCCGCCCCCGCGAGCACGGCCATGGCGCCCACGCTCACCACCGCCGCGCGCTTGAACATGGTGGAGTCGAGCTTGTCCGGCGTGTCCTGGCTCGAGTGGTACCAGTAGTCGGGCCAGGTGTTGAAGATGACCGCGGGAATCCCGCGCGCCATGTAGATCGCGTGATCGGAGGCCCCGTAGTACTTGTCGACCTTGATGTAGAAGGCATCGCGGCTGCCGTTTGGTGAGACTACGGGATCGACGGGCGCGTAGCCGTTGGCGCGATAGCGAACCCGCTCCCGGCTGATCTCGGCCACGTACTCGAGGAAGTTCTGGGCCACGTCGTTAAGGAACGAGGGGAACGAGTCGGGCGTGCGCATGAGCAGCCAGGTCGCGCCGCTCGCGGTGAGGCGCAACCCTTCCATGTCGTAGTTGAGGTCCGCGATGATCCGCTTCTCGATGTCCTTGTGCGCGTTGAGCCAGGCCAGCGTGCCGCTGATCTCCTGGACCCAGAGGAAGTGGATGGTGCGGCGCGGCTTCGGCAGGACACCCTGTTTCACGAGTTCGATGTACGCGCGCCCCATCTCCAGGGTCATGGCCGCCCCCGAGTTGTCGTCGTTGGCGCCCTGTTTGATGAGTCCCTCGTAGACATGCGCCGAGGCCGCCACGTCCTGTTCGGTGCTTCCGTCGCCCGCGATGGTGGCGTGGATGACCTCCTGCCGGCCGGGGAAGGTCTGCGCTTCGACAACCGAACGCAGCGTGACTTTCTGTCCGGAGAGGAGCGCCGCCTGCATCTCTCTCGCCGCGCGCGCCGAGATGGACCAGCCGAAGCCCGCGCTCGCGCCCTCGGGCGCATTGGCGCTGACGCTCGATGACATGAACGCGTCCGGCTGATCGTCGGCGCGCATCAGGCTGTAGGACAAGACCCCAGCCGCGCCCCGCTCGAACACGGCGAGGCGCTGGAGCGCGTTGGTGCTCGCGAAGCCGAGGACGATCTTGCCCTTCACATCCTTGCCCGCGTAATCCTCGGCGCGTCCGCCGTTGCCCACATCCACCACGTCGGCGGTGATGTCACCGTTCGCGGAGTTGTTCGCCAGGGCCACGGGCGTGTCGTAGATGTCGAAGAGCTTCCGCGGCTTCGGTGAGGTCATCCAGAGCTGGCCCCTGGTCGGCTGGTACAAGGCGCCCCCGCCGGCGAACGACTCGATCTCGACCGTGGAGTAGCCGTACTCCCGCGCGAAGCGCGCCATCACTTCGCTCTCCCGGAAGTGCCCATCGGCCCTGTATTCGCTGAGCGGCCGCACCCGCTGATAGGGGACGAGCTCGAGCAGGTGGTGCATCGCCCGCTCGCCCGAGGCCTCGTCGAGGATGGCGCGCATCTGCTTCCAGTTGAGCAGGGTCCGGTCCTCGGCCTCCTGGGCGGCGAGCAGGGCGGGCAGGAGCAGGAGGGCGAGAGTCAGGCGGCGTGGGGCGAGCGGGGAAGTCGTCATGGTGGGAAGTCTATCGGCCTGCGCCCGGGGCCGCGCCGCGCCGTGTACGCTTCGGGCCATGATTACTCCACGCACCCGGGTCGGGGCCTTCGCCTGCGGCCTTCTCCTCGGGCCGACCCTCGCGCCTGCCGACACCTACCCGCGTCAGCCCGGCGTGGACATCACTCACTACGCGTTCCACCTGACCCTGAGCGACGACAGCGACGTCATCGAAGGCGAGGCCGCGATCACTTTTCGCGTGGTCAGGGAGGGTGTCGCGACCCTGACCCTCGACCTGGTCCAGCCGAGGCCCGCCGCGTCCGATCGGGGCATGACCGTGAGCGGCGCGACCGAGTCGGGGAAGACGGTGGCCTTCGAGCACGCCGACGATCGACTGTCCCTGCGTCTCGAGCCCGCCGGCCGCGCGGGGGAAACCAGGACGGTGGTGGTGCGCTATCGCGGGATTCCCCTCACCGGCCTGGTCATCGCCCCCAACAAGCACGGCGAGCGCACCTTCTTCAGCGAGAACTGGCCGAACCGGGCGCGGCAGTGGCTGCCGACCGTCGACCATCCCTACGACAAGGCCACCACGGAGATGTTCGTGAGCGCGCCTGCCCACTATCAGGTGGTCTCGAACGGGCTGCTGGCCGAGGAAGTCGATCTCGACCGCGGACGACGGCTGACCCACTGGCGCAACTCGGTCCCCATCGCCACCTGGCTCAACGTCCTCGGGGTCGCGCGCTTCGCGGTCGAGCATCGCCCGGCCTGGCGCGGCCTGCCCATCGACACCTGGGTCTATCCCCAGGATCGCGACCAGGGCTTTGCGGTCTTCAGCGGCCCCACCGCGGCCGTGCTCGACTTCTACTCCGAGAAGGTCGGCCCCTACTCCTACGAGAGGATGGGCCACGTCCAGGCGAACGGGGTCCGCGGCGGGATGGAATCGGCGACATCCATCTTCTACGGGGACGACTCCGTCAACGACCCGAAGAGCACGCGCTGGCGCAACGTCATCATCCACGAGATGGCCCATCACTGGTTCGGCAACGCCATCACCGAGAACGACTGGGATCACGTCTGGCTCTCCGAGGGCTTCGCCACCTACTTCACGCATCTGTTCATCGAGCACGCCTACGGCCGGGACGAATTCGTGGCCGGCCTGCGAGCCGATCGTGACACCATCCGGGAGTTCGACCAGAAGAACCCCGATTACCGCATCGTCCACGACAATCTCTCGGACATGAGCAAGGTCACGTCCGGCCCGGGCACCTACCGCAAGGGCGCCTGGACCCTGCACATGCTGAGGGGCCTGATCGGCGACGACGCCTTCTGGGCGGGAACCCGGCAGTACTACAAGGAGTACCGGGACAAAAACGCCTCCACCTCGGACTTCCGTCGCGTCATGGAGAAGGCGTCCGGAAAGGAGCTCGGGTGGTTCTTCGATCAGTGGCTCACCCGCGGCGGCTTCCTGAAGGTTCGCGCGCGCTGGTCGTATGACGCGGCGGCGAAGGCGGTGCGGCTCGAGGTCGAGCAGCTCCAGCCGGGCCTCCCGCTCCGGATGCCGATCGAGGTGAACCTGGAAGTGGCCGGCGAGGTCGTCCCGCGAACCGCGAAGATCGAGGTGCGTGAGCGGAAGGAGACCCTGACCCTTCCCCTTGACCGCGCCCCGAAGTCCCTGATCCTCGACCCGCGCACGTTCGTGCTGATGGATGTGGAAGTCGCGCAGGCTGCCGCGCCCAGCGGACCCGGACGCTGAGGGAGGGGCAGGCGGTCCTTTGCCCCGAATAGACTCACCCGGACCGACGAGGAGGACGAATGATTCGAGGGGCTGTCGTTGCGTGGGGACTGGCGTTTGCCTGGGTCATGAACGCGGGCCTATCAGAGGCATCGTTCGTGGCCGCGGAGGCGTTGGTCGAGAACAACGGTCCGAAGATCGCGGCTCTCGCGCGGCTCAGCCCCGGCCCGGGTTCCCCGGAGGCCATGTCCCTGCTGCGGGATGGGCTCAAGGATCCCGACCCGGCGGTCCGGGCCGCGGCGGCCCGAGTGACTCACGTGATCGGGTTGAGCTCCTTGCTGGCCGAACTGAGACAGGCTATCGGAGGTGAAACCGACGGCGATGCCGCCCACGAACAGGCGTGGGCGATCGCCGATCTGGACGTGACCGAGGGATCCGATCCTGCTCTGATCGCGGCGCTCGGGGATCCGAAGCTGCGGCGTTCCGTCGTCCGCGCCCTGCTTGCCGGGCGCGGGTCCCGAGCCCTGGCCCTGTGGGTCAGCCTCAAGCCGGGATTTGCCGACGATCCATATGCGATAGCCAGGGCTCTCGCTGAGGGCCTCCATCGCGATTCCGGAAGCGTGTTTGCGAGCCTTGCCCTGCGTGATGGGCTGGAGGCGGTCTTTGCTGCGCTGCTCTTGAGCCGCGAGCTCGAAGTGGACGCCTCGGTCGCGATGGCCGGCACGAGCGCGCCCTCCTCTCGCGTCCGCGCCGTTTCGTACCTCACTCTCGCGAGGCGCGGGATCGCTCCCGCGGAGGGCTCCCCGACGGTCAGGGTGCCGGAGAATCTGGAGGAACGGGTGGCGCTTCACCTGTTCGAGGCGTTCCGAGGCGGCGCCCGGACCGAGTCCTTCGCCGATCTGGTTGGCGCCCTTGGAGCGGACCAGGAAACCCGCGGGAGGTTGCGGAACCCGTACCAGGGAGCGCGAGACGCGATCCGGGGGCTTACCCCGGGGGAGCGGGAGACGTTCCTGCGGGCGTTGGGCGTTGAGGAGAAGGAAATCGCATCGGCCCGGGACCGAAAATTCGAGGCGCGACCGGCCACGACCACGCCAACGAAAGCGCCGTCGATGGTGATGAAGACCTTGAGCGGCTACCCTCCCGACTTCACGAGAAGCGTTCTTGAAGCCACGGGCTGCCAGGGGCGACCCTCGGCCTTTGACGGCGTCGAGGCGACCTACAGGCGAGGGGGCCGCGCCGCGAGCGTGTCGGTGTTGCCGACCTCTCTCTCCGCCAACGGATGCGGCGAAGCGGCTCGGATCCTTGGCGTCAACGCTCTCGCCACCGGCGATGAATGGGCGACGCTCATCCTTCCTGAAAGGCCCGAGTTTCTGACCTGCTTCGCAACGCCACCCGGGAGCGTCGCCAGGTTCCCGCAGGGGAACGAGAGCGCTCGAGTGGGAGGGAACATCAAGGAGCCCACCAAGGTCAGGAACGTTGCGCCCATCTATCCCGGGGCTGCGAGGGAGCGAAGACTCCAGGGCATCGTGATCATGGAGGCCGCGATCAGCCCGACCGGCTGCGTGTCCGGGTTGAAGGTGCTGCGAAAGGTGGATCCGGCCCTCGACCTTTCGGCCCTCGACGCGGTGTCCGGCTGGGCCTACACGCCCACGCTGCTGAACGGTGTGGCCGTGCCGGTCATCATGACGGTGACCGTCAACTTCCGGCTGAACTAGCGCAAAGGAACTCTGCTAGCTCTGGTCCTCCGCGCGGCGCACCTTCCGCCCGCCCTCGAGGGCGGCTTGCGCATACCGCGCGCGATCGTAGCACCGCGGCTTTGACGCCTCGCCCCCCGGGAGCGGTCCCGCCGCCCTGGCTCCGCGGTTCAGGTTCGGGCCGAAGTATGCTCGGATCCTTCCCGGTCGCTCCCATGCAAACCCCGCACGGCTCGTCCGATCTTCCGGCCCGGATCCCCGGTCCGGACCATCGCGAGAGCCCAAGGCAGGCTCGATTGACTGATCCCACGCTCCCGCCATCGGCCCGACGGTTCGCGTCGTTTCTCGA
>Ga0073904_10003332_pt1 | contig 12093 bp, 11 predicted proteins | sample KloWWTrecipitate_FD_66668 | JGI IMG/M metagenome (GOLD analysis project Ga0073904, IMG submission 66668) | Active sludge microbial communities from Klosterneuburg, Austria, studying microevolution and ecology of nitrifiers - Klosterneuburg... | ecosystem: Engineered > WWTP > Aerobic digester >...
CAGGATCTGCGCGCGCGGGCAAATGCACCAGTTCACTTCGGGGCGCGCTCCGATTTCCGGTCCGTCCGCGAACGTGTTTCCGCCACAACGATCTGATGGTCAACACGATGCAGTCCACCGGCGCGGCCGAGCCGCACGACGATCTGATACTCCGCCCGGGTCACCGGCTGCACCGAGAGGCGGCTGCCTTTCTGCGTCACCATCATCTTGTCGAGCCCCGGCGTGGCCTTGAGCGTCGCCAGCGGGATCGTCGCGGCGAAGCGCTCGACGAAGCCGATCTCGACCGAGTACCAGACCGGCGCGGCCTTCGTCGATGCTGCGTCGAAGTACTCGTGGCCCTTCTTCCACGCTGTCGGGTCGGGAAAGCCGGCGCGGACGATCCCGGCCAGCCCGGTGACGCCGGAAGGCTCGGCGTTCGAGGCGTAGAACAGCACGCCGTCGCCCGCCTGCATGTCGTCGCGCAGGAGATTGCGCGCTTGATAGTTGCGTACACCTTCCCATGCCGTGCTGCCTTCGCGCTCGAGGTCGGCGATGGTGTAGGCCTCGGGCTCGCACTTCATCAGCCAGAATCGTCGCAGCATCGGCTCTCCGGGGATCTCCAGCGGGTCGTTCGCGGCGATTCTAGCTCGCGGCGGCGCTACAGAGAGGTCGCGTCGTCGAGCGCGCGCAGCGCCTGGCCGCGTTCGAAGTCGCTCATGCCGCGGGCCACGTCGCGATAGCGGCGATGGAGGTCCGGGCTGGCGGCGACGCTCTTGGCGAGGATCTCGAGCACGGTGCGTTTCTCGAAATCGGAGCCAAGCTCCGCGGCGACGTCGAGCGCGCCGCCGAGTGCGCTGTCATCGAGCTTCGCTTGCTCGAGCAGCGCAACGAGCGCCGTCCGGCGCTCGAAGTCGGACCCCAGCTGCCGCGCCGCGGCGAGATAGGCGGCGGCGACGGCGGGGTCGCCGCTGCGCGGGGCGACGCGCTCGAGCACCGTGCGCAGCTCGAAGTCCGAACCGAGCTTCTTAGCCGTCTCGATCAGCGCGGTGAGGCGGGCGCTGTCGATTTCCTGCGTCTCCAGCGCGCGCACGAGAGCGCTCCGCAGCTCGAAGTCGGAGCCGATCTTCGCCGCGCTCGCGAGCGCGCGGTCGAACTGGGCAGAGTCGAGCTGCGTCATGCCGAGGAGAATCCCGAGGTAGGTCGATTTGGCGTGGGAGGTGGAAGCGAGCTCGACCTCGGACAACACGAGCTCCGGTCCGCCGCGCGCGAGGAGCCGTCCGGCGCGCGCCTCGGCATCCCATCCCGATTCGCGGAACATCCGCGGCAGCGCCGCGGCGAGCCACTGGCGCGCTGCGGCGTCGTCGGCGACCGCGGCGTCGTCGCGCTCGAAGGTGCGCTGCAGGACGCCGGCGCTGTCTGCCTGCACGCGGTAGCTGTTCTCGACGCCGTCCAGTTTTTCGGTCATCTCGAACTTCCCGCCGGCAGCGAGCGTCGCGAGATCGGATTCGTCGTCGGCGAAGGTGGCTTTGCCGTCGCAGTCCATGCGCAGCGAGTATCCGGCGCGGCGCACCGACATGCGGACGTCGCCGTCGTCGGAGATCGAAATCGAGGTCGAGCTGCCACCGCCGAGCGAAGCGAATCCCGCCGGCCCGCAGCCCGGGAGGAGGAAGACGCCGGCGGCGAGAACTGCGAGGGCAGCGGCCTGCGCCGGCCATGAGTTGCGCGGAGTGGACATCGGGCTTCCTTTCAGGAGGTGATCGATTCGTTCGAGGAGCGGCGAGGAGCGCCTGGCGCCGGTGACCATGCCGGCGCTCCAGAGCTCGATACGGTTTGTCATCAGGCGCTCGGCGCAGCGGGCGAGCGACTCCGCGAGTGCGCGCGGATCCCGCAGCAGGCGGGCGGCCCAGGCATCGGCTTCGAGCTCGGCCAGGGCAGCGAGCCGGCGGCGCGCCAGGTGATGAAGAGGCTGCACCCAGAGAAGTGTCCCCGCCGCCAGCGCCAGCATCTGCCACAGCGGGTCGAACCGCACCTGGTGCGCAAGCTCGTGGGCGAGCACCGCACGCTGCTGGCGGGTGTCCAGCGAGTCGGTTACCCAAGGAGGGAGGACGATCTCGCCATTCGGCAGGGCGACCGGTCCGGCCAGCCGCGGCGTCACCGAGAGCTGCGGCACGCGGATGCGGTGCGCGGCGCAGATCCGGTCGAGCTCTCGCCGGATCGACGGCGCAGCTGGAGCGCGCCCGGCGAGCTCTCGCCGCGCTCGCCAGCCGAGGGCGACGAGGCGCAGAGCGAGCAAGCAGGCACCGACCAGCCAGAGCAGAGCGAAGCGGCGCGGCCCGGCTGCGGTGGGCGCAGAGGGTCTCGCCGTCCCGACATCGCCGACCCCCGCGAGCGCAGAAGCTCCCGGGGCCACTGCGTCGGTGGCAGGCGCCGAGTCCTCCGGGAGCGACGCCTCCGTCCGATCCCTTAGCCCGGGCGGCGGCATCGCCTTGAGCTCCTGCGTGAAAGCGAACATCGAAGCCATCGGAGCGCGCCCGGCGAGGCCGGCGCTCTGAACGCTCGCGGTGACGAGTGCGCCGACCAGAGCGGCCCGCCAGACCTGCTCGCGCAGGGCGGGAGAGCGCAGGAGCTGCAGACGGTCGATGACCCAGGCGACGCCGAAGAGCACGGTGGAGTGGAGCAGATAGGTTCCGAGCCAGATCGCCATCGCCAGCAGGAGGTCAGACATCTTCGGACTCCGGCGCGGCCGCGAGGCGAGCGCGAATGGCGGCGAGATCGCCGGGGGTCACTTCGTCCTCGCGCACCAGATGAGCGACGAGCGCGGCGGAATCGCCGGCGAACAGCGAGGCGACGAGGCCGGCAACCATCGAGCGCTGGACCTCGGTTTCGCTCATGCACGCGCTGTAGACGAAGCTGCGGCCGTCGCGGCGCTGGGCCACGACGCCGCGCTTCTCGAGCCGGGTGAGGAGCGTCGCGACGGTGGTGTGGGCCAGGCCGCGCTCGGCGGCGAGGTCGGCGACGACCTCGGCGGTGGTCGCTTCGCGGCGCCGCCAGAGCACTCGCATCACCGCCAGCTGCAGCTCGGAGAGCTGGGTCTTGCCCCGTCGTTTCGTCATGCCGTCTCCTCGTTTCGAGGTGCAACTACAAATGTAGTACGACAACTGTAGTCGTAGGTTTCCATGGCTGTCAAGGGCCTGTTCCGCGGGGCTGGCTGAGAGTCGATACGCGCGCAGGCGGCACTGGGTTGCGCGCCGCCGCAGGCGCGGCGCACCCACCCGGGCGGGTATGGGGGGGCGGCGGTGCGACCGGTATGTTGGCTGCCGAAGGTACGAAACGGAGGCTTCTGCATGCGACGTCGACGAGTTCTGATTCTGGGCGCCGCCGGGCGCGATTTTCATAATTTCAACGTCCTGTTCCGCGATCGTGAGGAGTTCGAAGTCGTCGGCTTCACGGCGGCGCAGATTCCCGATATTGCCGGGCGCACCTATCCGCCGGTGCTCGCCGGCAACCTCTACCCCAAGGGCATCCCGATCGTCGCCGAGCAGGAGCTGGAGAAGCTGGTCGCCGCCGAAAAGGTGGACGAAGCCTGGTTCTCCTACTCCGACCTCGCGCACGTCGACGTCATGCACCTCGCCTCGCGCTCGATCGCGGCCGGTGCGCACTTCGTGCTCGCCGCGGCGCAGAAGACCATGCTCACTTCGACCAAGCCGGTGGTCAGCATTACCGCCGTGCGCACCGGTGTCGGCAAGTCGCAGACCACGCGCTTCGTGTCGCAGATCCTCAAGGCGATGGGCAAGAAAGTGGTCGCGGTCCGGCACCCGATGCCGTACGGCGACCTTTCGGAGCAGATCTGTCAGCGTTTCGCGACCTACGACGATCTCGACAAACACAAGTGCACGATCGAGGAGCGCGAAGAGTACGAGCCGCACATCGACAACGGCTTCGTGGTCTACGCTGGCGTGGACTACGAGCGCATCCTGCGCGCGGCCGAAGAGGAAGCGGACGTCATTCTCTGGGACGGCGGCAACAACGACACCTCCTTCTACACGCCCGCACTGCAGATCACCCTGGTCGATCCGCACCGGCCCGGGCACGAGGCGACCTACCACCCCGGCGAAGTCAACGTGCTGCTCGCCGATCTCATCATCGTCAACAAGGTGAACACCGCCGATCCGGAGAAGGTGGCTGCGGTCGAAGCGACCTGCCGCCGGCTCAATCCCCGCGCCACGATCCTGCGCTGCAACTCCGAGATCCGGGTCTCCGATCCGGCGGCGATCCGCGGCAAGCGGGTGCTGGTCGTCGAGGACGGCCCGACCCTGACGCACGGCGGCATGAGCTACGGCGCCGGCTGGTACGCCGCGCACGACAACGGCGCGGCCGAGATCGTCGATCCGTCGCCCTACGCCGTCGGCACGCTCGCTGCGACCTACGCCAAGTACCCGAACGCCAAGGGCATCCTGCCGGCGATGGGCTATGGCGCCGAGCAGATCCGCGACCTCGAAGCGACGATCCGGGCGACGCCGGCCGATGTCGTCGTCGAAGGCACGCCGATCGAGCTGGCCCGCGTGCTCAAGTCGGACAAGCCGATCGTCAACGTTTCCTACGAGCTGGTCGAGCGCGAGCCGGGAACGATCGAGCGCGCGCTGCGGGCGGCGATCGGCTAGCGGGGGGACGGAACTCAGGAAGCGGTCGAGGCCGGCACCGGGCGGTGGGCGACGACGCGGTCGCGCCCTTCCGCCTTGGCGCGGTAGAGCGCGGCATCGGCGTGGGCGAGCGTGCCTTCGAGGTTGCTCTCCGGTCGATGCTCCGCGAGGCCGAACGAAAGGGTCACCGGGAGGACGAGCTCGCCGCTCGCGAGTGGCCTTTCGACGACCCTGCGGCGAATCGACTCGGCCACCAGCGTGGCGCCGTGCGTGTCGGTTTCGGGCAGCAGCAGGACGAACTCCTCGCCTCCCCAGCGCGCGACGAGATCCTGGGCGCGCAGCGAGCTGCGCAGCAGGTCGCCGAGCAGCTGTAATGCGCGGTCGCCGGCGGCGTGGCCGTGCAGGTCGTTGATGCGTTTGAAGTGGTCGGCATCTGCCATCACGACGCAGAACGGTTTGCGCGAGCGGCGACTGCGTTCGATCTCCGCCGCCCCCTTCTCGAGGAAGCCGCGCCGGTTCAGCAGGCCGGTGAGGGAGTCGGTGCGCGACGCTTCCGCCAGGCGGGCATTGGCGGCCTGAAGCTCGAGGGTGCGCTCTTCGATGCGCTCTTCGAGCTCCTGGCGCAAAGCGCCGAGCTCGCGATAGTCGCGGTCGAAGCGGTTGCTCAGCGACCTCGCCGAGGCGAGGAAGAGAACGATGAAGCCGGCGAGCGCCAGGGCGGGAACCTGCGGCAGCCAACCGACCAGCATCGCGAGGTCGGCCAGCAGGCAGAGGATGAGCACGAGGATGCCGCGCGCGACGAGGCGGGAGTCTGGATCGCCCCCGCGCCCGGTGCGGAAGGCGCGAAGCATGGCGCCCAGAAGCAGCAGGCCACAGGGGAGGAGCGCGACCAGGATCGAAGTCCCGGCCTGGAAGGGTAGGGGCGCGGCCAGGACGGCAGTCAGCTGTAAAGCGCGCGTGCCCGCGCCGGTCGGCTTGCGCCCGAGCGAGACGACCAGCTCGTAGACACAGATCGTCGCCGCGGCCACGGCGAGCTGGTTCAGCGACGCGAGCCACGGGTCGATCGCCGGATCCTGGCGGCGCATGACGAAGCCGGTGAGGTCGACGGTGAGGGCGCTTGCGCTGGCGCCGGCGAGCCAGAGGTAGCCCGGACGGTCGCGCCGACGCAGCCAGAGGTCGAGATGCGCCGCGCCGAAGAGCAGGTAGAGACCGGCCCCGAAGGCGTCGATCAGTTCGGCGAGAGTGGCCACGTCGCCCCATTATCCGGTGCGGGGCGTGCCGACGCCAGCGCGGGCCGGCGGCCTTCATGCTGACCGGTGGAGGTCGCGGTATCTTCCCCAGTCTGCGCGGTGCGACCGGGGGGGAGCGGACATGGGCAAAGGGCGATTGGAGGCTTTCAGCGACGGGGTCATCGCAATTCTCATCACGATCATGGTGCTGGAGCTCCGAGCTCCGCACGGCACGGAGCTCGCGGCGCTGCGTCCGCTGCTGCCGGTCTTCATGAGCTATCTGCTGAGCTTCGTCTACCTCGGCATCTACTGGAACAACCACCATCACATGCTGCACCTCGCCGCGCGGGTGAACGGCTCCGTGCTGTGGCCGAATCTGCATCTGCTGTTCTGGCTTTCGCTGGTGCCGTTCGTGACTTCGTGGATGGGTGAGAACCCGCGCGAGGTGGTGCCGGCGGCGGCCTACGGCACCGTCCTGCTGATGGCGGGCGTCGCCTACTTCATCCTGGCGCGCGCCCTCGCGCGTCTGCACGGACCGGAGTCGAAGATCGCCCGGGCCCTCGGCAAGGACGTGAAGGGAATCCTCTCGGTGGTTCTCTACGCCGTTGCCATCGTCCTCGCTGCGATCGATACCCGGCTGTCCCAGGCGCTCTACGTCGCCGTCGCGGTGATCTGGATCGTCCCCGACCGCCGGATGGAACGGGCGCACGACGCCTGAGGCGGGCCAGAACTTCGGCCGCCTGCCTGCGTATCTGGGGAATCCGCAGACGAATTCCACCCCGCTGCCCCGGAGGAGAGACCTACATGCCGAAGCGAACCGCAGCCGCTCGCGCTTTTTTGATGCTCGTCGCTCTCGCGGCCGGGCGAACCGCCTCCGCCCAGTCGCCGCCGCTCACCGTGCCGCAACCTTCGCAGGCGGCCAGCGTCTCCCAGACGGTCGGCCTGACCGAGATCACGATCTCCTACCACCGGCCGCGGGTCCAGGGGCGCAAGGTCTGGGGTGAGCTCGTCCCCTACGGCGAGGTCTGGCGCGCCGGCGCGAACGAGAACACGACGATCGAGTTCTCGACTGCGGTCGAGGTGGACGGCCACCCGCTCGCCGCTGGCCGCTACGGCTTTCACACCCTGCCCACTGCGGGCGCCTGGCAGGTGATCTTCTCGTCGGTCGACAGCAACTGGGGGAGCTTCGCCTACGACGCCAGGGAGGACGTCCTGCGCGTCGAGGTAAAGCCGGAAGCTGCGCCGTTCGAGGAGGCGCTCGCCTTCACCTTCGACGACGCCACCGCCCGCGAGACGACCGTCGCGCTGCGCTGGGAGAAGCTCCGGGTGCCGTTCAAGGTCACCGTCGATACCCCCGAGATCGTCTACCAGAGCCTCAAACGGGAGCTCCGCGGCCTCGGCCAGTTCTTCTGGCAGCCGTGGAACCAGGCGGCGACGACGCTGCTCACCAGCAAGGTGCACCTCGACGACGCCATGGTCTGGGTCGACAAGTCGATCGCCATCCAGAAGAACTTCGCCAACAGCTTCACCAAGGCACGGCTGCTCGGAGAGAAGGGCGATGCCGCCGGGGCGAAGAAGCTCATGGACGAAGCACTCCCCGGGGCGAACGAGGCCGAGCTCAACGCCTACGGCTACCAGCTGATGGGCGGCGGCAACACCGCCGACGCCGTGGCGATCTTCCGCGAGAACGTCAAGCGCCACCCGGAGTCGTGGAACGCGCACGACAGTCTCGGCGAGGCCCTCGCCGCTCAGGGAAAGAAGGCCGAGGCGGCGACTCTGTACCGGAAGGCGCTGACGATGGCTCCCGAAGCGCAAAAGGCGCGTATTCAGGCGGTGCTCGACGGTCTGCAGAAGTAGCTCCGAGCGCCATCCGGCCGCAGTCGGACTCCCGCCGCCGCCAGCTCTCGGCGCGGCGGGAGCCGGTCCCGTAGACTCAGCCGCATGGAAGAGGACTTCTGGATCACCTGCCCTTACTGCGGCGAGGAGATGGAGGTACATCTCGAGGCCGACGTCACCGGCAGTCTGGTGCAGGACTGCGCGGTCTGCTGCAACCCCTGGCAGCTGCGGGTCGCCGGAGAGGGCGCGACCCGGCGAGTCGCCGTGAGTCGGGCCGACGGGTCGGACTGAAATGGCCGCCGCTCAGCCGCCCACGAAGTCGATCCTCTGGTATCGCTGGTTCGGATCGCTCGCCCTCGCGGCGGCGATCGTGACCTTCCTGACCGCTGTGCTGGTGGAGCTCTCCGCTCCCGGCGCGCCGGAGAATCGGCCCTATTTCTGGACGGCGGTGGTTTGCAATCTGGGTTGCCTGATCGTCCTGCCTGTCCTGCTGCTGCGTGCCATCCGCTTCCGCCGTCTGGCGCGCAAGGAGTGGCGCGCGGTGCTGATGCGCGCCGTATGGGGAGGCCCCTTCGGCACCCTGGGAGCTCTTTGGGATCTGTGCGCCGAGCCCCCCGGAGAGGCGAACGCCGGCGCGGAGAGACGATGAACGCACTTTTCGCCAGTGGACTGTTCCACTCGCCCCGGTTGCCTGTCTCAACAGTGCGTGAGGCCACTTCCTCTTTCCCCCGATCCCTTGGCGGCTGCGGCCGCTCCTTCGGTCGCGCCGATTTCCGGCCCGGCTGCGGGATCGGCTAGGCTGGCGGCAAGACCGGCCGGCGAGCCGTCGCGGCTGCTCGCGTTCCCGGCGGTCGCGGCAGTCGCGTCCGGGCAGCCTTCCGGTCGGCCAGCGGCAAGCGAAACCGGGGAGACGATGGAGAAGATCGCAGAGTGGAGCGACGAGGAGATCGTGCGGGGGGCGCGGGCAGTCGAGCACGACCCCGACCTGGCGGCGCGTCACCTCGACGTTCTCTTCCGGCGCTACCAGACGCGTGTCGTCGCCTGGTGCCTGCGGATCAGCGGCCGGCGGGAAGAGGCCGCCGACCTCGCGCAAGAGGTCTTCGTCCGTGTCTACGAACGCCTCGAGACTTTCCGCTTCGAGAGCTCCTTTGCCACCTGGCTCTATCTCGTCACCCGCAGCGTGACGATCAATCGCTCGATCTCCAACCGGCGGCGTGACGCCGATTCGATCGACGACGAGGGCTTCCTCGAGCCGGCCGCTCCCGGACCGAGCGTCGAAGAGGCGGTCGGCCAGGCGCTCCTCGTGCAGCAGTTGCGCCAGAAGATCGCTGCCGATCTCGAGCCGCTCGAGGCGCGGATCCTCCATCTCCATTTCGTCGACGGGTTGACGCTCGCGGCGATCGACCAACTGCTCGAGCTCGGCAACAAGTCCGGCGCGCGCGCCTATCTGGTGAGCGCCAAGCGCAAACTGCAGCGCAGCTTTTCTGCCTCCATCCCCGAGAGAGGGCTGTCATGACGACCACCGACTTCGATCGCAATCAGCTGCTGCGCCAGGCCCTGCAGCCCGAGGCCGGGTGCCCCCCGCTCGCCGAATTGCTGGATGGCCTGTTCGCCGGCGCCGAGGGCGCCAGGGCGGAAGAGCTGCGGACCCACGCCGCGAGCTGCCCGGCCTGCGCCGCCGAGCTGGCGCTGGCCGGCGCTTTCGACGCCGCGCCCCGGAACGCCGCCGAGGAGCAGGAGATCGCCTGGGTTGCGGCGCAGCTTCAGCCGCCGGCGGCGATCGCACGCATGGCCACCCAGGCGGGCTCGCCGGTCTCCGCGCCGGCGCCGCAGCTGGCGCGCGTTCTGCCGATGGCCCCGCACGCGGCGAAGCGCGCCAAGCTCGCGCGCCAGTCGGCCGGCACGCCGATGTGGAGCCGCTGGGCGGCGGCGGCGATCGTCGTCATCGGGCTGGGCCTCGCTTTCGAGTGGGGACATCGCAGCTTTGCGCCGGCGCTCCCCGACCGGTCGGATGCGCTCTCGCCCGATGTGGTGCGCAGCGGCGAGGTGCGCCTCGATACGCCGGTCGGTGTTGTCGAAGTTGCCGGGATCGACAGTCTGCCGCCGTTCGCCTGGCGCCCGGTCGCCGGCGCGACGAGCTATCGCCTCGAGCTGCGCGACGTCGCCGACGACCTTCTCTGGCAGGGCGACTCGACGGCGGCGACGCTCGTCGCGCCGCCGGAGCTGCGCGCGAAGCTCGCGACGCTGGTCACCTATCGCTGGAACGTCACCGCTCTCGATGCCGCGCAGAGTGCGATCGGGCACTCCGCCATCGCCAGCTTCCGCGTCGAGCCGCCGACGAACTAGCCTCGCCGCACGGAACGGCGCCACCCTGAGACGAGCGCCAGGAGCCCGGCGACGACGGCCGCCGCGGCGAGCCAGCGCCAGGCGGCCGGCGGCGGCGCGACCGCTCCGGGATCGCCCAGGAGGACGAAACCGGCCCAACCGGGCGCCGCACTCCAGCGCGCATCGTGGGCGAGACGGAGCTTGGCGCGGCGCAGGGCGACGGCCGGGCGCGTGCCGCGCGCGAGCTCGAAGTAGAACTGCTCCATGAGCGCTGCCGTTGCGGCATCTCCGACTTCCCACAGCGAGGCGACGACGCCGGAGGCGCCGGCGCCGAGCAGCGCACCGGAAAGGCTGGCGAGCGCCCGGCCCTCGCCGGGGCCGGAGGCGGCAGAGGTCTCCGCCAACGCCGTCCTGCAGGCCGAGAGAACGGCGAGCTCGACCGCGAGGGGCATCCGGGCGAGCTCCGGAGCCGTCACCAGTCCGTCGCTCGCGCTGTCGGAATCGCCGCTCGCGATCTCGGAATCGCCGCTCGCAATCTCGGAATCGCCGCTCGCGGCGAGGAAGAGCGCCACACCCCCGGCGAGGCTCTCGTCGACGATCGTGTGGGCAGCGATGTGCAGGACGCGGACGCCCTCCGCCGTGCGTTGGCGCAGCTGCGTCTCGGTGGCCGCCGCGCCGATGTCGACGACACTCGGGTCGCCGAGATAGCCGGCGGCGATGCGGGCCTCGCGCGCTGCGCCGGGAAGGGCCGGCAACCCGAACCGCCGCGCGAGGAGGCCGGCGAAGCTGCTGGTTTCCCCGGCGCCGACGCTGCTCGGGAGCGCCGGGTCGGCGAGCGCCGCGAGCCGCCAGCGTGCGGTCGCCGCCGGAGCGCGCAGATGCGCGAACACCGAGAGACTCGGTAGGTAGCTCACCGCGATGCGATCGATCAGCATGGCGCTGCCTCCCGCCGAAGGCAGCAGCTCGAACGGCAGGTAGAACAGCCGGCCGTCAGGGACGATGCGCAGCTCGCCCCTCGTCGGCAGCTCCGCCGGCAGCAGTTGGCGGGCGAGCTCGACGAGGTCGTCGGGCGCCGCGGTCTCGGCGTTGGCGAGGCGACGATGCGTCCGCTGGATCCGGCGCAGCGGCGCGGCCGTGTCGCCGGCGTCGGCGAGGCTCCAATGGCCGCCGGCCAACTGCCAGCGCCACAGCCGGCGCTCACCGAAAAAGTAGGCGAGTGTCGAGCCCAGGCGTGGCGTCGCCGCCAGGATCCCGGCCGGCGAGAGCGGCTGCGCCACGCCGCCGCCGAGCGCGTCGAGGAGCTCGCGCGCCTTCGCCTGCTCTGCCATGGCGAGGGCTTCGAGCGCCGCTGCCTCTCGTTCGGCTTCCGAAATCGAGAGCGCGCGCTCCGCCAGGAGGTCGACGGCGGTGGCGTAGACGGCGCGCTGGTCGGCGAGCAGGCCACCGCGCAAGGCGGAGCTCTCGAGCTCCCCGCCGACTTGTTCAATCTCGGCGATCGCGGCGCGCAAATGAGCGAGCGCCGCCGCGGAGTCGCCGGTCGCGCGCGCCACCCTGCCGAGACCGGCCTCGGCGGCCCAGCGACCGGCAGCGGCATCCGAAGCGGCGGCGGTCGCGAGCGCCAGCGTGAAAGCCTGGTGCGCAGCCGCGAGATCGCCGCTCTGCAGGAGGAGGTCGCCCTGGGCGCAGCGGATACGCAGCTCCTCGCCGCGGTCGCCGCTGGCGAGTGCGAAGGCTAAAGCCTGGGCGATCTCGGCGGCCGCTGGCTCGGGTGACCGCAGGTTCAGCTGCTGGACGAGGGCGCGATTGAGGTGGACGTTGGCGAGAGCGGCGCGATTTCCCAGCCGTTCATAGGCGACACGGGCGCGATCGAGCAGGACGAGGGCGCGTCGAGGGTCGCCGAGGTTGCGGTAGAGCACCGCCAGATTGACGGCCAGCGCGGCCGTTTCGGAGCTGTCCGTCTTGCCTGAGCCTGCGGCGAGTGCCGGCCCGGAGATCGGCCGGAGCTCGGCCAGGGCCTCGGAGTAGGCGCCGAGCTGCTCGAGTGCCACGCTGCGGTTCATCCGCACATAGTCGAGCTCGGCGTC
>Ga0073904_10003335_pt1 | contig 12084 bp, 14 predicted proteins | sample KloWWTrecipitate_FD_66668 | JGI IMG/M metagenome (GOLD analysis project Ga0073904, IMG submission 66668) | Active sludge microbial communities from Klosterneuburg, Austria, studying microevolution and ecology of nitrifiers - Klosterneuburg... | ecosystem: Engineered > WWTP > Aerobic digester >...
CCTTCGTCTCGTTGAGCGCGGTCGTCGCCGTGGCGGTGTTCGGCCACGTGACGGACGGCCGGGTGACGGTCGTGCCACCCCAGAATCCGATCTTGTCGGTGGAAGCGCCGCCCAGGAGGGCGCCATCGGGACTGCCGGTGTCGAGTCGTTCCGCTGCCATGTTCGTTGTCCTTTGGTTGACGGGGCCGGGTTCGCCCGGCCCCTATGGGTTAGGCGACGGCCGAGCCGATGAGACGGCACGCCCAAGCCGGGCGGATCGTCGCGTAGCCGAACAGGCAGTCGATCCGCATGAGCAGGCGGTCGTTCACGATGTCCGAGGCCTGCCAGACGCGAAGCGCGATGCCGTCTTGCGTCAGGCGCTGGCACTTGTGCGCGTCGTCCATGATCGGCAAGTCGGCCGTCACGAACGTGAAGGCGTCCTTGTGGTACATGAGCGCCGTGCGGTACGAGGCCGAGGCCGAGCCGATGGGGGTCGCGGTTTCGCTGTCGAAGTCGGCAGCCACGCTCGCGCCGCCCGTCGAGTTGCAGACGTTCTGCTTGGCGCCGGACCAGTAGATGCGCGGCGAGATCGTCGCCGTGGTGCCGGTCGAATCCGCCGTGACGACGAACTGCTGGAGGTAGCCGAGGTTCGCCTTCGTCTCCGGATGGCAGGCGAAGACCTTGGGCAGCGTGAAGACGTCGCCCCTGTTGACGACTTCCGCGCCAGACCACGTGATGGTCGAGGTGGAGCCCGATCCGCCGCCGTCGGTGATGGTGGCATCGGCAGCCGTCGCCAGCGCCGCGAGGCCGGAGCCCACGGTGTGGGTCAGGATGCGCTCGTTTTCGTACCAGTCCGAGCCCATCGACCGGCCGTAGTAGCCCTCGGTGAAGGCCTTCTTCACCTGATCCTGCGGGTGGAAGAGCGCCTTCGCGCCGTTCACGACCGCGCCCATCTGGACGGAATCCAGTTGCAGCGAGCGGTTGCCCATCGGGGCGAGGCCCTGGTTGATCTTGGCGCGGGCGTTCACGAAGGCCACGAGGTCGCCGCCGTTCGCAAGCGCGGTGCCGGCAGCGCCAGTCAGGTTGTAGACGTCCTTCGTCACGCCCTGGATCACGTCCGACTCGATCTTGGAGACGAGGACGGACATGGCCGGGTCGATGTAGCGTTCGGACAGCTTGTCGATGGAGAGCGTCAGTTCGTCGGACGTGAACTGCATGTCGACGTGGTACTGGCTCGCCATCGTGACCGATTCGTAGCCCTCGGCCTGATCCTGCGAGTCCATCGCGCGGGAGGCGGTCGTGACGGTGTACTGGTTCGGTTTGCGGATGCGAAGCGCGCTGCCGATCTTGGCGCCCTTCTTCGCGTAGCTGTCGTCGTAGTCGCGGTTGATGGTGCTGATGAAGGTCGCCTTTTCGTGGGCGAGCCTCATCGATTCGTTGGTGATCTGGGTGATCACCTCGAGGGAGTTGCTCATGGGTCAGTCCTTTGCGAAAGCCGAAGCAAAGGGGCGTTACTTGCGCCCCAATTGCCGGTTCCGAGCCGCGACCCAGGTCTTGTAATCGGGGGCGTTTTCCACCGTGTAGGTGGTGCCACCCGAACCCGAGTTCGGCACAATCGGAGCCGGCGCCGTTGTGGGCTTCGGGGGGGCTTTCAGTTGCGTCGCGATCTTCTCAATCGCAAGCACCTGCTGACGAGTGGACAGATTGGCGATGCGAGCGGCTTCGGCGTGGTTCTGTCCGAGGAAGTACAGGACATCGTTTCCGGCGTCCCCGAGGTCTAGCATCGTCTCGCCCATGATTTCGGTCACGGGGAAATGCGACAGTGCGACCTCCTCGAAATCCTCGTACTTCTCCAGCCCCTTCGCGAGCGTTGCGCGGACGGATTCGGCCTTCTTCGCCTGTTCCGCCTGTTGCCGCGCTTGACTCGCCTGTTCACGCTCCGCTTTCAACGTGGTGGCGACTTCGTGCTTGATCACCGCCTCGTTGTAGGCGTCCCAATCCTTGAACTGATCCGGCGTCGGCCTTCCCTGCGCCCTGGCAGGAGCGTCCGGTTCGGGGGCGGCGCGCGGCTGGAGTTGCCTTTCGGCGGCCTCCCGCATTGCCCGCTCATACCCGAGCCTTTCGGCCCTGCGTTCCGCTTTCGCCCTCTCGCGCGTCACAACCCGGTCGAAATCCTCCTGGGTGAACGTGCGCGTGGTCGCCGGCTTGTTCGGTTCGCCTGTGGGCGTATCGCCTTCGGGCTTCGCAGATCCTTCAGCCGCCGGGGCGTCGGGTGCGGGGGTCGCAGATACGGCCTCTGCGGGGGGCGCGGCAGCGTCGGAAACGCTGGCGGGTGCTTCGATGTCGGCCATGAGCCCTCGTCGGTGGACGGACTCGGAATAGCCGCCGAGTCGGCACGCCCGCGCGTTCAAACCGTCGCTAGGCTTGCCGTCCTTTTACCGTTCGCGCGTGAGCCTTTGGGATAACCACTACATCAGGAGGAGTTCGTCGTCCTCTTGCATCAGCCGCTTGTGATGCGCCAAGACGCGGGAGACTTCCAGGCGCATCGCGGCCTCGATGGCAGCCGTGCGCGCCACGTTCACCCGGTCAAGGGCTGCGGCAAGCTCTGCGCGCTCGAGATCCGCAACGGACGGCACCGGGCGCGGGGCGAGGATCTTGGCGACCACCTTGCGCGCGGCCACTTCGACCGCCTGCTCGGCCTTAGCCTCTACGCGCTGCTCGTCTTCGTCGTCGTCGCGGTAGTGGCGGCGATGGTCGGGAAAGTAGGCAAACCCGCCAGATGGTGCGGCCGGCGCGTCATTGTCTGCGGCGGTAAGCGTGGCCGATCCCGATAGGGACGCGCCCTGACCTGCAAGGACGCCGCTCGCCGCGTGAATCCGTATCCGTTCCGCAACCCCGGAAAGGCTCGACCCCGGCCCGACAAGGGTTCCGGTCGTCGCGTGTGTCGCGCCGGGTGTTGCCCGGTCAGCCGCTCCAACGATGACCGCGCCGGGTCCGGTGAGTGCGCCGGTTGTCTGGTGCGCCCGGAACCGCGCCGAAGTCCCGACGACATCGCCAAGCTGGCCGACGAGAGCGCCGGAAGTCGTGTGCGCCCGGTAGCGGCTCGCGCTGCCATCTAGGGACGATCCGGGGCCGGTCAGCGTTCCCGATGACGCATGAGCGCGGAAGCGCGTCGCCGTGCCATTGATGTCCGCGCCTTGACCCGCCAGCACGCCGCTCGTTGCATGGGCGCGGAAACGGGTGGCCGAACCATCAAGCGTAGCCCCTGGGCCAGCCAGAGCCCCCGTGGTGGCATGGGTGACAGGCCCGCCGGCAGACGCCAGGAGCGAGCCGAAAAGGAGCGATAGCCCCGTCCCCTCGCTGCCGCTATGTGCCTCTGCGCTTCCAGCGACTACCGCACCCTGGCCGGTTAGAACGCCGGTCGTGGCGTGGGTTACCGCTCCAGAGGAATGCGCCCACCCGAGGAATACGCGAGAGCGGGCCATGACCAGACCTACACCGAAGTGTTGATGGCGATGGTTAGGTCAGCCCACTCGGGCGGCGAGGTCTGGTCGGAGAAGATTATCGTGACCTTGTCCGTGTTCATTTCCGTCTGGCTGACCTGCACGCGCACGATCTTCCCCGAGGCGGGCTCAATCGTCGGAAGCGTGGTCAGGTTCGCCGCCGCGCCGTTGTTCTTGATGATCTTCACGTCGCCCGCCGCGAGGGTCGGGTTCGCCTTGAAGAGACCGGGATTGAGCCAGTCCTCCAAACTCACGTCGAACTCGAAGTCCTCGTTCTTTACGGGCGGATTCCAAGGGGCAGCCATAGATCACCCAAAAAGTTGGTAGCTGGCGCGAGGCTGGACAATGTCCGTGACGACCATGATCTCCTCCAGCGTTGCGTTGTTGAGGAAGGCAACCGGGGGCATCCGCCCCTTGCCGGTGTGCCGGGAACTCGTCCAGATAGCCGGGATGTTGTAGGTGCGCGTTCCCGCAATCACCTTCGTCTCCGGTCCCCATGTCGTCCCGCCATCGGTGGACTGCTTGCAGTAGACCGAGAGCGCCGTCTGCACCGTTTCACCACCCGCCGAAGCGCCCGCGTATAAGACGGTGATGATGCCCGTGGCCGCGTCATAGCTGACCGCGCAGAGGTCTTGGTCATCCGTTGAATTCAGGACGACGTTCGTGCCTTCCGTGATCGAACCGGAGTCAATCGTCCAGAACCGCAAGTCCGCGTTCGCCGCGTCTCGCGCCGACCACGCGACGAGATAGTGCTGCGTGTTGGCAATGTCGTAGGCCACATCGAAAGCGCGGAAGCTGGTCGCCGATGAAACCTTCGTCATCGACGTTGCGATGCTGGTTTCGCTCCACGAGTTCGCGGAATCGTCGTGGAGCAGTCGGCTGATCTCGCTCGCGCTCGTATCCCAGAAGACCGCCATGATGTCCTGCGTGTCGGCCGCATCGTAGTCGGGCAGCAGGATGATGGCATCGTTCGCGGCATTGGCCTCGTTGATGGTTCGCGCCGCATCCCACGCGCCGTTCGGCACGTTGGCGGTCGGCAGCCGGTAGAAACCGCCTTCCGTGCCCGCGTCAATACACGTCCGACAGTAGACGTTCCCGCCCACCGCGCGGGTGACGGACAGGAAGCCAGTCGTCGCCGTCGAAGCCCCTGCGAAGATCACCGTCTGCGTCGAAAGCGCGTCGCTCGACTCGGTGTTGATCGTGCGGTAGAGCGTGTCGTCCGTCGCGCTCTCTGTGTAGACGCAATGGATCAATCCCGCCGCGATGTTGCTCCAGCGGTCGAACCACACCGACAGCGCGACTGCGGTGCCCGCGAAGACGATAGTCGAATTGCTCCACGTCAATCCGTTGTCCGTGGACTTCTTGAACGCAACGTCCGAGCCCGAGTCTATGTAGACCAGATACAGGTCTCCGTTGTTAGCTTGGATGAGATTGTTGATCCCACCCGAGTTGAACATCGCATCGGCTGTGGACTGCGCGACTGTTTTTTCGACGTAGCGGGGCATGATCTACTTGTAGAAGATGTTGACCAGCACTTCGTTCGCCCCCGGAGCGCCCGTATCCGCATCGGCCACGCCAGTTGTCGCAGCCACCGTGATAGCGGTCGAGAACCCGACGCCCTGCGCGAGCGCGATCACGCCCGATACGTCATCGGTCGCGTTGCCGGGCAGCGCCAATGTGAGTACGGGCGTCGTGGTGCCAACCGTCACGCTCGCGGCGGTCGCGTTGTAGAACTTCAGGAACCGCGTCGAGGTGGCCAGGTTGGAGAACCAGAAGCCGAAGACCACGCCCGCGCTCGCCTTTACTTCCTCTTCCGTCTCGTCCAGGTCAATCGACCGGAACACGTCGCATCCGTTCGCAGCCACGGCCAGCACGCGCACCGGAAGGGGATTGGCCGTCGCAACGTCGCCGTCGTTCGTCCCGTCCGCGCCGTGAATCAACTTGATCCGCTGGTAGTGGACGCTGGAGATGTCGTCGGTCGCCGCAACCGCCCCACCAGTGCCTGAATTCAGCGTTACGTTGTCAGCCATTTAGCCTATCCCCATGAGCATCAATCGCTTCGGCACCGAGGGAACCGTGAACGTCGGGCTCGTCTCGCTCGAAAGCGTCCCGCCAAATGTGAGGTCGTAGCCGTTGCCAGAGTCGTCGCCCGTGTCGGTGTTGTCGGCGAGCGGCCAGAAGCCCCAATCGCCGCTAACCGGAGCGGAGTCCGCCGCATAGGCGAGCGCGTCGGTCGTGTCGATCCCCGTCCCGTACACGGCGCGCGCGTAGGCGTAATGGCCGAACACGCAGAAGGCGGCCGTGCTGTCGTTACCGATGGTCAGCGTGTTCGTGTATTGCGAGCCCGCGTTGTCGTTCGCGCGCCGGATGTAGGTCGCCGTCGCGAGGTCGGATAGCCGGATATAGCCCGCCTCCTGTCCCACGGTCGAGTTCTCGAGGACGTAGTAGTAGACCCACTCGTCCAGAAAGTTCGCGCCGCTGAATGTCTGCGCCGCGCCCGTGCCGCCGCCGGAATTGAAGATGATCTGCAGGAGCGGATCGGACGCGGTGCCGGCACCGAACGTATTGTCGAAGCCTAGCTTGACCTCGCGCGCGCCGGACTTGAACTGGATGATGTAACCCTCGGAGGTGAGGGCGTTCGAGTTCCCGCTCGACGGCCGATAGAGCCACACGCCGACGAAGCAGTTCGTGAATCCACCATCCGAAAGCGTCCCCGCGCCACCGCTCGGGATGGATCCTCGCGTAAGGTAGTCGGTGTCTGAATCAATGCCTACGGCCATTGGATTACGCCGAGAGAGCCGTGTAGGTCAGGGACGAACACGAAACCGTGTCGCCGCTCGCCACCGTGAGGCCGTTCGTCATGTCGATGTCGCCCGATGACGCCGTGACCGCGCAATGGATCACCACCGTCCCGCCGGAAGTCTGGAGCGTGGCAGTCGCCACCGCGCTCGCATTACCCGTCGCGTTGGTATCCGAGGTGATCGCGTTCGCCGTCGCTGTTCCCGATGACGAATCACCGAACGCATCTGCCGTAAGCGGAAGCGTGGCGACCGCAGTTCCAGGCGCCCCGACGTTACCGGCGAGCCGGAACACAAGGTTCCCGCTCGCGCCGATCAGGGCCGTAACCGCGTCCGTCGCGGCATCGCGAGCCGCCGTGCTATGCGTGACTGCCATCGTCCTGCTCCTTTTCCGTGGGCTCCTCGCCCGTCACCGTGCCGATCAGTTCCACCGTCTCGACCTTGCCAGTAGCCTTGCGCGTGATTTCGACGGTCATTCGCAATTCGCCCGTCTGCCCCTTGAGTTCGCTCATTGCACCATCCCTCCGTCTTCCATCGGCATTTCGGGAACCTCCATCACATCCAGCACCAGCCCCGTTCCCGGATCGCGGTTCGGAATGCGGCGCTTCGGCGCCAGCACGGCCCGCACCAGCTTGTCGGACTGCTCCGCGTTTACCGCCATCGCCTGGAGCATCGCCTGCGACATGCCCTGCACCTGTTCGGCAAGCGCGCGCACGGGGTCAACGGGCGCCCCGGCAATGTCATCGGGCGTGAGCGCCTGCACAACCGTCTGTTGCACGATTGCCATCACTTGGTCCGGCGTCATCGCAACCGAGGTCAACTCCAGTCGCTTCGTCTTGGCCTCGTAATCCTTGATATCGAGTTCCTGCGCCTTAAGGTCCGACATCCGGCGCGCTTCATCGGCGTCTGCCTCGGCTGCCTTCAACGCCTCCTGCGCCTCGGCCACGATCTGCTGCGCCTGCTGCAAGGCCTCCTCGCGCTGATCGATCTCCACCTGTGCGGCCTCGACAACGGCGCGGATCTTCGGGTCTTCCTCGCCTTCTTCAGCCTGTTCGGCCTTCTCGATGGCGGCCTTCATCTCGGGCGGCATCAAGGCCTTGGTGCGCTCGGCCCACTCCTCGGCACCCGGCCAGTCCATGTTCCTGGCCATCAGGTCGCCGTGCGTCATCATCACTTGCGGGTTGCCGCGCGCGATCTCGAGCTGCGCGTCCAAGGCTTCCATGCGCTTCGTGGTGTAGCTCGGGCCGGTATCGACCTCGACGTCGTACTCGCCCGCGCCCAGGTTGAACACCTTGAGCCCATCCATGTCGGCCTTCGGGACGCCACCGGGAAGCGGCTGCGCCTGGACATAGGCCTCGTCAGCCTCGCCGTCCTCGCTCACCAGACGCACCACGCGCCGGGAGTCGTAAATCTTCGGGATCAGGTCGAGAAGCTGCCGGCCGAGATAGCGGATGGCCCGGTTCAGGTTGTCGTGATAGTGGAACGTGGCGACATCTCCCTCACGCTGGCGGGCCATGATCGCGCGTCCAGACTTCTCGTTCGACGGCGCCCCGAGCGTCGCGTTGTACATGCCAAGCGCGCTCTGAATGTCGTGTTCCGCGTGCTGCATTTCGGCAGCGAAACCGGCCGGGATGTCAGATGCGGCCTCGCGCCTGGGCGGCGGCAGGATAGTCCCGCCAACCTCGACGGGGTTGTACGTCAATACCGCGTGGTTGTCGGTGTGCGCCGTGTCCCAATTCGGATCGTCTTCCGTCTGGCCGACTGCCGCGACCCATGGGGCTTTCGGCGTCAGCGCAACCCGTTCAGCGAATGCCGTCCGCGCGAAGTTGTAAAGCATCTGGCCGTCCTTGCCGATGCGATACAGACCCGAATACTCGACCTTGCCGTTGATGTCCGTCTCGGTCCCGTAAACCGGGATAATCGGGATGTACTGCCCCGCCCAATCGCGCTCCTCAAGGATCTCGGCGCCCGTCATCCGGCACCACTTCACCTTGTCGATCTTGGCCTCGCGCGTTTCCTTGACGGGCATCATGTCCTGCACGCCCTCCGCGATGGCCTTCTCGTACTCGTCCTTCGTCACCGTCACGCCGTCGGTGAGTTGGTAGATCGTCTCTGTGGCCGGCTCCTTGTACCAGTACTCGACAACGCGCACGTCGTCGTCGGTCATCCAGCCCTCGCCCCAATCGCTAGACTTGGCCTCGACATCCTTCGCCTTCGGCCACTTCGCCTTGTAGACGCTCTTGGGCATCGTGTCGACGACGAACCCATCCTCGGCGTCCGACCCGTCTGCGGATTGGTGGGGTGCGAGCAGCACCGCGAGCGAGTTGCGGACCCGCTCGATGCGAATCTCCTGGTCGAAGCTCTTGGGGCTGACGTACTCGGTCAACACGCGGAAGTACCCGAACCCGTGCCCGACGGAATGGTCGAGCGCCGTATCGAAGGCTTGGTCCGCGTTCGACGCCATGAGGATCGATCGCGTAAGGCCCTGGAAAGCGTCGGCCACATCTTCGTCGCCCTCGCCCTTCGGCCTGAACTTGATGGCGGGGCGATTCTGCCGGCCATCGTTTACCACTTGGCGCACGTACTGGTTGATCTTGTCGAGGACGAGCGCGGGACGGTTGGAGTCGTCGCGGCGCTTCTTCATCGCCTCGGGCCATTGGTCGCCAGCGCGGAACTTGATGTCATCGAGCGCACGCTTGCGGTTGTCGGCCCAGTACTCCTCGATGACCTTGTAGCGGTCCTTGGCGCGTTTCAGCAACGCATCCTTGCGCGCTGTATCGCCGCTCGGCTTCGATTCGCCTTCGACCGTCTCGGGCTTCTTGATTCGTGCCATGGCTTATCCCATCCAGCCGCCGACGACGGGACGGCGAATTGCCTTCTCGCGCTTCGGTGAGGCCTTCGCAGCCTTTCGCACGCCCTCGCAGGCATAGCGCAAGGCGTCGATGTAGTGGTTGTTCTTGTCCTCCAGCACCGGCAGGACGTGGCCGGTCAGCCGGTCCACCTTCCATGCGTAGCTCTTGAGTTCCGCGATAAGGCCCGCACAGCGCGGATGCACGATCAGGTCGTAGGACTTCAGGAACTCGACGCCATCCTCGAGCGAGCCCTTGCCCTTGATGGCCGAGTTGATTCGTGGGAACCCGTGCGCCCGCATGTAGCTAACCGTCTCGGGACGCGAGCTGTCGGCCGTGATGAACCACTTGCGGGCGTCTGGCACGCGGTCAAACAGGTCCGGCGTCTGGTCGATCTCGCATCCGACCATCCCGGCCTCGTGGTCGATGCGGATTTCGCGCTCGCCCTGGAGATAGGCGCGCACCAGCACGGTCGGATCGTTCGCGAAGCCCCAATCCGCGCCCATGCGGAAGGTCGTCCCGCGCGGGGCTTCGAAGTCCTCCACGCGCCAATTCTTGAAGACGAGCGCCTCGGACATCTTCCTGTACGCGCCGCACCAGACGTGCTGATACTTGTCCGGGTCGCGCTTGCGGTCGTGTTCCATCTCGTCGCGCAGCACCTTCGGGAACCAAGGGTTATCCCAGTAGTGCGCCTCGACGACGATGCAGTCCTTCGGCCGGTTGTCGGGCGCGAAAAACTGCTCGATTGGGTCATCCTCGCTGTTCGGGTTCCAACTGAACCAAAGCTGGCTGCCGTCCTTGCGGATGGTCGGACGCAGGAGGTCGAGCGAGCGTTGCGAGATCGTCTGGGCCTCCTCGATCCACGCGATGTCGAAGCCTTCCAGGGACTTGATGTTCTCGGCGTTGAAGTCCTGCATGCCCCGGAATATGATCCGGCCGCCGCGCGATGACAGGATGCGGTCGCGCTGAACGTCGAAGAATTGGCCGAGCCCGTACCGCTGGATCGTCTGCTCGATGAGTTTCTTCACCGATTGGTCGAGCGTGTCCTGCACCTCGCGGATGCACACGACATCGAGCTTCTGGCAGTAGGCGAGTTCGACAATCAGGCCGGCGAAGAACCAGCTTTTCGCGCTGCCCCGCCCACCCTTGGCGCCCAGGTAGCGGGCAGGCTTAAGGAGCGGCTGGAACACGCGCGCGGTCGGGATCTCGAGGACCGAACCTTCGGCCGTCACTTGGGCGCCTGCGGATCGACCAGTAGGCGCTTGACCGTCGTCACGACATCAACTGCCCCGCCGTCCGCCCCCGTGAGCGCCAGCGTGGCCGCGTCGCCGTACTTCTTCGGCTTCAGCTTGGAGGCGACCCACTTGCGGGCGTCGATGCGGTTTTTCTGCCACGTGACCCACCCGGCATCGACACGGGCCGCGCCGTCCTGCGCTACGACTTGCGGCGGTTCCTCGTCGGAAAGTGCGGTGATTTCGTCGGCGTGGGCGTCGGCTTGGAGGTCGCGCGCGCGGGCGTATTGGGTCGTGAATTCTTGGCTCGTTGCAAGCCATTCCCAAATCGCCTGAATCCGTGGCATCCCGTCGTCGCGGCAGATGGCCCGGAGGGATTCGCCGGCTGCCAGTCTCGCAAGGATCTGCCCGGCAAGTTCCGGGTCATAGGGTCGCTCGCGAAGTCGGGTCGGGGTTTCCACGCCCGCAATTTGGCCCGAACGCAGTTCGGGTTTGGGATAACTAGGCGACCTTGCGCAGGACTTCGTGGCGCCTGATGGCCTCGTCCAGGTCGTCTAGGAACGCGGAGGACGAGAACGGTTCGGCGTAGTGGCCCACGGGGATCACGTCCATGGGGATGGCTGGCCGGCCGCGGAGGTTGACGTGGACGGTGGCCGGGTCGAAGGGCTCGGAGCGGACGTGGATTCTGCCGGATTCGCGGCAGTACCAGACGGCGATGCAGCCGAGTTCGGACAGCCGGGCGGCGAACCTGCGCTGCAGCCGGATGCGGTCGGTGGAGTTCATGCGGCCTCCTGGTCGTCCTCGCCGGGCTGGCGGATGGGTTTCGGGAGCCACTTGGCGAGCGGGCTTACTGCGAGGTGTTCAATGGGGCAAAGGCGCTCGCGCAGGGCTTTGACGGCTGGCGGTTCGTTGGCGTAGACCTCGCGCCTGCGGCGATCAACCCACGCCTCGGCCTTGTTCGGCATGGAGGCCCATCGCTGCGAGGCTTCCACGATCTGCGAGGCCATTGCTGGGCTCTGGCTGCGCGCGTGGTAGGCGCAGAACCAGCGGCACTCGCCCAGGGTGGAATCGGCGCGCGTTCCGGGGAATTCGCACTGCTCGCCGTCGGACATCCAGTTGCAGCGGCTCATCGGACGGACTCCTCGGCCTTGGTTGCGAGCTTGGTTCGGATGCGGTTGCGAAGGCCGTCCCACGACTCGCCGCCCCTTGCCGGCCAGAGCCCGAGTTCGCGGGCCTTGGCCTCGGTTGCGCGCTCGTCGGTTGCCCAGGCGGCAGCCTTGCCGTTCGGCTTGGAGGGGCCGGTCCGGATGCGCTCGATGATCGCGGCTAGGTAGGGCGGGGATAGCTGGCCCTCGTTCGACTTTTTCGCCTCGGCGATGGCCTTGCGGAGTTCCTCGACGGTGACGCCATCGCGGACCATCTCGACCACGGCCGGATGGCAGGCGGTGCCCCTGACGCCGTTCGCGGACATGACGCCCCAAAGCTCCCCGGCTCGTTCGTGCTGCGCGGTGCCGACTGCGAGGCCAACCCGCAGGGCTTCGACTGCCGCGTGGACGGCGGGATCGGGCGGCGGGGTTTGGGTTGCTTCACCCCCGTCGGGGGGAACCACACCCGCAGGGGGTTCCGAATCCGGCGTGGTTTCAATTGGCACTGCGGGTGTTGTTTCTTTCCCTTCCCTTCCCTTCCCTTCCATTCCCTTCCCTTCCGTCGGCGGGACTCGGGG
>Ga0073904_10003345_pt1 | contig 12060 bp, 13 predicted proteins | sample KloWWTrecipitate_FD_66668 | JGI IMG/M metagenome (GOLD analysis project Ga0073904, IMG submission 66668) | Active sludge microbial communities from Klosterneuburg, Austria, studying microevolution and ecology of nitrifiers - Klosterneuburg... | ecosystem: Engineered > WWTP > Aerobic digester >...
GGGCCTCGATGCGGTTCGTGTCCTACAGCGACCGCAAGGCCGTCGCGGCGATGCTGCGCCCGATCTACACCGCACCCACCGAGGACGCCGCGCTGCTTAGGTACCGGGTGCCAAATGTCCATCGCTCGTGCCAATGTGCGGCACCTTCGGACACCTGGCTCAGCCAGTGCGGGGCGCGTCTGGCGTGAAGCTCGCCCTAGACCGGCTGGCGGCGAGGTGACCCACCACGCCTGTGAAGCTCCCTAATCACACGGCATCGACCGGGTGCGAACTTGCTTGGATCAAATGCCGGCCCGTTCACCAGCCAGTTGGGTCAGCATGCGACTGCAATCAGCGCAACGCCTATGGGTTGGCGCAGCTGGCTCCATATTTTGGCCACCCGCCTTGTTGCATACAGTGTGGCAAGTCTTCCTATCCCAGAACAGGACGGCGTGGGCCGTCTTCTGTCCCCTGCGGGTTACCCACTCCTCTGACATGGCTACGACCCTAGCTCTCAGGAACACATCCGTATGCCCGTCTTGGCGGCAGTGCATTCAGCACGGTGTTACTTCACGGGAGAGGGGTCGGTGGGTCGCAGGTTCTCGACGGGTGGCGAGCCTTGGCGCCCGGGTGCCGATGCGGCGGAAGGTCGCACTCGAATCGCCGCCGATGCGTGCGGTTCTCGTGGCCGATCTGATGCCGGGCGAGGATGGATCTTCGCACTTGAGCGTCGTGGATGCTCGGTCAATCAGCCGAAGAGGCTGACGCTTTGCTCGGTGGAATACGTCTCGCCGTCCTCCTCCTTCCACGTCATCGTCAGGCGGATGGCTCCGGCGACACCTGCGTACATCAGCGTTGGCCAGGTGAAGTCGTCGCCTGGCCGCAGGTTAGGTGTCGAATCCCCGTGCAGTTGCGGGGCATTCCGGGTCTCCGACTTTCCGCGTGATGGCCTTGCGGTCGGTTGGGTTGGTCACGCTGCCATCCGGGCGGCGTTGTAGAGCATGATGCGGCATCGGTAGTTGGCGTGCGAGCGGTATCCGCGGCCGATGCGTTTGATGTTCTTGACGGTGACGTTCGCAGCTTCGGTCTTGGCGTTCGTGGCCCGGGTTCGGATGAACGTGGCGATGGCCGGCCACCACGCATCGATGGTCTTGCGCAGGCGGGTGGTCTCGGACATCGCGGCGATGCTCACGTAGCGGTTGAACGTGGCGCGTTCTCGCTGCGCGTCAGCGACGTTGGTGCATGCCAGCAGCCGCCGGAGCTGTTCCTTGACGGCCCACGCGGCGCTGATCTCGTTGGTGGGGTCGTCGGTGTGCAGCACGGTCTTGAGCTTGGCCCGGCCCCGTTCGGAGAGGGAGTCGTAGCCGCGCATCAGCAGGAGTCGGTTGGCCCAGGTCAGGTCGCCGGCGCGGCCGCGGCGGTCGTGCCGATCCCAGGACACCCGCCGCCGCACGGTAGTGACCATGTCGTTGGCGAGCTTGACCAGGTGGAAGTGATCAACCGAGACCCGGGCCTTGGGCAGCCAGGACCGCACGGCGGAGCGGAACGCCGCGCTGGGGTCGATCGCGACCACCCGCACCCGGTGGCGCCACCACCGGGGACGGGCCTTCAGCCAGGTCTTCACCGCGGCGCTGTCGCGGCCGTCGACGACGCCGATGACCTGCCCGGTGGCCAGGTTGATGAACGTCGTCATCCACGGCTCCACCCGCCGCCACGACCCGTCGGCGTCGTCCTTGTACCAGCGCACCGTGCGGAACCGGTGCTCATCAATGCCGAGGGAGTGCACCAGGACCGGTCGGGCCGCTGTCGCTGCGGCCTGGGCGGCCATGGCTGTGCTGAGTTGGCGCATGGCGGTGGGCCAGGACACGCCCAGCTCGGCGGCGACCGCCTCCACGCAGCGGACCTCCCCGGCCAGCGCGGTCACGATCCGCTCTTTGAGGCGGGTGGTGAGCCGGGCGTACGGCGGGACCTCGTCGGTGTGTTCAGTGAACGTCGCTCTCTTGCAAAGGGATTCGGTGCAACGCCACCGCTTCTTGACCCACCACAGCGTGACCTGCCCGTCGAACGGGACATCACGCACGCGCTGCGTCGTGCGCTGATGAACCCGGCCGGTCACGACCCCGCACGAGGGGCAGCCCGCCTCCACGATCGGGGTGTCGATGAACACCTCCCGAGCGCCGGAGCCGTCGCGGGTCACCGCGATCACGCGGTACTCGGGCAAGTTGAACAGGATGGACGCGGCGTCGATGGCAGCGTCGACCGTAGGCTTGAACACGCTCGTGGTCCTGACGTGGCTGGATGCTTAGACACCAACCAGCCTGCCGCAGGGCCACGAGCCCCTACTTCAGATCCCCATCACGCGGAAGATCGAAGACCCGGCATTCCCGTCCCAATTGGGCTCAACTCGAGTCGTAGACCAAGAGCGGTCGCATCACCTTCGTTGACGACGACAAGCCAATGTCTGGACTGGTTCTTCGGGCGGCCTTTGCTGTCGAACCGCGTACTCCGCTCCGTTCGCAACTGTGCACGGAGCGACGCGTGAGGGGCGACCTCCCGCGGAGCCACCGGCATCCCGAGGCCCAAGGCCCGCAAGTCATGCTCGGTAGCGGCGTGGACTTGGTTCTGCAGATCTTCTGCGGTAGCGAACGATCCCGTGAGCCCCGCCTTCTGCATCTCCTCGAAGAATGCCCGAAGCTCCTCTATCTCCTTGGTGTCGACGTCCGACGGCAGAGGCGCCGTCGAGCGGTAGATGTGCACGGGCTTTCCGGCGGCATGCGTCCGTTCGATCTCCTCAGCGGTCCCCGACTTCGCCCGCGGTGTCTCCCGGCCCAAGCGCGTGTGGAAGATGCCGATGACGATGTCGGCCTTGTCGACGAGCTGGGAGTTTAGCTGGCTCTGGCCGTCGCCACCCATGAGGGGCGATTCCGTCAACTTCCCAGCGCCGGGGCAACGCCACGACCCCTGCGCTCTCGGAGCGCATACCGTTCCAGCGGTGGAGCGCGACTTCGACCGCGTTGCGGTACTCGCTTGTGTCGCCGGGGGAGGCGATGAAGACGTTCAGTACATGAGCCGGGAAGGACATGAGTGGATGATATGTGGGGCTGTCGACAAGCGAGACCCGCCCAGGCTGACGCCCCGCCAGCCCTTCGGTATGCAGTCGACGAGGCATCTTCTGGAAGACTGGGACATATGGGATCGGCCCAGAACCACCTCCGTGTCGCAGTCTCCGTCAGTCCTCAGGATCCGCCTTGCGACGGGTCGTAGTTGCCCACCGTGGGCGAATGTGACTTCACCTACCCACCACCTAAGCTGCAGCGACTGGCCTGGGTGCCCGCAGATCACAGCGCCATCGACCCCTTGTTGAGCGGCCGACTGCGGCGAAATGGGGCAAGTAAGCCTCCGTCGCCAAGGTGCTTCCTCATCGAAAGCCTCCAAGAGGAGTCGCGGCGGCCGCACCGCCACAGAACGTCAGCCGGGCCGTGGCCCACGCGGCCTCGAGGGCCCCGCTGAGCCAGTCACCTATCAGCCTCAAATACTCATCCTCGAGTCCGAGCGACGATTGCGTCCAGGGCCGTCCATGTCCACCCCTTCATCCAAACCGGGTGTTGCGTCGAGTCGTAGAACCCAGGGTCGATAGGGGTTCATTCTCGGCCGACGTTGACGGCCTCGCTGCGCACGGGCCGGCTTCGCAGCATCGCTGTGGCAGCAGCACGCCCGAGCGCGTCTCGGAGAACCTCGCACCAAGCCCCTCACGGTGGAAGACAACCCCGCGCACAAACACGATGTCACCGATCCGAGACGCCCGTGGCTCTCTGCTACCCACGACGCCCGCGGACCTCCAACAGTGAAGCTTGCCGAACCGATTCAACGTCGTGGGTCGACCTGCAGTTATGGCGGAGCCGGTCGGTGGTCACCCTCTGGCCCCCCGACCCCACTCCTCCCGCGCGTCTAGCACATCCAAACGGTAGTCTGAGAGCCGTGGAGATTGACTGGCCAGATGTCCTTATTGGGTTTGCATTAGGGCTAACCCCCGTCCTGCTCCCTCCCGCGTGGTATTTCCTTCGCCACGGCAGATCGCAACAATTGAGACGACTTGAGGGTCACTGGCATCTATACTACCGCTTTAGGCGCGACTACCCTGAGCTTCTGCGTCGAGATGTAGACGTCTCATATAGCTTCTGGCGGAGGGGGTTAAGTATCGAATTGCAGAGCAAGGAGGGAAATATGGTCGCGTTCCGAGGAACGCTACGAACCGGGAAAGGAATGTTCTCGGCGAAGCTCGAGTCAGTCTCGGGTGAAGAGCCAGCCTTCTTGATCCTTAACGATCGAGGTGGAGCGATTCCCGTCACCACTGGACTGATTGTTGGGGCGAATGAATCCCTGGTGCCAATCGCGGGCCCAGCCTTGCTTTCCCGGAATGAGGTTGAATCGGCCGATCTCGCTCGATGGATGCCTGACGTTGACTATTTGTTCGCGAAACGAAGGGAACTTGACTAACCCGCTCTCTTTTCGCGATGGAGGGCCGCACAAGTAGAAGGGTAGCGGGACCTGGCGCATTCTAAGTTATCACCAACTTCGAATCGGCTCGTTTGAGCCGCTGCCGCCCTTGAGCGTAGGCCGAGCGAGCCCCGTTTCGAAGCCGCCTCAGGACACGGGGGTTGGTTCGTGCAGTGGTTCGGCACCAGACTTCCGAGGCGCGATCTCTCGTGGGGTCCAGGCCCTATCCACTGGGTCGTCCGGCGACACCACTGCAACAGGTTCGACGGCGCTTAAGACAGCGAGTTGCGCGGGTCACGGCCAAGGCAACTGCGGACAGGAGGATCCACTGCGCGGAAGCGCACTCCCCGGCGACTGGGCAAACTGAGGGCCTCAGGCCGGAGTGCCACATGGATGTGCCGGACGAGGGTGGAGCGATTGTTGCCCCTCACCCTGAGGTCGTGCCCCGCCGGCGGGCGCTCTGCGCGCAACTCGACCGAGTCCCCCCGTACGTGGCCCCGGGATTCCTCTCACGTCCTCAACGGCGCTGACCAACCGCCCGGCGGCCACCTCGCGGCTACCCCGACTCCGTCGACCGCGAGGAACAGCGCGACCCGCTAGCCTTAGGACATGAACGAGAAGACGAAAACCCAGCCGCCTACTTTCGTTTTGCGTCAGTTGCCGCCAGAGGTCCCAGCGCTGCTACAAGGCTGCTCATCGGGCGACGCAGCGCCCATGCACCCTCCGGGCGAAACGAACCCGCTAGATGCGGACGGCAAGGTCATCGGAGACCTGAAGGATGAATGAGTAGTAGCAAGACATGACGCCGAATCTCGGACGGAACAAGATCTACTGGAGTCGAGAGGGTGACCGTCTTGTGTGCGTGCTCGAGAGTCTCAGTGACCGGGCTCGCTACGAAGTGGACCCCGGGTTGTTATCTGCATCGCTGAGGGACGTCGTCCATCAACAGCTCGGCGACGACAACCATCCACACGTGGACAACTACGAAGTGTTGACCGCGCTGGGCTGGTCACATGCAGTCGACTACTTGTGCACGATACGGGACTACCCGTACGTGGACTATGCCAAGGGCGAAGCGCGACCGGACGATAACGCGCGAATGCAACAATACCGTGACCTAGGTGCTCCTCCCCCGCGGGAGTTCGCCCCCCCGGTCTCTGGGGATCCAATAGCGCTGCCTGAGCCCGGCCCCCTGGATGACTGCCTAAGCGACTGCCTGAAGTCCCGAACCCTCTCCCACGGTCCCAGGCTAACCCAAGCAACACTCGGCCAACTCCTCTACTACACTTTTGGCGCCGTCGGCGAGATCGAATTCCCGATACAAGGTCGCTTCCTATTGAAGACCTCACCCTCGGGAGGCGCCCGACACCCAACGGAGGCGTACGTCCTAACCTACGAGAGCGCTCTGCCGAGAAGTATCTACCATTATTCGCCCACATCGCACACTCTGACTCCGACCAGGCAGTTGCCCACCTTAGGGCAACTGCGGGACGTGGTTCCGGACCTCTCCCAGACCGAGTTGGCGCCAAGGGTGGTCATCGTATTAACGTCTATAGTGGCACGAAGCATGTGGCGCTACCGGGAGCCGCGTAGTTACCGGGTGGTTCTGCATGATGTGGGACACCTTGCCGAAACCGCATCCGTAGTCAGCCACGCCCTTGGACACTCCCTCCTCTGCGCCTACGGCTTCGCCGACCGGGCCTTGCACGAGCTGCTCAACACCGGGGTAGACTTTGAAGCCCAGCCGCCAGTACTGTGTCTCGCGGTTTTCTAGGTCCCCTTATGCGCACACAGATTGAAGTTGACCGGGCGCTGTACCTCAGCATTTCCCCCGAAGGCGAACTCTTTCTGCACCATCCAAGATGCCGCAGATCATACGCAGTCCGTGGATCGGCACTGCCGCTTCTGCACTCTCTACATGAGATTGGGCTCGCGCCTCCCGCCGCATACTTGAGCTTGTTGCGCGTTGCGGATGAATTTCTTGGTCGTCCACAGGAAGTCCTCAGTTGGCTACTGAGTGAAGGCATCCTGGTGACGCGGGCACAGAATCAGACGGCCGGCGAATGGATCGATTTCGGATGGCGTCACGCCCTTCATCTTCACTATTGGTCGTCGGACCAGGACTATCTCGAGACGGGAGAGGAATGGGGGGACGGAAACCAGCTAGCTGAGTACCTAAGAAAAATGCTGCCTACCCGCGATGAACCCCCGCTCCCCGTTGATTTTGCCTCAAATGATTCGGGGGGGGATGTCGCACCGATTCGTGCTGGGGTATCTAAGACTCTCATTGATCGGCGCACCTGCCGCAACTTCCGGCGCCGTCTTCTTTCCAATGAAATCCTCGCACAGATCCTTAACGAGGCCCTGGCGCCTTTAGCTGACAATGCGGCGCGGCACAGGCGCGCCCAATCGCAGCATGACTACAGATTGCTCGTGGGCAGCAGCTATGTAGGCATGCAAGTATATTTGTCGATTCAGCGAGTGGATGGCATTGAGCCTGGGATATACTCCTTTTCTGGGGACGACGCATCGATACATATCCTCAAGAGCGGTGACTTCTCCCTCGAGATGAGGCGGGCAGCGAACGGTCAGTTTGTTCATAATGCTTCGGCGGTCCTAATTCTGGCATGTGATCTGAATGCCGTTGCGTGGCGATATCAGACGAGCAGGGCGATCAGAAAGGTATACATCGAAACAGGGGCGTTGGCCCAGCGTGTTCTTATTGCTGCGACTGCCCTTGACGTCCAATCCTTTGTCACGCCGGCAACCCAGGATTCCTTGTTGGCAGAGATTCTCGGCATGGGCGACGCGACCCAACAGCCCTTGTACCTAATTGGCCTCGGCTGAGGTGTCCACTGGTGAGGACCCGACCACATTCTGCAATCAGTTGCATGATTGGCGCTTTGGGGTACAAATAGATAGTGTCTTCGCAATTGGCTCGGTCGTCGGACGGGTACGAGGCGGCCTGACCGCAGCGGCTCCCTGCGGTCAGTGCCTGCTTCTACATTGGGCCAATACGGCGGCGGACATCGCCGCGATACGAAGAGCTTCGACTGCCGAGGTTGTGTCCGTCGAAGTGCCTGACCTATCCAGCCGTAGTGATTATGCGCTGCGTGACTCCGCCACTGGCTTCGAATGGCAGGGATTGCTGCCTCCGCGGCACCCGGCGTGCACCAATTCTCATTCTTGGACGTCGTGGTCTGCGGGTGGCATTACTCCAGACTTCGAAAAGATGCTGCTGGTGAATGGCGGACCAGTGACAATCTGCGACGAGATCGCTTCCGACATCGAAGGCCTATCGGTGTGGTACTGCCGGTTCCGCAACCCCCTCTTCGCGTTGTCCGCGCTGGGGCCGATCTTGCTGGACTCCTTTGGGGTGTCAAGATCACCCCGGCAGGCTCGACTCGTTGCGCTCTCCGAGTCATTGGAGCGATATGTGGCATTCAGCCCCACACGTGAGCAGGTGACATTTGGACGTCTGCCGGACACTGTCGCTGCTCGTGTGGTGACTCTCACCCCGCGCGGGGTGAGAGTCACCAGGTCCTCAGTCGCGGTGGAGGGAAAGCGGGTCTTCCTGGATGAGAGCACTTCGCTGTCGACGGTTGGATGCGCGACGCACCCGTCACGTCCGGAGGCACTGAGGTCTTCGTATCTAGAGATACTCGAGAAGGTCGCCCTAATGGGCGCTTGGGAGGGGCTGCCCGGCATGCGACTAGTTGGGGAGGGGCTTCTCGCGCGGCTGCTGCGGCGATTCGACTCATTGGGTATTGGTGATGTCGCGGTACGTGAATGCTCCCCGTGGTCGGGGGTCTCAGTAGTCTACGTGCTGGCGCGTGGCATCGTCGGCGAGAGCGGATATGTGATTGGGTCCGCGGCGGATCAAAGTCAGGAGCGGGCGGCCAGCAAAGCGGTTCTTGAAATGCTGGGCAGTTTGGCTGTGCTTCGTAGAAATCGCGACCAAGGTTCTGAGGCCGTTTTGGCACATGCACCGCCCGCCATTCAACGTTGGGCTTGGTTCAGCCGGTCCGAGAATCTGCATCAGCTTGAGCGCCTCGTTCGTGGAGCGGACAGAGAAGCGCCTGACGCTGTCGCTTTACCGGAGATGTGGGCATATGAGTATAGATCCCCGATGTTGGATCGTTCAGGCTACGTCATGTTCCGTTGCGGTCTATCAGATGGTCCGGATTTTGTGTTGAACGCACGCCCGAACCTTTCGGCCCATCGCGGCGATTCGGGGTCATCGCCTGCCTGGCATCCCTTCCTCTGACGTACCTCAGCGCCCTCGGCGGCCTCGCACCCGATGATGAAACACCCACTAAAGTCAGAGTCGGCGTGCGTCTGGTGTCACTGTTCTGCCCCTCCAACACATATGTAGGGCAGCACAGTTCGCGTCTAAGTGGGCTACTAGAGGATTCCCCTACGGCCGGTGTCTGGCCAAACTCGCCAACGTGACATCGCCGGAAAGACCCGCCGCCGAGTCGCTCCGAGATGGTCGCGGTCGACGCGAAGATCAAGAAGTCCTCCGCCGAGCTCAAGGCGATGGTCCTGGCCCGCGGCTCGCACCTGATGGACCTGCACGGCGTCGGTCCGGTGGTCGCCGCCCGGGTCCTGGCCGATGTCGGCGACGTCGCACGGTTCGCCGACCGGAACCGGTTCGCGTCCTGGAGCGGCACCGCACCCCTGGACGCGTCCTCCGGTGAGCACGACCGGCACCGCCTCTCGCGGGCCGGGGACCGTCGGGTGAACCACGTCATCCACATCGCCGCGGTCACCCAGCTGCGCCTGAACACCGAAGGAAGGGCCTACTACCGGCGCAAGCGCGCCGAGGGCAAGAAGCCTATGGAGGCCATGAGGTGCCTCAAGCGCAGGATCTCCGATGCCCTCTACCGCCAGCTCGTCGCAGACGCCCAAACAGGACAGATCCAGGGCGTGGACGCGGGTCCGGGAGGGCACCGCGGGGCGTCTTATGTATCCAGCGCGGCCGGCTCACACCCGCACACCGGCACTTCGGATCAGCCACTTCCCGGACCCGCACCCACGACGCTACGCCCGCCAGCCACCCCGCGAAAGACCGAGCCTGCCAAGCACCTGGAACCGGCCGGTTGACAACAGAAGGGAGCCGGAGACTTGCAGGTGCTGGTCCGCTGTCGCGAACCGCACGAACCGCTGGGGTCGGGACGGCTGCGCCAGTGGCCTTTGGCCGACGCTTGTGGGCGTGGTCGTTCGTTGCGATGAGGAGGTGTTGCGCGCGTTCCCTGGTGGTTTGGGCTGCGCCGAACGAGGACGCGCCGGACCAAGGAGACCTCCTCGCGGCCTCGACCTACCTCGGCTGGACCCCAGATTCGTACTCCAGATATGTACTGCAGTGAGGTACGAAAATGGCGTGATCGTGTACCCCACAACGGCTTCGCTTGTGCTCAATCACCCTCTCGCGGAGCCGATTCGGGGATTTTGCAAGCAGGGGGTTAGGGGTTCGACTCCCCTTGGCTCCACCGCAGGTCAGGGGCCCTCTCCGCTCGTCGGGGAGGGCCTCTTTCGCGTCTGTACCCCAGTGAAGTGGCTCTTCACCGATGAGTGTGGGGTGAGCACGACGCGCCGGGGCGCGGGCTGAGGCTGCGAAGAGGCCGAGGTCCCCGAGGATCAGAGGACTTCTACCTCTTCTGAAATCGAGGACCTCGACGATGAGTGAGCCTACGTCGTGCTGCCGTGCCCGCGGCGGTTACTGCGAGCGTTGTGACGTGCTGGTCGGGTTGGACGGGCTGCACGTGATCGGGGTCGAGCGCGACGACGGGGGCGGGCTCGTGGTCACGGTGGAGTCCGAGCCGACGGTCATGGGGTGCCCCAGCTGTGGGGTCGTCGCGCACGGCCACGGCCGGGTCGTGGTGGGCCTGGTCGATGCTCCGGCGATGGGCCGACCGGTGCGGATCATCTGGCGTAAGCGGCGGTGGGTCTGCCCCGACCCTGGCTGCCCGGTGGCGACGTTCGTGGAGCAGGACGAGCGCATCGCCGCGCCTCGGGCGTCGTTGACGACGCGGGCGTGCCGGTGGGCGATCGAGCAGATCCGCCGTGAGCACGCCTCGGTGAACGGGATCCGCCGTCAGCTCGGCACCGGGTGGCGCACGGTGTGGGAGTCGATCGAGCCGCTGCTGCAGGCGATGGACGCTGACTCTTCCCGCTTCGATGGGGTGTCCATCCTCGGGGTCGACGAGCACGTGTGGCACCACGTGTCGACCAAGCCCATCGAGGACGGCGGGCGCGGCCCGAAGGAGCTGACCGGGATGGTCGACCTGACCCGAGATGAACACGGCCGCACCCGGGCTCGGCTGTTGGACCTGGTTCCCGGCCGCTCGGGGCAGGCGTACACGAACTGGCTGACCGAGCGCGGCGAGGCGTTCCGGGCCGGGGTTGCGATCGCGACCTTGGATCCGTTTCGCGGGTACAAGAACGCCATCGATGACCAGCTCGACGACGCCCGAGCCGTCCTGGACGCCTTCCACGTCGTCAAGCTCGCCACGCAGGTGGTCGACGAGGTCCGTCGCCGGGTCCAGCAGGACATCCACGGCCACCGCGGCCGCAAGGACGACCCGTTGTACCGGATCCGCAACATCCTGCGCGCCGGCGAAGAACACCTCACCGACCGGCAACGAGCGCGGCTGGACACGGCGTGGGCGGCCGACGAGCGGCACGTGGAGGTGCAGGTCGCGTGGTCGTGCGCCCAGCAGGTCCGCTCCGCGTACCACCAGGACAGCCACGCCGCCGGACGCGCCGTCGCGGAGAAGATCCTCGACTCGTTCACCTCGTGCCCGATCCCCGAGGTCGCCCGCCTGGGCCGCACCCTGAAGCAGTGGCGCACCGAGTTCCTCGGCTACTTCGACACCAACGGGGCTCATCCCAAACGAGGGTGTAGTCGGGGTCTGAAGCCGCCGGTTTCCAGTAGGGATCTAGCGATGTAGTTGGTGAGGTTGCGGAAGCCGAGGGCGGAGCCGCGTAGGTGTTCGGCCCGTCCGTTGAGCGCCTCGGTCGGCCCGTTGCTGGTGCCGGGTCGTTCGAAGTAGGCGAGCACGTCAGCGGCTCGCTTCTTCAGGGTCCGGCCCAGGGTGGTGAGCTCGGTGAGCACCTTGGGGACGCCGGCGCTGAGGTCGGTGATCAGCTTCTCCATGAGCTCGCGGCCACGTTGCCGGTCCTCGTGGCGATAGGCGGCGATCATGCGCTGGTAGACACCCCAGGTCGCCTCGACCTCGACGTGAGCGTCATCAACGAACAGCGCGCGTAGCCTGTCGCTCTGCTTGTCGGTGAGCAGGTCCGCGCCGGTGTGCAGCGTGCGCCGCGACTTGTAGAGCGGGTCGTCCCTGAACCCACGGTGCCCGTGGATCGCGAGTTGGACCCGGCGCCGGCACCTGTCGAGGGCGTCACCGGCCAGGCGCACGACGTGGAAGGGATCCATCACCGTGACCGCGTCCGGGATCTCCTCCGCAGCGGCGGTCTTGAACCCGGTGAAGCCGTCCATCGCGACCACCTCGACCGCGTCACGGAAGGCGTCGTCGCGGTCGGCGAGCCAGGTCTTGAACGCCGCCTTCGACCGGC
>Ga0073904_10003349_pt1 | contig 12058 bp, 7 predicted proteins | sample KloWWTrecipitate_FD_66668 | JGI IMG/M metagenome (GOLD analysis project Ga0073904, IMG submission 66668) | Active sludge microbial communities from Klosterneuburg, Austria, studying microevolution and ecology of nitrifiers - Klosterneuburg... | ecosystem: Engineered > WWTP > Aerobic digester >...
CGAGGGGCCGAAGGCCCTACCTGCGCCCCCTGCCCCCGCGGCGGCGGAGTCGCCGGCGGCGCCCGCCATGCAGGGCCTCGGCGATCTGCTGAACGGAGCGCTCTGAGCGCCAGCTAGCGGCGCGTCCGCTGATTCGTCGCGGAGCCTCGCGCCTCGCGGAGCCTCGCGCCCCGTATTGCACGGGACGTCGTCGTCGGCTCGCTCGCAGGCTCAGGCCCAGCCGAGCATGCGGTGCAGCACGGGCGCGCCCCACGCGAGCCCTACGACGACCGACACTCCGCTCGCGAGGGTGCCCAAGACGGCAAGCACGCGCGCGCCGGTGGCCTTCTGGCGGCGCAGCGGGAGGGTCGCCACGCCCGCGAGGGCGACCATGCCCACGGCCGCGCCGATGCCGTAGAGGCCCATCGTGAGGAGGCCGCGGGCGAGCGAGGGCTGTTCGGCCGCCACGACGGCCGTGAGCCCGCCGCTGCCGGCGAGCCCGTGGAGGGTGCCCACGAGGAACGGCAGCGCCGTGACCGACGCGGCGGGCGCAGGCGGCTCGATCGCCGGCTCATGCGAGAGGGGCTCGGCGCGCGCGCGGCGAATCCCCCGCACTCCGAGGACCACGAGCATGAAGGCGACGAGGAGCTCCAAGCCGTCGGCCACGCGGCTGGGCATCTCGGCGCGCAGCGCGAAGAGGAGCCCCCCCACGGCGAGCAAGACGGCGCCGTGCCCCGCCCCCCAAGCCGCCGCGAAGCGCAGCGCGGCCCGCCCAGGGCGCGCCCCCGTGACGAGCGTGGAGACCGCCGCGAGGTGATCCGGCTCGAACGCGTGCCGGACGCCGGCGGCGAGCCCCAAGGCGCAGGCGGTGAGTGTCATCCACATCCCGGGCGAGCGTAGCACGGAAGCACCAATGCGTGCTACCTCGCGGGCGCGTTGCTTCGCTGCGCGACTTGCACTACGTGTCGCGCCGGCTAAAAAAGCCAGTAAGGACGCGGGTCGTGTCGACCTCAGGTCCCCCACGAACCCACGCGGAGACGTGTCAGCCATGAAGTTCGGAACGCGCGGGCGAACGCGCCACCTCGCCGGTCTCTGCTGCGCGCTGTCGCTGGCCGGGCTCGGCCTCGCTGCGACCCCCGCCGAGGCCGCGCCACGGCTGCGCCGGCAGTTCAACCTGCACGGCGACTTCGTGATGATCGGCAACACCCTAGGCCAGGAGTGCCGCACGGGCGCGCAGGCCGCGCCCGCGCCGGTCGTGGGCACGGTGGGGGCGTGCGGGACGAACACCACCGACTCGGCGTACGACGTCTTCTGGCGCGCGGACGAGCCCGCCGCCGGGCAGGCGCTCGCGTCCACCGCGATCACTCTGGCGAACGCGCGAAGCACCGCCGTGCTCGGCACCGGCGCACGCGTGGGCGCGCAGCTCCCGGCGGGCGCGAACGTGGTGCACGCCCAGCTCTATTGGGCGGCGACGCTCGTGGCCGGCCCGCCGCGCCCCACCGTGACGCTGGAGCGGCCCGGCGCGTTCGTGGCGACGGTGACCGCACAGGACTCGCTGACGGTGGCGGCCGGCGGAAACGTGTATTATCAGAATACAGCGAACGTCACGTCCGTGGTGCGCCAGTTCGGCACCGGCGCGTACCGCGTGGCGGGGTTCGACTCGCAGCCCGTCGTCGACCAGACCATCAACGACGCCTTCGCGGCGTGGACGCTGGTCGTCGTCTACGACCGCCCCGCCGACCCCGTCCGCAACGTCACCCTGTTCGACGGCCTCGACTTCGTGGAGCTCGGGGGGTCGGCGCAGGTGAACATCTCGGGGTTCCTGGTGCCCACGATGGGCTTCGACGCGAAGCTCGGCGTCGTGGCTTACGAGGGAGACGACGGCGGGCTCGGCGACTCCCTCGCTTTCAAGGCGCGCAGCGCCCCGCTGCCCACCCTGCTCGGGAACGCCCTGAACCCGACGACGAACTTCTTCAACGGCACCCGCTCCGTGTTCGGCCTGCCCGTGAGCCTCGCGGGTGACCTGCCCCAGCAGACCGGCACCGCGCGCAGCATGAGCGGGTACGATCTCGACATCGTCGACATCACGTCGCTCGTACGCGCGGGCGACGACGCGGCCACGATCACCGCGACCTCGACGAACGACAAGTACGCCATCGGCGCGCTCGTCACGTCGGTCTCCACGCTCGCCCCGGACCTCACGACCTCGGTGAAGACCGCGCGGCCGATCTTGGCGAGGCCGGGCGGCGCGATCTTCGTGGGCGACACGATCGAGTTCACCCTCTCGGTGACCAACAGCGGAAACGACGACGCGGTCGGCGTCGTGCTCACCGACGTCGTGCCTGCCGGCTTTACCTACGTGCCAGGGTCCAGCGAGGTGGTGAGCGGCCCGAACCTGGGCGTGAAGACTGACCGAAAAGACCTCGATTCGATCGACTTCGACGACGCGACCCGCACTCTCACGGCCTACCTCGGCGTGGGCGCCGACGGCACGCGCGGCGGCACCCTCGCCGCGGGCGCCGAGACGCGGATCCGCTTTCGCGCCACGATCGGCGCCGGCGCGGGCGGCACCATCCTCGTGAACCAGGGGTCGGTCTCGGCCGCCGGCGGGCGCGGCTCGCCGCGCGACACGTGGGCGACCGACTCGGGCGACGGCGGCTTCCCCGAGCCCACCCCCGTGCCCGTCGACACGTGCGCCGTCGACGCCGACTGCCCCGGCACGCGCTGCGGCCGCGTTCATCCGTACGCGTGCGAGGTGTGCAACGGCGAGCTCGGCTCCGGCGCGTCGCAGGCCTGCATCGACGCGACGAGGCCCGCCTGCAACACCGCGGGCCCGGCGACGGGCAAGTGCACCGAGTGCACGCAGGTGAACGTGACCCGGTGCAACACGCCGGCCGCGCCGACCTGCAATACGGTGGCCGGGACCTGCGCTGGCTGCCTCGTCGACTACGGCGCCGGCGCGAGCCGCGCGTGCCCCACCCCCGCGCTCCCCGTGTGCCTCGTCGGCGGCGCCGACGCGGGGCGCTGCGTGGAATGTGCATCCTACACACAGTGCCCGGGCGCGAAGCCGGTGTGCGCCGGCAACGCCTGCGCGACCTGCACGGTCGACTTCGGGGCGGTCGGCGCGCGCCCCTGCCCGACGACGAACCAGCCCTATTGCACCGCGGCGGGTGCCTGCGCGAAGTGCACGAGCAACGCCGACTGCGTCGGGCGGCCGGGCGGGATCTGCAACCTCACCACCGGCGCGTGCGGCGCGGTCTGCACGACCGACGCCGACTGCACCTCGGCCGAGTGGTGCGCCGCGGGTACGTGCACGCCGAAGACCCCGAACGACCAGCCACTGCCGAACGTCGCGCCGATCTCGGGCGACTGCACGCCGCAGAACGGCCGGCGTGCGTGCGTCTCCGCTGCGTGCTTCGAACCCGACGATCGCTGCGGCCTCCCCAATGGAGAGCTCTGCGGTCCGCCCGCCGCCGACGCGGTGTGCCGGAGCGCAGTGTGCTTCCAGCCGGATCAGCGCTGCGGCCTGCCGAAGGGCGAGCCGTGCACGAAGGCTGTCGTGTGCCGGAGCGCCATCTGCGCGGCCGACGGGCGGTGCGGCGAGTGCAAGAGCGACGCCGACTGCGGCGCCGAGACGAGCGGCCGCGTCTGCGACGACGGCACCTCGCTCTGCCGAGCGGGGTGCCGCGGCCGCGGTGGGAACCGCTGCGCCGGGGCGCTGATCTGCACGTCCACGACGGAGGCCATCGGCTCGTGCGGGGAGGCCCCGCGCGACGCCGGCCCGCCGGACGCCGCCGACGCGGCCCCAGCCCCCGTCGACGCGGCCCCCCCGCCCGCGCCGTCCGCGCCGCCGCCTCGCGCCACCCCCGAGCCCGAGCCCGACGGTGTGGCGCTCGAGGGCGGCGGGTGCACCTGCGACACCTCGCACGCCAGCACCTCTTCGGCGGGCGCGCTCGCATCTCTCGCCCTCGGGGTGATGCTGCTCGCGTCGCGTCGCAAGCGAAGCTGACCGCGAGATGGACCAAGCCGACGAGCCCACGTCCGCGCAGCGCCCCTCGTCCGCGCCGCCCCCGCGGCCCGGTCACCGGCACGCGCTGCTCGTGATCCACAGCCCGACCGGCGAGACGCTCGGCCAGCGGCTGGAGGTGAACGGCTCGGTCGTGCTCGGGCGCCACGGGGGAGGCCCCACCGACGCGTGCGACGACCGCACGCTCTCGCGCGCGCACGCGCGGCTCGTGGCCGACGAAAGCGGTCTCGTGGCCCACGATCTGGGCAGCGCGAACGGCACCTTCGTGAACGGCGAGCGCATCGACCGGTCGATCTCAGCCGCGCTCTGCCCGGGAGACGTGCTCGAGCTCGGGGAGCTGGCGCTCCTCGTCGACCCCGCAGCGGCGCCGGCGGAGGCCACCCCACGGAAGGGCCTGATCGTGCGCTCCGCGGCGACGGCCGCGCACCTCGAGGCCCTGGATCGGGCTGCGGCCGGCCAGCAGCACGTCTTCGTGTACGGACCGGCCGGCGCCGGGAAGACCGCGGCCGCCCTGGAGCTCCACCGAGCGTCGCAGCGCCAGCGGCGCGGCGCGCCCGTGTTCGCCTACTGCGACCGGCCCGGTGAGCTCGCGGGCCTCCTCGCCGAGCTCGTCGCCGGCGAGGGGCGCTTCAACGAGGCGTCCACGCTGGTGCTCGAGTCGCTCGATTCGACCGCCCCGGACGAGCTGCAGAGGCTCCCCGCGGTGTGCGGCCTGTCTCGCGAGCGCGGAGTGCGCGTGGTGATGTGCTCGCGCACTTCTCCCATCGACCTCGTCACGGAGCACGAAGGCCTCTCGCGCGTGGTGGCGGGGGCGTTCGCGCTCGAGGTGCCCGGCCTGGAGGCGCGCCGCGAGGAGATCCCGTGGCTCGTGCGGCATTTCTTCGAGCCGTTCGGGGCGAGCGCGCCTGACCTGCCGCGGGCGTTCGTCTCCGAGCTCGTGCGCGGCGCGCCGGCGGCCGTCGACCCCGCGTCGTTCGAGCAGTCGCTACTTGCCCACGCCATGGGCCGCGCAGACTTCCCCGGCGAAATACGTGGACTCTACACGCAACTGGACGCCGGCGTCGGGCTGGTCGCCGTGGGCCAGGAGCTCCGCGACTCCCGACGCGCGGCCGCCGACGAGGCGGAGTCGATGCCGCCGCGTCGAGCGGTCCTCGTGGCGCGCGACGGCACCTTCGTCCAGGCGGGCCGCGAGCGCGCGCACCTGCGGGGTCGGCGGGCGCTGCGCAGCGCGCTCGAGCGCCTGGTCGCCAACGCCGAGACGACGCCGTGGGAGTCCGTGCCCGTGCAGGAGCTGTTCGACCTTGGCTGGTCGACCCCGAGCCCAGATCCGGTCGCCGCGGCTTCCCGCGTGTACCTCGCGCTCGCCACCTTGCGGCGCGTAGGCCTGGCGGGGCACGTCGAGCGCACCGCGGCGGGGTACCGCCTCATGCACTCGCGCGAGCTGCGCGTGGTCGACGGCGCCGCGAGCGAGCCCCCGGCGGCCGGATGAACGCGCCGTCCCCCCGAGCGCGTCACGGCCCCGACACGCGCGCGTCGATCACGACGTCGCCCTCCGCGACACCGTCCACCGCGCCCGCCGCGCGCCCAATCCTCGTGTACTCGCCGTCGAGGTGCGGCGTTCGCGACAGCGTGATGAAGAGCTGGCTCGAGCCCGTGTCTCGTCCCGCCAGCGCCATGCCGACGTCAAGCGCGGCGAACGGCGCTGGGGAGGTCTCGCAGCGCAGCGGCACACCGGCGCCGCCGTAGCCGTCTCCGTCGGGATCGCCGAACTGCAGGACGAAGCCTGGCACGACGCGGTGGGCCACGATGCCCTTGTAGAACCCGGCCCGCGCGAGGGCGGCGACATGCGCCACCGTCACCGGAGAGAGCTCCGGCTCGAGGCGCAGGACGATCTCGCCCGCTTCGAACACCAGGGTCACGGTGACCCCCTCGGCGGCTACGGCCACGTGCCCGCCAGCCTCACCGGCCTCACCGGCGGCGCCGGCGGCCGATCTCACGGCGCTCACGGTGGCGCCCGCGACGCCCGCATCACCGGCCGACGCGCCCGGCCGCCCGGGGCATGCCCGTGCTTGCCCGAGCGAGCGGAGCGCCTTCTCCGCACGCTCGCGCATGGTCACGTTCGGCGACGCGCACGCCTCGGTCGCGACCTTCGCCGCGAGAGGGTGGCCGACGGCCACGGCGGCCTCCATCAGTGAGAGGCGCGTCTCGAAGCGATCGGCAGGCCAAGCCCGCGCGAGTGCGCCCTCGATCGCCTTGGCGAGCGCGGGATCCAGCTCCTTCGCCGGAGTCGCGCTGGGAGGTGGGGCGCGGGGATCGAGCGCCGCGTGACGCTCGCGCGCGGCGAGGACCATGGTGCGCTCGGGGTGCGCGACCACGACGTCGGCGGCGGTGGCGACGAGACCGGCCTTGTCGCTGGCGAGCGCTTCGCCGAGCAGCTCACGCCCCGCGTCGCCGACCTCCGGGTGCGTGCCGAGGGCCTCGATGGCGGCCTCGCGCACACGGAGGTGCGGTGAGCGCGCCAGGGCCATGAACGCCACCTTGCGCCCGCCGTGGAGGGGGCGCCGCAGCACGGCCTTCAGGGTGGCCCGCTGCTGGACGAACGATCCCGGCTCGGCACACCTGACGAGGCCGGAGACGTCGTAGCCCGCGAGCGCGAGGGTGAGCGCGGAGGCGCAGCGCAGCTCGTCGATGCGCCTCGACAACAGCGGATCGCTCTTCGACCCCGCTGGGCGCTCGAGCCGCATCAGCGCGCTGAGCACCGGATGGGCCCGGGCGGGTGAGACCTCCCCGAGCGCGTCGATGAGCGCGAGCAGCACGCCTATCTGTGGCCCGCGCAGGCTGGCGATGAACGCCGCATCTTGATCGGGCACGAGGTTCAGCAGCGCGGCCGCCGCCGCGCCCTGTCCCGCGTCGTCGAGCCGCGCGAGGCCGCGAGCCGCCTCCGCGCGCTCCGCGGCGGTGTAGCGGGTGGTGGCCGAGGCCACCGCGCCGAGCTCGCTCGCGCCCGCCGGCCCGAGCTTCGCGAGCGTCTTCACGACGAGCACCCGCTCGTCGGACGGCCTCGCGAGCGCGGCGCGCGCAGCGGTCAGCACAGCCGGGGCCTCCTTCGGGCCGTGGGTCACGCGTGAGAGCGGATGAAACACGACGTCCATCCCGGGGAGGGGCGCCGCCGCAACCAGCGCCGCGACCGTCGCCGGGCGCAGAGACTTGCGCCGGACCGCGAGGTCTCCAAGGCCGAGCGCTGCAGGTGTACTATACACACTTCTGGCGCTGAGCCACGAGACCAGCGCGTCCTCGGCGAGGGGCGTCGCGCACCGCCCCACCGCGCGCGCGAGGGCGATCGGAGGCGCGAACACGCCCCGCGGCGAGAGCCCCGCCGAGCTCGACGCGGCCCCTGCCGCCTCGAGCGACGCCGCGCGCGCGACGAGAGCCTTCACGTGAGCGTCCTCGTGGCCCTTGCACGTGTAGCCAAGGCCGTAGGCGGCCCAGCTCACGACCTCGGGGTCGGCGTCGGCGAGGAGCTTCACGAGCTCGGCCTCCGCGCCCTCGTCCGCGATGCGCGCGTAGCTGCGCGCGGCGAGCCGACGCTCGGCGTCGCTGCGGCTCGCGAGCGCGGAGGCCGGCACGCGCGCGCTGTCGCGGAGGTCGGCGGCGACCACGAAGACGGCGGTGTCGAGCGCTGGAGTGGCCGCGCGCGCCGCGCCCGCTTCAGCCGGCTCGGGGGGCGCCCCACGGCTGCAGCCGGCGAGCCCGAGCGCCACGACGAGCGCCAAGGCGCGACCGCGCGGGAGAGCCCGGACGCCGTAGGCGGTCCCCACCAGCCGCGCGCCCGTGTGTGAGCGTCTGCGGCGCCCGCGACCGACCTGGTGACGGGTCATGCGAGCCGCCCGTCGAGCCACACGGCCGCGCGCTCGCGGGCGTCGCGCGCCGCCCGGAGCAGCGCTCCGCCGGGCGCGGCCGCGGGCTCCTCGACGACCGTCAGGCCCTGGCGCCAGAAATGTCCTGCGGCGCGGGGCATGTGCCACGCGCACGTGACGAGCCGGACGCGCGTGATGCCGCGACGGGCGAGCAGCCCGGCCACGAAGCGCGCGTTCTCACCGGTGGTCATGGAGCAGCGCTCGCGGACGACGCGCGCGCGAGGGATTCCGCGCGCCACGAGCTCCTCCGCGAAGGCGTCGGCCTCGACCCGCTCGCTCCACGCACGGCCGCCCGCGCACACGACGAAATCGTCGAGCCCGGCGCTCGCGAGGAACGCCCGCGCGCACGCCTCCACCCGCCGGAGCGCAGCGCCCGCGAGGACCGGGGTCTCGGGCCTGCAGCCGAGCACGACAAAGGCGGTCGCCGGCGACGGCGAGGAGGCGGAGACGGACGTGCCCACGGGGCGATTGTGTGGGGATTCCGAGCGCCAAGCAACCGTTCCCCCGACGGCCGATGGCGGTCCCCCAGGCGCTTCCGACATTGACGAGGCCGACGCGGTGGCCCTATTTGTGGAGCCGCCCGTGTCGCCTCGACGGTCGCGAAGGGTGGCGAAGCTGGAGCCGCGAATGTTAGTGACGTTCTGGGGCGTTCGAGGCAGCGTTCCCGTCCCTGGTGCCGACACGCTCGCGTTCGGTGGAAACACGAGCTGCCTCGAGGTCCGCGCGGGCCGCGCCCTGCTCATTTTTGACGCCGGGACGGGCCTTCGCATGCTGGGCCGGAAGCTCGTCCACGAGGGGCCGATCGACGCCCACCTGTTCTTCAGCCACGTCCACTGGGACCACATTCAAGGGTTTCCGTTCTTCGAGCCGGCCTTCATCGCGGGCAACACCATCACCCTCTACGGCGGCAGCCACGTGAGCCGCACCCTGGAGGAGACCCTGGCCGGTCAGATGCACCGCCCGCACTTCCCCGTTCACCTGGAGGACCTCGACGCGACCATGCGGTTCGTCGAGATCGCAGACGACCGGGTGGTCATGCTCGACGACGGCGCCGGCGGCCACGTGGAGGTGCGCGCGACCCGCGGCAACCACCCGGACGGGGTGTGGGCGTTCCGCGTCGATCACGGCGGCGCGAGCGTGATGTACGCGACCGACACCGAGCCCGACGCGAGCATCGACGCCGACCTCGTCCGCCTCGCAGGCGGGGTCGACGTCCTCGTGTGCGACGCGCAATACACCCCCGAGGAGTACGCCGGGACGGTCGGCCATGGGGGCTCGAAGGTCGGCTGGGGCCACAGCACGTTCGTCGCAGCGACCGAGCTCGCGCGGGTGGCGGGAGCCAAGCGGCTCCTCCTGTTTCACCACGATCCGGCCCAGAGCGACGCCGACGTGCGCGAGAAGGAGCGCCGCGCGCGCGAGCTCTTCGCGGCCGCCCACGCGGCGTACGAAGGGCTCACCATCGACCTGGCGCGCGACCTGGCGCGGGAGCCCGAGCCCCCGGGATAGGTGCACACGGGGGACGGGTCCCCGTCGCGTTCTCCGAGCGAGAGCGGGAGCTCACCAGGCCTACGGCGCCGCGCTGACAGCGCCGCAGCCACGCTGAGCGACCTCGTGATATCCTACGGAGACGTATGTTGCATCGCCTCGCTTGGTGTCTCCCCGTCGGCCTCGTCCTCGCGTGCACCGGAGACACCCCGCTCCCGCCCTGCACCCAGGGAGGAGACTGCGCCTCCGGGGCGTGTGAGGCCGGCGTCTGCGTCGACCCGCCCACGTGCACGGACGGCCGGAAGAACGGCGACGAGTCCGACCTCGACTGCGGCGGCTCTTGCGCGGCTGGCGGCGGCTCCACCTGCGCGACGGGCAAGGCGTGCACCAATGGGGACGACTGCCAGTCGGGTCAGTGCGAGGCGAAGGTGTGTGCCCCCGTGCTCTGCAAGAACGGCCGTCTCGACCCCGGCGAGTCCGACGTCGACTGCGGGCAGGCGTGCGGGCCGTGTGCCAACGGCAAGAAGTGCCAGGCCGCATCCGACTGCACGAGCCTCTCGTGCGACGCGACCGTCTGCGGGATCCCCGACTGCACGAACGGCGTACAGGACGGAAGAGAGACGGGAAACGACTGCGGCGGTCCGTGCACGGACACTCCGCGCCCGGCGGAGTGCAAGAACACCTGCAAGGCGTGCGAGGTAGGCAGCGCGTGCACCTTGCCGCGCGACTGCGCTTCGCGCCGCTGCATCAACAACACCTGCGCCCCCTGAGCGCGGCGCCGCTTGCGCTGCACGACCTCGCGCTGAGCTGGCGCCCAGGGCTCATCGGGCGCGTATCCGCGCTCCGACATCGGCTGCGCCGGGCGCGTTCCCTGATTGGCAATCACGGGTGGTCGACGCGGGCCTCGTCGCGCGACCCGCGAGGCTGGGCGAGGGCAGCGGCAGGGCATCGGGAGGTCGCCTGCGTGGACTCGCAGCGCCCCCCGAAGGCCGTCGAACGCGCCCGTTCACCGTGCCCGGCGCTCAGCCTCGGGGCGCGTCACGTGGCGAGGCCGCATCGTGCCGTGGACCTCCCCTGCGGTCGCGTAGACGAGCTCGCCGCGCGCGCCGGGGTCGATCTCGGCGGCGTTCGCCTCGTCGGTGTCGATGTGCATCTCGAGCACGAACTTCGGGCTCACGCGCACGAGCACGTCTCCGAACGTGAGCCGCCGCGGACCGCCGGTGACCTCGACCTCCACCTCGTCGCCGTCGGCCACTCCGCGGAGCTCAGCGTCGGCCGGCGACATGTGGATGTGGCGCTTCGCGCAGATGAGACCCTCGGCGAGCGTGACCTTCCCCTTCGGTCCCTCGACGGTGATCTGGGCGGAGCCCTCGGTCTTGCCGGAGTCGCGGATCGGCGCGTCGACGCCGAGCTTGAACTCGTCGGTGCGTGAGATCTCGATCTGGTTTCGCGAGCGGAGCGGCCCGAGCAGCCGCACGGCGTCGATGCGCCCGCGAGGCCCGTGAAGGTTCACGGTCTCCTCGCAGGCGTACTGCCCAGGCTGCGAGATGTCGCGCTTCTTGGTGGGCGTGGCGTCGGCGCCGAAGAGCTCGGCGAAGGTCGCGGCGTCGAGGTGGAGGTGCCGGGCGCTCACGGCGATGGGGATGGGCGGGGCCGGCGCGCGCTCCACGAGAGCGCGAAGGAGCTGGGCGGCCTGCCGCGCCATTGAGAGCTCCTCGTCGGTCTTCACGGCGAGCGCGGCGACCCGCGAGTTGGCGGCGGTGATGAGCGCGGTGGGCGCGGCAGAGGTGGGCCGCGCCTCGGCGTTCCGGTCCTCGTCGAGCACGAGCCCCAGAAACTCGAACCGCTGAAGGATGCGCTGGCGCATGCTCGCGCTGTTCTCGCCAATGCCCCCCGTGAGCACGACCGCGTCGAGCCCACCCATCGACGCCGCGTAGGCGCCCACGTACTTGCGCACGCGGTGCGAGAACACTGTGATAGCGAGGCGGCAGCGGTCGTTTCCCGCGTCCGCAAGGCGCTCGATGTCCCTAAGATCATTCGATATTCCAGACAGTCCCGCGAGCCCGCTCTCGCGGTTCAGGCAGCGCTCGAGGCGCCCGTGGTCCCACCCGGCCGCGAGGAGCGCCAGGATCGCGCCGGGGTCGAGATCGCCGCAGCGCGTGCCCATGACGAGGCCCTCGAGCGGGGTCATGCCCATGCTCGTCTCGGTCGAGTGGCCGAGCTCGACGGCGCACGCGCTCGCGCCGTTGCCGAGGTGCAGCGTCACGAGGCGCAGCTCGTTCAGGGGGCGCTTCAGCTGCGCGGCGGCGAGCTCGGCGACGTAGGCGTGCGATGTGCCGTGGAAGCCGAAGCGGCGGATGCCATGGCGCGCGGCGAGCTCCGGATCGATCGCGTAGGTGTGCGCACGCCGCGGCATCCGCGCGTGGAACGCGGTGTCGAACACTGCGACGTGCGGCAGCGCGGGGAGCGCGCGCCGCGCCGCCCGGATGCCTGCGAGGTTCGCGGGGTTGTGGAGCGGCGCGAGGGGCACGCACGCCTCGATCGTGCGCTCGACGGCGTCGTCGATGAGCGTGGCGCTCGTGAGGTCGAGGCCCCCATGCACGACGCGGTGCGCGACCGCCGTGAGGGGTTTGTCCTTCGCGCGCTCGAG
>Ga0073904_10003350_pt1 | contig 12057 bp, 9 predicted proteins | sample KloWWTrecipitate_FD_66668 | JGI IMG/M metagenome (GOLD analysis project Ga0073904, IMG submission 66668) | Active sludge microbial communities from Klosterneuburg, Austria, studying microevolution and ecology of nitrifiers - Klosterneuburg... | ecosystem: Engineered > WWTP > Aerobic digester >...
CCCGCCGGCGCCCACGGCGTCGAGCTCGACCCGCGCGAGGTGCTCGGTGAGCACCTGCCGCCGCTGCGCCGCCCGGTGTTCCTCGCCATCATCTCCGCCGACGTGCTGGCCGGGTACCTCGCGCGCGACGAGACCATCCGCCCCGACGGCTTCGTCGTCGAGGGTCCGTCCGCCGGTGGGCACAACGCCCCGCCGCGCGGCAAGCGCGTGCTCGACGAGCTGGGCCAGCCCGTGTTCGGCCCGCGCGACGACGCGGACCTCGCCAAGGTGGCCGCCGTCGGGCTGCCGTTCTGGCTCGCGGGCTCGGCCGGGACACCGCAGGCCCTGACCGCAGCACGTGCCGCGGGCGCGGTGGGCGTGCAGGTCGGCACGATCTTCGCGCTGTCCCAGGACTCGGGCATCCGGCCCGACCTGCGGTCGCGCCTGCTCGACGGTCTGCGGGACGGCACGCTCGAGGTGCGCACGGATGGCCTCGCCTCCCCGACGGGCTTCCCGTTCAAGGTGGTCCAGCTGCCGGGCACGCTGTCCGACCTGGGCCAGCGCGCCGCCCGGCCGCGGCTGTGCGACCTGGGCTACCTGCGCACGCCGTACGTCCGCACCACCGGGGCGATCGGCTACCACTGCCCGGCCGAGCCGACGGGCACGTACGAGCGCAAGGGCGGGGACCTGGCGGAGACCGTCGGGCGCGCATGCCTGTGCAACGCGCTCGCCGCCGACGTCGGCCTGGGCCAGACGCGCGCCGACGGCTACACCGAGGAGCCGCTCCTCACGCTCGGGGCCGACCTCGGCGGCGCCCACCGGCTCATCGACGCGCACCCCGACGGGTGGACGGCGACCGAGGCGATCGAGTGGCTGCTCAGCGAGCAGCCCGAGGCAGTGTCGTCCCCGCAGCGGGAGCGGGCGACGCAGGACGCCTGATCGGGGGTCTGCTCACGCCGACCCCCGGGCGGCACCCGCGTCCGGCACGGGCCCCTCGACGGGGCGCAGCACGACCTCCTGCCCGGGGCGGGCCTGGGCCAGGAGGTCCAGCCCGGGTTCGACGACCACCGCGACCACCGGGTAACCGCCCGTCACCGGGTGGTCGACGAGCAGCACCACCGGCTCGCCCGACGGTGGCACCTGCACCGCACCGGCCACCATCGGCTCGCTCGGGAGCTCGGCCCCGGCCACCCCGGGGCGGGGGTCGCGCTGGATCCGCGGCCCCGCCAGGCGCACCCCGACGCGGTCCGAGCGCTCCGTGACGCGCCAGGTCGCGGCGCACAGGTCGGCCACGCTCGCGGCGGTGAACCAGTCCGCGCGCGGGCCGAGCACCACCGGCACCTCGAGCGGGCCCTCCGGCCAGGGCTCGGCGTGCTCGGGAAGCCCGACGACGGCGGCGTCCCGTGGCGGGGCGACATCGAGCGCCGAGCCACGGGCCAGGCGCGGCGGACCGAGCCCGCTCAGCACGTCGGCCGCGCTGCTGCCGAGCGCGAGGCGCACGTCCAGCCCGCCCCGCACGGCCACGTAGCGACGCAGCCCGGCCGTCGGGGGCCCGACGTGCACCTCGGCGCCGTCCGGTACGGCGAACGGGGCGCCGACGCCCTGGTCCGCGACCGCGCCGTCGCGGTGCACGGTCACCGGCCCGGGCGGCCCGGTGACGACGAGCACCTGGTCGGCGACCGCCCGCAGGGCGAGGTGGCCGAGGGTCTCGACCAGGGCCGCGCCCGGGGGGTTGCCCACCAGGCGGTTGGCCCGGACCGCGGCACCCCGGTCGGCCGCGCCGGAGCCGGGGACCCCCACCGCCTCCAGCCCGGGCCGCCCGAGGTCCTCGACGAGGCTCAGCGGGCCGGGGTCGACCACCAGGAGCCGCCCGCCCGGACCGGGACCCGCGGGAGTGCTCCCCGGCTCGTCCACCGGGCCGCCCATGCCGGCGGTCGCGTCGGCCGTCGCGTCGGCGGTCGCGTCGGCCGTCGTGCCGGCGCCCGCGACGAGCCCGACCGCCTCGCGGACCGCGACGAACCGCACCAGGTCGCCGGGGGCGACCAGCGCCGGCGGGTCACGGTCGACGTCCCACAGCACGGCTGCGGTGCGTCCGAGCAGCTGCCAGCCGCCGGGCGAGGCCCGCGGGTAGACGGCAGAGAACTCCCCCGCCAGGCCGACCGCGCCGGCGGGGACGCGCGTGCGCGGGCTCGCGCGGCGCGGCACCGCCGGGCCCCGGCCGCTGAGGTAGACGAACCCCGGCGCGAAACCGCCGAAGGCCGCCGTCCACGACTGGCCGGTGTGCTGGGCCACGACCGCGTGCGCGCTGCGCCCGGTGAGCGCGGCGACCTCGTCGAGGTCCGCGCCGTCATAGACGACCTCCAGGCGCACCGTGCGGCCCGCGGCCGGGACCGCGAGAGGTTCCGGGGCGTGGTCGGCCAGGGCGGCGACGGCCGCGGTCGCCGCCGCGGCATCGACGTACCGGATCAGCACCGTGCAGGCACCGACCCGCACGTCGACCTGACCGGGCAGCGGCGACCGCTGCAGGCCGCCCGCCAGCGCCAGGGCCTGCGCCAGGTCGGCGCAGTCGACCAGCAGGGCGCGCCGCCCCACCGGTGCGACCCGTCGGCTCACAGGGCGCTCGTCACCCGCACACCCGCCGCGTCCAGGGCGCCGCGCACGGCCGTGGCGATCGCGACCGCACCGGGGGTGTCCCCGTGGACGCACACGCTCTGCGGGCGCAGCGTGAGCTCGGTCCCGTCGATCGCGGTCACCCGACCCTCGACCACCATCCGCACCACCCGCCGGGCGATGGCCTCGGCGTCGTGCAGCACGGCGCCGGGCACGGACCGCGGCACCAGCGAGCCGTCCGGCAGGTAGGCCCGGTCCGCGAACGCCTCCACCACGGTGCGCACCCCCGCGGCGGCCGCCTGCCGCGCGACGACGCTGCCCGGCAGCACCAGCAGCGCCAGCCCCGGGTCGACCGACCGGACGGCCAGCACGACGGCCGCCGCCTGCTCCTCGTGGTGGACCAGCGCGTTGTAGAGCCCGCCGTGCGGCTTGACGTACCGCACGGACGTGCCCGCGACCGCCGCGAGCGCCGCGAGCGCGCCGACCTGGTAGACCACCTCCGCCGTGAGCTCGCGAGGGTCGACGTCGAGGAACCGGCGGCCGAAGCCCGCCAGGTCGCGGTAGCCGACGTGCGCGCCCACCGTGACCCCGGCCGCCGCGGCGGTCACGCACGTGGCGTGGGCGGTGACCGCGTCACCCGCGTGGAACCCGCAGGCGACGCTCGCGCTCGACACCAGGCCGATGAGCGCCTCGTCGTCGCCCATCCGCCACGAGCCGAACGACTCGCCGACGTCGCAGTTCAGGTCGATGTTGGCCATCGTCACCTCCGGGCCGACCCTAGCGCCCGCGTGCCGACACCCACGGCGAGGATCGCCAGGCCGGTCAGCACGGCCGCGAGCGGCAGCGTCGCCGCGAGCACCGTGCACCCGACGGCACCGAGCACCTGGAGCACGCGCGGCGACCGGCGGTGCGCGCCGTCCTGGGTGGCGGCCGCGAGGTTGGCCACGAGGTAGTAGACGAGCACGCCGAACGACGAGAACCCGATGACCCCGCGCAGGTCGACGGTGGCGACGAGCAGCACCACCGCGGCGGCGACCGCCAGCTCCGCGTGGTGCGGCGTGCGGTGGACGGGGTGGACGGCGGCCAGCCAGCCCGGCAGGTCCCCCGTGCGGGCCATCGCCAGGGTGGTGCGGCCCACGCCCGCAAGCAGCGCGAGGAGGGCTCCGAGCGCGGCGGCAGCCGCGGCGACGCGCACCAGCGGGACGGCCCACACCCAGCCGCTCGCGACGACCGCGTCGACCAGCGGCTCGGTGCTGCCCGCGAGCGCGCGCGGCCCGAGCGCGGCCAGCAACGTGGCCCCGACGAGCAGGTAGACGCCCGTGGCCAGGCCCAGGGCGATCCCGATCGCCCGCGGGATGGTGCGGGCGGGGTCGCGGACCTCTTCGCCCAGGGTGGCCACCCGCGCGTACCCCGCGAACGCGAAGAAGAGCAGCCCGGCGGCCTGCAGGACGCCGTACCAGCCGCCCCCCGCTCCCGTCGCAGCCCCGGCCGCGACCGCCGGACCGCCGAGCAGCCCCGCCACGACCACCGCACCGAGCACGGCCAGCACCACAGCCACGAGGACCCCCGTCGCACGGGCCGTCCGCGTCACGCCGCGGTAGCCGATCGCGGCGAGCGCGACGACCGCACCGACGGCCGCGGGACGCTGCCACGCCGCGGGGACGACGTAGGCGGCGAACGTCATCGCCATCGCGGCGAGCGACGCCGTCTTGCCGACGACGAAGCCCCACCCGGCCACGAACCCCCACCACGGTCCCAGGCGCTCGCGCCCGTAGACGTACGTGCCGCCGGAGGTCGGGTACTGGGCGGCGAGCTGGGCCGACGCGGTCGCATTCGCGTACGCGACCGCCGCCGCGACCCCCAGCCCGAGCAGCAGCGCGGACCCCGCGGCCCGCGCGGCGGGGCCGAACACGACGAAGACGCCCGCGCCGAGCATCGAGCCCAGGCCGAGGACCACCGCGTCACCCGTGCCGAGCCGGCGGGCCAGCGCCGGCCGCCCGCCGGGGGGCGGAGCGCCGGTGGACCCGTCGGGCGAGCCCGTCACAGCACCGCCGCGAGGGACTCGAGGGCCGCGAACGGGTCCGGCCCCACGGGCGCGAGCACCACGGTCGACGCACCCGCGGCGCCCAGCGACGCCAGCCGTGCGCGCGCCACCGCGGGGGTCCCGACCACGGCGAGCTGGTCCACCCAGTCGGCCGGCAGGGCGGCGGCGAACGCCCGCGGGTCGGCGCTGCGTGCTCGCAGGTCCGCGAGCTCGGCGGCGAACGGCAGGTCGACGAGGTGCGGCGCGACGTCGGCCTCCCCCACCCACGCCAGGACCGGCAGCACGGCGGCGCGGGCACGGTCGATGTCGTCGTCGACCGCAGCGGGGGTGAACGCCGCGATCGGGTGCGGCCCGGGTGCCGCGATCTGGTGGCGCGCCGCCGCGAGGTAGGCGGGCGTCACCGGCTCGGCGAGCACGGTCCCGTCGGCGACGCGGCCCGACAGCGCGAGCGACCGTGGGCCACGCACGCCGAGCACCACCGGTGGGACCCGCTCGGGCGGGGCCGCCAGCCGCACGCCGTCGATCCGGACGTACCGGCCCTCGGTGCGCACCTCGCGGCCGTGCAGCAGGTCCCGGACGGTGGTCGTGGTCTCCTCCAGCAGCCCGAGCGGGCTCGCGGGCCACGCACCGACCGAGCGGAGCCAGCCGGGCATGCCGTGCCCGATCCCGATCGTGAGCCGGCCCGGGTGCAGGGCTGCCAGGGTGGCGGCCTCCATCGCGAGGAAGACGGGGTGGCGCGCCGCCGCGGGCACGATGCCGAGCGCCACGCCGATCCGCTCGGTGACCGCCAGGGCCGTGGCCGCCTGGGCGAACCCGCCGTGGAACCCCAGGTCCTCGACCACCCACAGCTCGGCGAACCCCAGCTCCTCGACCCGGCGGGCGAACCCCACGAGCCGGTGGGCGGGCAGGTCCCGCGGCTGGATGATGCCGACGGCGGGCAGGCGGCTCACCGCGCCGTCACAGGTGGCGGATGACGCGGGCGGGGTTGCCGACGGCCACGACACCCGCCGGCAGGTCCTTGGTCACCACGGAGCCCGCGCCCACCACGGTGTCGTCGCCGATGCTCACGCCGGGCAGCACGATGACCCCACCGCCGAGCCACACGTTGTCGCCCAGGGTGATGGCGGCCGCTGCCTCGACCTTGTCCCGCCGGGGCCCGGGCTCGGTGGGGTGGATGGGGGTGAGCAGCTGGACGTTGGGCCCGATCTGGCAGTCGTCGCCGATGGTGATGGGCGCGACGTCCAGGGCCACGAGACCGAAGTTGACGAACGTGCGCGCGCCCAGGTGCAGGTGGGCGCCGTAGTCGACGTACAGCGGCGGCCGGATCACCGTGTCGGCGCCCAGGGAGCCGACCAGCTCCGCGAGGGTCGCCATCGCCCCGGGGCGGTCCGTGCGGAAGGTCGCGTTGTACCGCTCGGCGAGCTCCTGGCCGCGTCGCATGACCGCGGCGATCTCCTCGTCCCAGGCGTACCAGTCGCCGGCCAGCATGCGCTCGTACTGCGTCCGGGTGTCCCCCGCGGGGCCCTCGACCCGGCGCTCATCGTCGTCGTCCACCCGCCGACGCTATCGCGCGCGGCGAGCCGTCCGCGCGGGCCGGTCGGCATCCCCGACGGTTGAACCATCCACCATGTGGGCCACCGCTTGGCAGGCCGGGGGTGGCCGGGTCATCATCGTGGTCATGAGCGCCCTTCGTCCGACGACCTCCGTCGTCCGTGCGCGCGCGCTCGCGGCGGGATCCGCCGCCCCGTGCCGAATGTGCTGTCGCCGGTCTCACTGACCGCCCGCTCTCGGCCCGCCGCACCGCGGCACCCCCCCCAGCACCAGGACCCCCCCATGAGCTCGTCAGCCGCCCGTCGGCGCCCATCGGCGCCAGCCACCAGCACTCGCTCGGCGCGCTTCCCCGTCGCGCCTGCCCACCCCGAGCCCGGCACCGTCCGTCGCGGCCTGTCCGTCGTGCTCGAGGTGCCCACGGACGGTCCCGGCACGGCGGAGCTGCTCAGCCTCGCCGGCACCCTGCACGAGCTCGCGCTCGACCTGGTGCCGGGTGCGACGGCCCGCACCGAGGTGCACCTGCTGCCGGCACCCGGGACGACCGACCGCGGCCGACCGTGATCGACCAGGCGCTGCTGCTCGTCGCCCTGCTGGCTCTCTCCAGCCTGGGCCTGTGGGTCGCCCGACGGCGGGACGGCCGGTTCCGCCCGACCGGCGCGCCCCTGGCGAGCGGGGACGTTCCCCGCCTCACGCCCGCCGACCTCGGAAGCCCGCTCGACCACCGGGCGACCTTCGTGCTGCTCTCCTCCGAGGCGTGCAGCACGTGCCCCCAGGTCCGGCGCGTGCTAGCGGCGATCGCCGCGGACGAACCCGACCTCGATGTGCGCGAGCTCGCCGCGCAGGACCACCTGGACCTCGTCCGGCGCCTCGACGTGCTCCGCACGCCCACCGTGCTGCTCCTCGACGCGACCGGCCGCGTGCGGTCCCGGACGTCGGGCCCGCTTCGACCCGAGCAGGCCCGCGCCGCACTCACCGACGTGCTGCCCACCCCCGCCAGGAGCTGAGATGACCGACACGACCACCTCCTCGACGCCCGCGCACCACCCCGCCGGGCCGCCACCCGCCGGGATCGACCCCCGGGGACCCCGGTTCGGCGCGGGGGCCACCGCCGTGCTCCTGGCCGCGACAGTGCTGCTCGGCGCCACGCCCGCGGCGACCGCGCTGCTGGCCGTCGTGGTCGCGCTCTTCGCGGTCGGTGCCGCGCGGGGCGCCCAGGGCTCCCTGCAGGGCCTGGCCTACCGCCGGCTCGTCCGGCCGCGCCTCGCCCCGCCCGCCGAGCTCGAGGACCCGCGCCCGCCGCGCTTCGCCCAGAGGGTCGGACTGGTCATCACGGGCACGGGGCTGCTGCTCGTCCTGGCGGGTGTCCCCGCGGCGGGGCCGATCGCCGCAGCGGTCGCCCTCGTCGCGGCCTTCCTCAACGCCGCCTTCGGGTTCTGCCTGGGCTGCGAGCTGTACCTGCTCCTCCAGCGGGTCCGCGCGCCGCGCCGGTAGACCCCGCCCGGCTGCGGGGCCGAGCGGTCAACCGAGGCCGTGCCGCACCCTGCTCTCGTGCTCCTGGGCCTTGAACTGGCCGAACCGCGGCAGGAACTTGTCCCAGTCGATGATGTGGGCGTCGATCTCGGGGCCGTCGATGCACGCGTGCTTGCGCACGAGCTTGCCGTCGAGCACCACCGGCACCATGCACGCCCCGCACATCCCGGTCGCGTCCACCATGATCGAGTTGAGGCTCGCGACGCACCGCACGCCGAACGGCTGCGACAGGTCGCTGACGGCACGCATCATGAGCGGCGGGCCGATCGTCACGACCTCGGCCACGGTGCGGCCCTCGCCGCGCCGGTGGGCCTCGAGCAGCTCGAGCAGCGGACCGGTGACGAACCCCGGCACCCCGAAGGACCCGTCGTTGGTCGTGTAGATCACGTCGAGCCGGTCGCCGTACTGCGCCTGGAGCCGGCCGACCCGCTCGTCCGGCCCGGTCCAGAACATGAGGTCGCCGCTGCGGAAGCCCGAGATGAGCGTGACGTGGTTCCCGGCCCGCAGGTGCTCGCGCAGGATCGGGTAGACGGGCGGCAGGCCGAGGCCGCCGGCGGTGAAGACGACCGTCGAGCCCGCCGGGTAGCGGTGCACCTCGCTGGGACGCCCGAGCGGCCCGGCGATCCCCGTGAAGGCGTCGCCCACGGCCATCTGGTTGATCTCGATGCTGCTCGTGCCCATGCCCTGCACGACGAGGCAGATGGTGCCGGCCTGCGCGTCCCAGTCCGCCAGCGTGAGCGGGATGAGCTCCCCGTCCGGCCGCGGCAGCACCCGGACGAACTGCCCCGCCTGGGCCGCCGCGGCGACCAGCGGCGAGTACACGGTGAACTCGTGGATGCCGTCGCTCAGCTCCGCCGTCGAGACGATGCGCTGGGCGGTGGCGCCGAGCTCGGTGTAGGTCAGCGCGCTCGCGACCATCGCCGCGATCGCCTCGGGTGGCACGTCGATGCTGCCGACGATCTCGCGCGCGGCCGCCTGACCGTCCCCGGCCGCCCGGATGGCCGTCGAGCCCCCACGGGCGGCGTCGCCACCCGTGTAGACGCCGGGCAGCGTGGTGACCTGCGAGCCCTCGTGATCGAGCGAGATGGTGCCCCACTTCGACGTGGCCAGACGCGGCTCGGAGTCCTTGATGATCGGGTTGGCGGCGTTGCCCAGCGCCATGATGACCAGGTCGGCGTGCATCGTCTCGGTGCGGCCGGTGGGGACCGGGGCGCGCCGACCGGACGCGTCCGGCTCGCCGAGCTCCATGACCTCGAGGGTCGCCCCGGTGACGAAGCTGGTCGTGTCGTCGCCGAGGAACTGCGACGGCGCGACCAGCACCTTGAGCGCGATGCCCTCCTCGAGCGCGTGCTCGAGCTCCTCGACGCGCGCCGGCATCTCGCTGCGCGTGCGCCGGTAGACGATCGTCACGTTGCCGCCCAGCCGGCGCGCGGTGCGGGCGGCGTCCATGGCCGTGTTACCGCCGCCGATGACGAGCACGTCCTTGCCGGCGGTCGCGGGCAACGGGGTCTCGTAGTCGGCCCGCTGGCCCTGCATGAGGTTGACGCGGGTGAGGAACTCGTTGGCCGACATGACGTTGAGCAGGTGCTCCCCCGGCACGTTCATGAACCGCGGCAGGCCGGCGCCGGTGCCGACGAAGATGCGCCAGAAGCCCGCGTCGCGCAGGTCCTGCAGGGTGGCCGTCTTGCCGACGACGAAGTTGGGCACGAACTTGCCGCCGAGCAGCGTGATCTTGGCGACGACGTCGTCGATGAGCTCGTTGGGCAGCCGGAACTCGGGGATGCCGTAGCGGAGCACGCCGCCCAGCGCGTGGAACGCCTCGAAGATCGTCACGGGGAAGCCCTCGACGGCGAGCAGGTAGGCGTTGATGAGCCCGGAGGGCCCGGAGCCGACGATCGCGACCGGCGGCCTGGTCGCCACCTGCCACGGGTCGGGCACGCCGCCGAAGCGCTCGACGATGCTGCCCGGGTTGACGAGCTTCTCGCGCTCGGGCAGGTACCACTCGAGCTGGCCGATCTGGATCGGCAGCTTGCTCTGCAGGCAGACGCCCTGGCACTGGAGCTCCTGCGGGCAGACCCGTCCCGTGACGTCCGGCAACGGGTTGGAGCCCTCGATGAGCTCCAACGCCTCACGGAACCGCCCCATGCCGACGAGCTCGAGCATCTGCGGGATGTGGATCTTGACCGGGCAGCCCCCGGTCGGCTCGTTCTTGCCGACGACGTGGATGCCGATCTCGCACGGCTTCTCGGCGCACTGCTTGTCGCGCAGGGCCTCGAGCCAGACGAAGAGGTCCACCTCGACCGGGGTGTACCCGAGCGTGAGGTAGCCCAGGTAGCCCTGGTTCACCAGCCCGAAGTCGACCGACCGATCCTGCGCCCCACGCACGTACGGCGGGATGGAGCTGCCCGCCGGCCAGTCGGTGCTCAGGCCGTCGAACATCGGGTACCGGTCCGACAGGTGCCGGTCGATGGCCCGGACGAACGCTCGCTTGCGGCCCAGGGGCAGCGACCACACGAGCTTCATGAGCAGCCGGCTCGTGTCGTCGCCGCGCAGCATCATCGACCACATGGTCCTGGTGAAGTCCGCACCCAGGTCCGGCTGGTTGAACTCCCAGGCGACGGCCGCCACGCCGTCGGCGATGAACAGGTCCCGGAACGCCGCAGGCTCGCTGAGCAGCCGTCGGCGCAGCAGGTCGAGCTGGTGGTGGAACGCGGTGACCTCCGGCGACTGCTCGAGGTCCTCGACCTCCGTGCGCGTGGCCTCGAGCTCGCTCGCGGCGTCGAGGTACCGGTGCAGGTCGGCCCCGCCGGCCGCCTGGCCGGCCTGCGCCCCGGGCGCCGCACCGGGTCGCGGCGCCGTCGTCGTCATCGGATGATCTCCGCGTCGCACGTGGCCTTGACGCGCTCGATCCTCGCCAGGACGTCCGGGGTGAGCTCGAGCGTGGCCAGCGCGCCGGGGATCATCCGGGCCACCACCGTGGCCTTGCCGTCCAGGACGACGGTCGTCTTCTCGAAGATCTGCGGCAGCTCCTGGTAGCAGGTCCCGCAGTCGGTGCACAACGCCTGGTCCGCGGGGTCCAGGTGCACGGGCGCGTCGTCGACGGCGACCGGCGTGGCTGCCGTGGCGGTGGTGGCCGCGGGTGTCGCGCCGCCGCCCGGCGCATGCGTCGGGATCCACCCGCCGAGGCCGGCCGGTGCCCTGCTCGCGGCCGCGAGCTCCGTCATCGCCCGGACCACGTCGTCGAGCGTGCTCTCCTTGGCCGCGACCGCGGCGTCGTACCGCGCCTGGAGCTCCGCGAGGTCCTCGCGGTGCAGCGCGGTGAGCTGCGCCTCGTGGCCGCCGGAGAGGTACTGCAGGATCTGCCAGTACCGGCGCCGGTCCTCGACGAGCGCGACGATCGACATCGAGCACGCCACCTTGATGAGGTGCCGGTCGTCGTCCGTGGCGTACACGAACGGGACGTGGCCCGCGCGCGCGGCGACGGGCAGCTCGACGTACGCGTCGATCGGCAGGGCGGCGGCATCGTCCGCCGCGGGGAGACGCTTGAACTGCTTCTTGAACCGCACCTCGCCGAGTGCGAACTCGGCGGGCGTCAGCGGCGTCGTGAGCAGCTGGACGTTGCCGTCGGCGTCGAGGTGCTCCACCGTGCTCGTGGTCCACGTCTTGTCCGCGTCCGGGTTGCCCTCGAGCGAGAACCAGTCGTGCAGCGTCGCGCCGCGGCGCGGGTCGTGCACGAACAGCGGGCTCATCCGGCTCTCCACCGCGAGGCGGGCCCTGGCGTTCGAGGCCGCCTCCGGGATGCCGTTCTCGGACCCGCAGGGCGTGTAGACGTCCATCACGGCCGGGGCGCCCGTGTAGGCGAGGAACTCGGCCGAGCAGCGCAGGAAGTGCCCGTGCAGCGCCGTGCTCGTCGAGGCGACGAACACGTGGGGGTGGAACGACGCGAGCAGGCCGAGCTCCTTGCGGGACTCGTGCTTGCCGTCGTGCGCCCCGCCGAACCGCGCCAGGTCGGAGTCCTGACCGGTGAAGCTCGCCGTCGAGGCCTGGCCCCCCGTGTTGGAGTACGCCCCGGAGTTGAGCACCATGACCTTGATCGGGGTGTCGCTGGCGAGCACGCGGGACATCGCGCCGAAGCCGATGTCGTAGCTCGCGCCGTCGCCGCCGATGGTCAGCACCGTCGGCAGCAGGCCCAGCTCGTCCGGTGTGAGGCGGTCCCACGTCAGGCGCTGCAGGGCGCGGTCGTGCGTGGCCGGGTCGTACGCGTCCGCGAGCTCGAGGGCCGCCGTCCGCTGGGCGCGCATGTCGTTGACCAGCTGGGCGGAGATGCCCTCGAAGATGCCCTT
>Ga0073904_10003351_pt1 | contig 12057 bp, 8 predicted proteins | sample KloWWTrecipitate_FD_66668 | JGI IMG/M metagenome (GOLD analysis project Ga0073904, IMG submission 66668) | Active sludge microbial communities from Klosterneuburg, Austria, studying microevolution and ecology of nitrifiers - Klosterneuburg... | ecosystem: Engineered > WWTP > Aerobic digester >...
CCGCAGTTCGAGCGCTCTCCGGGCTGGCTTCGACAAACTCCTGAAACGGAGCGCTTTGTCTTCATCCGTGGCCTTGTCAAGAAACGGATTGAGGATCTGAACCTGCGGGATGGAACTCTGACCTTCGAGTGATCTCCGTTACGTGAACCCCTCACAATTCGTGAGTGCGAACGACATCGATCCGGCGAAATGGCGAGCGGTCAGGCTGGTGCATACGAAGTCAAATGCGACGCGGCACATCATCGAACGCGGCAAATCCAATTCGGCAAGAGCGGCGGTTTGCTGGAGATCATGTCTGCGGCATGCGACTCTGCAACAGGCTGCGAAGCTTGCCGAGATCCGCAGCAAACCCGCGAATTCCTTCCGCAAGTTTTTCCGTGGCCATAGCATCTTCATTGAGCATCCACCGGAATGTTGTTTCGTGCATCTCGACACGATCAATCGCCATCTCAGCGGCGGCGGCGGCATTGAGTGTCTGCGGCACTGCGGCTGTTGATGCACTGAGTTCACTCAGCAGATTCGGAGCAATCGTGAGCAAGTCGCAGCCACAGAGCGCCATGACTTGTTCCTTTGTCCGAAAGCTGGCCCCCATGATTTCGGTCTTGTAGCCGAACTTTTTGAAATAGTTGAAGATCTGAGTCACCGAGTGAATACCTGGATCGTCGGCGACAGGAATCTGGTCCACTTTCCTCGCCACTTTGTACCAGTCGTAAATGCGGCCAACGAAAGGACTGATCAGAGTGACGCCTGCTTCCGCGCAGGCGACAGCCTGGCCGAAGCCGAAGAGCAGCGTCAGATTGCAGTGGATACCGTTGCGTTCCAGATGCTCAGCCGCGCGAATACCTTCCCATGTGCTGGCGATTTTGATGAGCACTCGATTGGTATCAACTCCAGCTTCTTTGTAAAGCTCGATCAGCTGGTGGGCTTTATCGACGGTGGCAGTCATGTCGAAACTGAGACGAGCATCGACTTCGGTCGATACACGTCCGGGCACGATGTCCAGAATCCTTCGGCCGAAGTTGACCGAAAGTTGGTCAATCACGGCATCAACAAGGGAAGTCTCTTTGTTGTCGCGGGCGGACACTGACGCGATGGCCTCATCAATCAGTTCTTTGTATTGCGGCATCTGCGCCGCCTTGAAGAGGAGCGACGGATTGGTCGTGGTATCCTGCGGCCGGTGCTGAGCGATGGCGTCAATGTCACCTGTGTCCGCAACAACCACAGTGTGCTGCTTCAGCTGGTCCAGACTGTTCATTGCATTGTTCCCTGACTGATAAGAAGAAGCTAAAGAATCGGTGATTCGCCAATAGACCCGCAGGTTAGTCCCTTGTCGTGCGAAACAAAAGCGTCGCTTCGGATTTCAATCAACCACCGGTAGCCCGACCCAACTGATGTTCGAACCAACGCACTGCGGAACGCCAGCAGTGAATGCCAAGCGACGCTGGAATGAGCCCTGGAGATGCGGTGCCGCGTTCGCCGCAGCGAAGGCGGAGGGCTTCTTCGGGAGCAAGCCGTACGATTCCCGTGAATCGATGCTCGGTCAGCCGCATCGAGTCGTGATTCTCTTCCTGTTTCGTTTTGTCCTGTTCAGCAATTACCGGCAGCGAGCCTCCATTGGATGCTGCCAGCGCCGGATGCGGCACCTTGCGACTAGCCTGCGGGTTGACTCTTTGTAAGGTTCCCGCAACGGCGCGATGCGTTCCAATACGGACGCGAATTGTCTGACCGACAGCCCGAACCGAACGCGCCAAATCGCGTTGTCCAATTGAAACCTGAAGTTCCTTCTGATCTTCGCGACCGATCGTCAGGAGTTCGCGGCCAGGGCTCACGAATGTGGCGAGAAGGCGATTGAGGTCCTGAGCAATCACACATCCATCACGACCGGCCCGAAGTTCCAGTCCGGCGACCTGCTTGCGGCATTCGTCCAGTTGGGACCGCAGTGATTCAAGGTTCACTTGAGCGACACTCAACGCGCCTCCGTCGTGGCCTCGGTTCGCCGTCTGCAATCGCAATTCCTGCTGCGCGACCTGCTGCTCAAGATCGGCGTATTTCGAGGAGATTTCATCGTTGGTGAGTGACACCAACATGTCACCAGCCACAACTTCCTGACCATCCACGACATGAACCTGCTGGACGAAACCGGCCGTCGTGGCGCGAATCACTTCACCGTCGGTGTATTCAACAATTCCCGGCGCAGTGATCATCACGGGCGCGGGCACGGCGAAAATCAGCATGGCCACGACAGATCCACAAAAGGCAATGACTGCTGCGGCCCGCACAAGGCGTTCCGGCTGTTGCAGACGCAGCGTGTTCAGCTCGGTCACCAGTCCCCAGACCGGCTTGCCAAACCACAGGACAACTCCGACCGCAGCCAGCGCGATTCCCGCTCCGTGAAGCAGCACCGACGCCGCGATGAGCAGCGACAGCGAAATCATGATTCGCCAAGCTGTTGCCAGCACTCCGAACGTCAACAGAATCGCGCGCTGCCGCCCGATCTTCTGCGGTGCGGACGCGGATTCGCCAAACACGATCCTTCGTGCCGTGCTGCTCAGAACCTGAGTCGACTCCGCCATCAGGTTGGGAATCTGCAGCAGGTCGGACAGAATGTAATAACCGTCGAACCGCATCAGTGGATTCAGGTTGAACACGAGCGTCGAGACACTCGCCATCACAATCACGTTTTGCAAAATGTGTCGCACCAGGATTGAATCGCAGTACGACCAGAGCAGCATCGCGACGGACGCAATCAGCAGTTCAACGTAGATTCCCGCCGCAGCCGTGTGAATCCTCTGCCATCGTGAACGGAACGCCCAGCTGGATGACGCATCCACATACGCCAACGGAGTAAACACGGCCAGCACGAATCCCGTCTCGCGGATGACGCCGCCATAGCGCAGACAAACCAGGCCATGCGCGGTCTCATGCACACACTTGAGCCCGATCCATGCCGCCAGCAGCCACATCCAGTTTTCCGTTGAGATCACATTTTCTGAAGCGGATGAAAAACGACTCCAATCATTGCACAGCACGATTGCCGCCGCCAGCATCAGTGCGAGCGACAGGATGCATGCGGGACCCGAAAAGACCCAGCCAAATAGCGGCTGCAGTGCTTTGAGGAATGCCTCCGGGCGACCGAGCGGAACCTTCATCCACAGCGGATTCAGGTTCTTCCACCAGCGCGAGGAAGCACTTGACAGTCGCACGGTCGATGCCGCGCCTGAGGCTACGGAATCGGCATCTGAAAACGACGCCAGACCGTTGTCGAGCAGCCAGGAATAGACAGTCATCGCCTGCGACTGATTGAGTGATCTGACTCCTGGTGTTTGCGATGTCGCGGCCAGTGCTTCGGCGAAACTCGTCTTGCCGTTCAGCAGCGAAATGAAGACGTATTCCGCATATCCGATGCGGTAGAATTCGGACGACGTTGAAACTTCGATATGGTAAAACGATTCATCGCCGTACTGTTGCGGGATGAACAGTAAGTCGTCGCGCAGCTTCAGCCGCGTGCGTGTGAGTTCAACGGTGGAAATATCTGCGAGGCTCTGCATTCTACAACCCCAGCCAGCCCAGCATCCAGGCGACAGGCTTGTGGAACAGATTCCAGCCAAGCAGATGTCGGCCAGTGCTGACCCTTGAAGACCCTCTCATGCCGGGTCTTAGCAGACCGCTGGAGTTGACGATGTCCGCTTCGGCGACGAACACGTTGTCGCCGTCGCGCAATTCCGCGCGAGGATGAATGCTGCGGATGGTCGCTTCGACGCTGTCTTCCGGCACGGCATCGAGTTGCACGCGAACCTTCATGCCGACTCGCACATGGCGAATATCGACTTCCGGAATGCAAACCTCTACGACCATCGCATCCAGCGGCGCGATTTCGAACAGCGTCTGCCCCATTTCGAGCGGCACGCCTTCCGCCTCGCGATGGTCGCCGCTCACGACGACGCCGTTTGCCGGGCTGCGAATTTCCAGACTTGTATCTCGGTGAGTCAGCAACTCGGAACGTTGCTGCAGCCGCTGAATTTCGTGCAGCGCGATCGCCGCCTCGCCGAATTCGCGACTGCTCATGTGGGTGTTGCGTTCCTTCGTGGCTTTATGGAGATTCGCCTGCACTTCCGCCAGTTCCCAGCGAATTTCACGGCCGTCCAGAGTTGCCAGCAGCTGGTCCTTTTCCACAATGTCGCCAGGTTCCACCAGGCACTTGAGCAGCGGACCGTTGAACGGGGCGGCCACGAAACGACGTTCGACCGGCTGCAGTTCACTCGTCCCATGCACGGTGTAGTCCACCGGAATCATCAGTGCCGCCGCGATGACGACGCAGACCCAGCCCGCGAGTTCCAGTCGCGAACGACTGAACAACTTACGAAAGGACTTTGCCCACTTGAGCCATCGACTGTCGGCCAGTTTCTGCAGGATTTCCATGCAGCTGTTGAGTGAACCCGCCGCCGCGCGAAGGAACTGTTCCGCTGTTGCGATGTCGGCGGTCTTTTCGGTATCCCGAAAGGTCAGCAGAATCGCGCCCGTGGCGATACCGGTTTCTGACTGCAGCGGCGTGGAAACCACCGCGCAGGCATTCCATAGTTCCGAAAGCTGCTGGTGCGACAACAGGGCATGGCGATTGTCCGGATCCCGAACCGGCCATGTGCCTCCCGCCGACCGCAGCTGTGACTCCTGTAGCACAGATTCGATGAGTCGTGTATCTTCTGAGAACGGATCGATGGTTCCGCCACCGGCAATCGCCGTGAGTTTGCAGTCGCGCGATCCGCTGCGACACAGTCCGATAAACACCTGATCGGCATTCAGCAGTTTCTGCAGCGAATCGGCCAAACGCTGACAAGCGGCATTTGTATCAGTCGCCGCCTGAACATGGGCGATGAGTTCAATCAACGTGGCGACAGAACGCGCGTCGTTCGCAGCGTTAGCGCAGCGCTGTTGCAGAGCCCACTCAGTCATGAGCGAACTGAGCAGCATCAAGGTTGACCATGTTGTCGAAGAGACCGCCGCCTCATCCGTTTCGGGTTCCAGAAGCGCCAGCAGGCATTGTCCGCTGAACGCCGGAATCGGAATCGCCACCAGTTGAAATTCCGACGCAGACTGTCCGGTGACCAGAACGGCACGTGGTTCCGTCGCCTGAATTGCGAGCCGCGCGGTCTCGCTCATGGCGACTCGCAGAGATTCCGCGATGCCTTCCGTCGGGCAGAGTAAACCTTCGATGCGATCCGTCTGACCGATTTTTCCGCCCGCCGGGTAATACCAGGCGACAAGCGCCGCATTGGAATTCCGCCGCAGAAATGCTGCTGCGGCCGTCTGCAGTGACCGAACATCGACTGCCGACAGCAGGGATTTTCGAGCCAGGACCAGGGCGTCAGCAGTCGCGGACGTCCTTGTCGCCTCTGGTGGGTCAATCGTTGTTTCTGTCATCGATTCGGAATACGCTGAGAAATCAGGCATGGCAGGGGCACCCGGATCAAGTCGCTCATTGACGAGAAGGCGTTTCATTGGTGCGATCGGCTAATGGGGACGATGTTTCTCCAGGGGAAGACGCCGGTTGTGCAGGACTTGTCGCCGAATCAGGCGTCAGCACCGCCCGCTCACCACTTTGGAATTCTCCATTGGGATTGGGGACGCGAACCTTGACGCGGACGGACGAATTCGAGGAGTCCGTTGTCTGCGCGACATATTCGATCGTGCCCTGAACGGACTGATTCCCGTTACCCAGCGTCAGCTTGACAGTTTCATCCTGATGAAATGCGTTTCGCTGTACCAGAGGAACGGAGAAGACGATCAGCAGTGGATCCAGTTGAACGATGCGAGCGACGACCGGGTCAGACGGTGAGACAAATTCGCCGGATTCCTTCTTAACCTCGCTGACAATCCCCCCGATGGGAGCACGAATGCAGCGCTGCTCCAGTTGGGCTTCGATGCGACAAAATTCCAGGTGCTTGATTTCCAGTTCTTCCCGCACAGACAGGTGCCGCGCTTCGGCGACGGTGAGTTCGGTCTGGACGCGATCAACTTCCTGCTGACTGGCGTGATCACGCTGGCGGAGCTGCTGAAGTTTCTCCAGTTCTCGTCGACGCAGATTGACGTCGGCTATTGCGGACTGCAACGTACCTTCGACATTCATGCTCCGCCGCGCGACTTCCAGAGATGCTTTCAAAACCTCATCGGACATGACAGCGATCAGGTCGCCAGCTTCGACCGTGTCGCCTTCCTTAACCTTGATGCCTGAGAGTGTGCCCATTTCGGAAGCGGCGATTGCCACGTCTCGATAGGGTTCGGTAAACGCTTCAATGCCGCCGGAGCCCTCTGACGATTTCGTCTGCAGCGCGCTGGTGGGCGTGGCGTGGTTTGGGTTGATCGCTCGTGTGGCGTCGAATGCGCTGGTCGCGTTTGACGCAAGCCCGGAGTTGTGATCAGCAGACCTTGTCACTTTCATATTGCCATTCGCCTGCTCGACGGCTGGCCGGACATTTTCCTGATCAGAATTCGAACGAACGGCTCGCCACGAAGCGAAGCCGGCCAAAATGGCTGCGCCAAGGATCAATGCCTGCGTTGTTTTTCTTGAGACCATATGACACCAAATTCTTGTTTGCGAACCTGTGGCTCCACTGACGGAGTGGCAAAGCTTGCTGCGGAAAAGCAACATGCCCACATTGACGTTAGGTCAGGAACTGACGGTGGCACGCGACGAAATCAAGATCGTGTCATCAGGAACGCCCGGTTCGAACAGATTAGAGCGAACACGTCAAGTCTGCGGATTGTGCGACCGGCCTGTTTAACCCCAACGCCAACGGCGTGGGCGCTTGGTCCTTGCATGGGGCCGATCACCTACGCCTCGATCACCAGGACACGCCGCAGTTCCTGTCTCCACGGTTTCGCGACACCAACCTATGGGCGCTCACGCCGTTGGCGTGGAGGCTAAACGAGAGACGTCGTTCAACCGTTACGACACGAACAATGCGTCTTCCGGCTTCGGATCTCCTGGTGAATTCCCGCAGCACGCTGACTTTGTAACGCCTGTAACGGATTGGTGATCCAGGTTCTTTTTGGAGACATGTCGTTGTCTCCGGTAGCCTCGCGTTTCTCGCTTTCTCCCGGCGTCAGGAGGTGTATTGTGCAACAGCGTTCCGTTCGAGATCTTATGAGAATTCGTCACGGCCTTGTGGTGGCCGAGACTGCAACACTTCGCGACGTTGCGGAGCGACTGATCAGCAGTGATTGTGATTTAATGGCCGTACAGGACGAGCACGGCAAACTGGCTGGCGTCGTTTTTGAAAGCAGCATCGTCCGAGCCTTAATGGCAAATCCGCCACAGGATGCCACGATTCAATCCATCATGGTGCGACATGCCGAATCCGTGCGTCTGGATGTCAACCTCGCCGCAGTCCAGCCACTATTTCGATCGTGCGCCAACACCGCCATTCCAGTCGTTGATGAGGACGGCTGCGTCTGCGGATTGCTGATGCGAAGCGATGTGATCCGCAGTCTGCTGAATCGCGCCACGGATACGGAAGATGACTCAGCGAAGGAATCTTGTACAACTCCAACGACCTCAACGACGGTCAGCAATTCGACAGCGTTCAAGCCGCCGAAGACGCGCACAATTCACGCTGGCGAAGCTGCCTCCAGTGAAGATCAAAACAGCCCGCACGGTCCGCATTTTCTGCGAGCCGACGTCGCACGCCGCGTTCTGTGGGTCTCAGAGGACCGGCTGTAACTGGGGTATCCCGCTGTTGGTTTCGTGAGCGGCGAGGCGCTAGCCCCAATGGCACTTACTTTGCGATTAAAGTAGCCGTCACTCTCCGAGTGGCGAATGCTAAGGGCCACGTTTTGCGGCCTGCCTCACTCGGAGAGTGAGGTCTACTATGGCAAAGTAAGTGCCATTGGGCGCTAGCCGCCGGTGTTGTGGTACAACATGTTCGAACACCGGCGGCTAGCGCCTTGCCGCTCAGGATATTCGCACTGAAACGCCGCTCCGCCGCCGTTACTGCAGCTCAACGCCCATTTCCTTCATAAACAACTTCATGTCTTCCCAAACCTCTTTTTTGGCCGAAGGATTGCGAAGCAGATACGAAGGATGATACGTACACATCACCTTCGCGCCCTTGTGTTCGAAGAATTGGCGTCGGAGCTTGCCAACGGCTCGCGTCTCGCCCAGTAGATTCTGCGCCGCGACAGCACCCCAGCAGATGATGTAATCCGGGTTGACGATCTGAATTTGAGCATCCAGAAACTCGCGACAGTTGGTTGCTTCCTGCGGCAACGGATTACGATTGCCCGGCGGACGACAGCGCAGGACGTTGCAGATGTAAATGTCTTCGCGCTTCAAATGACAGGCCGTGATAATCTTGTTCAGCAACTGACCGGCGTCCCCAACGAATGGTTCGCCCTTCGCGTCTTCCTCCGCACCTGGCGCTTCTCCAATAAACATAATCCGCGCGTCTGGATCGCCGACACCGAAAACCGTCTGCTTCCGTCCCGAAGCCAGCTCTGTACACCGCTGACACTTTGCCACAATCGCTGCCAGCGAACAGAGCGCATCCCGCTTCTGCTCAACGCTGACGAGATCCAGCGCCAGGACTTGCTGCACTTCTTCCAGCGGCTGTGGACGATGCTCGTCCGTCACCTGCAAATCCGCCATCGTTCGCACGCCGCTATTCGTCGGGCGACGTAATTCTGAAACGGCTGAAGACTTGGGTGTTCGTCGTCCTGGTTTGGCGGGTTCGTATGATGAAGCTGCCCCACTTACTGACGTTGCGGCGCTCTTTCGCGCACCGCCAGGTGATTTGTGGTCCGGCGTCGCGGCTTTCGGAAACTCAACGTGTGGAATATGAGTGACACCGGAACCCGAAAGCAGCTGCAACATCTGGGCGATCGCGCGTTTACTGTTCACCAGATTGAGTCCAAAGAAAATCGACACAAAAAAGAGTTCTATTCGTTGACTCGCCGCATCATCGCAGATTGCGCTTTGGGTCTCAAACGCCACTGAGGGTCTGTTGACTTAATCCAGAATCGTGAGCGGCAAGGCGCTAGCCCAATGGCACTTACTTTGCGATTAAAGTAGCCGTCACTCTCCGAGTGACGAATGCTAACGGCCACGTTTTGCGGCCTGCCTCACTCGGAGAGTGAGGTCTACTATGGGAAAGTAAGTGCCATTGGGCGCTAGCCGCCGGTTTTTCCCGGTGCTTTTCAAACAAACACCGGCCGCTATCGCCTTGCCGCTCATTAAATCAACAGTCCCCTGACGGGCGGCGAACTAGACGTCGAACGTCTGATTCTCCCGCAGCATCGCGAGACTTTACAGCTGCGGAAACGACTGACTATGCTCCGTCCCATGAGCAAGCACATCCTTATTTTTGTCGTTGTCACTCTCTCCCTCACGACTATCGCCATGGCGCAAACGGTTGACGAAAAGCTGGAAGTGTTCTTCAAGTCGCATCTGGAAGAATCGTTCCAAATGCGTCCCTTCGAAGCCACCATGCTGGGAGATCACCGATTCGATCATTTGCTGGACGATGTCAGCCCCGAAGCGAGGAAGGGGTGGCTGGAACACTATCAACGGCAGTTGGCGCGGCTGACGGAAGAAATCCCGTATGACAAATTGTCTCGCAACAGCCAGATCGATTTCGAAATTCTACGCGACGATCTAATACGTAACATCTGGCTCGCTGAGAACACGCGGCCGTTCGAAGAAGATCCTCGCACGTATGGCAGTTACATCAGTGACAGCGTCTACACGCTGCTGGTTCGATCGACGCTGCCCAAAGAAACGAATATCAAAAACGCGATTGTGCGGATTTCGCAAATCCCGCGCATCGTCAAGACCGCTCAACAGACGCTGCGGGAATCGCCACCATCCATTCTGGAAACCGCAATCCTGCAAAACCGCGGAGCCATTGGTTTCTACGAAAAGGATATCTTCGAACTGGTCGGCGAGACAGCTCAACTCGCGGAACTGCGGAAAGCTACGCTGCCCGCCATTGCCGCACTCAACGAGCATCAGGTTTTTCTGGAAGACAGCCGCCGCTTTCGCGCCAACGGAGAATGGCGACTCGGCCGCGCGCTGTTTGCGGAGAAGCTGGCGCTCGTTCTGAATGCGGGACTGTCCGCCGATCAGGTATTGGCCGACGCCGAACAGGAATTCATCCGCGTGCAGCAGGAAATGTACGTGATTTCGCGGCAGCTCTGGAGCCGCTACTTTCCAGGCAAGCCGCTGCCGCCTGATGATGAAGCCGGTCGCCGGGCGACAATCGCCCAGGTGAGTCAGGCCGTCAGCCAGGAACACGGTCAGCCGGAAGATCTCATCACCGACGCCCGTGCAACCGTGGGACGCATCAAGGAATTCATTCGCGCCAAAGACATCCTGCGTTTGCCGGAACCCGATCGCTGTCAGATCATCGAGATGCCCGAGTTCCGTCGAGGCAACTCGCTGGCCTATCTGGATTCGGCCTTACCGCTTGATCCGAAAGGCACCAGTTCCTACGCCGTGAGTCCGCCTCCGTCAGACTGGAGTGAAGCTCGGATTCGCAGCTTTCTGGAAGAGTACAACCAGCACATGCTGCAGGTGCTGACGATTCACGAAGCGTACCCCGGCCACTATGTGCAGCTGGAGTATTCCAACCGCTGTCCATCACTGATCCGCCGAGTGCTGCAGTCCGGTGTATTCATTGAAGGCTGGGCTGTCTACACCGAACAGATGATGCTCGATCAGGGCTACGGCGACGGGAATCTCGCTCTGCGACTGAATCAACTGAAGTTCTATCTGCGCGCTGTCGCCAACACGATTCTTGACCACAAAATGCACTGCACCACGATGACGGACGACGAAGCCTATTCATTCCTCACGGACGGAGCGTACCAGTCCGAAGGCGAAGCAAGGTTGAAGATCATTCGCGCGAAGCAGAGTTCCACGCAACTCAGCACATACTTCGTCGGCCGCATGGCGCACTACCGTTTGCGGCAGCAGGTTCAGCGTGAGCTGGGCGATCAATTCAATCTCGGCCGATTCCACCAAGCGGTTCTCGACCACGGTTCCGTACCGATGAAGTATCTGCCGGAACTCGTAAAGGAACGCCTCGCGCAGCCACGATAAGCACCCATGCGTAAGTCCTGGGGCATAACTTGGCGAGCGGTGGGTGTCAGCCCACCGAGTTGCACGCATTTGACTCGGAGAGCTTACGCCGCTCCGCTCGCTGGGTTTGCGGCGAGCTGCGGACGTCAGTCCCCTGATTGTGAATCCTGCGATTATGCCATTTAACTTATGCACGGGTGCTTAAGTTCCGGCGTTGGTCGGGTCGATGCCAGTTGATGTGACCTGACCGTCGCCGTGGAGAATGAATTCGCGGCGGGGGACTTGCTGGAGGTCGCGAAGTGAATAGCGGTCGGAAACAAGATGGATTGTCTGGTTGGCGGATCCAAGGAGCGAGTGGCCGACGGGGCGAGTGTTGACGTAGCGGCCAGCGATTAGCACGTCGATGTACGGCAGGATGGATGGGCCGAGTGGTTGCTGCTGAATCTCGGCGAGAGTGTAGCCGCTGAAGATCAGGATGCTCAGGCCGCTGCCGGAGAGATGCTGGAGCAGGTTGAAGAGAGCGTCCGGCTGCTGGAACGGTTCGCCGCCGGAGATGCTGAGACCCTCGATCTTTGGATGCAGTTCGCGGATCTCGGTCGCCAGGTCCTCAGTGTCGCGGAGCAGTCCCCCGTCTGCGGGATGCGTGAGGGGATTGAAGCAATTGGGGCAACCGAGGTTACAGCCCTGAAACCAAATGACGGCCCGGCGGCCGGGTCCGTTGGCGCGGCTGAAATGTTCGATGGCGTGAAGGTTGAGTTGCATCGGAGACGTCCAAACTGAGGTTTTCGATTTCACAACTCAGATTTCAAATTCGCGCGCTCGCTGCGCGAGCTTGAAAAAGGTGTAAAGGGGTTAAGGGTGGGCTGTTGAAAATGTGGCAAGTTAGTGAATTTGCGTCGATTTTGTATTGAAGAACTGCTACGCGGGTGTTACTTGGTTGTTTATCAACCACCACCAAGCGAAGGAGCGCAGCAGTCATGGGCATA
>Ga0073904_10003353_pt1 | contig 12052 bp, 11 predicted proteins | sample KloWWTrecipitate_FD_66668 | JGI IMG/M metagenome (GOLD analysis project Ga0073904, IMG submission 66668) | Active sludge microbial communities from Klosterneuburg, Austria, studying microevolution and ecology of nitrifiers - Klosterneuburg... | ecosystem: Engineered > WWTP > Aerobic digester >...
TCCGAAGCGTAGTACGCCCTGACCGTGAATGCCCTGGACCCGGTCCAGGTTGCCGAGCCGGAGCTGGTGATCGTGAATGCCGCCTGGTCCCTGCCGTTCGGGACGACCAGGAACTGCGGGACGATGACGCCGTCGAGCACGAACCCGGCGCCCTCGACGGCCTTTGCGCCATCGAGGCCGAGGCTCACCCGCAAGTCGCCGACCGCCCGCCTCGCCAACTTCACCGTGCCGGTGAATCTGGTGCCTGCGGTGGCGCTTGCGGGACTCACGGCAAGTGTGTCGAGCCACTTGATCGTGAGATCGGGCGGCGCCTTGGGCAGGGGCGTCTGCGCCCGCGTTGCTGCTGGCAGTCCCGTGCCCAGCAGCACGAAGGCGATCGAAATCATGTACACGTTGATGTTCATGGATTCTCCCTGGTGCGCCTCTGGCTCTCAACGGCTCGCAGTCCGACTATCGCAAGCGCTTCAGCGTCTCGCTGATCGCGATCCGGGCTATCCCTGCGTCCGACGCGCTCGGCAGGTCGAGATCGCCGGATTGGGGTCTGAAGTGCCTCGACACCCTGCCGCGGATCGCCGCGGTCAAGGCATCCATGTTCGTCAGTGGATCGACGACCTCGTTCCAGACCGACAGCAGCTTCGTCAGCGTTTCGGCGCGGAACTCGCGAGCACCGGTGTCGATGCTTCCGGCGAAGCGCGGCGTGACGAGCACGATCGCGGCGTCCCGGCTCTGGGTCGTCGACCGTTCGTTGAACAGCGTATTGGCGATCGGGATGTCCCCGAGGACGGGCACCTTCGACGTCCAGCCCACGTTCACCGCTTCGTAGAGGCCCGAGAGGATCAGCGTGTTTCCGAACTCGACTTCGGCCGTGGCCCCGACGGTCTGCTTGAACGTCGTCACCGACTCCACGAACGTGCCGCTGGAGGTGGGCACGAAGAACGAGCGCACGGTATCGATGCGGAATCGGGTGCGGTCACGCGTGATTTCGATCGGCGAGAGCTTCACCGAGGTGCCTACGTCGATCGTCTGCAGCGCACCCAGGTTGATGCCGCTGACCGCGACACTCAAGGTTCGTCCGATGAAGAACTCGGACTGTTGGCCGAGCGTGGCCACGAGCGACGGCCGCACGACGACGTCGTAGAAGTCGTCGTGCGTGTTGAAGAGGTTGAGGCTGTAGGTGATCTGCGGCACGGTCAGTGCGGTGGTGATCACGCGGCTGAAGGTATCTGCCGTGCCCGTGTTGCGGTGTCTTTCCGTCTTGTTGTCGCCACCGAATTGCAGCTTCAGCCCGTCCAGCAGGTTGATGCCGACGGTGTGCCGGGTCGCGGTCTGGCTCAGCAGCAGCGTGACCTCGACCATGACTTGCTGCGGCGCGTCGCCCGGCGCTCGACCGGCATCGGAGTCGGGCGGGTCCTGCGGCTGTTGCCCGCCCTGGTCTGTCTCGCCGGCCGCCAGCGTTGCCGTCCGCAGCAGGCGGGAGAGGCGTGGCCTGTCGGCAGAGAGTCCGTCCGAACCAGACGACACGTCGTTCGTCCTCTCGATCGCTGCGGCGAGTTGCTGTCGATCTCCGCGGGCAGCAGCGACGTACGCGGACGTTCTGAGCATCGCGGGGTCGTTCGGCGCCAGGACCAGGGCCCTTTCGGCGGCCACGCGCGCCACGCCCAGGTCGCCGGCGTAGTAGGCCGACGCGGCGAGTCCGGCCAACGCCTGCGGGTGTTCGGGTCTCTCCAGGATCGCCCACGAAAATTCCTCGGCCGCAGCCGAATAGTCTTTCTGGCCGAGCTTCGCCAGCCCCGAGAAATAGTGCGACCAGAAATAGCCTGGCGCGAACCTCACTGCGGCGTCGTAGCCAACCTGCGCAAGTTCCGCGGACTGCTGCGAGGCGTCGGCAAGCTGGTAGGTCAGTCCGTTGAGAAGGTGCAGGTAGCCGTTCCGCGGGTCGGCTCTCAGTGCCGAGGCCAGCAGGCTGCGCGCCGCCTCGGGCTTGCCATCCTTCAGCGCCGCTGCGATGTCACTGCGCGCAACGTGTGCGGCCGTGGGCAACGGATCGCGCGTCGGCCCCGGTGTCGCGCAGCCCCCCAGTGCGACCAGCAGCCCCACGCAGACGACCGGGACGGCTGCGGTCGATGCGACGTGGTGCCAGGCGTGAGCTGGCGAAGGCGGCGATCGAGGGTGTGAGAAGTTCATCGGTGTCTCGCGCGCAATTTGGGTGCGGGCATGCGGCTAAGGTGGCGGCCCGGGGAGCGGTCACCCGGGCCGATGGTGGTCTACAGCGGCCGGCGAATTGCGATCTGGCACTGGGTGTAGGTCGATCCCGACTCCGCGCTCCGCTGGCCGACCCAGAACTTCAGCGTGTGAGCAACCGGCGCCGGGTTGCCGGCACAGGGCGTTCCCGCCGAGGTATTGCCGCCCAAGGCGCGCAACGGGACCTGGTGGAAGGTGCCGGTGTTCGGTGCGGTGTAGTTGCCCAGACCGCTTGCGCTGCTGTAACTCGCGTTGCTCGCGCCAGACGCCACACACAGACGATCCTGCGCCTCGAAACTGATGAGTTGCCCACCCGCCGGCGGCGCCTGCGACAACCGGATCTCGCACTGGAAGCCGTCGTTCACGTTGATCGTGCTGCCGGTCTGCGCATTGCGACATACGCATGCCTGCGTGAAGGCGTTCGCGGCCGGCGGAGGCTTGATCACCAGATTCAGCGAGTCGGAGCGGTTCGGATTGGGCGTCGCAATCGTCAGCGTCGATGAGCGCAATGCCGTGGTACGGCGGATGTCGGAGACGTTGCCGGTGAAGCGAACCACGCTCGCGGACAGCGCGCCCTGGGCAGTCGCGCCGCCAGTGAGGGTCATGAGCGCCGGGGTCCCCACCCGGTAGTCGAATGGCCTCTGGATGTCGATCTCCGGACGTTCGGCTGGATTGACCAGGGTGCGGAACTCGAGTGTGCAGTTGCTCGTATCGCGCGCAGCGCCAGGTGGCAACGTGATGGTCATGCGCGCGTTGTCGAGGTCCCTGTCCACCGTCCCGATGCTCCTGGTCAGGCACTGGGATGGGTTCTGAACGAGGCCGGTAAAGGTCCAGACCGGCGTGGGGAACGGCACCACGCGCATCTGCAGGCGCGATTCGTCGCCCAGAGGCATGCGGAACCGGAGAGACCTCTGGCGCGTCGCCCCGGCCTCGGCCGGAGAGTTGATCTGAACCTCCACCGATCCCTTGGCCACCCTGCAGCCGCGCACCAGGTTCTCGCCGCCGTTGTGTGCCCTCAGGATCCGTGCCGTGACCAACGAGTCCGCGTTGTTGTCGTCGACCGTCACGCGAACGGCGGGATTGACGTCGATGCCGTCGCCCCAGACCTCGAATCGCATGTCGTTGCCGGCCTGCACCGACAGGTCCCGGCCGTCGGCGACCGTGTCCACCTTCTGGCAGACCCCCACCGGAGTGACGAACTCGACGGCTGCCGTAGCCGAGCCCGGGGCCAGTGCTGCAGCTGCCGCGAGCGACGTGACGGCCTTCGCCGCGAATCGCCGACATGAACCGGGATACATCGGCCTGCGGAGGGCGATGAGCAATCGCGACATCGGATTCATGAAGTCTCCTCGGAGCCTTGGAAGTCGCCGATACCCCGAATAGAATAGGGCGGCAAAGCCGGCGCGGCGCCGCGGATTCGCCGAGGCTTTACCGAGGGACTGCCGATGGGCCTGCACGAGGGTTTCAGAATCGGTGAGTACGGCGTCTTTCCGCTGGAAGGACGCATCACCGGACCCGGCGGATCCCTTCGAGTCGAGCCCAAGGCGATGGCGGTACTCGTCGAGTTGGCCCGCCATGCACCGGAAGTGCGTTCGCGCGCGCAAATCGAGCAGGTCGTCTGGCCGCGCGGCTTCGTGAGCGACGACGCGCTCACGCGCTGCATCGGGCAACTCCGCCGGGCACTCGGCGACGACTCGAAGTCGCCAACCTTGCTCGAGACGATTCCGAAACGCGGTTACCGGTTGCGCGCCGCCGTGTGCTCGCGCGGGTCGACGTCCCGGGCGGTGGCGAAGACGGAGTCGCTGCTCGTGCTGCCGTTTCGCCATCTGTCGAACTCGACCGAGACGTTCATCGCCGACGGCCTGACCGAGCTGTTGATCCTGCGGCTGTGCAGTGTGCACGGGCTGCGCATCCTGTCGCGCACGACCGCGATGGAGTTCGCGAGCACGACCGTCGGATTGGCGGATATCGCAGCGCGCAGTGGTGCCGATTGGGTAGTCGAAGGCGCCGTGCTGCAGATCGGCGATCAGGTGCAGGTCGTGGCTCAGCTCGTCGACGCGCGCACCGATGCACACGTCTGGTCCGGCAATCACACGCGGGGGCTACAGGACCTGCTCGCGGTCCAGAACGACATTGCCGAGAGCGTCGCCGCTGCAATCAGCGTGCAGCTGGCGCGCGACGGCGGTCCGGCGTGGCGCGCGCCCGTACTCGCGCCCCCGGTGATGCGCAACTACCTGCGCGCCCGCCACCTGATGAGCCGACGCACCGTGCCCGCCCTGCGCGAGGCGCTCGCGGCGCTCGAGGCGGCCATTGCGGAGTCGGCCGAGTTCGCTCCGGCGTGGGCCTCGCGCGCCGAATGCGAATTGCTGTTGATGCACTACGGCGCGGCGCCAACCGAGGCGCTGCTCGGCCCGTGCGAGTCACATCTCGAGCGCGCGTTGGCGCTCGACCCGAATCTCGGCATTGCGCTGTCGGCGCGTGCCGGGCTGCGCTTCTTCTTCGCGCTGGACTTCGACGGGGCGGAAAGGGACGTGCAACGCGCACTCGCACTGCTTCCGAGTTGGGGAACGGCAATGGTGTTGCTTGCCAGTCTCTCTGCCGTTCGGCACCGTTTCGCCGAGGCGAGCGCCTGGATCGGGCAGGCGCTTCTGGTCGATCCGCTGGATGTGGGCACGAACATGAATCTCGGCGACCACATGATCCTCCAGAGGCGCTGGAGCGACGCGGTGGGTGCGCTGCGTCGTGCGCTCGAACTCGCGCCCGGGCATCGGCCGAGCCAGTTTCGGCTGGCGTGGGCGTTGGCGCTGGGCAGCTGCGGGGATGCCGCCCGCGAGACGCTGGCGGCGTGCCGGGTCGACGGATCCACCGATGCCGCATGGCTCGAGTACGCCGCGCTGGTCGAGGGCGCGTGCGGCGATGCACGCACCGCGGCCATGCACGATGACGCCCTCGTCCGCCTCGGCGCGAGCCAGCGCGTGTCGGCCTGGTCGATCGCGCGCAGCGCCGCGGCGGCTGGACGGCGCGAAGCCGCGCTGGCGGCGCTGAACGCGGCGGTACGCGAACGGTCCAGTTCCCTGCCGTTCCTGCGCTTGACGCCGGCGTTCGAGATCCTGCACGGCGAGGCGCGCTTCGAGGCGCTGTGCAGGTCGCTTGGACTCGATCTGCGCAACGACGCCGCGGACGCACGGATCGCGCCGAAGGCCTTCGGCGCGCGCCCGCCGAACGGTATCGACCAGCGCGTGTAGGGCGGCGAACGAGAAGGCCGCGCCGGTGTGTCACGGGGTTCGAGTTTTCCGAATCTCGACTCACGGAAGTTCTGCTTTTTTCCGATGATTCATCGAGTCCACACTCGGCGTGTCATCCGCTAGCGACACGGACTCAGCTGGCGCGATCGACGGCCCCGGCGCACGCCCGCCGCCTCCTGACATTACGCTGCCACGCGGGTGGCGCGACATCCCCACTCCCGACCATTCACGAAGGAACTTCGCCATGCGCTCCTACCCCCGCAACAGCCCGGAAGCCGCCGCACGCATCGTGGCTCTCGTCCTCATCGCCGACGGTCACGTGTGCCGTTCGGAGTTCGACGTGTTCGAGCGGCTGGATGGCTCGCGCGAGCTGGATCTGCAATCCGAAAGCTTGCCCCGCATCGTCCAGACACTCTGCGAAGACCTGCTGATGTGCGGCTACGGCAGCGGTTCGATGCTGGGCGCCGTCGGCGACAGCGGCCTGGCCTCGCTGATGGCCGAAGTGGACGAGCCGGTCCTTCAGCGCAAGGTGCTTCGGCTGGCGGTCGCCGCCGCGCGAGCCGATCGTCACCTTGCCGATGGGGAAGCCCTGGTCCTGGCGGCTGCTCGCCGTCATTGGGGCCTGAGCGAGCAAGCAGAGGCAGCAAGCCTGTTCGCCGGCGCGCCCCGGTTGGGGTGAGCGAAAGCGCTCAGGCGCGCGCTGCGGCGATGACCTCCAGTACCAGCGGGTGATGCTGCCCACGGCGTGAGCGGATGGCGTGGATCTCTTCCTTCACGTCATCGCAGCGCCCGAGCAAGCGCAGACCGCGCATCAGGCCCACGTCACTGGCGCCGAGGCGACTGACCGGGAACACCCCGAGCCCGCGCGCAGCAAATACCGCCAGCAGCGCGCTGTCCTCGAACTCGCCGACGATGCGAGGCCGCAAGCCCTGGGCCTCGAACCAACGATCCAGGGTCGGGCGCAGCGTCGAGTGGCCGGTCGGCATCAGCACGGGCAACCGGTTCAGCGATTGTGGAAACTGCTCCACATCGGTCTTGTGCACATGGGCGGCAGGTCCGTACCACTGCACCGGCGACTCGACGAGCCGTTCGCTCGTCAACCGAAGGTTCGGGTTGCGCGGGGCCGGCTGCCCGGCCAGGACCAGGTCCAGGTGATGCAGCGCCAATTCGGCCAGGAGCTGCTCGAATTCACCTTCGTGGCATACGAGCCGCAACGATGGCGTGCTCAGCACGGGCTCCGGCAGCGCGTGCGCGGCCAGCTTCGAAATCCCGTCCGGCAGGCCGACTGCCAGACGGGCCAGCTTGCCGCTGGCCGCCTCGCGCACTTCGTCGGGGATCGACTGGCCCAACTGAAAGATTTCCTCGGCGCGGGCGAAGGCGGCCTGGCCCGCCTCGGTCAACGCGACGCCCCGGCCGGCGGGCTTGAGCAACTGGTGGCCGAGCGCCTTCTCGAGTTCCCGCACCTGGGCGCTGATGGTCTGCACCGCCATGTCCAGCCGCTCGGCCGCGCGGGCGAAGCCGCCTTCCTTGGTGACGACCCAGAAGTAGTGCAGATGGCGGTAGTTGAGCATGCCGGTCTCACATCGGGAAAACCGAACTATATATCTGCCTTAAACTGGTTTCTTCGAGTCTCGAACAGCGGAAGACTGGCGCCTGCTGCTGATCAACGACGAGGCATCGAACATGTTCTACGCGCTCAGCTGGTTCATTGTGTCCAGCCTTCTGGCGCTCTGGTCGCTTGCGGCCTGGGCGTTTCACTCGATCACGGCGTGGACGGTCTCCAACGCAGGCGTCCTGGCGGCAGGCTCCGGCGTGACCCAGGGCTTGCGCATGCCGGACTGGCTCGCACCCCTGGTTCCGCCCGATCTCGCTCTCGCACTCGGATCGATGGCCTCTGCACTCGCGCCCGCGCTCGAAGCCGTGACGGGATGGGCGCCCGCGATCGAGGGTGGACTGTCGGTGGCAGTCTGGGTGGTCTGGGGCATCGGAAGCGTCCTGCTCGTCGCGCTGGGCTTCGTCGCGACCGGACTGTTTGCCGTGCTGCGCCGACGGCCATCCGGTGAGACAAGCCGGGCGATGGCGGCAACGGTATCGGGCTGACGGGCTCAGCGGCCCAGGAATCGGGAGCGTCTGCCCAGGCAGGGACACGGCTTCCGGTAGCGCGCACTCTCGCCAGGGACGTCGCCCATGCAGAGCTTCCTCGACCCGGCCATTCTCTTCTTCGTGTTTGGCCTGCTCGCAGGAAGCTTGAGGTCCAACCTGGAGATTCCGCCCCAGGTATCGCGCTTCCTGTCGCTGTACCTCCTGATGGCGCTCGGGCTCAAGGGTGGGTTCGCACTCGCCGAGTCGGGTCTCACCTCCGAAGTGGCGATCAGTCTCGGCAGTGCGCTTGCCCTCGCGATCCTGGTCCCGACCTTGGGCTATCTGGTTCTTCGACGATTCCTGAGCGGCTTCGATGCGGCTGCGATTTCGGCCACCTACGGCTCGGTGAGTGCCGTCACCTTCATCACCGCCGTGCAACACCTCGACAACATCGGCCTGCCCTACGGCGGGCACATGGCGGCGGCGATGGCGCTGATGGAGTCACCCGCAATCGTCATGGCGGTGTTGCTGGCCAACGTGGCGCGAACGCGGCAGCGCGCGACGAACCAGTTGATTGCCCAGGGCCCGTCGGCCGCGGACGGCGGCAGCGGCCCGGCGCTCGTTCCCGTGAGCAGGATTCTTCACGAGTCCCTGACCGATGGCGCGCAGCTGCTGTTGCTCGGAGCGATGGCGGTCGGCATCGTGACCGGCAAGGCGGGCGAAGCGGCGATGCAACCGTTTGCGGTCGACCTCTTCAAAGGCATGTTGGCATTCTTCCTGCTCGACATGGGCTTGCTGGCCGCACGAAACTTCGGGGGGCTCAAGGGACATTCGCCCAGGCTGGTCGTCTATGCCATCGCCGGGCCGGTCGTTCATGCGTGCGTCGCCCTGGCGGTGGCGATGGTCGCCGGCATGTCACCCGGCAACGGCGGGCTGCTCATGGTCCTGGCTGCAAGCGCCTCCTACATTGCCGTGCCGGCAGTCATCCGCCACGCCATCCCCGAAGCCAACCCCTCGCTCTACTTCGGGATGTCGCTGGGGGTGACGTTTCCCTTGAACATCCTCATCGGCATTCCTGCGTACGTCCACGTGGCGCAGCGGTTTCTGTCGTGACGGGAGCGGGCCGGTCCTGCGACGGTACGCCGTTCGGGTCGCGGACCGTGAGCTCCGAGCCAGGTCTTCGCCGAGGATCCGTGGAGCATGGCCTGGCGGTGCAGCCGGTCTCGCGGGTTGGCGGGCCATAGGCCCGAAGTCATCCGTTTGTGTTCTAATTGGATTCCAATTGGAATATACAGGGATGGCATGAAGCATGGCACCGTAGCAATCGAACACAGGCAACGCACGGGCGAGACGGAAAAGATGACGGTCAATGTCGGCGTCGTCGATCTCGGCCACGTCGACCTGCTGGTCCAGGAAGGCTTCTATTCCAACCGCTCGGACCTCATCCGAACCGCACTTCGAAACCAGCTTGCGTTGCATGCCGACACGGTCAAGCAGACCGTGGCCCGTCGAACGCTCATGGTCGGCCTTCAGCACTACAGCCGCGCCGACCTCGAGACCGTGGTGGCTGCAGGCCAGCGACTCCAGGTCCAGGTCGTCGGACTCGCCCGCATTGCCGACGACGTGACGCCTGAGCTGGCGCGTGCCGCCATCGAATCCGTGACCGTGCTCGGCGCGTTCCAGGCGAGCCCGGCGGTGCGGCGGGCCCTGTCCGATCGCATCCATTGAATCGCTACTCGATGAACGGAAAGAAACTCATGACCAACTCCTTCAACGCCCGAGCGCCGTCCTTCGACGCCGACGCGATCAACGAGACGATTCAAAGGGCGCTCGCGTCTGCGGGACTCGACACCACCTCAGGCCCGATGCATGACGTGACCGAGATCATTCGGCGCGCGTTGGCCGCGGGGCGCCTTGCCGCGGCAACCCCGAGGTTCGACAGCGAAGCCGTCATCGACGTCGCAGCGCGCGTCGTTCCCGCGGGCGAAGAAACCGACGCAGCATGGAACTTTGAGCCGTCGATCGGCGACGGGCAGCAGCGGCCCGGCAGCTTCGAGGCGCATGAATTCCGCAACGAGGCCGGCAGCCGAGCGTACAAGGTCTATGTTCCGACAGGGAAGTCCGACGCGCCGCGCGCGATGATCGTGATGTTGCACGGTTGCACCCAGTCCGCGGACGACTTCGCGGCGGGGACCCGGATGAATCGCCTCGCGGACGAGCACGGTTTCATGGTCGTGTATCCCGAGCAGGCTCCACAGGCGAACGCATCGAAGTGCTGGAGCTGGTTCAAGCCACAGGACCAGCTGCGCGGCGCCGGCGAGCCTTCGCTGATCGCCGGCATCGTCCGCGAGGTTGCGCGAAGCCACGGCGCAGACCCGAGCCGCATCTATGTTGCCGGGTTGTCGGCCGGAGCGGCGATGGCCGTGGTGCTGGGTGAGACCTATCCGGAGTTGTTCGCCGGTGTCGGTGCGCATTCGGGCCTACCGTACGGCAGCGCGCACGACATCCCGTCGGCCCTGGCCGCGATGAAAGGGCGGCGCAGCGGGTTGCCGGGGCTGCAAGACGTACCCGTTGTTGCCGGGATACCGCGCAGGAGAGCAGTGCAGGCGGTGCCGACCATCGTGTTCCACGGCGATCGGGACCACACGGTTCGACCGACGAACGCCGCACACATCGTGGAGCAGGCACGCGACGCGCACGGCGCCAGGGAAGGGGACGACGAACTGCGAGTCAGTACGCAATCCGGCATCACGCCGGCCGGCCGGCGGTTCAGCCGCACGGTCCACGCCGACACCGAGGGGCGGGCCCGGATCGAAAGCTGGACATTGCACGGTGCGGGACACGCCTGGTCGGGAGGCCACGCGAGTGGTACATATACCGATGGCACCGGCCCGGATGCTTCAGCGGAAATGGTGCGATTCTTCATGGCGCTACCACGCGCCGGCACGGCATGAGCGCTGGGCGGAGAGAATCAGCCAGGCGCCCACATGAACACGGAGGTCGCGTGGCGGTCAGCGACCCTACGGCGAGGGCCGGCGCTTGCGGATACCGTGCACGGTGGCCGAAGTCAGTTCCTCCGGTTTCGGGGTTTCGTCGGGCATCGCGGGACCCTCGGTGTCCACCTTTCCCGGCGGCGGTGAGCCTTCGGAAGTGAAGTCGGTCTTCTGTTGATCCAGGCTCCTGGGTTTCGGAACGCGGGGGGTGACGCGTTTGCTCATGTCGGAGCCTCTCTACTAGTCGGCTGGTGAACAAGGGCGGGGCCAGGGCGCGTAGGGCGTCGACAAGCGAGCGGGGTCGTCGGCATGTCTTGAGGCCTTCGCCACTGGCTGCAGCCCGCAAAGCAGCAGATTTCAATTTGCACCCGAAGACCAGCGAGTTCCGTGCGCCACCGCACACGGGTCGAGCGCCGGTCGAACACCCAGTTGCGCGACGGGATGCAACGTCGACCGTCAAATGGATGGTCGCGGCGGTCTTTGAGGAAGATCAAACGGCGGTCATTGCTGTGTTCGGTAGCGCACGGAACTCAAGGGCCATCGGGCGCAACATTTTCTTTGCCGCTTTGCGGGTTGAAGCCACCGGCGAAGGCCTCAAGAAATGCCGAATAGCCCGCTCGCTTACCGTCATGGGAGATCGTATGAACTGGGATCGCATTCAGGGCAACTGGAAACAGGTCACGGGCCGGGTCAAGGAACAGTGGGGCAAGCTGACCGACGACGATCTTGACGTCATTGCCGGCCGGCGCGAACAGCTCGCCGGCAAGATCCAGGAACGTTATGGCCTCGCCAAGGACGACGTCGAGAAGCAGCTCAGTCGTTGGGAGAGCAACGCGGACGATTCCTGGTTCGGGGTCGGGAAGAAGTGAGCCGGATGCCAGGCCGTCACGAGATCCGGATCCCGGTGCCGGATCTCGTTGCGCGCTGACGCCATCCCTCCCGCCCCGGCAGTCGCGCTCGAGTAGGGCCCGGATTCGATCCACATGAGCGCTTCCGCGGTCGCCCGCAAGTCCCCCGACTCGTTGCTCGCTCACTGCAAGTCGGCAGTTCGGGGGTCTGGCGCGTTGCCGCGCACGTTGAAAGCACGCAGTCGCCCCGGCGACACCACGCTGCAGCGGCACGCGTCGTTCTTCGATGACAATGGCGACCGCGCCGTCGACGTTGCGGAGTGCACGCGCGGGCTCGAGGCCCTCGGCCTGCCGTTTGCAGTGGCGGCGCTCGCCGCCCTCGCCATCGTTGCGCCCCTGAGCGTCCAGACGCGAGGCTCGTGGCTGGCGCTGAGCATCGACATCGAGAACATCCAGAAGGGCAAGCACGACAGCGACACCGGCATCCTGGACAAACGAGGCCGGTTCAACGCCAGGCGCTTCGAGAAGGTGTTCGGCGCGCGCTCGACGGTCGACCGCAATGGCGACAAGGCAATCACCGCGACCGAACTCGCCAGAATGATCGCCGCGAACCGCGAGACGCTTCTCGGTTCGTTGGTGTCGA
>Ga0073904_10003354_pt1 | contig 12052 bp, 10 predicted proteins | sample KloWWTrecipitate_FD_66668 | JGI IMG/M metagenome (GOLD analysis project Ga0073904, IMG submission 66668) | Active sludge microbial communities from Klosterneuburg, Austria, studying microevolution and ecology of nitrifiers - Klosterneuburg... | ecosystem: Engineered > WWTP > Aerobic digester >...
CGCGAGCCTCTGGCCCAAGTAGTTATCGGGTCGTGCAGCGAGCAGTACCCCCTTGCGTCATTGCGAGGAGCTCGGCGAAAGGGGGTACTGCTCGCTGCACGACCCGATAACTACTTGGGCCAGAGGCTCGCGTCCATGAGGGCTTCCGGGTCCACGTTGAGTGAGTGGAGGTACACCGAGAAGCACAGGTGCGGGGTTAGGGCGCCGAGGCCTGTTTTCCCCGAGGTCCCGACCAAGGCACCCTCGGTCACCACGTCTCCCTCGCGCACGCCGACGTGAGTGAGATGCGAGAGGACGCTCACCAGGCCGCGGCCGTGCCCGATCACCAGGGTCTCGCCGGAGAAGACGAGGCTCCGCGCGAGCAGGACGATTCCCGCGCCGGGTGCTCTGACCGGGATTCCCGCGGGCACGTCGTAGTCGACGCCGCGGTGATGCTCGCCCATGAGGCCGTCCTTCACCGGCCCCATCTCCATGCCGTAGTCCTCGGCGCCGCCGAAGGGAAACACGATGGGCCCGTCGACGGGAGCACGCAGAGGTCCCGAGTGGTACGCCTTGAGGTCGCGGGTCCGGATGGCGGCGAGGAGGAAGCGGGCGTGGCCCAGCGCGGTCTGGGTGGCCGCGGAGGCGAGGGCCTCGGGAGGCAGCGTGCGGGGTCGCGTCGGCCTTGAAGCTCCGGTCACCGGCACCATGAGGCTCACCGCTCCCCCGCGGCGGCGGCCGCCCGGGAAGAACAGGCTCAGCTTGTGCTCGGTGGGCTCGGCATCGAGCGCCACGGGAACGATTCCGAAGAGTTTCCCCTCCTCGAGCGCTATCGAACTGCGGCGGCCGTCGAGGAGAGTGTTCGCGGAAGCCCATCGACCGCCTCGAACCAGGATCGCGAAGACTCCGCCCGGGTTCGCCCGCGCGGTCTGGACGTCGACCACGCTGCGTCCGTACGCCTTGCTCAGGAGCGACGACGGGGTCGGGGTCGGAGCGGCGCCAGGGTTCTGGGCCGCCGCATCCGCAAGCGCGCCAGCCTGGCTTTGGGTCACCGCGGAGGCCAGCAGGGCGAGAACGGCGATCAGCCCCAACTCACGACGTCTTGAACTCATGATGATGCGACGGCGCCTTTCCGTGTGCCCAGGACCGCCCGTTCGATTTCCTCGTCCTCGCCGGGGAGGACCGTGCGCAGATCGAGGAGCGCCACGTCGCCCTCGATGCGAACGATGATCGGAGGTGTCGCCTCGCGAAAGCGCCTGGCCAGGGATTCCGCCGACTCTCCCAGGGGCAGAACCGCGAGAGCGCAGGAGGGAAGTGCGATGTCGGGCGCGGCGCCGCCGCCCACCGCGGAGTCCACCGGCCGGATGTCGATCCCGGGGCAGCCCTGGGCGCGAAGACGATCGCGCAGCGCCTCGACCCGCGCCTGAATCGCGCTGAGCGGCATGGCGAGCATGCGGGGAACCGGCAGTTCCTCGCCCCGTCCCGCTTCGTGAAGAGAAAGTACCGAGTCGAGGGCCGCGATGGTCATCTTGTCCACGCGGAGCGCGCGGTAGAGCGGATTGCGGCGCAAAGCGTCGACCGCCTTCTTCCGGCCCACCAGGAGCCCGGCCTGCGGTCCGCCCAGGAGCTTGTCGCCGCTCGCCGTGACCACGTCCACGCCGGCCGCGAGGCTCTCCGCGATGGTGGCTTCGTGGTTCAGCGGCTCCTTCATGGGATCGAGGAGCCCGCTGCCGAGGTCCTCCACCACCGTCATCTGCCTCTGCCGCCCGAGGGCCGCGAGATCCTTGAGATCGGCGCTCTCGGTGAAGCCGACGATCCGGAAGTTCGACGGATGCACGCGCAGGATCAGACCGGTCTGGGGCGTGATCGCGTTCGCGAAGTCGGCGATCCGGGTGCGGTTCGTGGTGCCCACCTCGACCAGACGAGCGCCGCCTTTCCTCAGGATCTCCGGAATCCGGAACGACCCACCGATCTCCACCAGTTCGCCGCGGCTCACCAGCACCTCGCGGCCCTCCGCGAAGGTGTTGACCGCGAGGAGGACGGCGGCCGCGTTGTTGTTCACGATCACCGAGGCTTCGGCCTTCAGCATGGCCCGCAGCCGGCCCTCCGCGTGGGTCTCGCGATGGCCGCGGTCGCCCTTCTCGAGGTCGTACTCCAGATTCGAGTACGACGCCGCGATGGCCGCGACATGGGCCGCGATCTCCGGGGAGAGCGGGGCCCGGCCGAGGTTCGTGTGGACCACGACACCGGTAGCGTTGATGACCCGCTTCAGGGAGTGGGCGGCGGCGCGGTCGCTGGCCGCGGCGATGCGCGCGTCCAGGATTTCGAGCGCGCGTTCGAACCCGGCCGTGTCGCCCTCCCCGGCCAGCCGGCGCAGTTCTCCGATCTGCGCCTGGATCGCGCGCTCCACCACCGCGCGTCCGCGCGCCTCGATCGCGGCCTTCACCACCGGCCGGTCGAGCAGCTTCGCGATCTGGGGGATGCGGCGGCGAAGGTCTTCGGGCGGCGTCATGCGTGGGGTGCGATCTTAGTGTCGCGAGGCGGATCGACGTTCGCCGCGGCTCAGCCGCCCAGAAGCTCGTAGACCACGTCGACATCGACATCGGAACGGTCCCCGTTCGAGAAGCGCGCGACCTCGCGCAGGCGATCCTTCATCGCCTCGACCGAAGCCTCCAGTCGCTCTCTCTGATTCGGCCCGTACCCGCGCAGGTGGACGACCACGTAACGCGCGCCCGCTTCCTTCATCACGTCGAGGGCATCGGTCTCGGGGAAGGAAGCGGCGGCGGCGCGGTACCGCTGGACCAGGGGCGTCTCCGCGCCCGCGAAGCCATTCACCAGCGGCTGCCAGTGCGTGGTGGACCGGACCATGTAGATGCTGTCGTGGAACGCGGGCCGGGCGAAGTCGCCGGCGGGACGCGCGGGCAGCTCGGCCACGATGGTTCCCGCGGGCTGCTCCTTCAGCCAGAGGTAGACGCGCGGCTCCTTCTGGCTGGAGTCGATCACGCTGGTCCAGGACGGGGCGGGAATGGGCGCGATGCGGGCTTCGACCAGGAAGAGCGAGAGAGCGAGGCCCGACATGAGCGCGGACCTCTTCAGGGACTGGAGCGCCGTTCCCGCGAGCAGAGCGAGAGCGAAGGCCACGAAGATCCCGGCCCGCCCGGTGGCCCGGATGTTCGAGAACACGGAAACGTGATCGCGAAGGAGAGCGAAGGGACCGGGCGCCAGGGTCGCGCCGCGCCAGCGGATCTCCGGACCCAGGGCGAGGAGAGCCGCGGCGAGGCCCAGCACGGCCAGCGCGACCACGAAGCGCCGCGCCTCCGCGGGAATCCCGTGGCGGAGACGGAGGAGCGCGGCCGTCGCCAGCAGCACCACCACGAGACCGGGGAAGAGGTTGCTCGGGTCGCCCCGGAGATTCTCGGTGAGCCCGCCCCACACCCGGTTCCAGCGGTTGGCGGCGAGGAACGTCTCGAGTGAAGCCGCGTACTTGAGGGTATCCGCGGAGGATCGCGCGAACTGGAGCGGGCCGAGCGCCTCGCGGCTCAGGGCGTAGAGCGGATAGAGGAACAGGGTCGCGGTGGCCACGGTGAGCACGCCCTTGCCGAGGATCTGCCTGAACTGCGGGGTGGCGAGGAAGGGGAGGAGCGATACGGGCAGGAGGATGGCGAAGAAGAGGCCGTGATACCCGCAGGCCAGGAACGAGAGAGCGAAGAAGAGCCCGGTCCGCACCGCGTCCACCACCGTGGGCTCGAGACAGAACCGCCGCGCGAACAGGTAGACGAGCGGAATCCACTGCGTCCCCAGGGTCGACAGATGCGCCACCTGGTCGACGCGGATGGGCGAGAAAGCGAAGAAGGCCCCGGTGGCGAGGGCCACGGAGTTGTCGAGACCGAGGTCGCGGGCCAGCCGCCAGGTGAAGAGACCGGTCAGGATCCAGGTCAGCAGCCGCGCGACATTGAACAGGAAGATGGCGTCGTCGGTGAGCCAGGAGAGCGGCAGCACGAGCAGGCCGGTTCCGAGCACGGGCTCGTCCATGAAGAACGTGAACCGGCTCGGCGCGTAGAAGTTGCCGTGCGGCAGCGAGGCCGGGTCGGTGTTGAGCGCATGGACCTGCCATCCCACCGCCCAGGTGAAATACGCGGAGTCGCCCGCGTCGATGATGCGAAGGCGCGCGGCGAACGGCCAGGTCATGGCCGCGGTCAGCAGAATGAAGAGGGCGGTGGCCGCACCCCACTCTTTAGCGCTCGGTCTGGTCAACGGCCCGAGCGTAGCAAACCGCGGGGGCCTAGAACTTCGCGACGAGCGCGGCGGCGGCCGTGGTGTCCGTCTTCTTCTTGCCCGGAGGAGGCGTGTTGAGGTGGCCGACGTTGTACGAGAGCTTCATCGAGAACCGGGAGTTCAACGCGGCGGTGAGAGAGGTCGCGTTGGTGAGCCGCCAGTCCGCGCTCTCGCTCAGGTTCGCGGTGTAGCCGGTCTGGTTCTGGAAGTCCGCGGTCTTCGAGATGACGAACTTGTAGTTCAGGCCGCCCCGAGCGGTCGCGAAGTCGCTCGCGATCTTCCCGGGAAGCCGGACCTCGTGAATGGCGCCGAGGCCTGCCTCCACGGAGAGCAGGTGCTTCCCGGTGAGGGTGAGCTTGTGCGAGATGCCCGCCTCCCCGCCGTACCGGGAGTCGATGCCGGCGTAGATGTCCTCAGCGTATCCGGCCTCGATGAAGAACTCCGTGCGCTCGTTGAACGCGCGCCCGCCCCGGACCGAGGCCGTGAACTTCCGCAGATTCTCGACCCCGTCCACTTCGCCTCGCGCCAGCCCGGCCTTCATGGCGACCGACCAGGGAGATTCCCCTTTGTACTTCGCGTCACCGGCGATGCCCAGCACCGAAGTTTCGGTGTTGCCGGTGGTCTTGAGGAACGACACCTGGGCGGCGCCCGTCCACGCGGGAGGAGGAGTGGGCGCGGGAGCGGCTGCGGGGGCGGCCTCCTGGGCCATCGAAGGGACGGCCCACAGAAGACACAGCGCCGCCGCCGGCATTCGGTGCGAATGGTTCACTTTGAGATACCTCAGCTTGTCTTGACCGGCGCGCCGCGAAGCCTCTCGTAGGCGCGGACGAGCACGAAGACCACCAGCGCGATCACGAAGAAATCGAACGCGCTCTGGATGAAATTGCCGTACTTGATCGTGGACTCGCCGACCTTCAGCGCGAGGTCCTTGAAGGAGACGCCGCCGAGGATCACCCCGACGATGGGCATCACCATGTCCTCGACCAGCGAAGTCACGATCTTCCCGAAGGCCCCGCCAATCACCACCGCGACCGCGAGTTCGATCACGTTCCCCCGCTGGAGGAACGTCTTGAAGTCGTTCAGCATATCGATTGCCCTCCCCGGGCACCGGGAGATTACCCCCTCGCGGGTTGGTAGTTAAACTCGCACCGTGACTCAAGCCGCGCCCATCGCCCTCGTCACCGGATTCCCCGGTTTCCTGGGCGAAAGGCTCCTACCGCGGCTCCTCGAACTCCACCCGAACACGGAGTTCAAGTGCCTGGTCCAGGCCCGGTTCAGGGACAAGGCGGAGAGCGAACTCGCGCGGCTTGGGATTCCCGCGAACCGCGCGACCCTGGTCGAGGGCGACATCACCCTCGAGAATCTGGGCATCGAGGCCGGCCGGCGCGACGCCATCCTCGCCCGCCTCGATTCCGTCTACCACCTCGCCGCGGTCTACGACCTCGCAGTCACCGCCGAGTTCGCGCACCGGGTGAACGTGATCGGCACCCGGAACATGATCGCCTTCGCGAAGGCCGCGCCCGGATTCCAGCGGTTCCATCACGTCTCCACCGCCTACGTGTCGGGCACCTTCGAAGGCGTCTTCAAGGAGACCGATCTCGACCGCGGCCAGGGCTTCAAGAACCACTACGAGTCGACCAAGTTCGAGTCGGAGAAGGACGTGGTGCAAAGCGGCCTTCCCTACACCGTGTACCGGCCCGGGGTGGTCTGGGGCGACTCGCGCACCGGCGAAACCGCCAAGTTCGACGGTCCGTACACCGTGATGGGGGCGATGGAGAAGATCCCCTTCGTCTTCCTCGACAGCCTGAAGGGCGCGGTCCTGAACGTGGTGCCCGTCGACTACGTGATCGAAGGCCTCGCGCGGCTCTCCGCCTCCCCCCTCAGCCTGGGCAAGACCTACAACCTGACCGATCCCGACGGCAAGGACCTCGGGACTCTCGTCCGCATCATGGCGAAGGCCCTCGGCCGCTCGTATGTCTTCGTTCGCCTCCCCCTCCCCATCGTCCGCGCCGCGGTCTCCCTTCCCTTCGTGCGCCAGACCCTGGGCCTCATCCCCGAGTCGATCGCCTACTTCGGCCAGCGCTGCCGGTACGACGCCTCGCAGGCGAAGGCGGACCTGCTGACCCTGGGGCTTGCCTGTCCCGCGGTGGAGACCTACATCGACATCATCGTGAGGTTCTTCCGGGCGAATCGCGATTCCGTCCGCAAGACCGCGATGGTCTAGTGTCGTTTCTCCTCCTCCTCTGGGTCTGCGCTTCCGGAGCGCTGCTGGCGCGCCGCCTGGATGAAGGCGCGACGCGCCTCGTCGACACCCTCGCCCTCGGCGCCGCGGTGGGGCTCGCGGTCTTCGCGGCCACGGGCTTCATCCTGGGCTGGGCCTTCGGGCTCTCGCCGCTCACCGTGATCGGCGCGGCGGTGATGACCTCGGTGCTCGCCCTCGGACAGGGTGTCCGCCCGGCGGCGCTGTTTTCGGGGCCGCACCCGCGTCCGCGCGCGGGCGTCATCATCCTCGCCCTCCTAACCACGATTCTGGTCGGCCGCCTCGCCGACCGCACTCTCTTCCAGACTGCCACCGGTGTCGCCACCGGCGACCGCCACAACTTCGGCGATCTTCCCTTTCACATGGGAATCGCCGCGGGCTTCGCGTATGGCGACAACTTCCCGCCGGACCATCCGGAACTCGCGGGCGTCCCCCTCACCTACCCCTTCTTCGGCGATCTCCTCTCCGGCATGATCCTGGCCATCGGAGGCAGCTGGAGGGACGCCTTCTTCTGGCCCACCCTGATCCTCGGGCTGAGCGTGGCGGTGGCCCTCACCCGGCTGGGCGAAGCGGTGACCGGCTCGCGGGCAATCGGCCGCGTCGGGAGCACCCTCACCTTCTTCTCCGGCGGCCTCGGCTTCATGAGCCTCACCGACCCCGCGAGTATCACGCGCTGGTGGACGACCGGCCCCGATCTCACCATCAACGACACCGGCGTGCGCTACGCGAATTTCGTCACCACCCTCTTCATTCCGCAGCGGTCGATCCTCTTCGGGTGGCCCCTGCTCTTCTTCGCGCTCGCCCTGCTCGTGGAGAGTTCCCGGGGGGGCAGCCCTTCGAGCCCAGGCCCCTCGCGCGCGCAACTATGGCTTCGGGCGGGGATCCTGGGCTCGCTCCTCCCTCTCGTTCACTCCCACTCCTTCGCGGTCCTCTGCTTCTGCGCGCTCATGTTGGCCGCTCGGTCCGAGGCCCGGGCCCTCCTCGCCTTCATCCGGGGCGTCCTCCCCCTCGCCCTGCCCGCCATCCTCTTCATGGCCACGCGCAACTCGCTCTCCACCACGAGCTTCTTCGCGTGGCAGCCGGGGTTCGACGGGGGCGCGGCCAATCCGCTCAAGTACTGGCTCATGAACGCCGGCCTCTTCCTCCCCCTGGCCCTCGCGGGAATCGCGCTCGCCCGCGGCGCGTCCGTGCGCGCCTGGTTCGCGGCGCCTTTCGTCGCTCTCTTCGTCCTCGCCAATCTCTTCCGCCTCTCCCCGTGGATCTGGGACAACATGAAGTTCCTCGCCCCCGCCCACGCCGGACTCGCCCCCTTCGCCGCTCTGGCCCTCGCTCGCGCGTGGCGCCACGGCCGGGCGGGAAGGGTCGCGGCCATCGCCGCCTTCGTCGCGGCTACGCTCTCTGGAGTGCTCGACGTGTCGAAGGTCGCGGCCGCGGGCGGAGTGTTCGGGATCTTCGAGAACGCCGACTTCGCCTTCGCGGAGAAGGTGCGGGCGGCGACCTCTCCCTCCACCACCATCCTCACCGCGTCCACCCACAACCACCCGGTGCTCCTGTCCGGACGCCGCGAATTCCTCGGCTACGAAGGCCACCTCTGGTCGCAGGGTCTCGACTACGCGGCCCGCAAGCCGGTCGCGGAGGCGATGTTCCGCGGCGCGCCTCAACCCGCAGGCCCGCCGGGGCTCATCCGGATCGACGCCATCGCGATAACCCCCGCGGAACGCGCGCTCCCCTTCGATGCGGCGACAGCGCTCCAGGCCCTTCCATCGATCGTCGATTCCCCCTATCGTCTGGTCAAAATTCGATGAAGCGCCTCACCAGAGCCGACGTCGCGGCCCTCGCCGTCCTGGCCGTCGCCATGTTCCTGCGCTGCCAGGACCTGAGCCTGCGCCCGTTCCACCACGACGAAGGCGTCAACGGCTTCTTCGAGACCCGGCTGCTGCGTGAAGGCGCCTTCAAGTACGACCCGAGCAACTATCACGGCCCGACCCTGTACTACCTCACCCTGCCCCTCGTCGCCGTCGTGGGCCTCTCCGACGCGGCGGTGCGCGGCACCACCGTGATCTTCGGACTGCTCACCGTCTTCGTCCTGTGGCGCTTCCTCGCGAAATCGAGCCAGGCCATGGCCCTTGCCGCCGCGGCCCTCCTCGCGACCTCAACCGGCGCCGTGTTCTTCTCGAGGTACTTCATCCACGAGAGCCTCTTCGTCGCCTTCACCCTGTTCATCGTGGCCGCCTCTCCTTCGCGCGAGGACCGCGAGCGCTGGCGATTCATCGCCACCGGCCTCTCCCTGGGCTTCCTCTTCGCCACCAAGGAGACCGCCTTCGTCTCGGTGGGCGCCCTGATCGGCGGCGCGATCATCGGCGCGTGGCTGGTGCAGGGCACGTCGCCTCTCGCGCTGGCCCGGGGGATCAGGCCCTTCGCCCTCGAGCACGCCGAGAACCTGCTGCACGGCGCCCTCGCCTTCGTGGCCTCGGCCGGACTCCTGTACTCGTCCTTCTTCCGGAACCCCGTCGGAATCCTCGATGCCTTCCGGACCTTCGCCTTCTGGACCAAGACCGCGGTGCGGGACCACGAGAACCCGTGGTACCAGCACGTGTCGTGGCTTCGCGAGGCCGATCCCGTCCTCATCTACCTGGGCTTTGCCGGCATCCTCATCGCCTTCGCGCGCCGCCGTTCCTTCATCGCGGTCATGGCCTCGGTGTGGGCCCTCCTCCTCTTCGCGGCCTACGGGGTGGTGAAGTACAAGACGCCCTGGCTCGGCCTCAACATGCTCCTGCCCCTCGCCATCACCGCGGGGTATTCCCTGTCCGAGCTCGCGAGCGTCAGCTTCCTGTCCGGGCGCCTGTCCCTGAGACCGGTGGCGGTGGTGCTGACCCTCTTCGCCGCGGGCTTCTCGGCCACGAAGAGCTGGGACCTCGAGACGAAGAACTACGACGACGAGACCCACCCTTATCTCTACGCCCACACCCAGCGGTCCTTCATGCCCTTCGTCCGCCTCATCGAGGAGCGCGCGTCCGCCCTCGGCACCGGAACCGAGACCGGCCTCGCGGTGTTCGCGCCGGAGAACTGGCCGCTCGCCTGGTATCTGCGCGACTTCAAGAACGCGGGCTACTGGGGCGAGTTCAAGAGCGACGTGAACGTCGACATGTACGTGGGCTCGGTGGAGCAGGACGGGGCCCTCGCCCTGAAACTCGGCGACGGCTTCGAGCGCTTCGGCCCCTACAACATGCGCGGGGTCGTGAACCTGGTCCTGTACGTCAAGAAGGCCCACCCCTGACCGCGACCGCGACTGCGCCCATCTTGTGGGTCAGGTCGCGGCGGATGCTCGCGAGCGGCGCCTCATCGTCGAAAGTGATCCTCTCCTTCTGGTCGGACTTGACTCCGAGCGACGACCACAGCGCGCCGAGATCCGGGGCGATCGCCTTCCCCGACCAGTCGTCGTAGATCTCGCGCAGCGCGGTGGTGCCGGTGGTGCTCTCCGCCACCTGGGCGAGACGCGCCACGTCCCAGCGCAGAGCCACGTTGCCGCCCGCGGCGAAGATGGCGCGAAGGACATCGTCGAGGGACCGCGCGCCCTCGCTGCGTCGGCGGATCTCCACGTCCACGTGCAGCCAGAACATCGCGCCGCCCCAGTACCTGCGGCCCCAGGTGAAGGTCCGGTCGAGCCCCTGGTCGCCGTCCTTCGGCAGACCCTGGGGCATGGCACGCACGAACTCCGCCCACATCCGGTGCGGCTCGTACCGTCCGCGGCGCGCGCGAAGCAGCGGCTCGAGATAGGTCGAAAGCCCCTCCTCCATCCAGCGCTGCCGGAAGCCCATGTTGGGGAAGGCGACGTGCAGCATCTCGTGAGTGATCACCCAGTCGCGCAGGAGGTCGGCCTTGCGCGTGCGCTCCCCCACCACCACGAAGATCGAAGCGCCTCCCATCCCCATGGTGACCGCGGAGCCCACCGCGTAGGGTCCCCCGCTGGCCACGATCACCTGGAGACGGGCCACCGGGAACCGGCCAAGGAGAGACACCACGTCCTGGGCGCCCTCGCGGATCCACGCGAGCAGATCCTCGTCGCGAACCCCGCGTTCACCCTGGCCGAGAGCCACGTCGATCCGCCCGCCGGGCATGTCGATGGTCCGGTGGGTGAACTCCCCGAGCACCACGTGGGGCCCGTCCATCACCACCAGGTCGGTCTCGATGTGATTGACCTTCCCGTCCATCACCCCCGAGACCAGCTCGAAGTTCTTCCCGCCCTGGAAGTCGATGCGCAACCGGCCCCGCGCGCGCCGATCCTCCGGCCGCACCAGCCAGCGCACCAGCGGCGCCATCACGATCCGCTGTTTCTCCTCGAAGCCCCAGTCGCCCCGCTTGTCGGTGGCGATGCCCCGCGCGACGTCCACCGAGTAGGTGAGCCGGCATCCGTCGCGCTCACAGGCGCTCGCCCATTCGGGATCGCTGTCGATGGGGACGGGCGGAGTCTTCGAGTCGCCCACCGGAGCGATGAAGCGGGCGGTGAGGACCCCGCTGTCGTCGCGGGGAAAGCGCGGCTTGAGCCCCGAAGGCCACGCGATGTCGACGCTCAGAGTCCGCTTCGCCGCGTCCCCCACGACCCTGCATTCGATCAGGGGCTCGATCGCGGCGGGAGTGGGAGAAGGCTGAGCGTGGATCGATGAAGACAGAGCCAGCACCGCGAGGGCCGCGCCGATCTTTCCCTGACGCATATCGCCGACGACGGTACCACGCGGACCCTTTCCTCAACCCGGGGGCCACGGCCCCGCGACGCCCGCCTAGACCTCTCCTCCCGTGGCCGCCTGTTCAGCCAGCCGGCGAAGCGAGTCGACCGACGGCATGTGGACGAGCAGGAGGAGAACCGCGCCTCCGACCACCCCGATCGCCACCGGGTTCCCGGTAAGCAGGTACGCGATTCCGGCGAAGGCCCCCGGACCATCGATCACCCCCGCGCCCACGATGGTGAACTGCCGGTAACGCAACAGGATCAGCGACGCGGGTTCCGGGTGCTGCCGCAGTTCCACCGCGCGGGCGGCAAGATCCCGCACCATCGCCCGCCGCAAAACGAAGTACGCGGCGGCGCAGGCCACGGCCATCAGCCCGAGGCCGGCCAACACCACCCGGCCAAGCTCGGGATCGGGCGGCTCCTTGATCGGCCCGAACGCCAGCGCGATCGCGGACAGCGCCACCAGACCGCCCATCAGCGACCCGACGATGATGCGCAGACCCCTGACCGTCTCTTCAATCGATTCCGTCACGCGCTCCTCCGATCCTGAGACACGCCTTGATGTTCCGGTAGGCCTCGCAGATGAGGGCCTCCAGCGCCGACGAGTCCAGTGGAGCGCCAGGCTCGAGCTTCACATGACGGCCAAGCTTGCCGCTCCCCTCCAGCAGGCCGCGAGGGTCGGGCAATGTCGAGCCCCGGAAGAACCCCACATTGACATGCGCCGTGAAGGTGTTGACATACCCGAAGCCCGCGTCCTCGACACACACCGTCGGACACCCGTCGTGCATCACTTCCCGGACGTCGTCACCGCA
>Ga0073904_10003358_pt1 | contig 12051 bp, 13 predicted proteins | sample KloWWTrecipitate_FD_66668 | JGI IMG/M metagenome (GOLD analysis project Ga0073904, IMG submission 66668) | Active sludge microbial communities from Klosterneuburg, Austria, studying microevolution and ecology of nitrifiers - Klosterneuburg... | ecosystem: Engineered > WWTP > Aerobic digester >...
TATCAGCATGCGCGGGTGGATCCGGACGGCACTGTCACCGCCACGAACCGGTACGATACGCCAGAACCGTGGCCCACCGTGGCGACCGACACGGCGGCGGCGAAGCGCTGGTTCGACGCGATCGAGTCGGCCTCCCCGGTAGAACCGCCGGACCCCAAAAACCCGCCGGTGGCCGACGGGATCGAATGCGGGCTGCTGCTCTATGAAAGGGCGGCGCCGAAGCACTACGACCTGCCGGAAATCCACAACGAGATCGTCCGCCACGTCCCCGGCTACCACTGACGAAAAAGGCCGGTCTCGCGACCGGCCTTTCCAATTCTGCGCTGCGGGAGCGATCAGGCGCGGCTTTTGACCAGTTGCCAGGCACCGGCGACGGTGATCGCCGCAAATGCCATCTTGAGCACGTCCCAGACGATAAACGGCTGCACCGCAACGTTCCAGCCGGCGGCGAGCAGGTCGCCACCCGCGAGCCACTTCGGCAGTTCGCCGCCTGCCGCGAGGAGCACGTTGCCCATCGCCAGCAACCAGACGAGGCCGAAGGCGAAGAGGACGGCGTCGCCGACCAGCATCCAGCCGAACAGCTTCAGCGGCGAGCGCGACGCGCCGCGGTCCGCGGCCCAGCCGATGATGAAAGCCATCGCCAGGTAGCCGACGATGAAGCCGAAGCTCGGTGACAGGACGTAGGCCCAGCCGCCACCATTGGCGAAAAACGGCAGGCCCATCAGGCCTTCCGCGATGTAGAGCGCGACGGAGGAGACGGCGAGGCGCCAGCCCAGCGTCGCGGCAAGGAAGGCGACGGCAAGCGTGGTCAGGTTGATCACCACCGGCGACAGCGGGATCTTCACCTGCGCGGATGCGGCCAGGATCAGCGAGCCAACGATGACGAGCCCGACGTTGGCGGCCATGCGGCTCGCGCCTTCGCGGGGGAGCAGTGCTCCCATGACGGTATTCGGTGTGGTCATCGTCGCGGCCATTGCTGTACCTTCGTGCCAGTGAAATTCCTGCCGACTTCATAAAGCTTTCGACCCATTGAGCGCAATGCCCGCCGCCCCCCCTCCGCCCCTCAGTTTCGATACGACTTTCGACCCACAGACCAGCACGCCGGTAACGGTGGCGCCCGGCGTGGTGCGGATTACGGCCCCAAACGCCGGGCCCTACACGTTCACCGGCACCAACACCTTCATCCTCGGCACCGACCGGGTGGCGGTGGTCGATCCGGGCCCGTTCAGCGAATCCCATGCGTTCGGCATTCTCAACCACATCGGCGACCGGCCGGTGGAAGCGATCATCCTGACGCACACGCACCGCGACCATTCCGATCTCGCCAAGGACATGGTGGCGGCGACCCGCGCGCCGCTGTGGTTCGCCGGCAGGCACCAGCCGAGCCGAAAGCGCCGGCTGTTCGAGATGGACTGGGTCAGGGGCGAGAGTGACTACGATCTCGTCCCGCATCGCGAACTCGCGGATGGCGAGCGCATCGCCGTCGCCGGCTTCGAGCTTGAGGTCATCGCCACGCCCGGCCATTGCGCCAATCACCTCTGTTTCGGGCTGGCTGGCACCGGCACGATGCTGAGCGGCGACCACGTCATGGGCTGGAGCACCTCGATGATCGCCGTGCCCGATGGCTCGATGGCGGCCTATTTCGACTCGCTGAAAAAGGTTGCGGCCCTGCCCTATCGTCAATACCTGCCGGCGCATGGCGGACCGATCGCCGACGGACCTCAATTTGCGCGCCAGTTGCTGGCGCATCGCGAGATGCGCAACGAGCAGATCGTGACAGCGGTAAAGGACGGGGCACGCAATACCGGCCAGCTCCTCGCGGCGATCTATCCAAAGCTCGACGTGAAACTGCTGCCAGCGGCGCGCATGACGCTGAGCGCCCACATCGAGTACCTGAGCGACAATAATCGCATCCGCAGCCGGCGGGGATTGTTTGGCACCGTGGTTGGCCCGGTTTAGCCCTTGTCGTCTGCCGCCGGCGTTTCCGGCGCCGGATCGTCGGCGGGCGGCGTGCCGGTCACCGGGGCGTCGCGGATAATCTGCGTGACACGCAGGTCGAGCGCAGTGAGGAACTCCTCGATGCGGCGGCCATTCTCGCCGAGGTCATGCCCCGGGTTGAGCGAGGCGGACCGCATCGACACCGTCGAGCCCTGCGCATCGCCCTGGATATGGATCGCCACTTCGCTGCGATAGCCGATCAGCGTCATGGCAATCGAATTGACCTGCCCCGCGGCCAGCGGCGTCTGCGGCTCGCGCCGGGCCCGCGGCTCCCAGCCGCGCTGGTCGGCGAGTTCGACGACGAGGGCGTACAACTGGGCGGCCTCGATCGGGTACGTCCGGTTACGCGCATTGGGGAATGCGGCAACGATGGCGGCGCTGTCGACGACATTGCTCGGCGGGACCTGCGACACGAGCCCGGGCGGGGATGCGGCATCGGTCGCGAGGTCGCTGATCTCGGGGTAGCGCGCCCGTTCGTAGAGCACAAAGCCAAGCGGCAAGAGGCAGAGCAGGCTGAGGAAAAACCCCATGGCCGCCTTGCCCCAGCCGAGATCGCCGGTGATCCATAGCCGCACGAAGGCCCCCACTGCCAGCACGAAGGCGAGGCCGGCGACCGCCATCGCGATCATCTCGATGGTGGTGAAGTCGGCGCTCGAAATGATGCGCTCGCGGTGCATGAACACCGGCACGATCGCCAGCGGCAAAGCCAGCGAACCGAAGCGGCGGGCCCAGATGGCCCATTTGGAGGTGCGGATGAGAATGCGCATCAGGACCGAAGGCCTAGCGGTTCCTGTTCATCTTGTCAGGCCCCACCGGTGCAATCGGTGTATTCGCCGGTGCGCCGCACATCGATTTGATGGCCTGCCATTCCTCGGGCGTGAACGGCGGCGTGGCGTTGGGGTCGGGTGCGGCGAGCCGTTCGAGCTCGGCCTTGCGCTCGGCGGTGAGCGGATGGGTACTGAGCAGCGCGAAGGCCCGGCTCATGCCGTCATCCTTGTCGACGCGTTCGAGCAGCGTCATCAGTGCCCGCGCATCAAAGCCCATGCGCTTTGCGGCGTCCGACGAGAAGCGGTCGGCCTCGCGCTCGGCATCGCGCGAAAAGCGCGTGTCGATGAGCGCTGCACCGAGCCCGCCCGCCACCGACATGCCGGTCATGTCGCCGAGGATGAAGCCGATGAGCAGGCCGGTGGCAGAGGTGGAGATCAATTGCTCCATGCCGTGCCGGTGGACGACATGGCCCAGCTCATGCGCCATGACGCCGGCGAACTCGTCGGCCGACTCGGTCTTGTCGAGCAGCGCCGAGAAATAGAACGAGTGCCCACCGGGCAGCGCGAAGGCGTTCGGGATCTTGGTGCGGATCACCTGGATATCGGGCTTGAACGGCGTGCCCGTGCCCGCCACCACTTCGGCGGCAAAGCGGGCGATGGCGCGGTTGGCGAGGCTGTTGGGATCGGTGTCGCAGACCTCGAACCCGGCCTCCGGCTTCAGCGCCTGCTCGACCTGCGCGACCACCGTCTGCCCCAGCCCCTCTTCCCATTGCGGCGGCATGGCATCGGTGATGCTGCCCGCCAGCAGCGGCACGCCCACGACATAGGCGGCGACGACCGAGGCCAGCGCAGCAGTGGCGAGGCCGACGAGGCGATACTGTTTGCCCCGGTCCTGCCGGTGCTTCACCGCCAGCGCCGGCAGCGCGGCCGTCGCGTCGCGGGCTGGCTCGAAGCCGTTGAAGGAAAGGCGGGCGCCATAAGGTTTGCCGCTCACCCCGATACGCAGTTCGTGCCGGCGCGCATGGAGGGGGAACACGTCGGCGGCGTTCCAGCGGTCGAGTTCATCGCGCGATTGCAGGTCGGTGATGACGATCGCCTGCCCCGTCCCCTCGGGTTCAAGCCGGCAGATGACGTCGCGGACATCGGCGACGAGGCCATCGGTGTAGCGGGCGGTGAGTTCCATCAGTACGCCCCTACGTTGAGTGCGTCGGCCAGCCCCTCGCCGACCAGCGAGCGATCCTCGGCGGTGGCGCGCACGCCCCTGAGACTGTCGGCATCGGAGATGGTGGCGCCGCGGGCGACCAGCATCCAGTAGCCAAGACCGAGGAACACTTCGCCCACCAGCGCGAAGGCCGCGAGGCCGATGAGGTAGCCGCCGATCAGCAGCGCAATGGTGGTCCAGCTCGAGCCGAAGAGCGCGGCGAACTGTTCGTCCGTGGGCTCGGCGGGCAGCGCTGCAAGCTGGGTCAGCGTGCCCGTCATGAACACGCCGGCGACCGCGCTCAGCAGGATGCTGACGCCGATCAGCGCGAGGAGATAGAGCGCGAACTGGCCGAACAGGGCGCGGGCCCGCACCTTCACCGTGGCCCGGGCATTGCCAACCCAGACTTCCGAGAACATCCGCGTCGCCTCGCGCGAGCGCCAGTAGAACCAGGCGAGCCCGGCAACGAGGATAAACCCGATGATCGCGATGGTGAGCACCGGCCCCAGCGTGTCGGTGTCGGCCCCGCCGGCCCGCGTGGCGACGAGCGCGACGATGCCCGCCGCCAGCACGGCGAGCACGGCGTACATCCGGTAGTACGGTCCGGCGATGGTCTTCCACGTCCCGGTCCAGCGGAACTGGCGATCGCCGTACCAGCTGTTGTTGGTGCGGTAGCGCCAGAGATCGGCGCACATGGCGGGAAAGATCAGCCCCAGCGTCACGACCATGGCGAGCGACCACAGGAAGCGGCGCAGCGCATAGACCCAGGCATTGCCGTGCTGGTTGAAGCGGATGCCGCGCCAGAGGGTCCGCGACAGCCGGAAATCGCGGGCGCGGTAGAGGGCGTAGCCCAGCAGGAACCAGATGATGACGCCGATCACCCCGTATCCGATCAGCGCAATCTCGCCCGCCTGCGTCGAGAGGTAGAAGAAGGCGATGTAGACCGGCAGGAAGAAGGCGAGGGCGAAGAGGAAGCCGACCAGCAGTTGCAGCGCGTTGCCGGTGTATTCGAGCGGATCGCCGTCGATCACCGTGTTTTGCCAGTAGAACCGCCGCTTCCAGGTGGTCTGCCAGAACCGGTAGATGCCGAGCGTCGGCACCATCAGCAGATAGCCGCGCGTCAGGATGCCGAACAATTCGCTGCGCGCCCCGGAAAATTCCACCCGCGCAATCCGGCCGTCCGATTCAGTCACAGTCATTCGCGCCCCTCGTGTGAGGACCATTCCATCTTACGCATTGGATCGCAAATCGCGGGTGAATGGGCCGTGAACCGGGCGTGCCAAGACGCCCGGCGCGGTAGCGGCGGGATACGGGAGAGGTGCGATCCGGCGAGGCTTTTGGCCTCGGGGTGCGGTCTTCCGCAAAGTGAAGAGGCTTTTGGCCTCGCCGGCTTTGCCGGGGGAGGAGTCACCGGGTCCGGGGAGCGGTCGATCCCACTTTTGGTGGTGCCGGTTGCCTACCCGTAGCTCCCTGCCACGGGACGACTCCCGTGGCTCCCCGTCCCACAAGGCGGAACACACAGTGGTGGCGGATGTGCACGCCCGCCGCCCCTGAGTGCCCCGCTCGCCAGCCGCTCGTAACGGCCTCGCCTGGCGAAGGGTTGGCGCGAGTATGGGGCGGGGTGTTGGGAGGGGGGATAAGAATTTTGCGGGGGGCGAGATGGTAGTTGGTGGTTGGTGGGGAGATGGTGCCACGCCTTCGTGGTTCGACACGCTCACCATGAAGGCTACTGCGGGCTACTGAGGGACAGTGGCTACGCTCGCGCGGCTGGTGGCCTGCGGACGTTCCCCACCCGCCGCGTCATCCCCGGGCTCGACCCGGGGATCCATGCCGTGTCGCGGCGTGGGGATGGATCGAGTGGGTGGGCGGGTCAGGCCCGGCCATGACGACTGAGGGAGTTGTGCGTGGGGCTACTGGGGACGCGGTGTTCCGGAGGACTTCGTGGTGAGCCTGTCGAACCACGAGGGCCGGGCGCTGAGGGCGGTGCTTGGGGTCGCCCCCTCCGCCGCTGCGCGGGAGAGGATTCCTGACTGCGGTTACGGATACAGCCGCTCGCGGGTCCAGACGCCGTTAGTGCGGGTGAAGCGGACGCGGTCGTGGAGGCGGTTGGCGCCGTCTTTCCAGAACTCGATGGTCTCGGGCACGATGCGGAAGCCGGACCAGTAGGGCGGCCGGGTGATCGAATCGCGCTCGCCAAAACTCTTTTTCAGCGTTTCGACGCGTTCGAGCAGGGCGTAGCGGTTGGCGAGCGGGCGGCTCTGCTTGCTGGCATGGGCGCCGATCTGGCTGACGCGGGCGCGGGTCGAGAAATATGCGTCGGCCTCGCCGTCGGAAACCACCTCGACCGGGCCGCGGACCCGGATCTGCCGGCGCTGCGATTTCCAGTGCATCACCATCGCGGCCTTGGGGGTGGCGAGGAGCTGGCGGCCCTTTTCGGACTCAAAATTGGTGAAAAAGCAGAAGCCGCGGTGGTCGCGCTGGTTGAGCAGCACCATGCGCACGTCCGGCATGCCGTCGGCATCGACGGTCGCCAGCGCCATGGCATGCGGATCATTGGGCTCGGACTGCTGGGCGGCGGCGAACCACTCCTCGAACAGCGAACAGGGGTCGATGGGCGCCTTGTCGGCGTCATCGAAGAGGCGGTCCGTCAGGTTCGTCGCAGACATGAGATTCAGTGCCCCTCCGCCCGCGCCGCCAATCTGGACAAGGCGGGAGGGCGTGGCCATATAGATCGGCAATGGGCGGATATTCAACCGCCCGCAGATTCGAAAGAACCCATGCGCGATCCCTATACCGTGCTCGGGGTGCCACGGTCCGTCACCGAGAAGGACCTGAAGTCCGCCTATCGCAAACTGGCGAAGGCGCATCACCCCGACCAGAACAAGGATGACCCCAAGGCTCAGGCCAAGTTCGCCGAGATTTCCTCGGCGTACGATTTCCTGACGAACGTTGACAAGCGCGCGGCCTATGACCGGGGCGAGATCGATGCCGACGGCAGCCCGAAATTCGCCGGGTTTGGTGGCGGCCGCGGCCGTCCGGGCGCCGGTGGGGCCGGGGCGCAGGGCTTTTCCGCCGAGGACATCCTCAAGGAATTCATGAGCGGCTTTGGCGGCCAGCCGCCGCGCGGCGGCCGCGCTCCGGGCGGCGGCGCCGGCTGGGACCCGTTCACCGGGGCCGGCGCGAGCGACGGCTTTGCGCAGGGCGGCAGGCAGGCGGGGTTTCGCGGCGATGACGTGAACGCCACCGCCAGCGTCACGCTGGAAGATGCGCACAAGGGCGGCTCGGTGCCGCTCCGCATGCCGACCGGCAAGGTGCTGAACGTAAAACTGCCCGACAAGGTCGAGGACGGCCAGCAGATCCGGCTCAAAGGCCAGGGCATGCCCTCCCCGGCCGGCGGCGAGCCGGGCGACGCCATCGTGACGGTGAAGTTTGCGCGCCACAAGCAGTTCCGCCGCGATGGCGCGGACCTGCGCGTCGACGTGCCGGTGACGCTCTACGAGGCGGTGCTGGGCGGCAAGATTCGCGTGCCGACGCTCGATGGCTCGGTGGAACTGTCGATCCCGGCCGGGGTGGACACCACCAAGGCCATGCGGCTGAAGGGCAAGGGCCTCCACGCCGGCGGCGATCTTTATGCGACGATCCGGATCGTGCTGCCCAAGGGCAACAGCGACCCCGATCTCGAAAGCCTGATGCGGTTCTGGCGCGACCAGAAGCCCTACAACGTGCGCGATTAGGGCCGCGGGGCGGCGGCGCGGCGCAGCCGGTCGTTGATCGCTTCGCCGAGCCCGGTCAACGGAATCGGCGCAACGGCGATCGGCGCGCCCGATTCATCGATCCGGTGCAGCATCGAAAAGAGATTCTGCGCCGCCTCCCGCAGATCGCCCGACGGCGACAGGTTGAGGGTGTCGCCGCCGGCGCCGGCAGGAACCGCGCCGAAGGCGAGATAGGCCTCGCCGGGTTCGGGGGCAGCCGCATTGAGGCGCACCGGGGCATTGGGGGCATAGTGGCTGGACAGCATGCCGGGCGCGACGATCGCCCCACCCTCGGCGGCGATGGCGACGGACCTGCCGATGGCGGCCTCGATCTCGTCTCGCGGCAAGGCCCCTGCCCTGAGCTGGGTCACCTTGTCCCCGGTGACGGCGAGGATGGTCGACTCGACGCCAGAGGTTGAGGACCCGCCATCGATGACATCGATATCGCCCTTGAAACCGCGATCGACCTGCGCCGCGGTGGTCGGGGACAGCTTGCCGCTGGGATTGGCGGAGGGAGCCGCGACCGGCACCCCGGCGCGCTGGATCAACTGCCTCGCCAGCTGATGCGCCGGCATGCGGATAGCGACAGTATCTAGCCCGGCGGTGACGATGTCGCTGAGCCCGCTATCGGGCCGCATCGGCAGGACCAGCGTCAGCGGACCCGGCCAGAACTGCATCAGTTGCCGCGCCAGCGGCGAGATGATCGCGTAACGTTCGGCCATTGCAAGATCGGCGACATGCACGATGAGCGGATTGAAGCGCGGCCGGCCCTTCTTCTCGTAGATCTTGAGGACCGCGACGGAATTGGTCGCATCCGCCCCGAGCCCGTAGACCGTCTCGGTCGCGAAGGCGACGAGATCACCGGCGCGCAGCGCAGCGGCAAAGCGCTCGATATTGGTTTCGGTCGGCGGGTGGATGGTCATGCGCGCTGTTTGACAAGGGCGCGGGGCTCCGTCAAGAAAACCAAAAGCGGCGAGGATACCGGTTTGACCACCCTGCTCGTCAGCCAGCGGAATTTTGAGAGCCACGTCATGCCGGCCGGCCACCCGGAGCGGCCGGACCGCATCCGGGCGATCGAGGAGGCGCTGGCGGCCGACCGGTTCGCCTCGCTGGTGCGGCGCGACGCTCCGCCGGGTGATCTCACCCTCGCCGAACTGGTGCACGCGCCGGGCTATCTCGCGGCGCTGCGCGATGCACGCCCGGCCGAGGGCATGCGGCAGATCGACGAAGACACGTTCATTTCATCGGGCTCGATGGACGCCGCCCAGACCGCGCTCGGCGGCGGGCTGCTGGCGCTCGACGCGGTGGCGATGGGCGAGGCCGACAATGCGTTCTGCGCCGTGCGGCCGCCCGGCCACCATGCCGAGATCGAGCGGCCGATGGGCTTCTGCCTCATCAACACCATCGCCATCGTGGCGCGCGAGGCGCAGCGCAAGTACGGCGCGGGGCGCGTCGCCATCGTCGATTTCGATGTCCATCACGGCAACGGCACCGAGGATGTGTTCAAGGACGACGGCACGGTGTTCTATGGCTCGAGCCACCAGATGCCGCTGTTTCCGGGGACCGGCGTTCCCTCGTTCACCGGGGCGGGCAATATCTGCAATCTCGCGCTTCCCGCCGGCAGCGGCGGGGCCGAGATGCGGGCCGCCTATGAGGGGCGGCTGTTCGCCGAACTGGCCGACTTCCGCCCGGATTTCCTGTTCATTTCCGCCGGGTTCGATGCCGACTATCGCGATCCGCTGGGCGGGCTCAACTGGCGGCCGGCCGATTTCGCCTGGCTGACGCAGCGGCTGATGGAAATCGCCGATCGCTGCTGCGAGGGCCGGATCGTCTCGATGCTGGAGGGCGGCTATGACCGGCAGGGGCTGGCGCAGGGCGCGGCGGCCCACGTCACCGCGCTGATGGGACAGGTTGCGCCGGGCGGGCCGAGCGAGTAGATCAAAGCGCGAACAGCGGGAGCCCGATCTTGGCCGAAAAGAGCAACGACGACATCAAGGCGATGAGCTTCGAAACCGCGCTTGGCGAGCTCGAGCAGATCGTCGGCACGCTGGAAGGCGGCAAGGCGCCGCTCGCCGAATCGATCGCCATCTACGAACGCGGCGAGGCGCTTAAGTCGCATTGCGAGACCCTGCTGAAGCAGGCAGAAGCGCGTATCGAAAAAATCACGCTCAAGAACGGGACGCCGGCCGGCACCGAGCCGCTCGACGCCTGAGAGAGACAGTAATGGCCGAAGCCGCTTCCCCCGGGCTCGCCCGGTTCCGGATGATCCTGTGGATCCTCGTCGCCGTCGCGGCACTGGCAGCAACAGCGATCTTCGTGCTCCGTCCGCCCGCAGGCCCGCTCGCCGTCACCGGCCAGCCCTTTGCGCTGCAATCGACGCAGGGCGGCACGTTCACCGAGAAGGACCTGGTGGGCAAACCCAGCATGGTGTTCTTCGGCTACACCAACTGCCCCGATGTCTGCCCGACGACGCTGGCCGACACGGTCGCCTGGAAGCGCGCGCTGGGCGTCGACGACAGCAAGGTCCGCACCATCTTCGTGACGGTCGATCCCGAGCGCGACACGCTGCCGGTGGTCACCCAGTATCTCGCCGGGTTCGACCCGAATGTCATCGGCCTCGTGGGGTCGGCCGAGGAAACCAAGCAGGCCGAGGCCTCCTTCGGTGCCACGTCGAGCTTCACCGAAAAGGACGCGACGGGCTTCTACCTCGTCAACCACACCGCCAGCGTTTTCCTGATCGATGCCAACGGCCGCTTCCAGTCGACCATCGCCTATCAGGAGCCCATCGACACCGCGACCGGCAAGCTCAAGCGGCTGATCGGGGGATGACGGCGCGCCAGCGGCTCGACCTCGCGCTCGAAGCGCGCGGGCTGCTGCCGAGCCGTGCCCGGGCGCGCGACGCGGTGTTGCGCGGGACCGTGCGGGTTAACGGAATTGTCGCCGGCAAGCCGAACCAGCAGGTTTCTGACACCGACAGCATTGAGCTGAACGACCCCGCCGCCGCGTATGTCTCGCGGGCGGCATTGAAGCTGATTGCCGGGCTTGATGCCGGGGCGATCGAGGTGGCGGGGCGGACCTGCCTCGATATCGGGGCGTCTACCGGCGGCTTCACGCAGGTGCTGCTGGAGCGCGGCGCGGCAAAGGTCTTCGCGGTGGACGTTGGGCATGGCCAGTTGGCACCGGTTATTGCCGCAGATCCGCGCGTGGTGGAATTTGAGGGGTTCAACGCCCGCGACCTCGGCCGCGCGGAAATCCCCGACCCCATCGACCTCATCGTCAGCGACGTGAGTTTTGTCTCGGTCACCAAGGTGCTGGCCGCGCCGCTGGCGCTCTGCCGCGCCGGGGCCGATGCCGTGGTGCTGATCAAGCCGCAGTTCGAGGTGGGGCGCGACAACATCGGTAAGGGCGGCATCGTCACGGATGAAGCCGCCATCGCCAAGGCCGCTGCCGATGTCGTGGCGTTCATGGCGGCCGAAGGCTGGACGCACCGGCTCTCGGTGCCCTCCCCGGTCACCGGCGGCGACGGCAACCGCGAGGTTGTCGCGGTGTTCCGCCGAAACTGAATGGCGGAAAACAACCACTTAACCCCCCGTACATGATGCGGGCGGATACTGGCGGTCAGGACTTATCCACGACGGCCAATGTCATGGCTATTCTCGGACTTTTTGCAGTGCCCGCCATCGCCTATGCGATCCTCGCCTATTACGAGATCCGCATGGCGCGGCCGCGCCGCTGACGCAGCGCTAGAACCCGATCCCGCCGTCCCGGCCGGTCTGGCCGCGATGGCGCAGGAAGTGATCGGCGAGCACCACCGCCATCATCGCTTCCCCGATCGGCACGGCGCGGATGCCCACGCACGGATCGTGCCGGCCCTTGGTCATCACCTCGGTGTCTTCGTTCGAAGTCGTCACCGACCGGCGCGGGGTGATGATCGACGAGGTCGGCTTCACCGCAAAGCGGACCACCACCGGATCGCCGTTGGAAATGCCGCCAAGGATGCCCCCTGCCCGGTTGGACAGGAAATACGGCCCGGCATTGCCCGCCCGCATCTCGTCGGCATTCTCGGTGCCGGTGAGGGACGCGGCGGCCATGCCATCGCCGATCTCGACGCCCTTCACGGCGTTGATCGACATCATCGCGGACGCGAGGTCGGCGCTGAGCTTGCCGTAGATCGGCGCGCCCCAGCCGGGCGGCACGCCTTCGGCCACCACCTCGATGACCGCGCCGACGGAGTTGCCGTCCTTGCGGATGCCGTCGAGGTAGCCTTCCCATTGCTTCGCCACCACCGGGTCGGCGCAGAAGAACGGGTTGTTGCCGACCTCATCCCAGTCGA
>Ga0073904_10003362_pt1 | contig 12043 bp, 10 predicted proteins | sample KloWWTrecipitate_FD_66668 | JGI IMG/M metagenome (GOLD analysis project Ga0073904, IMG submission 66668) | Active sludge microbial communities from Klosterneuburg, Austria, studying microevolution and ecology of nitrifiers - Klosterneuburg... | ecosystem: Engineered > WWTP > Aerobic digester >...
GGGTGACGAGAAGGCTCTGCAAGTCATGGGCGAGCGTGCTCCCCTGAAGTGACGGGCGCCAGCGAATGGCGGCCTGCCGGTTGTGATGAAGCACACAAACGATAACTGGGCAGGGGTGGGAGGGCAAGGGCAGGGAAAGAGGGGCCGGGGTCAGGATCGATACCCAAGGCCCCACACCCGCAAGAGATCGCGCATCCCGTCAGTCCACTCGGATCGAAAGTCGACTCGCTGGAACTGCGAGAGCGTCGAGGAGATGCGATTCGCGTCGCAGTCCTTCAGCAAGACCGGAATGATGCGGTCCGCGAACCGTTGCTCATTCAGGGCGAACAGCAGTTCTCGTTTCACCCACGTCGAGTCAGCTGCTGATGGCGAAAGCACAAGGACGAACCAGTCACAACGGCCGAGCGCGGCGCCGATCTCGTCGTGCCATTGTTGTGCGCCGACCAGCTCACGGCGGCTGTACCAGTGTGCGATGCCGTGACGCGTCAGCTCTTCGCTCAGCCGGTCGACCTGGCTCCTGTCACGGTCGGCATGGGAGATGAAGACCTCGGCGGGCTGCCGGGGCCCGTCACGCTGCGTCACGGATCCTGTTGAGCGCGTCCACGATCGGCCGGGTACGGCCCTCGTACTTGAGTACCTGGAATCGCCGGAGAATCCATGGCAGGTCAGGGGTCGGGCGCAGTTCTACCGGGATAAGCCGACCTTCGAAGCGCGGATCACCAAGTGCGTACTCGATCTCCCATCGGATCCAGTCCGAATTCATCGCTTCGGGCGATACCAGCAGGACAAGGGCCTGGGCCTTGTTGAGCGCCCGCCCGATCTCGAGGGCGAAGTTGTCGCCTCCCCGGGCCTGAAGCTCGGGATCCCATACCTCAAAGCCTGCCTGCGTCAGTGCCTGCCGGACTTTCGATGCGATGGCGGAGTCGCTGCTCGTGTAACTCAGGACCACCCTCATGTGCACCATGATACGCGATGGAGGCAATTGTTCGTCCAAGGTCGCGGGCAACAGCCTTATCCGCTGGCGGGCATTCACGGGGATCTATTCTGGCTGCGCGGCAGTCAAGGTACGAAGAGTTATGCGGCGGACGACGGCCGCACCGGCCGGAGCGCGCCCTGCCGATCCTGGGAGAGAACACGACCCGGTGATGGAGTACGATGCCCCTGCGAGGCGGGTTTCGCCTCAGCCTCTTTTGCCAGGCCTTCCCATGCTGCCCCGCATCCAGTACGCCCAGGCGCCAGGCCGCGTGTCCATCGCGTTCTGGTCCATCGGCGATGGGGCGCCTCTGCTGGTGATGTACCCCCCGGGCTTCAGCAACATCCAGTATGAGTGGGAGATGCCCGATTCGGCCCGCGCCTACGATAGCGCCCGGGAATGGGCGACGGTCATTCGCTTCGATCACCGCAACACCGGGCTTTCCGAGCGGGGAGTGGCCGATGTTTCGCTGGAAGGGTTCGCGGCCGATGTGGAGGGTGTGCTGCAACGCCTCGACCTGCCCCGCGTGCATATCCTGGCGGGGACGGATTGTTGCAAAGTGGCTATCCAGTTTGCGGCGCGCAACCCCGGGCGGGTGGCCTCGCTCACGCTCTTCCGGGCGAACCCGGGCCCGGGCGGTTCGGCGGCGGCGGTCGAGTGGGCCGACCTGGCGAAGGTTCGCGATCGCGATTGGCGGCTCTTCACCGATCTGCTGGCGACCGCGGTGAACGGGCTGGAGGATGGCGAGCAGACGGCCCGCGTTGCCCGCTTTGTCCGCGAAAGCATGGACCGCGAGGAGTTTGTGGCGGCGTGCGATTCGCTGGCGGCGGCCGATGTGCGGCCGCTGCTGGGGCAATTGGCGTGCCCGGTGCTGGTTATCCACCGGATGGATTCGCCGTTCTTCCAGCTTGAGCGGGCGCGCGGCCTGGTGGCGGCTATCGCCGATGCACGGCTTTCCGTGCTGCCGGGCACTTCGCCGTTCCCGTGGGATGAGCCGGTCGCGGCGGCCGTCCGCTCGTTCGTGCTCGAGGTGGCGGCGGCGGAAAACCGGGCGCGGTTTGGTTTGCGCGGAGGTTCAGCGTTCCGAACGATCCTGTTCACCGATATCGAACAGCAGAACGAGTTGATGCGGAGCCTGGGCGACGAAGGCGGGCGCCAGGTGTTGCGCGAACACGAGCGGATCACGCGGGAGGCATTGCGAGCGCACGGCGGCGAGGAGGTGAAGTCGATGGGTGGAGGATTCCTCGCGTCGTTCACTTCGGCGCAGCGGGCGCTCGAATGCGCGGCGGCGCTGCAGCGGGCCCTGCACGCCGCGCGGCTGGGTGCCGATAGGCCAGCCCCGCTCGAACACGGGCTGCGCGTGCGGGTGGGGGTGAACGCGGGCGAGCCGATCGCCGAGGACGACGACCTGTTTGGGACGGCGGTGATTGCGGCGGCGCGGATCGCTTCTCTGGCGGCGGGCGGACAGGTGCTGGTGGCGAACGTGGTGCACGAGCTTGCGGCAGGCAAGGGATTCGCGTTCAGCGACCGGGGCGAACAAGTGCTGCGCGGGCTGGAAGACCCGGTGCGGCTGTGGGAATTGCACTGGAGCGAATGAATGGGCTGGCGGTTTCTTACCCTCGCACTTGGTACGCTCGGCTGCATGATGCGCAAGAGGGCCGCTTTTGCGGCGGCGGCACTGGTGCTGATGGTTTTCGCGGGTGGCGGGAGTACGGCGCCGGGGGTGCGCGCGGCCGTTCCCTCGATCGCGTGGGAGCCGTGCGGCCGGATCGAGTGCGGGACGCTGGAAGTGCCGCTCGACTACGCGGAGCCAGGGGGCCGGATGATCGAGCTTTCGCTGGTGCGCGTCGCGGCGCGCGAGCCATCGGAGCGGATCGGCGTGCTGCTCGCGAATCCCGGCGGACCGGGGGGATCGGGGAACGACTTCGTACGGGTGTGGGCAAACGCGCTTTCGAACGACATCCGCAACCGCTTCGACATCATTGGATTCGACCCGCGGGGCGTCGGCGAAAGCACGCCGGTGGTCTGTCACGACCACCTGCAGGAGCTGGTCGCAGCTGACCCGGACCCGGATACCGAGGCCGAGTGGGATGCGGCAAAGCGCGTGGCCGAACGCCTGGCGAAGGACTGCGCCGCAAGACATGGCGATCTGCTGCCACACGTTGGCACGCGAAACGTAGCCCGGGATATGGACCGCATCAGGGAGTCGCTGGGCGAGGAGCAGATCACGTACGTGGGCTACTCGTATGGGACGACGATCGGCTCGGTATATGCGGACATGTTCCCATCGCGGGTGCGGGCGATGGTGCTCGACGGTGGAACGGACCTCTCCCTGAGCGTGAATGACGGGATCCGGACGCAGATCATGGGCTTCGAGCGGGCGCTTGAGGCCTACCTGGCAGATTGCCGGGAAGACCGGTGCGCGATTGCGAAAGACGGCGACCCGCGCAAGGTTGTGGAGGAGGTGCTGGCGAAGGCCGAAGCGTCGCCCATCCCAGCGCCACGGGCGGACCGGCCGGCGGGCCCGGGCGAAGCCGAACTGGGGATCATCTCGGCGCTTTATAGCAAGTTCACCTGGGGGGCGCTGACGGCAGCACTCGAGCAGGCGCGCAAGGGCGATGGGAGCGGGCTGGTGGAACTCACCGATGCCTACCTGCAGCGGGAGCCGGACGGTTCGTACCCGAACCTTATCGAGGCAAACATCGCCGTCAATTCGGTGGATGGAGAATGCTCGAAGGACCCGGAGGCAGGGAAGGCGCTGGGCGAGCTGGTGGCGAAGGATGCGCCAACATTCGGGCGATCGGCGGCGACTTCGGGGCTGGTGTGCGCGTACTGGCCGGCGAAGGCAGACCCGCTGACCGCGCCGCGGGCGGCCGGCACGCCGCCGATTGTGGTGATCGCGACGACGAACGACCCGGCGACGCCCTATGAATGGGGCAAGGCACTGAGCGAGCAGCTGGAAAGCGGCGTGCTGGTGACCTACCGGGGCGAGGGGCACACGATTTACGCGCAGGGGAGCGGGTGCATCGACGACCTGGTGGATGCGTACCTGGTGGGGCTGGCAGTCCCCGCCGAGGGATCGGTCTGTGGGCGAGGGGCGCCGCCGCCGGTCAGCGCGGATCAGGAAGACTCAGCAGGGACGCTCTGGTACTGGGTGGTGGGCCTGGCGCTGTTCGCGCTGGCGGTGGTGTTCCTTGCCCTGGCCTTCGTGAAACACCGGCGCCAGGCGGAGGCCCGGGAGCGGGCCATATCCTAGACTTGGAGGGCAGGAGCGGGCCGGGGGAAACGCGCTAGTGGTCGAAGCCAGCACGCCAACAGCCCCGGAGCGCACCGCGCGAGCGCCGCGCGTGTTCTTCGGGTGGTGGGTGATCGCCGCCGGCGGCGGGCTTCAGATGATGCAGGCGATGTTCCTGGGGCAGGCCTACGGGGCCTATGTGGTGTTGCTTCGCGAGGAGTTCGGCTGGAGCAAGACGATGCTTTCGGCGGCATCATCGCTGCGCGAGGCGGAGAGCGGGATCCTCGGGCCGGTGCAGGGCTGGATGCTGGACCGGCTGGGCCCGCGGACGGTGGCGCGCGTGGGCGTGGTGATTATGGGCATCGGCTTCATGCTCTTCAGCCGGATGGATAGCCCGCTGACGTTCTACGGCTCGTTCCTGGTGATGTCGATCGGGGGCAGCCTGGCGGGCTATATGACGGTGACGTTTGCGGCGGTGCACTGGTTCGAGCGGCGGCGGGCGACGGCGATCAGTCTGACTTCGACCGGGTTTGCACTGGGAGGGATGGCTGTGCCGGTGACGGTGCTGCTGCTCGAATCGCTCGGCTGGCGGGACACGGCGATGCTTTCGGGCGTGGTGATCATCGTGCTGGGGCTGCCACTCACGCAGGTGCTGCGCCACCACCCGCAGGATTACGGGCTGCTGCCAGATGGCGACCGCGAGGAGGCGGCCCGGGAACGGGCGGGGCCGCCGCCACGATCGACGGCGGAGGATTACACGCTGGGCGAGGCTGTGCGCCAGCCGGCGTTCTGGTGGATTTCGCTGGGGCACGCAGCGGCGCTGTTCGTGGTCTCATCGATGGGCGTACACCTGGTTTCGCACCTCCGCGAGAGCCAGAGATACACGCTCGGCCAGGCCTCGACGGTGGTGCTGCTCCTGACTTTCCTGTTCATGGTGGGAAACATCAGCGGGGGATTCCTGGGCGACCGGGTGAACAAGCGGATGTTGCTGGTTGCCTGCATGGGGATGCACTGCGGCGGGCTGCTTATCCTCTCCCACGCGGTGAACGTGTGGATGGTGGTGGCCTTCACGGTGATTCACGGGCTGGCGTGGGGCTGGCGCGGCCCCCAGATGGCGGCGATCCGGGCGGATTACTTCGGGCGGACGGCATTCGGCAAGATCATGGGTGTCTCCAACATGATCATCATTATCGGGACGATCAGCGGGCCGCTCATCGCGGGCTACATGTACGACCGGACGGGCAACTACCGCCTGGGTTTCGATATCCTGGCCGGGATAGCGCTGGCCGGTTCGGTGTTCTTCGTGCTGGCGCGAAAGCCGGGACCGCCGCACCGTGCCCTGGCCCGCGCATGACCATGGCCGGGGGCCGCGCGTGTATGCTTGGGCCGCTGCGATACGTCCCGCCCGGGGGGTGATTGCCCGTGAACATGTTCGCCTGGTTGGTCGTGTTGATGCTGGCGGGAGGGGTGGCGATCACCGCCCAGCTCGCGAGCACGGGCATCACGATGACGGCGAGTGCGGGGCCGCCACATGCCGCGGTGGCGGGCGGTACCACCAACCAGGGCGATGCCGTTGTCGAGTACTTCAAGAACAACCCGGCGGCCTGCACGCGCCTGACCGTCGATCCGGCCCTGACCGAGCGCTTCCCGGAGCTCCCGGCCGTGCTGGCGGCGCTGAAGTTCACGCTTTCGCAGCAGGAGTGGCTGGCTCAGCCGGCCATCGCCCGCGAAAGCAAGTTCACGCTCAGCCGGCCGTCCCTCGCGGACCGGATCGAGCTGCTGAAGATCCTCAATGACCCGAGCCTGAAACTGGACTACGAAGCGCTCACGGGGACGAAGGTCGGGGGCTTCACCCCGAGCTCCACGCGGGTGGGTCTGACGAATCTTGGCGCGATCGACCCGTCGCTGAAGAAGGGGGTCGATTCGCCGTACGGCCTTGCCGCGACGCTGATCCACGAGCTCGCGCACGTGGTCCAGCTGCGGCGGACCGGCAGCGAAGACGGGGCGGCAGCCCATTCCGACCCTATCCTGGAATCAGAAGCGAACAGCTTCGCACTGTTCATGCCGCGATCGCTGTTCGCGGGAGACGCCTGGGAGCGGATCAGGACCGCGGGCATCTGCGGGACCAAGACGCCCGACGGCGCGAAACCGGACGAGCCCGATCCGGCCAAGACGTCGAACGTGACGGCATCGATGATCCTGGTCTTCGATGCCTCGGGGAGCATGGGCGAGAAGCTGCCCACGGGCGAGCGGCGGATTGATGCGGCAAAGACCGCGGTGAAAGGACTCCTGACGAGTGGCGCGTTGGCGCCGACGGTTGAAGTGGGGCTGGTGATCTACTACGACTGTGGCAGCATCGATTGGGAACCTTTCACGACGGACCACAAGTCGCTGTGGGTCCACGTCAACATCGCGGAGCCTTCCGGATCGACGCCGCTGGCGGGAGCGATCACCGAAGCCATCGGCAGGATGAAGACCGAGGCGGCGAAGAACGGCCAGCCGGGCGAGATCGTGGTCGTTTCGGATGGGAAGGAGACGTGCGGCGGCAACCCCTACACCGCCGCGGGTGCGGCGCAGGCGGGCGAAGCGCCTTCTCAGCCGCAGAACCGGGCCCCGGCAGCTGGCGGGCTGGTGCCAGTCTCGTACGCCGTCGAGGCTCCCGCCGGACAAAGCGGGACAGACCCGGCCACGGACGATGGGCCGATCCGGGTGAGCACGATCGGATTCGCCGTGGGCGCCGATACCGGGAAGGAACTGGCCGGCATCGCCCAGGCGGGCGGCGGGGTGTACCTCCCCGCAAGCGGCATGGAGGAGCTGACCACCGCTCTCGGCGAAGTGGCCAGCGCCGTCCCGGCGGACGTGCCGGAGATCCCGAACATCATCCCGGGAGACGACCTGCGCGAGCCCTCTCGCAACCCCTGGCCCTGGTTCGGCGGCGCCCTGGTGGCGGGGGTGGCCACGCTTGGTGTTGGCGTGGTGGCGGCCCGGCGGCTCCAGGTGGTGCCCGATGCGCAGGTCGAGTTGACCTGTGGCGTGTGCGGCGAGGCGAGCCCGGGGACGACCCGCTTCTGCGCGGCGTGCGGCGCATCGCTGCCCGGCCGCTGTCCCCATTGCGGGCTGGTGGGACGCCACGGCGCGCAGTTCTGCCGCCGCTGCGGGCGGGCCTTCAGGGAGCCGGCGTCTCCTGGACGGTGAGCGTCCCGGTTTCGGGTTCGGGCGATGTATCGGGGCCGAGCGGCAGGAACCAGATGGCGGCCCCGAAGGCGATGGCGGCGGCAACAGCGGCGAGCGCCATCCGGCGATCCCGGGGAGAGGCGGCTTTCCAGCGCGTCGTGATACCGCGAACGAACCCCTGTCTCCCGAGGGCGGCATCGGGATGGCCGGAATGGAATGAATCAGCCGGGGCGGCTTTCCCGCAGGCGGAGCAGAAGCTGGCATCGGCCGGTAATGGTTCGCCGCAGGAGAGACAGGCGAGGGGCGCGCTACCCATGACACGGGATGATAGGGGATCCGGCGGCGGGCGGCGGAAAGCCTCTCCCGTTAGGCCCGGCCGGGGTACATTCTGAATCATGCTTGTTGTCCAAAAGTACGGCGGCACGTCCGTTGCCGATGCCGACCGCATCCGCCATGTGGCCGGTCGCGTGCTGAAGCGGGTACACGCAGGCGACCAGGTGGTCGTGGTGGTCTCGGCGATGGGGAATTCGACCGACGACCTGCTCGACCTGGCGCTCCAGGTGGCGCCAGACCCCGAGCCGCGCGAACTCGACATGCTGCTTTCGACGGGCGAACAGGTCTCCGTCGCGCTGGTGGCGATGGCGCTCAAAACGCTGGGGCAGGACGCGGTCGGTCTGACCGGGCAGCAGGCCGGGATCATCGCCCAGGGGCGGCACTACGAAGGGCGCATTTCGCGCGTGGAAGCCGACCGGGTACGGGCGGAGCTGGCCGCGGGCCGGGTGCCGGTGGTGGCGGGCTACTGGGGCGTGAACGAGGACCAGGAGATCTTCACGCTTGGCCGGGGCGCGAGCGATACCACGGCAGTGGCGCTGGCCATCGCCCTCGGGGCGGATCGCTGCGAGAACTGCAAGGATGTGGAGGGTGTGTACACCGCCGATCCGCGCATTGTGCCGACGGCGAGGAAGCTGAAAGACATCAGCTACGAAGAGATGCTGGAACTGGCAACCCAGGGATCGACGGTGATGCACAACCGGGCGGTGGAGCTGGCATCCGTGTACAACGTGCCCATCCTGGTGACTTCGAGCATGGTCGAGGCGCCGGGCACCCTCATTCGAGGAGAAGCAGACTTGGAAGAACGAAACCGCGTCCGGGGCATTGCCCACGATTCCGATGTCGCGAAGATCACGATCCGGCGGGTGCCCGACCGGCCGGGGATCGCGGCGCATATTTTCGAGCCGCTGGCCGAGGCGGGCATCAGCGTCGATACGATCGTGCAGAACTCGAGCGAGGGGAACCTGACGGACCTGACGTTCACGCTTTCGCGGAGGGATCTGCGGAAGGCGGAGACGGTGATGCCGGGGATCTGCACCGATGTCGGCGCGCCGGCGTTCACTTCGGATGCGAACCTCGGGAAGGTGAGCATCGTCGGAGTGGGGATCCAGACGGCGCACGGCTATGCGGCGCGGATGTTCCGGGCGCTCTTCGATGCGGGGATCAACATCGAGCTGATCTCGACGAGCGAGATCCGGCTGACCTGCATCATCGCGGCGGACCGGGTGCACGATGCGGTGCGGATTCTGCATGCCGCGTTCGAACTGGAGAGCGCCGCGGCGGAATAGCCGCGGGCTCTTACTCGGCTGCCGGATAGGCGGGCAGCGGCTGGCGAACCGCGACACAGAAGTGATCGGCGGAGGCCTGGGGGGCGGTACTGGCGATAGTCATGGCGGCAGTGGCCCCGCCGGGCGCCTCGATGGTCAGGCGGGTGTGGGCGCCTTCGAAGCGCCGGGCCCGGACAGAAACGGAGACGCCGGGAGCCGGGATGAGCCACTCGGGGCGGATGAGCACGCGGCAGGGGCCATCGAAAGGGCTTGCCAGCGGGACGTCCCCAAACGGTGTCTCCGCGGTCCCGCCACGAGCTGTGGCCTCGATGAACTGCACTTCGCCGCCATAGCCCGCGGCGGCCGGATTTGCAGGATTGAAGTAGAGGCCGGTGGGGGTGGCGAATTCGATCACATGGCCGGCTTCCATGACGGCGATGCGGTCGGCGATGGCCATGGCGTCGGCGCGATCGTGCGTGACGAGGACGGCGGTCATCGATTCGGCGCGGAGGATGGATGCGACTTCTTCGCGCATGGCAAGGCGCAGGCCAGCATCGAGATTGGAAAATGGTTCATCGAGGAGGAGGACGCGGGGGCGCGGCGCGAGGGAGCGGAGGAGGGCGACGCGCTGTTGCTGGCCGCCGGAGAGCTGGTGGGGGTAGCGCCGGGCGAGGCCTTCGAGCTGGCCGGTGCGGAGCAGCTCCTCGACACGGTCATGGCCGGTGCGGCCAAGCCCGTAGGCGAGGTTGCCGGCGACCGTCTTGTTCGGGAAGAGGGCGTATTCCTGGAAGACGAGGCCGACGGAGCGGCGATGGGCGGGAACGGAGTGGGAGGGGCTCTCGATCAGGCTGCCGCCGATGCGGATTTCACCGGCGGTGACGCGTTCGAAGCCGGCGATGGCGCGGAGGAGGGTCGTCTTTCCGCTGCCGCTGCGGCCGAGCAGGGCGACGATTTCGCCGGCGCGGACGGAGAGGTCGGCGCCTGCGACGGCACACAGCGACCCGAAGCGGACTTCGACGCCATCGCAGGACAACGGTTCAGGATTCGAGCGATCCAAGCTCGCCCCTCCAGGTCAGCACCGCCACGGGAATCGCAGCCAGGCCGACGAGGACCAGGGCTGGCAGCGCAGCCCCAGCGTACAGCGCGTCGGTGCTACGGCTCCAGACGAGGCCCGGGAGGGTCTCGTAACCGGGGGGGCTGAGCAAGAGCGTGGCGGGGAGCTCCTTCATGACGGTGAGGAAGACAAGGAGCGAGGCGGAGACCATTCCGGGCCGGGCGAGCGGGATGGTGACGGTGAAGATGACACGCAAGGGCGATCGGCCGAGCGAGGCGCCGGCATCTTCGAGGCGGCGTGGCTGGCGCAGGAGCGATGCGCGCAGGGCGGAGAGCGCATTGGGGAGGAAGAGAATGACGTACGCGAGGAGGAGCATCCAGGTCGTCTGATACAGGTCGCGCGCGTACCCGATGCCGAAGAAGACGAGGGCGAGAGCGACGACCACGCCGGGGAGCGCATGGGTAAGGTAGGCAGCCTGCTCGACGAGGGAGCCCAGGGGGCTGACGTAGCGGGCGGCGAGGATGGCCACGGGGAGGGCGAGCAGAACACTGACCACGGCGCCGCCGATTCCGAGGGCGAGGGAGTGGCGGGCGGCCAGGGTGATATCGGGGAAGGTGGCTTCGGCCTGGATGCCCTTGATGAGCCACCAGGTAAGGACGCCGAGGGGCAGGCCGAGCGAGACTGCCGCGACCAGGCCGAGGAAGGCGAGCGCGGGCCAGGCCCAGCGGCCGAGGGGGACCGGGCGCATGAGCGACTGGCGGCGGGAGGTGCGGCGGCCCATGCGGGAGCGGATGCCGAGTTCGGCGGCAAGGATGACGGCGGCGACCATGGCGAGCATGGAGCCCAGGACGGCGGCGCCGGTGCGATCGAAACTCGTCTGGTATTCGATGAAGATGGAGCGGGTGAAGGTATCGTAGCCGAGGGTTGAAACGGCGCCGAAATCGCTGAGGGTGTAGAGGACGACGAGCAGGACCCCGGCGGCGATGGCCGGCACAAGGCCGGGCAGGACGACCCGGAAGAAGGTCCGGAGCGGACCGGCGCCGAGGGAACGGGAGGCCTCTTCTTCGGAGACATCGGCGGTGGCGAAGGCTGCCCGGAGGACGAGGTAGACGTAGGGGAAGCTGGCGGCAGTGAGTGTGAAGGAAGCACCCCAGAAGCCGTAGATTTCGGGGAGGCGGCCGGCACCAAACGGCTCGAGCCAGCCCTGGAGCGTGCCGCGCGGACCGAGGAAGTCGACGACGGTCATGGCAACGATGTAGGAAGGGATGGCGAGCGGGGCGGCCATGAGAATGGCCCAGATCCTGCGGCCGGGAATGGCCGCACGCGTGGTGAGCCAGGCGGCAGGAACGGCGATGAGGACGGAAGCGGCAGCGACCGTGAGGGCGAGCCCGAGGCTGCGCGACATGAGGGGCACGGCCGAGTTTTCGAGGGCGCGCTGCCAGGGTTCCCAGCCGCGCTCGCTGCTGCGTTTGGCCAGGTACCACGCGGGGATGAAGGTGGCGGCGACGACGAGCAGCCCCGGCAGCCAGATGGCTGCCGGGGCCGGGCGGTGACGGGACCGGAACGCCCGCACCACCATCGCTACTTCAGGGCCCCCGCGGAACGCAGCAGAGCGAGGGTACCCTGAAGATCCTGGAGATCGGCCAGGTCAAGCGCGGGAGGCTTGAGCTCGGCCAGGGGCTTGAGCCGGCTATCGGCGGCGATGCCGCTCACCAGCGGGTACTCGAAGGTTTGATCGGAGAAGTACTTCTGGGCGGATTCGCCGAGGAGGTATTCGACGAGCTTCCCGGCCCCCGCCTTATTCGGGGCGGACTTCAGAATGCCCGCGCCCGCGACGTTGACGAGCGAGCCCGGATCGCCAGCGGCGGTGTAGTGGTTGCGCGCGTTGAAGGCCTCGCCCTGGTCCTGCAGAAAACCGTAAAGGTAGTAGTGGTTGACGAGGCCAAGCTGGATTTCGCCGGCGGCGACGGCGCTGACGATGGCCTTGTTGTCCTGGTAGCTCCGAACGT
>Ga0073904_10003365_pt1 | contig 12040 bp, 1 predicted proteins | sample KloWWTrecipitate_FD_66668 | JGI IMG/M metagenome (GOLD analysis project Ga0073904, IMG submission 66668) | Active sludge microbial communities from Klosterneuburg, Austria, studying microevolution and ecology of nitrifiers - Klosterneuburg... | ecosystem: Engineered > WWTP > Aerobic digester >...
TGTGGAAGGGAGGGCGAAAGTGGCCGTCGGCGTCGGCGGGCGGCCATCCTCGCGGTAGCGCATGAGGCCCCAGCCTTCCGTGCCGATCCAGAACTCGTCGCCGTTGCCCATCGCCAGAGCCGAGATATCGTTGGCCACTAGGCTCTCGTTCATCTGCGGCAGGGCCGTGGGCAACTCAGCATCCATGGCGTTGCCTTGGAAGACGAAGAGGCCCGCCGGCTCCAGATCTGAGCGCCAGCTGTCCGGATCCTGGCCCTCGCGGGCCATGCCGCCGCGAGAGGTGGCCACCCACAGGCGACCCTTGGCGTCGCGTTCCAAGGCGCTGACCATCCCCGTCCGGGCGAAAACGCGGTTCTGCCAGACGTTCGCCCGACCCAGGTTCAGGACCGCCGGCCAGAAGGGCGCGTCCTCCAACAGCTTCCGTTGGCTGAGGGAGCGGGTGCCGAAGCCTCCCACCCAGGCTTTGCCCGCCGGAGCCGCCAACACCGCCAGCCCCTCGGCATAGAGCGTGCCGTCGGCATAGCTTTCCAGACCCTGGCGGCTGTCTGAACGCTCCCAGGTCTTGGCCGTCAGGTCGTAGCGCGCCACGCCGCCGCCGAAGAGCTGTCCTCCCGCGCCGCCCAGGCCATCCGGTCGAGTGACATGGTGGCGCGAGGCCACCCAGGCCAGCCCCTGCGCGCAGTCGATATCGATGGCCGCTGTGTTGTCGGAGGTCAGGCCGGGGAAGACGAACTGGCTCCAGGTATCCTGCGTCTTCTGATGTACCGAGGCGCCGGGTTTCAGCACGTGCACCCCCGAACCCAGGTTGTCAAAAGGATTGCCCGTCCCCACCCAGATGCCGCCATCGCAGCCGGCGGCCAAAGCGGCCACCGAACCGTCCTTCAAGCCCGGAGCGGCAGGCATGGCCGCGTCGAAGCCACGCGCGGTCCAGGCCGCCGTGTCCCAGACACTCAGCCCGCCGTCGCGGAAGCTCTTGGCCGCCGCGTCCCATTGCGTCTCCAGGCTGCCCAGCCACAGGCGCTCCGGCTCCAGCAGCAGCGCCTGGACGTTGTCGCCCGCCAGGCCCGTCCATGGCGCCTTCCCGTCGCCGTCAGTACCGACCGTGCTGAAGCGCGTCCATCGGTCATCGCTGTCGTCCTCCGGATCGTTCAGCTTCAGCTGTGCCAGTCCAGCGCCCAGACCGGCCTGGCTGCGACTGCCCAGGCCCAGCAGCACTTGCCCCGCGAAACGGGTCTGTGGCGCCCCTACGGCGATGGCCGAGATGAAGTTGGATGCGGGGGCGCGATCCGTCAGCAAGGGAGCGGCCACCGTCAGGTTGGCCAGATCCAGGCGCTGCAGACCGCTTCCCAGGGCGCCAAACGGGCCCAAGCCCAACCACACGCCGTTCGGGCGGACCAGCAGCGCCTGCACCCGCGAGGCCCTCAGGCCATCCGCGGTGGTGAAGGAAGCGCCGCGTTGGAAATTCCAGCGATCATCGCGCTGGTCGCGCGGCGTGCCGCGGTGGTCCAAGACCGTAAGGCCACCCTTGCTGCGTCCGATCCAGATTGTATTCTCAAGAGTCGATTGCGAAGCCTCCGGCAAGGCCAGGGCAATGACCGCGTCGCCGACCAGGCCACCGCGATCGGGCATCGACACGCGGTGGTCCTCATCGTCCTGGATGGATGCCAGCCCGGCATCGAACCACATGAGCCCGCGCCCACCGATGGCCGCCCAGCCGCGGTTCTGTCCGTCGATGACCAGGGCAGCCATGTTGCAGGTAATCGTGACGTCGGCGTCCTGGCAGCTGAAGCCCTGGATCTTGTCGTCCTTGCGGTCCCGGCTGCCGCTGGTCTCGATGCGACTCAGCCCGCCGTGCACCCGCACCCAGACCTGTTCCGCCGCCTCCTGGTTGGGGCCCTTGGTCAGCAGCCAATGGGGAGCGGTCGCGATCCACAGGTCACCGTCCTTGGCCAGCGCCAGGTCGTTGATGTTGTCGGAGACCAGCCCCGGCTGCTCTTGCCCGTTCAGCTCGCTGCGGTAGGTGTTGGCATAGGTGACGGGCAGGGACCATACGTCATCGCTGTGGTCCGCCGTGCCTTGGGTCTCCAAGCGGGTCAGGCCACCGCCGCGCCAGACGCCCGCGGCGGCATCCCAGACCTGCCAGGTACCGACCCACAGGTCTGGCCCGTTCCAGGCCAAGGCCCGCACATCCGGTGACGGGAGCCCGCCGGCTGTGTTCGCCACCGTGTAGTTGAACCATTGGTCGTCCGCTGTGGCGACAGTGCCCGCGTCATCCAGGACGCTGATCCCGCGGTCGGTGGCCAGCCACTTGCGCCCGGCAGCGTCGACGGCGATGTCGCGCACCGTGTTGCCCGCCAGCGGATCCTGCGGCCGCAGGAACTGCCGGTAGCTGCCGGACGGCAGATCCCAGCGCACCAGGCCGCCGATCCGCGTGCCCGCCCACAGGACGTCCCCTTGGCCCTGGAGCGCCAGGATGTCATTGCCGTGGGCGAAGCTGGTCCAATGGCCGGAGGGGAGCGCGGCCTGTGGCCTGTCCTGATGATCTACTTCGGCCGGTCGCCCTGCGACCGCAACCCTCCCGGAGGCCGTCACGACGGCCAACAGGAGGATTGCGGTCATCGTCCGCCGCTGGATCAGGGCACCAGCCGCCGGTATCGGCATTGCCCGGTCACGCTCCAGCTGTTCAGGCTGGCGACACCAGCCTGATTCGGCCCGCCGATGGCGTTGTCCTGCACGGTCAAGGTCCAGCCGCCGTTGGCCACCGTCTGGTTGAAGGCGTCCAAGGCCGCACCGGATTCCGTCTTGCGCCGTTCGTTGTTCAGCATCGGATTGCTGCATGAGGTGATTCGGGCCACGGCGTCGTCATCCAAGGTGCCGATGACGTTGGCGTTGCCGTTGCAGAAGGAGGTGCTGCTGTTGTCGAAGAGCGTCGCGTTCACGGCGCCATGCGCCAGGCGCAAGTCGAGATCGCCGAAGAGGCCGTGGGTGATGTTCACCGGCAGGTCCACGTCGATGACCAGGCAGTCGGCCGGCTTGCCGCTGACGGTAACCGTCTGGGAGACGGTCTGCGGCAACGGTCCGGCGTTGGGGATCGTGGCTACCGTGGTGCTGGCCGCCGAGAAGTCCTCGGTGAAGGCCTTGTACACGGGCTGACCAGGGCAGACCTTTGGCCGCTGCGGCTGGAAGAAGTCGAAGATCGGCACCGCTTCGAAGGCCTTGGATTCGTCGCCCGGCAGATCGGGCGCCGTCAGGGTGCGGCCGATGCGCTCCACGACCGTGCCGCCCAGGCCCACCAGGTTGCGCACGAAGCCGCCCTGGGGGTCAAAGACCTCATGCTCCCAGTAGGTGGCGGAGATGACCGCCGATCCCAGGAAGCGGTTGGGCACGTAGCCCCAGGTGGCGAAATCGATGTACTCCACCTGGCGATCGTGCAGCTTCTCGCAAACCGCGTCCAAGAGACCGTTCTGGTCATAGAAGTAGATGGCGAAGTCGGTGAAGCCCGGCTTGGCCACCAGGTTGGCGATGGCCAGCTCGGAATTGATACCGCGGTTGTCCTTGGCCACCAATGGCACGGCCAACACCGCCGAGCCACTCATGGTTCCACCGCGCTTGCCGCCGACCTGCCAGTCGTAGGACACCTGCTCCGTGAGGGCGTTGTAGGCCACCGCCTCAGTGCGGTCGGTGCGCGTGGCGTCGGCCCACTTGTCCAGCATGACCACCGACTGGATGCGCGGCGCGTCCACCGGGTTGGTTCCCGGCGTCCACCAGTCCTGCGTCTCGACCCGGGCGGAACCCACCCAGTTGCCCGGCAGGTCCGCGATGCGCGAGAGGTAGAAGCTCTGCGCGCCGCGCGGGCAGACCCAGTCCACCAAGGTGGTGATGACATCGCCCGACTTGTCCAGGAAGTAGACCTTGACCTTGGCCTGGTAGACCGGGCTCAGGTTCTGAACGGTCAGCACGGCGTCCCAGCCCTGGTACTCCGAGAAGACCAGAGGCGCGTAGTTCACCTGGCTGCCGATGGAGTAGGCGTAATCGGTGTTGTCGTTGTAGTTGTCGCTGGGGAAGCCGACGTAGCTGGTGAAGTGGTTGGGGCCCAGGGTGTCCACGACGATGCCCAGGGGCTGGCTGGCCCGGATCCAGGCCGAGCCCATCCAGTCCGGACCCACGACGGTGTTCGGATCGAAGATCACCGACTCGCCCGGCGCCACCGAGAGGATGTCGCCCAGGATCGGCCGCAGGCAGTTCTCCTGCTCCTTCAGCCAGATCTCGATCGAGGAGCAGCGCTGGCCGCTGTTATGCACGTGGATGCGGCTGTTCAGACCCGCGCGACTGGCGAAGACCAGCGGAGCGTAGTAGGAGAAATCACCGAAGACCGGGTCCATCAGGCCTTCCAGGTAGGTCCCGATGCCGATGTAGGCGGCATTGACCGAGCGGTTGGGATCCACCGGGTCCGGGCATTTGCGGTTGACCGACACCACCAGCGGCTCGCCGGTATGCTTGCTGAAGTCCAGGATCAGCTGCTGGCCCGCTTCGTTCTTCTCCGTGACGTAGTAGACGCCGCGGGTGAGGAAAGCCGTGTCGAAGAGCAGCCACTCATCATGGTCGCCGACGATCATGTCGAAGAGCGTGCCGCAGACCAGCTTGTCGAAGGTGAGCTTGTTGCCGCGGCGGTCCTCTACCTCATCGGTGGCGTTGATGCTGTAGACGATGGCGCTCTTGATGCCCGGAGGCAGCTGGCTGTTCACCCAGGTCCAGGCCGAGCCTGGCTTGAGCAGGCCCGTGCATTCCACCTTCAGGGGTCCGGCGGCCTGAGGCGGGCAGAAGCCCGGCTCGCCCCAGGCGACCAGGAGGCCCACCGACGGCCGGCGGCCCACGTTCTGCACCTGCAGCCAGGTCTCGCAGACGTCGGTGTCCAGGGCCGGCAGCTCGATGCGGTAGTCGGCGCCGCTGCAGACCACCACGAACTCCACCGCGTCGGACACGGGCTCAACCGTGAGGCAGGGGTACTTGGTGCGGCCGGAGTTGACCGCGTCGGCCTTGACCCTGACCTCGTTGGTGACCCGGCCGCACATGCCCTCCATGGGCGGCACGGTGATCTTGTGCAGCACCGTCTCGCCCGGCGCCACCGGCAGCTTGGGATCCTTGCCGGCGCGGATGTTGGCCGTGAAGGTCTGCTGGCCCATGGACGTGGTGAGGATGTCCGTCACCATGATGTTGTCCAGGAACGTGGTCCCGGTGTTGGTGATCTCGATGCAGAAAGTCACCGGCGTGCCGGGCGGCGGGGGCGGCGGGTTCTTGAGGCCCGGGCACTCGCCGTTGTAGGACACCGTCTTGACCACCTTCATGGAGGGGCATTCGATCTTGGTGTCCTCGGTGACCAGGTTGTTGTCGCCGATGGGATCCAGGGTGGGCGTGCGGTTGATGATGCCCACGTTGACCGCCGGCGCCCCGGCCGGGTTGTTGACCGGCGGCCACAGGACGTTGTTCTGACGGGTGAAGACCCGCGCCAGGTTGGTCATGGTGGCTCCGCAAGGCGCCATCTTGGCCACCATCGCGTCGATGCGCACGGTGACCGACTGCCCGGCGTTCAAGCGGCCCAGCTCCCCGATGCCCAGGTTGTTCGCCCCGCGGCCGATGAGGATGGTGATCAGGCCCGTGTCGCGGACCTCCAGCACCTGGCCGGGCAGCGGCGCCGCCAGAGGCGCGTAGGGCGGCGTGTTGTTGACGAAGCTGATGGTGATCTGCGCCGGGTCCAGGGCCAGGAACATGCCCTGCGGCAACTGGTCCTGCAGCACCACTTCGGCGGCGTCCGACGGACCCTTGTTGGTCACGGTCACCAGGTAGCTGACCATGCCGCCGGGCTGCACCGGGTCGCATTGCAGGAAGTAGTTGCCCGGATCCGTGGCCGGGTTGCCGAAGATGTCGGTCTTGGTCACGGCCAGGTCTGCCAAGGCGTTGACCCGGGTGGCCTCGTTGTCCTTGCCGTTGGGGATGACCAACTGGTCCGTACCCGCCACGCCATCACGGGCTGCGGGGGCGCCCGCCAGGAGCGGCGCCGGCTCGCCAAGCGCGTTGATGCGGGCGATGTTGTTGGCGAAATGCGCCCAACCGGTCGCCTGGTAGTAGGATCGCGCCGGCTGCCCGGGGGCGGTGTCGCCGCGGCCGTTGAGCACGTAGCCGCTCTCCACCAGGCCCACCAGGATGAAGCCGTAGGTCTCGCCCGGGTCGAGGTCGTTGAGGGCGTTACCCGTGGTGCTGCTCCATACAGGCGTGCCCTTCGTCAGGATCTGGTTGAGGGTGACCAGACCGCCGGCGACGTTGAGACCGCTGCAGGTCACGGCGTCATCCGGATCCAGGGGCTCGCAGCGCAGGCCGGTGATGCCGGCCGGCAGCTGGTCGGTAACTGCGATGGTCGTCGCCGTGGACGGCCCGTTGTTGCCGAACATGATCGCGTAGCGCAGCTCGGTGCCGGCGATGACCGGATCCGGCGAGTCGGTCTTCATGATGAAGACGTCGCTCGAGCGGTTGACCGTGGTCACCTGCGTGGCCGAATTGTTGGCCGCGCAGGGGTCGAAGGTGCTGGTGGCCACGGTGGCGGTGTTCGAGATGTTCGTGGTGGGCAGGCCGGAAGGCACGCCGTCAGGCCGCACCAGGGTCTGGATGAAGATGACCGCCGAGCGGCCGGCCGGCAGGGTGCCGAGCTGGCAGGTGATCTGCTGCTGCAGGATCGGATCCTGGCGGCAGGTGGCACCGGAGGCGCTGACGTAGGCGAGCTGTGCCGGCAGGGTGTCCGACACCACCACGTCCTGAGCGTCCGACGGGCCGTTGTTGGTCACCGTGATGGTGTATTGCAGCGGGCGCCCGGCGATGACCGGGTCCGGCGAGTCAGTCTTGGTGATCGAAAGGTCGGCCGCGGTGTTGACCGTGGTCAGGTTGGCGGCGTAGTTGTCGCGGTTGCGCGGGTCGTAGACGTCCGAGGTGACGAAGACGTCGTTCTCCAGGATCGTGCCATTGGCCAGGCTACGGTTGACGTCGGCGACCACCGTCACCGTCTTCTGCGTGGTCGGTCCGATGTTGCCCAGGCCACAGGTCAGGCGGTCGAGGGCCGCGCCGGGTGTACCCGTCTCACAGTTGCCGCCGGAGGCGCCGGTCACGGTGGCGCTGGTGACGACGATGCCCGGCGGCAGACGGTCCGTCAACACCGTGTTCACGGCGATGGACGGGCCGTTGTTGCGCACCACCACGGTGTAGGTGATGCGGCGACCGGCGGTCACCTGGTTGGCGGTGAGGGCCGTGCCGGGCGGGCAGCCCAGGGTGGTCACCTCACCGACAGCGGTCTTGGTGACGGCCAGGTCCGCCACGGCGGTGATCTCGGTCTCCACCTCAGCGTGGTTGTTGAGCAGGTACGGGTCCTTGGACTCCAGCAGCGGCGGCAACGGGCTGGACAGCACGTCGGCCACGTTGCGGATATCCTGGGTTTCGGCCGCCCGCACCCGCATCGTCACGATCCAGCGGCCTTCATTCGGCGGGCCGTCAGCCTTGAGCGGGTTCAGCGCGCCTTCGTTCGCCGGCGGCGGTGTGGCCGGGTTGTCAACCATCACGCAGTCCACTTCCAAACGCTGGAAGATGTTGGCGATGCCCGTGGGCGGCAGGATGTTGCCCGGGGGCGGGGGCGGGGGCGGCGGCACGGCCGGCGGCCATGGCGACGGCAGGATGAGCTGCGGGTTGCCGCCGCTGTGGGCCGGCAAGGCCCGACAGGACGCGCGCCGATCGCTGGTGATGTCGATCAGGTCGAAGCGACCCGAGGACTGCAGGACGTCCTTGATCGCCGGGCTGACAGCCGAGCCGGGGCCCAGGTTGTCGACGATGAGGGTGTAGGTCAGCACGTCGCCGGCCTTCACCTGGCCCTCGCGGCGACCGAACTTCACGATCTTCAGATCGGCCTTGCCCTCGATGTAGTTCTTGGCCGTGGCGACGTTGTTGCGGCCGTTGAGGTAGGCTTGCGGGAAGGCCGGGTTGACCGCCTCGGTGCTGCTGGTGACCATGGCCACGTTGGAGATGATGCTGCCGGGCGGCGCCGTGGGCAGCACCTTGCCGTAGATGTCGAAGCGCTGGCGTGAGGGCTGGTCGTCCACGTCGCGGGCGGAGATGGGCACGGTCAGGGTGCCGATCTCGCAGCGCAGCGGCCTGTTCAGCGTCAGCACCAGGGCGCCGGTCAGGGCGCCGCTGGCGGCGGCGACGTTGACCGTGGCGCCGGCCTGCAAGGCGGCGGCCTGCGCGGGCGTCACCGTGATGGTGCCCACCAGAGGCTCGGTGGGGCTGACCACCGGCGGGGGGCCGGCGAACAGGTTGACGCCGCCAGCCGTGACCGACGTGATCCCGGTCACGTCCGTGGTCTGCACGCTGTAGACCAGCACGTTCGTCGTGGTGTTGAGGACGAAGGTGGCCAGACCCATGGCCGGAAGGGCGCCGGTCAGCGGCGCGCGCAAGCCCACCAGGTTGTTGGGCCGGGTGCACATGGGCTGGTTGGTGTCGATCTCGTACTGCACCTCGTCAGGCAGCACGTCGTAGACCACGACATCCTTGGCCTCCGAGGGGCCGAGGTTGCCGACGCGGATGCTGTACTTCACCGTCTCGCCCGCGCCGACCTTCACCGGATCGACGGACTTCTCGATGTAGACGTCGGAGTCCGCGATGACGTTCGTGGTGGCGGTGGCGCTGTTGTTGGCCGCCACCGGGTCGGCGGTCACGGTCAGGACGCTGCGCGATGCCGTGTTGCTCAAGACCGTGCCGTTGGGCACACTCGGGTCCACGCCGGTGACGATGAAGATCTCCGTCACCTCGCCGGGCGCCATGTCGTTCAGGTTGCAGCGCACCAGACGGCCGCCGGCGTCATAGGCGCAGATGCCCTTTCCGCCGAGGACGGTGGCCGACAGGAAGTTCAGTCCCGCCGGAAGCGGGTCGTCGATGACCGGCTTCTCCGCGGCGGACATCGCCAGGGGCGCGGGGCCGACCCGGTTGACCACGTTGGTCACCCGGATGCGGTAGCCGAGCACGGTGCCGGCGCGGACGGGGTCCGGCGCGTCCGTCTTCTCCACCCGCAGGTCGGCGGCGCCCACCACCTTGATCCACGAGTCGTTCGTCCGGTTGTGCAAGGTGTTGGGATCGAAGGTAGCCGCGGTGACGTAGGCGTCGTTGGCCAGGAAGTCGGCGAAAGGCGTCTCGGGCTGCTTGATGACGAAGCTGGGGTCCACGTCGGCGATGATGGTGATGATCGCCCGGGATCCGGCGAGCAGGTCGCCGATCTGGCAGACCAGCGGATCCCCGGAGTCGCCGGGCGTTCCAACCGTGCAGATGCCAGAGCTGTTGGGCGTGTTGATGCTGAAACGGGCATCGACCGAACCATCCACCAGGCCCCAAGGCAGCTGATCCACCATGGTGACGTTCTCAGCGGTGCTGGGTCCGTCGTTATCGACCACGATGGTGTAGCGTACGGTGCCGCCGGCGATGACCTCGAGGTCATCGCCGAGGGTGAAGGGACCGTCGCCGGCGTTGTCCACGCCCTTCTTGGTGATGCGCAGGTCGGCCGCGGAGGTGACCGCGATGAAGTCCATGGCCATGTTGTTGGCCAGATCGGGATCGGGGGTGCTGCCGTCGCCGCCCAGGTTGTCCGGGTCGCCGCTGATGACGCGGACCAGGTTCTGGACATCCACGGCATTGAGGGCCTTCACCCGGACTTCGACCGACCAGCGACCGTTGCCGGGGCTGAAGCCCTGCGGCTCGAGGGCCTCACCGAGGGTGCAGCGAATCTGCCCGCGTGGGGTGGGCGTGCCTGTACCCGGCGGCGGCGTGCCCGTTCCTGGCATGGGGGTGCCGACGCCAGTGCCGGTGGTGCAGACATCGAGAGCCCGCGCCGGATCCGGGGCGATGCTGACCAGGGTGAACTGACCGGAAGCGAGGATGTCGTCGATGATGGTCACATTGCGGGCATAGGAAGGCCCGAGGTTGTCCACATAGATCTGGTAGGCGAAGGTTTCGCCGGCCTGGATGCTCTGGTCGGGGATGCTGAGCTTGGTCACCTTGAGGTCCGCGCGGTCGTTCACGGTGGTGCGCAAGGTGAAGTCGTTGTTCGTCAGATCGCGGTCGGGCGTGGCCGCTTCCACATGCACGCTGTTGGCCAGGGTCAGAACACCGCGGGCGCGGGTGTCGGCCTTCAGGCTGGTGCGGATGGAAAAGGTCTTGCTGGTGCCGCCGTTCATGTTGCCCAGCTGGCAGGTGAGGGTGCCCGCCGGAGCCTGGACGCAAGGAGGCACGTTGGTGTCGGCCACGTAGACGGCGTCGACCGGCAGGACGTCGGTTACCACGACGTCGCGGGCGACGCCTGAGCCGTAGTTGTTGACCGTGATGTCGTAGAACAAGGTCTCACCGGCCAGGGCCGGATTGGGGTTGGCAGTCTTGGTCACCGCCAGGTCAATCTCCGGCGTCAAGCGCACGTTGTCGATCAGCAGGCCGGTGTCGATCAGGTGATCGGCGTTGCCCTGGTCGCTGACCAGGAACTCCAGGATGTAGGTGCCGGGCGTGTCGATGATGGACAGGTATTGTTTGAACGCCGAACGACCGTCCTCGAAATGGCAACCCTGGGTGGGGCCGGCAGCGAGGATGTCGTAGACGACACCATCGATAGGCGTGACATCCGGGAAGGGCGACACCCCGGTGGTCGGGGCGCTGCCGGCCAGGAGCATGCCGCCGTCGGGACCGCTGAGGTTGACCCGGAAGAAGTCGTCGAAGTTGCCAGGAGTCGGAGCCTCGCTCGTCAGGAAGCTCCAGTCGAAGGTGAGGGTCGCCGGCACCTCGTTGGGCGCCAAGGTGAAGGTCTGGCGCAAGGTGGAACGGTCGTTGTCATTGTTGGGGCCTGGATCCAGGTCCAGGTTGTCCAGCTCAGTGGCGTCGATGTTGCCTGGACCGTTGCAGAGCAAGGCCATGCGACCACCATCGGTGGGCAGGACGGGCGACACCGGCGCGGAGCCGATGTCGGTATCCTGCAGCACCTGCACACGGCCTGTGGTCACCCAGTTGGCCAGCGCGGCCTCAAAGCTGCCGTTGATAGGGCCGGCATCGATCCCGGAAGGGCTGTTCGGGCGCGCCGGACGCTGGGCGCTGGCCGCGAAGGCTCCGGTCAGCAGCGACAGGCTCAAGCCTAGAAGCAGCGCACCGCGGAAGGGCGCGCGGCGCAGCCACGACTGACGGCCGGCCGCCGGGTCCGTCTGGGTGATGATGGACATCGCTCGCTCTCCTGGGGGGCAGGTGCTGGATCTGGGCTCGTGCAGGTGGGTCTTGCGTCCGTCCATCAGAACGGCCTCCTGAAGCGGTAGACCGTGGTCTCGTTGCGGCTGCTGTTGTTCAAAGGGTTGGGATCCGGCAAGCCGCCCGACACGGTGGCCACGTTCACCAGCACCGTACCGGCCGGGAGCGTCTCAGGCACATGGACCACGATGGTGATGACCGCCGACGACATGGCCGCGATGGCTGCCGTGTTGCAGGTGACGGTCGTCGTCCCAGCGCAACTCCAGCCGCCCGGAGGCGTCGCGGATACGAAGGTCACTTCGGGCGGCAGCGGATCGGTCAAGGTCGCCGAGGTAGCGGTCGCCGACAGGTTGGTGACCGTGATGGTGTAGGTCAGGTCGAGACCGGCCTGCACCGGGTTGGGATTCGCCGTCTTGATCACTGCCAGATCGACCGGCGTGTTGCTGACCGTATGGCTCACGGATCCGGTGCTGGCATTGTGGCTGGCCGAACCGCTGTAGTCCACGTTGATGGTGTGGACGCCCAGGGTCAGGGCCGAGGTGGTGCAGGTGGCCTGGCCGCCGACCAGGACCACACCGACGCAGCCGGCGATGTTCGAAGCCCCGTCCTTGAAGGTGACGGTGCCCGTCGGCGTCCCACCACCCGGCGCCACCGCCGCCACGGTGGCCGTAAAGGTCACCGGCGAACCGAGGAGCGAGGGGCTGGGCGAGGCGGTGACGGTGACCGTGGTGTTGGC
>Ga0073904_10003366_pt1 | contig 12038 bp, 10 predicted proteins | sample KloWWTrecipitate_FD_66668 | JGI IMG/M metagenome (GOLD analysis project Ga0073904, IMG submission 66668) | Active sludge microbial communities from Klosterneuburg, Austria, studying microevolution and ecology of nitrifiers - Klosterneuburg... | ecosystem: Engineered > WWTP > Aerobic digester >...
CCGACGTTGCGTCAGAGCGCCAGCAGCCACCGTCCGCCCACGGCGAGCGCGGTCAGGGTGAGAGCTAGCCAGCCAAAGGCCCAGAACAGGCGCGGCAGATGGGTCAGACGAGCGAGTTGGGCGGCGTCAGAGGTGGGGCTCCGGTTTGGAAACAGCTCGATCACCGGCCGCGGACCGGCGAGCAGCAACGTCCAGGCGACCAGCGTGCCGAGCCACGAACTGACCTGACCGGTGGCGTACCACGAAGCCAGTGCGAGCACCGTCCCCATCAGCAGAACCGCCAACGCCCCGTAGAAGTTACGCATCGCCAGCAGCATCACCGCGAGGCCGGCGACCAGTAGCCAGAGCAGACCGGCGGAATGGCCGGTCGCGACCAGCCAGGCCGCGCCCAGGCCGAGCAGGGAGGGCGCCGGGTATCCGGCGAGCAGCGTGGCCACCATGCCCAAGCCTGTCGGTCGACCCCTGGTGACCGTGAGCCCCGACGTGTCCGAGTGCACCCTGATGCCCCGCAGCCGCCGTCCGGTCAGCACCGCCACCAGCGCGTGGCCGCCCTCGTGGCAGATTGTGGCGAGCGTCCGCACCAACGGCCACGCCAGCAGCAAGGCGGCGAGTGCAATGCCGGCGATGATCATCGCGACCGCGGGTTCGAGCGGCGCGCCGGCCGTGCTGGCCCGCGCCCAGAGTTCCGCGATCACGTTCACGAACCCAGTCTGCACCGTGACGGAATTCGGACCCGAGAGCTGTCGATCCTCCGGGATCTGCTTGAGTCGGGGAGTCCAGGGTCCGAATCGCGTCATGGTGGACCGCGAAGCGGGAAACGGCCAGCGGGCTTGAAGGATCAGCGCTGTCGGGTGACCAGGTTCACGAAGACGTCCTCGATGGTCGGTTCGACCTCCGCGACCGCTATCTGGGTGAAGCCCTGCGCTCCTAGTCGGACGGTGAGCGCCTCGTCCGAGAGTGACGAGTCGGCCGGAACGACTGCGTGCAGGGACGCCCCCGACAGGTAGGCCTCGTCGATGCCGTCGGCGGTTTCCAGCCACTGCAGGGCGGGGTCAACCTCGTGCACGCTGACGTCAAAGATTCGCTGCTCCATGTGTTCGGTGCGGATCTCGGTGGGGCTGCCCTCGGCGATGATCCGGCCGCGGTAGATGAACGCCAGCCGATTGCAGTGCGCGGCTTCGTCCATGTAGTGCGTGGTCACGAACAGAGTCACCCCGCGGCTGGCAAGGTCGTAGAGCAGGTCCCAGAACTGCCGCCGGGCGACCGGGTCGACGCCGGACGTCGGCTCGTCCAGGAAGAGCAACTCCGGCTCGTGGATCGTGGCCGCGCCCAGCGCCAGGCGTTGCCGCCAGCCCACCGAGAGGTTGCGGGTGAGTTCGTCCTCGCGGCCCACGAGGTCGGCCATTCGAAGCACGTACTCGCGCTGACTGGCGAACTTCTGCGGGCTGAGGTCGTAGACCCCGGCGTAGAACCGCAGGTTCTCGTCGACTGTCATGTCCTCGAACAGCGAGAACTTCTGCGACATGTAGCCGATCCGCGGTTGCACCCGCTCGGGGTGCCGCAGCACGTCCTCGCCCAGAACGGTCGCTTCGCCCGACTTCGCTCGCAGGGTGCCGGTGAGCATTCGGATGGTCGTGGTCTTGCCCGATCCGTTGGGGCCGAGGAAGCCGAACACCTGGCCGCGCGGAACGTCGAAGTCGATGCCGTCCACGGCGGTGAAGTCGCCGAAGGCCTTGGTGAGGCCGCGGACGGAGATCGCGGGTTCAGGTGTCATCTCGTGTTCCTCACTCCGAGATCCGGCGGCGGGTGGCGATGATAGCTGCCCCGAAGATGACCACCGCGAATCCGGCCAGGGCGAGCAGCGGGACGCCGAGCGCGGCGAAGTCGCTGCCCTTGATGAACGCCCCGCGCAGCACGTCCAGGGCGAGCTTTAGCGGGATGAGGTTGGTCAGCGGCTGGATCACCGCGGGCATCGACTGGATCGGGAAGATGAACCCCGACAGCACCATGGTCGGGATCATGATGAACATCACGGCCTGTTGCGCCTGGTGCCGGGTGCGGGAGATCAGCGAGATCAGCAGGCCGAGACCGAGGCACGTGAACATGAAGAGGACGAGTCCGACCAGCACCACGAAGAAGTCGCCGTTGAACGGCACCCGGAACCAGAACAGTCCGCCCGCGACCACCAGGAGCATCTGCGCCGTGGCCAGCGCCGCGTAGGGGGCGAGCTTCCCGATCAGGTACTCCGTGGCGCGGACCGGAGTGACGAACATCTGCTCCAGGGTGCCCGATTCCCGCTCCTTCACCACGGCCTGACTCATGATCACCATCAGGGAGATCATCATGATCGCGGCGATCAGGCCTGGGATCATCGTGTTGATCGGGTCGAGCGTGGGATTGAACATCACCCGGATGCGGGCGTCGATGCTCGGCGCCGCCACCGATACCCCTAACTCGTCGCGGCGCTGGCTGTTGAATTGAGCGACGATCTGGGACGCGTAGCCGCTGCCGATCGCCGAGATCTGGGAGTCCGAGCCGTCCACGATGACGCCGATCGGAGCGGTCTCGCCTCTGGTCAGGCGATCCTCCGTGCCCTCGGGAATCACCAGCGCCACCTTCACCGTGCCGCGGTCGAGCAGCGGACGCAGGTCGTCCTCGCTGATCGGGCGCTGGGTGACGGTGAAGTAGCCCGACCCGGAGAAAGCCGCCTCCAGCTTGCGGGAGGTGGCCGTCCGGTCCAGATCGACCACCGCGGTGGTCAGGTTATGGACGTCCACGGCCACCACGTAGCCGAACATGATCAGCTGGGCCACCGGCATGATCAACAGCAGTCGGATCAACAAGGGGTCACGCCGAAGCTGGGTGAACTCCTTCCAGATCAGCAGCCGGATGCGCTTGAGGCTCATCGTGCCGACCTCCGTCCGTACAGCACCGATGACACCAGCAGCATCACCAGGGCGTAGGCGGCGAGCGCGGCCAGTTCGGGCCACAGCTCGGTGAACCCCGCACCCTTGAGGAACACCCCGCGGGAGACGGTCACCATGTACCGGGCCGGGAACCCGTAGCTGATCCATGCGAGCCAGGGCGGGATCTGGTCGAGCGCGAAAGCGAAGCCCGAGAGCAGGAAGGATGGCAGGAAGGCGACCAGCATCGCGATGATGTTGGCGGTGTCCATCGACGGCGCGATCGCTGAGATCAGCAGGCCCATGCCGAGCGAGGCGAAGACGAACAGCGCCGCCCCGACAGCGAGGGTCCAGAAGTTGCCGCGCAACGGGACGTCGAAGATCGTGCGGCCCAGACCGGTGATCAGGGCGACGTCGAGGAAGGCGATCAGCGTCCAGGGCAGGAGCTTGCCGATCATGAGTTCGATGCGCCGCATCGGGCTTACCTCGAGTTGCTCCTGGGTGCCGAGGTCGCGTTCGCGGACGAGCGTGACCGCCGTCTGCTGCACGGTGACGATGGCGATGATCACGATCATCAGGCCCGGGATCAGGAAGTCCGAGGACCGGCGTTCGGGGTTGTACCAGGTACGGATGCGTGGTTCGAGCATGCCGAGACTCGACAGGTCGAGCCCCTGCGCGTCCGCCCATTCTCGGGTGAGGTGCTGGCTGTAGAGCTGGTTCAGCGCCACCGAGTACGCCTGCGAGACCTTGGCTGCGTTGGGTTCGCTGCCGTCCACCAGCACGGCGACCTGCGCCTGCTCACCGGCCGCCAGGCTCCGGGCGAAACCGGACGGGATGACGATCGCCACTCGGGCGGTGTTGGCATCGAACGCGGCGTCCACGTCAGACAATGAACTACCGTGCGCGACCACGTCGAAGAACGGTGAGGCGGAGTACTGACTGATGTAGGTCCGGCTCTGAGGCGTCTGGTCGAAGTCGATCACGATCGTCGGAACATGCTCCACGTCGAAGCTGATCGCATAGGCGAACAGCAGCAACTGGATCACCGGGGTGATCACCACGGCGAGCAGCGTTCGCGGATCGCGTCCGAGGTGACGGAACTCCTTGCGCACGATCGCGCCGATGCGGATCAGTGCGGCCTTCACGATTCGCCGCCTTGTGAGCCAACGCTGCCTGAGCCCGCGGCGCTGCCTGAGCTCCCTACGCTCCCCGAGCTCCCTACGCTCCCTACGATCCCTGAGCTTGTCGAAGGGTCATGACGTGAGGCTTCGTCAGGCTCAGCCGTCGTTGGGGGTTGGTCATGACGTGAGGCTTCGTCAAGCTCAGCCACCGTTCCTTGAGCGTCGGGGGCTACGTCAGGCTCAGGCGTCGTTGGCTGGGTATCGGCGAGGAAGGCGAACACGCTCTCCATGTCCATGGCGACCGGCCGCACCGCCGCAGGCGCGACGCGGGCCGCAGCGAGCGCGTCAGCCAGAGTGGCCGTCGGCTCGTCCACGTCCGACCAGAGCACGCGGACGACATCGCCGAGCAGGTGGGCGGACGCGGCCCCGGGCAGGTCGGCCACAGCGGCCAGCGCGGCCCTCGGGTCGGCGGAGGTGATCTCGATCAGGCGTCCGGGCACCATCCGTTTGATCTCGGCTGGGGTGCCCGACTGGCGGACGCGGCCCTTGTCTAGGAACGCGATGTGGGTGCACCGTTCGGCCTCGTCCATGTAAGGGGTGGCCACCAACACGGTCTTGCCAGCCCGATGCAACCCGGCCAGGATCCGCCAGAACTCGCGCCTGGACACCGGGTCGACACCTGTGGTCGGTTCGTCGAGCAGCAGCAGGTCGGGCTCGTGCATCAAGGTGGTGGCCAACATCAGCTTCTGCTTCATGCCGCCGGAGAGGAACTGGGCCTGCCGGTCGGCGAACTCGGCCAGCCCCATGCTCCCCAGCAGTGCCTCGGCCCGCGTCCGTCGTTCGGTACGGGCGACCCCGCGGATGGTGGCGAAGAAGTTCAGGTTTTCGGCCACCGAGAGGTCGGGGTACATCGAGAACCGTTGGCTCATGTAGCCGATCCGCGGCGTGACTGCGTCCGCCTCCTGCGTGACCGAGCAACCGTTCACCTCGGCGTCACCGGAGTCGGGGTTGAGCACGGTCGCGAGCATCCGGATCAGCGTCGACTTGCCCGCTCCGTCGGGGCCGAGCAGACCGAACACCGCACCGAGCGGGACCTCAAGGTCCAGGTCGTCGATAGCCACGGTCTCGCCGAACGTGCGCCGCAGGCCACGGATGCGGACGGCTGGCTGGGCTTCCGCGACCGGCGTTCTGCGGGCTTCGTCAGGCTCAGCCGGCGGACCAGCGACAGTCATCAGCCGAAGGTCACATCCACCGGCATGCCGGCCTTGAGCGTGCCAGTGGTGTCGCTGAGCCGCACCCTGACCTCGTAGACCAGCTTCACGCGCTGCTCCTTGGTCTGCACGTTGTTCGGTGTGAACTCCGACTCGCTGGCGATGAAGCTGACCGTGCCCGAGTACGTCTCGGTGCTGGAGTCGGTAGTCAGGGTGGCGCTCTGGCCGACCTTCACCTCGCCGATCCGGGTCTCCGACACGAACACCCTGACGAACAGGTCGGTTGCGTCCACCAGGGTGAGCAGGGCCTTGCCCGGGGCGGCGTTCTGGCCCACGTTCGTGGTCAGCGAGACCACGGTTCCCGCGCGGGGTGCCGTGATCACGGTGTAGCCGAGCTGCACCTTAGCCAGCTTGACGGCAGCCTGAGCCTGGGCGAGCCGTGCCTCGGCGGCCTTGATGTCCGCCTTGGTCGAGTCGTCGTCGTTCTTCGCGTTCGTCACCGCTGCCTTGGCCGCGACCACGCCCTGCTCAGCCTGTTCGAGTTGCAGCTTCAGTGCGGACTGGTCGAGCAGGACGAGTTCGTCGCCCTTCGCCACCTTGTCGCCCTCGGCGATCTTGACGTCCGTGACGCGTCCGGCCAGCGCCGACGCCACCTGATAGGTGTTCGCCTCCACGGCCCCGCTGATCTGGGTCTCGGCGGACGCAGTTGGCTGCGTGGAACTCCACCACCACCACACGCCGCCCCCGATCAGCGCGAGGAGGACGACCACGATGACCGGGATCGGGGGATGCTTACGCTTATGGTCTGCCATCGGTGTCTTCCTCGGTTCGGTCGGCGCTGGGCCGACAGCCGTTGATGCTGATCTCCACCGGCACGCCGGCTGGAAGCTGTTCGGTCGCGGTGAACTCGACCTCGATCGCTCGGGTCAGATGCACCTCTTCGGTTGGCACCGACGTGGGCGGGTATTCGGCGCGGGTGGCGATCGTCGTCAGCGTGGCTGGGACGCCAACGCTGTTCCAATCGCTGGTGATGCTCGCCGCGTCACCGACGCACACCTGCGCCATCTGGGCGGGGGAGAGCCATGCGGTCACCTTGCTCGGGCCGTCCGGCCGGATGCTGACCACGCTGGCTCCCGGGGCGAGTAGGTCGCCGGCGGCGGCCGCGCCGACCACGACCCCATCGACCGGTGCGGTCAGTTGCGCCAGGGAGAACTGCAGGTTGGCCTGGTCGATCGGAACCTGCATGGCCTCGGCGGCGATCTCGGCCAGTTCCTTGAGGTCTGCGAGTTGGGCTCTGGCATCAGTGATCTCGGCGGCAGCGTCGTCGAGCTTCTCCAGTCCGTCCCGCGCCTTCTTCAAACCCTTGTCGAGCTTGGGTATGGCCTTGTTGATCTGCTTCAACCCGGCGTCCATCTTCTTCAGCCCGGCCTTCATCTTGGCGATTCCCTTTTCGAGCTCAGCCTTGCTGGGCACTCCCGGGACGGGGACCGGGGGATAGTTCGCGAGCAACTGCTGGGCCTGCTTGAGCTTCTTCGCCAGCGCCGGACGCTGCTTCTTGAGCAGCTTCCGGGTCTTCACCAGCTTGGCGCGGGTCTTGTTGAGTGTGTTGATCGCCTTCTTGACGTCCGCCTTCGATTCGGCGACCTCGGCGGCCTTGTCCTTGGCTTCGTCGATGGCCTTCGCCAGCAGCCCGACCTGGCTGGCGGCGACGTCCGCGTCCGCTTCGGCCGTGGCGACCTGCGCTTCCAGCGCGGCGGAGTCGACGCTGCCAAGCACCTGTCCGGCGCGGACGGTGTCGCCTTCGGCGACCCGGAGCTCGTCGATCTTCACGAACGAGCCAAGGCCGTAGGTGGTCCCGGTGTTGCTGGACGCGCCGCCGGCCTGGCCCGAGGTCTCGAAACCGGCGTCCAGGTTCACCTTCGGCAGGTTCAGGGTAGGCACGGCGACGCTCTCCAGGCGGGCGTCCACGGTGCCCGCCACCACGAGTTCGGACGTGGTGGCGGAGCACCCGACCAGGGCCAGACAGGCGATCACGATCAGCGGGACGCGGTTCATCGGGGCACCTGCATGGTGGCGAGGAACGCGTCCACGATGAACTCGAGGTCGGCGTCGGTCGGCGGCGTGATCTCGTCAGTGACGTTCAGGAAGCCGTCCAGGGCGATGAACGTCATCAGCGGGCCGATGAACATCCGCCCGCTCATTTCAGGTGAGGCGGTGCTGACGAGCCCCTTCGCTGCCGCGACGCGAACCAGTTCGGTGGACGCGTCCATCAGCCTCCCCGGGAAAGCCACCCGGAACGATCGGCGCAGCTCGGGGATGCGGGAGACCTCCCCGAGGATCAGGCGCATCAGGGCCACCGTGTCGGGGGTGAGCACAGCCCTGGTGAACCCGGACGCGAACTGCAGCAGTACCCGGCGCAGGTCATCCACGGTCTCGATCCGCGGCTGGCCGGACTGCTGCGAGTCGATGCGATCGAGGGAATCACCGAGCACTTCGGTGAGCAGGTCGATCTTCGTGGGGAAGTAGTTGTACAGCGTCTGCTTGCTGACGCCCGCCTCGGCCGTGACCGCGTCCATCGACGTGGCCGCGTAGCCCTGGGCGAGGAAGAGCTTCCGCGCGGCCTTGGCGATCTGGGCGCGCTTGGCAGCCTGCCGGGAGCTCAGGCCGTGGGTCATGAATCAAACTGTACCGTTCAGTTTGATCCAGGCAAGGGCCTTCGCGAGGCTTCGGCCTCGCCCTTGTACGCTGGTCGCCATGACGAACCCGGTGGCGGAACTGGCGCGCAGGCGCAACGACCTCCCGGGTTCGGCCGACCTCTCGCTGCCACTGCCCAAACGACTGCTGCGCTCGGCGTGGACGTGGGCCGTGGTCGCCTTGGTGCTGCTCTATGTGGCGGCGCTGTTCTCGCAGTACCGAACGCTCACGGCTGACGTTCCGGTGACCGGCGGGGTGATTCCGGGCATCAATCCATCGGCGATCCGCCGAGCGGCCTGGCTGGCAGTGCCTACCCTCGCCTTCTGGACGGTGGTGTTCATCTGGGCCGATCGCTACCGTCCGCAGCGGCTGCTGGTCTGGTTCCTGACGCTGGGCTGGGGGGCGTCGGTGGCCACCTTCATCTCCCTGCACGTGAACACCTGGGCCGCGCAGCAGATGGCGGTGACCGGCAACGGCGACCCTGCCACCAGCGCGCGGGCGGCGATCTTCATCGCGCCCTTCGTTGAGGAGGCGGCAAAGGCGACCGTGCTCTTCCTGATCGCCATGATCGCTCGCTACCGGCTGGTCTCCAAGGTGTCGGTGATCGTGCTCGCAGGCTTGTCAGCGGCCGGTTTCGCGTTCACCGAGAACATCATCTACTACGCCAGGGCGATCGTTTACTCCTCGGAGAACATCGGCGTGGGTGACGCGGACGCGGCCGTCACCCAGCTCGTCTGGCTGCGCGGCTTCTGGACGTGCTTCGGCCACCCGCTGTTCACGATGATGACCGGCATCGGGGTGGCGGTCGCGCTGCGCACCCGCAGCAAGGTCGTGCGGGTGCTCGCCCCACTGATCGGCTACGGCGCGGCCGCGCTGCTGCACATGATCTTCAACTCCCAGGCCAGCATGAACGACCAGAACGGGCAGCTGTTCATCTACGCCTTCGTGGCGCTGCCGATGGTGCTCGCCGCGGTGATGTACGTGGTCCGCCAGGTCTTCAAGCAGGGTCGGCTGCTCGCCGTGCGGTTGGACGACTACACCCAGCTCGGCTGGCTGCCCGCGTCCGACGCTGTGGTGTTCGCGAAGCTCCGGCTGCGGCTGTGGGCGCTGCTGGTTGCGATCACCCGCGGGTGGCGCACGTTCACCGCCACCCTGCAACTACAGCGGACGCTCACCGAACTCGCCTACCTCCGGGACGCCCAGGTCAACGGCGTGGTCGACGAAGCCGGCAACGTCCGCGCTCGGGCGTTGGTGGAGACCGCGAAGAATCTGCGCGGGGTGGCGATCGACGACCCGCGCGGCCTGAAACTGAACCTGCCGCGGTTCCGGCGGCCGCGCGCGACCGGTTACGTGCCGCCCGTCTACCCGGGTCCGTCCGGAATCGGTGGCAACTGGCCAGCGCCGCCGGGGCAGCCCCCGCTAGGATCGCCAGGGTATTCAGCCGTCGACCCGAAGTGGGGCCCGCCGGCCGGTTAGGAGGCGGGAATGAACGCTGGACGCCTGGCTGCGTCCCTCGTCCGCCTTCGGGACGCGCTCGCCGGCGTCCGCCTACCTCTCGAACTGCCGGACTCGGTCTCCGCACTCGAGCGCGCCCGCGGGTTCGTGGCCCAACTGGACGACTACGTGCTGCCGCGGCTCGACCGCTTGGATGCGCCGCTGCTGGCCGTGATCGGCGGCTCCACCGGGGCAGGCAAGTCGACCCTGGTGAACTCGCTTCTCGGCCGGGTGGTGACCGCGCCCGGGGTGATCCGTCCGACCACCCGCTCGCCGGTCCTGGTGCACCATCCTGATGACGCCGAGTGGTTCGCGTCCGACAAGATCCTGCCGGGACTCGCCCGCAGCACGAAGACCGCGCACGACGCCCGCACCCTGCAGGTGGTGCCCGAGCCGACGCTGCCCAGAGGACTCGCGATCCTGGACGCACCGGACGTCGACTCGGTCGTCGCGGAGAACCGCGCGCTGGCTGCCCAACTGCTGGCTGCGGCCGACCTCTGGCTGTTCGTCACGACAGCGGCGCGCTACGCGGACGCGGTGCCCTGGGACTACCTGCGCTCCGCCGCCGAACGGCACGCCGTGGTAGCGGTCGTGCTCGACCGGGTGCCCCCGGCCGCGATCGGCGAGGTGCCCGCGCACCTCGGGCAGATGATGAGCCAACGTGGACTCGGCTCCTCGCCGCTGTTCGCCGTACCCGAGACCCAGGTGGATGACACCGGGCTGTTGCCCAACGCCGCGGTGTCCCCGATCCGCGACTGGCTCGCGGAGCTGGCCGCTGACGCGGTCAGTCGCAACCGGGTTGTGCTGCAGACCCTGGACGGGGCGATCGGTGCGCTCGCCGCAGGCACCCCGGCCGTGGCCGAGGCGGTGGACGCACAGGCCGCCAGCCTTGCCACCCTGCGCGAGGACGCCGAGAAGTCCTTCGCCGAGGCCGTCCGGACCGTTGCCGTGCAGACTGCGGACGGCACCCTCCTGCGCGGTGAGGTGCTGGCCAGGTGGCACGACTTCGTCGGCACCGGGGAGTTCTTCCGGGCCGTCGAGCAGAAGATCGGCTGGCTTCGGGACCGGTTCATGGCCGTGATCAAGGGCGAACCCAAGCAGGCGATCGACATGAAGGTTGCGGTCGAGTCGGGCATGGAGGTGCTGATCCGCGAGGAGGGTGAGGCCGCTGCGGGCCGGGTCGAGAGCGCCTGGCAGGCGCACCCCGCGGGACGCCAACTGTTGGCCAACACCAAGGACGACCTCAGTCGAGCTTCGCGCGACTATCCGCTGGCCGCGGCGAACGCCGTCCGCGCCTGGCAGGGCGACGTGCTCGAACTGGTGAGCCGCGAGGGCGCCGCGAAGAAGTCCGCGGCGCGGTTCTGGGCTCTCGGCGTGAACGGCGTCGGTGTCGCCCTGATGGTGCTGGTGTTCTCCCAGACCGGCGGTCTGATCGGTGCCGAGGTCGGCGTGGCCGGCGGTACCGCGGTGCTCGCGCAGCGCGTGCTGGAGGCGATCTTCGGTGAGGACGCGGTCCGACGCCTGGCCAAGCAGGCCAAGGGTGATCTCGATGCCCGTGTCGAAGCTGTCATGGCCACCGAACTGGGCCGTTACCTGGCTGCGCTTGATGCCGTCGGTTTCGCTCCCGAGCAGGCCGGCGAGGTGCGCGAAGCGCTGGCAGAGGTGAACGAGGCGCGGATCGCCGATGCCCGGCTGACCGCCTCCGAGCGGGCCGGGCTGCCGGCGTCCGGTGTCTCTGGGGTTGGGGAACTCGGACGTGGCTCGACTCCGGCGCTTACGGCCGGGGTGGACGCGGAAGCGGTGACCGGTGAGGTGCTGCAGCCGGAGGACGAGCGGTGACGGCGGCCACGGACCAGCTCGCCAAGCGGGTACGAGCCCTCGGTGACGCGGTCGAGGCAGCGTCCGGACGCAGCGACGCGCACCTGGTCGCGCGCGCCCAGACCGTGGTGGAGCGGGCCGGCGAGCGGGTGGCGCTCAGCGGCAGCTACACGGTGGTGGCGTTCGCCGGCGCGACCGGTTCGGGCAAGTCGAGCCTGTTCAACGCGATCACCGACACCCAGTTGGCGCGCGTCGCGGTGCGGCGTCCGACGACTTCGAAGCCGCTGGCGGTCAGTTGGGGCAGCGAGTTGCCCCACGAGTTGCTGGACTGGCTGGACGTGACCCAGCGCCACCTGGTGCCTTCGGGGCCGTCGGAGTTCTCCGACCTGCTGCTGCTAGACCTGCCCGACCACGACTCCACCGAGTTGACCCATCGGCTTACCGTCGACCGGCTCGTGGAGTTGGTGGACGCGCTGATCTGGGTGGTCGACCCGCAGAAGTACGCGGACGCGGCGCTGCACGACGGCTACCTGAAACGCCTGGTGCCCTACGCGGACGTGATGATGGTGGTGCTCAACCAGGCGGATCGGCTGAGCCCGGCCGAGCTCGACCGGTGCCTGCGCGACCTGCGTGCCCTGCTCGATTCCGAAGGGCTACGGGCTACCCCGATCATGGCGACCTCGGCTCTTCGAGGAACCGGCGTGCCCGAGCTGCGGGCCGCACTGGCCCGGACGGTGGCGAACAAGCAGGCCATGACCCGGCGTCTGGCTGCGGACGTGACCGTGGCCGCCGGCGAG
>Ga0073904_10003370_pt1 | contig 12034 bp, 12 predicted proteins | sample KloWWTrecipitate_FD_66668 | JGI IMG/M metagenome (GOLD analysis project Ga0073904, IMG submission 66668) | Active sludge microbial communities from Klosterneuburg, Austria, studying microevolution and ecology of nitrifiers - Klosterneuburg... | ecosystem: Engineered > WWTP > Aerobic digester >...
GTGAGCTGGCGTTCGTCGCGGGTGAACTGCGCCAGCAGCTGCAGGCCACGCTGCAGCGCCGGCACCTGGTACCGGTCTTCGGCTGCAACAGCCGATTTCAGCTTGCCTTTGTGGCCTGCGCGCGCCACCGGCGACTGCGCTGGCGCGCGCACAGCGGCCGGCTTCACGCCGCACCCTCCAGGCCAACCAGCCGATGGACCTGTGCAGCTGCTTCCAAAGCGCAGGCATGGCCGACCGGTCCAAGCGACACGTAGGGCGCGCCGACCTGCAATGCCAGCGACTGGCATCCGTGCGCCGGTGTGATCGTGTCGGCACTTCCACTGGCCACCAGCACCGGGCATGCCAGGGCCAGCAAGTCCCCCAGCAGATCGCCGCCAGCGAGCATGCGCGCCGCCTGGCTGTAGCCAACCGGGTTGATCTGCGCCATCAGCTGCGCGACGAACGCGACCTGATCGGCACTCGCACCGGACGACAACATGGCGCTGGCGCGTTGCTGCGCCATGCCCGCGGGGCCAAGCCTGGCCAGATTGGCCAGCCGGTCGGCCAGCTTCTTGTCGCGTTCTGCCGCATCGGCGCGGGCATAACCCTGCGCCGGCGCCAGCAACACCAGCCGCGTGACCCGTTTGCTGGCCATGCCCGCCGCCGCAGCCGCCATCAGGGCGCCCAGCGAATGTCCCACCAGCGTCAATGGCGCTGCCGCCTGATCGCCCAGCGCGTCGAGCCATTGCCACAAGCGCAATGCGTAGTCGGCCGCCACCGGCGTGTCCATCGGCAGTGCCGTGCTGTTGGCATAACCCGGCGCGTCCCAGGCCAGCACATGGGCGGCCAGGCCCTGTGCGGCACGTGTCTGCTGCAACTGTGCCAGCCAGCTACCCGATGCCGAACCGATGCCGTGCAGCAGCACATGCGTGACGGCCTCACCCGCCAGCGCGGATCGGGCGCGGCGAAACTGCACCGTGGCCTGGCCAACGGCGACACGCTCGGGTGCGAACTGGGGCAATTGCGCGATCAGGGACATGGCACAGAACGGTGGGACGACTCGGTCGGGTTGTTCACTTCTTGTCGCGCTTGATCTTGGTCAGCGGGCTGTCGGGCGGATACACCGGCGTGATCGGCTTGGCGGCACCGAGCATCACGCACATCAGCGCGTCCTCGTCGCCGATGTTGACTTCCTCGCGGTACACACCGGGCGGCACCGAGATCAGGTCGCGTTCGCCGAGCACGGCTTCCCAACGCTCACCGTCCTTCTCGCAGACGACCTTCATCTTGCCGCGCATGACGAAGAACACCTCTTCCACGTCGTAGTGGATATGCGAGGGCCCGATATGGCCGGCCGGAATCACCATGGTCGAAAACGTGAAGTGCCCGGCCGGAACCGTATTGACGTCCTTGGCCACACCGGTACCGCCGGTGCCGACGTAACGCATCTGCGCACGCCGGTATTTAGGGTCGTAGTCGGCCTGGAACTTCAGCGCATCCCAGTCATAACGCCGGGTCGGATACCGTGCGACACGGCTCTCCAGCCATTGCGCAAAGGTCTGACCATCGGAGGGCAACATGCCCTGCTGGATCTCGGATTCCGGTGCGATCTGCGCATCGAGCAGGCCACGCTCGTTGAAGACGGGCTGATTGGCGGCTGTCTGTGTATTCATGGTCGGTCCTTCTTTAATAGGGGTCAGATTCCAATTTCGCTCAATTCACTTGATCAGTCGGGGTCAGAGCCCGATTCATGGCCCTTCAACTGCGTCTGGCAGATCGGCGCAATGAATCGGGATCCGACCGCAAGGTTTTCACAATTTCACTGGGTTAATTCATCACGAAGCCGCCGTTGACCGGCAGCAGTTGCCCTGTGATGAAACCACTGGCACGCGTCATCAGGAACAACACCGCAGCGGTCACGTCTTCGGGGACTTGCGGGCGTTGCACGGCGCGGCCCTTGAGGTAGTAGTCGTGCCGGTCGGCCGGAACATATTCGGTGGCTTCGACCAGGGTCAGGCCCGGCGCGATCGCATTGACGGTGATGCCCTGGGCACCAAGTTCGCGCGCCATGCCACGGGTCATCGCGATCACCGCGCCCTTGCTGGCGATATAGGCCATCAGGCGCGGCGCACCCCACATGGCGGTGTCCGAAGCCAGGTTGACGACGCGTCCACTGCCCGATGCGGCCAGATGCGGCGTCGCCGCCACGGTGGCCTGCCAGGTGCCGCGCACATTGACGTCCATCACCCGGTCCCACATGTCGGCCTCGAGCTGGTCCATGGTCTTGCCGCCGGAGTTGGTGATCGCGGCGTTGTTGATCAGTCCGTCGAGACCCCCCATCGCGGCGGCGGCCTGGTCGACACCTGCCTGGATCGACATCGCATCCGACAAATCCATCGGCACGTAATGGGCCTGCGCACCCAGTTCTGCAGCCAGCGCCTGGCCACGCGCATGCAACACGTCGCTGAGCACGACCTGCGCACCGGCATCGACCAGCGCGCGGGCGAAGGCGGCGCCCAGGCCGCGCGCCGCACCGGTCACCAGCACGCGGCGGCCTTGCAGACGGATTTCCTGTTCGTTGTTCATGTCAATTCCGCCCGGCCGCTCCGAAGGTACTGATGGCCCACTCAGGGGGCAGCGAACGCAGAGGGCATGGGGGTTGTTTCACTTTTTGCGCCATCAGTTCATGCGCCGCTGGGCGCCCGGCAGGTAGTGCAGCACCTTGCGTTCGGCCAGCACGACGGCGTAGTAGGCGATGATGCCGATCACCGTGAGTGCACCGATGACGACGAATACCGCGGCGGTATTGCCCTGGCCTTCAAAGAACACCAGCATGAAGCCCAGCCCCATGTTGCCGCCGACCAGTTCGCCGACCACGACACCGATCACCGCCAGCGTACTCGCAATACGCAAGCCGGAGAACAGCGATGGCAAGGTGGTGGGGTACTCGACCATGCGGAACACCTGCATGCGGGTGGCCGAGAACGAGCGCGCCAGGTTGATCATGTCGGAATCCATGGCACGCATCGCCGACAGGACATTGATCAGCACCGGGAAGAACACGATCAGCACCGCGACCAGGATCTTCGGATAGATCGTGTAGCCCAGCCACATCACGAACAGCGGCGCGAACGCGACCTTGGGTGCAATCTGCAATGCCAGCAGGTAAGGCGAGAGGATCGCCTCGACCCTGGGCGACACGCCCAGCGCGTAGCCGATCATCGCACCCATGGCCGATCCGAGCACGAAGCCGATCACCACTTCGAGCGCGGTGATGCCGGCATGCCAGAGCAGGCGTTCGGTATGCCAGATCCGCACCGCCTCTTCGGCCACCCGGGTCATGGGGGGCAGCACGAATTCGGGCATGCCGATCCAGCCCGGCCCATACTGCCACAGCAGCAGGAACACTACCAGAACCCCGAAACTCCAGGCCGCAGTGACCAGCGGCGATGCATCGTCAGACATGGAAAACCGCTTTCTTGTTTTGCCGGGACTTACTTGCCGCCGACAAACTGATTGGTGTACAGATCCTTGAGCGGAGCTGCGCTGGGCACCACGCCATTGGCGACATAGAACTTCTGCAGCTCGGCCAATCGGGTTTCATCCATCGTGCCTGGCACTTTCTGGTTCATGTAGACATATTTGTTGTACATGTCGAACATCTTCTCGATCGAGGCTTCCTTGCCTTTGTGCGTGGGCACGTGCGCCACATAGGTTATGGCAGCCTCCTTGGGATTGGCCATGATGTCCTTCATGCCCTTGAGCGTGGCGCGCACCAGCTTCTGGATCAGCTGCGGATTCTTCTGGATCGTCTCGTCCGATGCCAGGATGGCCTGGGCCATGCTCTTGAAGTACACGTCGGCCGGCAGGATGTCGACCTGCGCACCCATCTCCATCACCGTGACGGTCCAGTCCGGCGTGCTGGCCATCGCATCGGACTTGCGCGCAGCAAACTGCTGCCAGACACCGGCCGGACCGGCGGCCTGGATGTTGACGTCGTTCTTGGTCAGGCCGACCTTGCTCATCATGCCGAGCAAGGCGTAGTAAGTAGTATCGGTATAGGCCAGCACGGTGGCGGTACGGCCCTTGAGTTCACGCGGGCTCTCGATGTGCAGATCCTTGTGGGTGACCAACTGCATCAGGGAGCCGGCACCGAGCACTGCAACCGCCTTGACCGGAATACCCTGGGCCCGCGCGATGATGGGCGTGTCACCGATGGCGCCACCGATTACCGCGTTGCCGGCGCCCACCTGCTTGGCCACATCCACACCACCACGACCGGTGACGAATTTCACGTCCAGGCCTTCGGCCTTGTAGTAACCCTTGGCCTGGGCCAGCATCCATGGGCCGAAGGCCGGCAGGGTCCCGGGGGCCGGCAACAGATAGGTGACCTCCTGCAATGCCTGGGCCTGCACCGCCAGCGGTGAGGCCAGTGCGGCGGCGGCGCAAGCCACCAGGCAGGCGCGGCGGGTGATGGTCATGGGGTTGGTCGGATGCATGGAGACTCCTTGTTGCGGTTGGGTCGGCTGGGGGTGGGTGAAGCGGTTTGCGGGATTCAGTGAACCTGGGTATTGGCGTCAAGTTTGAGCAGGTCCATCAGCTGCCCGACCAGCGGCCCGACGCGGTCGTGCTTGCGCCGCTGCATCGGGTTGTCGCGACCGGGAATGTCGACAGTGATCTGCTCGATGATGGTTCCCGGGCGCTCACTCATGACCAGAATGCGGTCGGACAAGGCCACGGCTTCGGCCAGGTCGTGGGTGATGAACAGCACGGTCTTGCCCTCGTCGGAAACCGTGCGGGCCAGGTCCTGCTGCAGGATCATCTTGGTCTGCGCATCCAGCGCGGAGAAGGGCTCGTCCATCAGCAGAACCAGCGGGTCGACCGCCAGCGTGCGGGCCAGCGCGGCGCGCTGGCGCATGCCACCGGAGAGCTGATTCGGATAGTGCGCACCAAAACCCGTCAGGTGGCACTGCTCCAGCAAGCGGTCAGAGATCAGCTTGCGCGCGTCGGCCTTGATGCCGCGCAACTCGAGACCGAACTCGATGTTCTGGGAGATCGACCGCCATGGCATCAGCAGGTCTTTCTGCAGCATGAACGACACATGTTCGTTCGGTCCCTCGACCTGCTGGCCGGCTACCTTGACGGTGCCGGCGCTGGTCTTGGCCAGGCCCGAGCCCATGTTCAGCAAGGTGCTCTTGCCGCAACCCGAAGGCCCGATGATGGAGACCACCTCGCCCGGTGCGATGGCGAAGGTCACATCCCGCGCCGCCAGCACTTCCTTGGACTTGCCGCGGGCTGCGAAACGCTTCTCGACGCCGATGAACTCGATCGCCGGAACACCCTGGGGCGGCTGGAACTTGCTCATTTTCCGGCCTCTTCGACCTTGATCGGGATACGGATCGAGACACGACCGCCTTCGACCTTGACCGGAAAGCAGCGGATGTCGTGCTGGCCTATCTCGTTGAGGCACTTGCCGCTGGCAATGTCGAAGCGCGCCGCATGCAGCGGGCATTCGATCTGGCCGTTTTCCTGGAAACCCTGCGACAGCAGGGCATAGGCGTGGGGGCAGATGTCCTCCAGCGCACGGACCTCGTCGTCCTGAAGGTACAGGCCGACGTTCTGGCCATTGACTTCCACCCCGAGCGGAAAGTCTGGGTCGAGCTGATCGCGCGATGCGACGTCATGCCATTCAGGGCTCAAATCGTCTTGGTCCATGCCGAGGCCACTTTCTGGGTAGGGGAAGAACGCCGTGTTTTCGTTCAACCAGTGAAACAGTGATTCGCTAAAGAATCATTATTCACCTCGTACGAACCCGGGTCAATGAATAGTTGAGCAGTTTTGAGGGAATTGAACCGCCACACCATCACTACCGCGCAGGTTCGCCGCGATCCGAGACCCGCTGGCAGTCACGCCCCCGCCAACGCCGCAATAGCCTGGCCACACTGCTAGACTGGACCGGCCTTCCGTGCACGCCGGATGGCCCCTCACGGGCCGGTCTTGCGGGCCACATCCCCACACCCAGGAGCAACCATGGCATTTTTCGACTTCATCAAGACCGCCGGCGAGAAGCTGTTTCCATCGAAGGACAGCGAAACCGCCGCCGCGACACTGGCGCAGGCGCCCGATGACGCCGCCGCCAAGGCCAAAGTCGAGGCACTGAACCGCACTGCGGGCGACGCCATCGAGGCCTACATCAAGTCGCAGGATCTGAAGATCACCGGCCTGACCGTCACCTTCGACGGCGCCAGTGGCACCGCTACTGCGTTCGGCATTGCCGCCGACCAGGCCACCAAGGAGAAGGCATTGCTGTGTTGCGGCAATGTCGGCGGCGTCGCCAGGGTCGACGACAAGATGTCGGTCGAGATCGCGCAACCCGAGGCCAGGTTCCACACAGTGGTGTCGGGCGACAACCTGTCGAAGATTGCCAAGCAGCTTTACGGCGACGCCAACAAGTACCCGGTGATATTCGAGGCCAACAAGCCGATGCTCAAGCATCCGGACAAGATCTATCCAGGACAGGTTCTGCGTATTCCCGCGCTCTGATCTCCCAGGCCGGCACCGGGCCGGCCTGCGTCACACATTCAATGGCGGCCGGTCTTCGGCCTCTGCCACTGACGTCCAGCGCCCGACAAACGCCGACGCCAGCAGCGCCACGCAACCGATGCCGGCCAGCACGCTCCAGGCCTGCCACCAACCGTTGTCGAACGCCCCGAAGAGGCTGGCGCGCAAGGCCCTGACCGCCCATGTGAACGGCAGCCAGGCATGCAATGCGCGGAACAGGTCGCCGCTGAGTTCGATCGGCAACACACCGCCACCGGCGGCCAGTTGCAGCGTCAGCAACAGCACCGCCAGCAACTTGCCGGCCTCGCCAAAGGCCCGCACCAGCAAATGCACGATGGCCAGGAAGGCCCAGGCCGCCACCAGCATCGTGGCCGCAAAACTCGGCAGGTCGGGCGTGGCAACGCCCAGACCGACGACAAGCATCCACAGGATCAACACCACCTGCACCAGCGCCGTAGCCGCCGGCACCAGAAACTTGCCCAGCGTGCGGGTCAGACGCGATGCGCCGGCATGCTGCTCGCCCAGGTTCTGCATCGCGAACACGTAGACGATCATCACCGCGCCCAGCCACAAGGCCATCGCCACCATATTGGGGGCAAATGCGCTGCCATTGTTGGCCACCGGCGCCAGCACCTCCAATGCGGGTTCGACCGAATCGGCCAGGCCGCGCGCACTGCCATCGGGTTTGCCGGCCGGCGCAGGCAACATCGAACCGGCCATCTCGACACCGAAACGCAAACGCGCCGTGGCCTCGACCAACGCTTTGCCGCTGGCGGGCACCGCATCGAGCGAAGCTGGCGCGGGCAGACGGGCCACGACCGCATGCAGGCCTTCGCCGGCAACCGCCACGCCATCGACCAACCGACCCAGATTGGTATCGAACCGTCCCAGGCCCTGGCCCATGCGGGAATTGGATTCGGCGATTGCAACCAGCCCTTCCTGCAACTGCACCTTGCCTGCCGCCAGGTCGGCGGCGCCGGGCAATACCGCGCCACCTTCGGTCGCGGCGGACGGGGCCACCGGTTCACCGAGCGCCACCACATGTGCCTGCAGAGCCGCTGTGCCATCGCCGACCCGCGCGGCACCGCCCCGGATCTGCTCGATGCCCTGCGCCACTTCCCGCTGGCGGGTCGCCAGACGCTGGGTACCGCTGCGCAGCTGCTTCAGGTCAGCCTGCGGCGGCCACGCGTCGTCGATGCGGCGCAGCTCGACACCCGCCTGCCGGACCCCGCTGCTGAGCTGCGTCAGTTCGGTATTGCGCCGGCCCAGGTCGGTTTCCAGTTCCTGCAGACCCGAATGCAGCTGCGCGATGCCGGCGCGCAGGTTCTGCAGGCTGCGCCCCGAACCGTCCGCGATTTCCAGCACCTGGGCCCAGCGTTGCTCGTTGAGAATCTCATTGGCCTGGTGCCCCAGGTCTTCGGCAAAACGCCGGGCAAAACCGGCCGACGCATAGTTGTTGCCTTCGGACAGGATCACGGTAACCTTGCCGGCACCGGCTTGCACCCCCGGCACCGCGTTGGCGCTGAAATCGGACGGGATGACGATGGCAAATGCCAGTTCACCGCGGCGCACTGCCAACCGCGCCGCCGCAGCATCGGGCATGGTCCGAAAGCCGAAGCGGCTGCTGGCCACCAGGCCCCGGGTCAGCTGTTCGCCGACATCGACCGCACGCCCCCGGTACTGCACACCGGCATCGAGGTTGACGATGGCGACCGGAAGCGCATGGGTATTGGCATTCGGGTCCCAGACACTGGTCAGGTAGATCAGCGCATACAGGGCCGGAACCACGGCAATCGCCAGCACGGCCAGTGCATAGCGGGGAAACCGGCGCAACAAGGCCAGATCGGAGGCAGCGATACGCCAGACCGCGAGAAGAAACGACTGCATGAAAAGCACCCGCAACGAGATCGCCGATTCTCTTCCCTTTGCCGCAGCCGTGTTGCCCGGCGCCGGCGTAACCCCGCAACTGCGCAGCAAAGCCCGAGCCCGGGCGCAACCTGGGCCCGGCGTGCTCAGGCCACCTGCTTGCGCCCGCGCACACGCGCCAGCCATTGCGCCACCCAGCCATGGCCGCTGACCAGCACGATGCCGGCGAGCACCGGCACGGCACCAAGCACAAAGCTGCGCTCGATCACCTCGCCCAGCAGCCAGGCACCGAGCACGATGCCGAGCAGGGGCGTCAGGAAGGTGAAGACACCCAGGCGCGATGCGAGGTAGTGGCGCAGCAGCCAGAACCAGGCCAGGAAGCTGGCAAACGACACCACCAAAACCTGAAAACCCAGGCTGGCCCACACCAGTGGCGTGGCGTTGACATGGGTCTGGCCACTGGCAATCGCCGCACCCGACAACATCACGAAGGCGACGACCAACTGGTACAGCAGCGTATGGGTCGCCGGCGCGGCAGACAGGCGCGAGCAGCGGATCACGACCGTGGTAGCACCCCAGACCAGGCCGGCGATCAAGGCCAGGAAGTCGCCCCACAAACTCGCTCCCTGGCCACCCGCATTGCCATGGGCACCTCCAAAAAAGGCGATGGTTATGCCCGAGAACGCCAGTGCAATGCCCAGCCACTGCAGCGTCCCCAGTCGTTCGTCCGGCTGCCGCCAGTGCAGACCCAGCGCCGCAAAGATCGGCGCGGTATAGAGGAACACCACCACATGCGAGGCACTGGTATGGCGCAAGGCCTCGCCAACCAGCAGGAATTCCAGGCTGAACAAGACGCCGGCCAGCACACCTGGGCGCCAGGGGCCACCGGCGATCGGCATGCGCTCGCCGCGCCACAACATCAGCAGGGCCACCAGCATTGCGGCGCCGCCGGAACGCAGCGCGATCTGCCAAACCGGCGCAATATCGGCCGCAACGGCCTTGAGCGCGATCTGCTGCATGGCCCACACCAGGCACAACACCAGCATCAGGCCAGTGGCCTTGTCGTCAAGTGGCTTGCGGATGTCCATGGGATTCTTTCGGTCAGTACACGGTAAACAGTTGGGAGGATTCTGCGTCTGTCGGCTTTGATTGATATAGTGCGAACACGACAATCACTAGCGCCCACCAGCCACCGTCCCCCAATGCCCATCCTGCGCCCCAAACTGGAAATCCCGCCGAGCACGCGCGAGTTGCCGGCGCCAGTGCTGTTTCGCAGCGCCCATGTCCCGGCCGAAGGGCTGTACCCGTTGCACCGCCACGCCTGGGGTGAATTCGTCTACTCGTTCAGCGGCGTCATGGAGGTAAAGGTGGCGGGCCAGCATTTTCTGGCACCGCCGCAATACGGCATCTGGCTGCCGCCCGAGGTCGAACACGTGGGGTTGAACCGGCGCGAGGCGCACCACTGTTCGCTTTATGTCGCCACCGCCGGTTGCGCTGCACTGCCGGCCATGCCCTGCGCTTTGACCGTCAGCCCGCTGATCCGCGCCATGCTCGACCATCTGCGCCAGCAAGCGCCAACCCTGGCGCCCGGCCTGCAGGAGCAGCGGCTGATGCAGGCGCTGGCCGACCAACTGGCACTGGCGCCATGTGCCACCAGCTACCTGCCACATTCCGACGATGCGCTGCTCGGCCCCGTGCTCGACGCGCTGGCCACCGACCCGGCCGACAACCGTGGCCTGGCCCAATGGGCGGTGGTGGCGCACACCACCGAGCGCACGCTGGTACGGCGCTGCCAGCGTGACCTGGGCATGAGTTTTGCCGAATGGCGCCAGCGCCTGCGTGTGGTCCGTGCGCTGCCGCGGCTGCAGGCCGGCGACAAGGTGGAATCGATCGCGCTCGACCTCGGTTATGGCAGCGCGTCGGCGTTCATCGCGATGTTCCGCCGCATGATGGACGTGACGCCCGACGAGTTTCGCAAGAATACGCTGCCCCAGGCGCGCAGCGCCCAGGCCTGAAAACCGCGCGCGCGCTCAGTCGACCGTCGCGCCCGAGTACTTGACCAGCTTGGCCCACCGCGGCACATCGGCCTTGACGAACGCGGCGAACTCTTTCGGGTCGTTGCCGACCACCGTGCCTCCGTCCGCCTCGACGCGCTGGCGCATCGCATCACTGCGTACGCTGGCACGCGCCGCATCGCTGAGCCGCTTGACGACATCGGGCGCCAGGCCGGCCGGGCCGAACAGGCCGAACCAGGCAGAGGACTCGAAACCGCGCAGGGTCTCGGCAATCGCCGGCACATCGGGCAATTGCGCCAGACGTTTCGGACTGGTCACGCCCAGCGCCTTGAGTTTGCCGGTGGCAATCAGCTGGCGCGCATTGCCCACTGCAGCAAACATCAGCGGCACGTTGCCGCCCACCACGTCGGTGATGGCTGGCGCAGTGCTGCGATACGGAATATTGACGATGAACACGCCGGCCTGCATCTTGAATGCCTCGCCGGCCAGATGCAGCGACGAACCCGTGCCGCCAATGGCAAAGTTGAGCTGGCCAGGCCGCTTCTTGGCGTAGGCAATCAGCTCCTTGATGTTGGACACCGGCAGCGACGGGTGCGCGACCAGCACCGACGGTGTCGTGGCCACCATGGTCAGCGGCGTGAAGTCGGCCACCGGATCGAAGGGCAGCTTGGGGAACAGCGTGGCGTTGATCGTATGGCTGGTGAACGACAACAACAAGGTGTTGCCATCAGGAGCCGCCTTGGCCACCGCATCGGCCGCCAGATTGCCGCCCGCGCCGGCACGGTTTTCGATCAATACGGTGCGTCCGAGCAACCGCCCCATCTCGGGCGCGATCTCGCGGGCCAGCGTGTCGGTACTGCCACCGGGCGCAGCCCCGACGATGATCTTGATCGGCGGCTGGCTCTGGGCCGATGCCAGCAGTGGCAAGGCCAGCAGCGTCATCAGGCAGGCGCGCCGGCGCAATGCGCGGATGGGGTGAAACATCAAAGTTGTCTCCTCGTACGGATGTCGATAGGGGTCTGGCAAGCAGAGGGCTGGAGCCGCCGGTCCCGGTGGGACGCTGACGCGGTCTACAGAAGCAGCACACGGCTGGCAACAGACCTGCCGGGCGGCTGCAGTATCAAAGGCTTCAATTGTTCTGTCAATAGAACAATTGAATCAGGGGGAAAAGCCGCACAGGCAGGCGGGCGTGGCCGGCCTCAGTCGGCCCTGGGCACGCTGCCCATGGCCTCGCCCAACTGGATCGCGCGTTCGGGCGCCCATTCGGGGTTGAACACGAAGCGGTCTTTCGGGAACAGCGCCACGACCGTGGAGCCGAGCAGGAAACGCCCCATCTCGTCGCCGCGCCGGAAGTCGATCGCCTGGCCGGTGTAGTCCCAGCTGCGCGGCTTGCTGCTGCGCGGCGGGTTCACGACACCGTGCCAGGTGGTGGCCATGCTGCCGACGATGGTGGCACCCACCAGCACCAGCACGAACGGGCCCTTGGCCGACTCGAACACACATACGACACGTTCGTTGCGCGCAAACAGGCCGGGCACACCACGCGCGGTGACCGGGTTGACCGAGAACAGGTCACCCGGCACATAAACCATGCGCACCAGACGGCCGGCGCA
>Ga0073904_10003371_pt1 | contig 12032 bp, 9 predicted proteins | sample KloWWTrecipitate_FD_66668 | JGI IMG/M metagenome (GOLD analysis project Ga0073904, IMG submission 66668) | Active sludge microbial communities from Klosterneuburg, Austria, studying microevolution and ecology of nitrifiers - Klosterneuburg... | ecosystem: Engineered > WWTP > Aerobic digester >...
GCCTCCTCGCCAGGGGCGAACTCCAGGCGGTCGAATTGCTCGGGCGCGCCCTGGCGCATCCCACCGGCAAAGCGCTTGACGCTGTTGTAGGCGCCGGTGAACCCGTGCTGATCGACCAGGTCCTGGTAGATGGCCATGAAGTTGCGTTTGAGCCGCAACTGCGTCTCGATGAACGGGCGGTGCGGCTCGCAGGCCGAGACCGATGGCTGCGCCACAGCCGGTGGCCAGGGTGGGGGAATTTGAAGTTCCGAGCCGGTGGCCACCCCGGGGGAATTCGCCTGCTCGACGCCAAAGCGCAGCTGATACGTGCGGATCGTCTTGCGATCGATCCCGGTTGCACGCTCAATCTCGCGCTGACTCCTGCCCGCTCGCAACAGCGTCGCTATCGTCGTTTGTAGATGTGGTTTCAAGACGTTCAATCCAGTTTCCCCTCGTGTGAGGGGGTGAAGGTAACGTCCTGCCGGTCACCGTGACCGAGCCAGCAAACGGGGCGTTCAGGCCTCCGTCACGCCGCGATCAGGGTGGGGGAATTTGGGGTGGCCACAAGTGGGGGAAATTGGGTGGCCATCGGGGTCACAGCTTGGGCGACCTCGGAACGATGAAGAATCGACCGACAGAGTTTGCCTACGACCACATCAAGAAACATTACAGTGACGTGCTTGCCACTACAGTGGTTTTGGAGCTTCCTGATACAGGCAACACTAACGCGGTTCGCGACGTTCTTGCGCGGAACAAGCTCAAAGGCAGCCTGGTGGTCGCACCGAACGGTTTTGCATTCTGGAATCCGGACAATGGACATTACAAGACACTGTCGGCGCCAAAGTAACCAGCCTATCCGATGCCTTGTATCGAACGATTATTGGCCGATGCGATTGCATTGGCGTGCCTCGTGGCTGTGGTTGCCGTATTCGAGTCTATAAAAGGCCAAATTCCCTTGCACAAGGTTCTCTTCATATGTGGGAAAAACAGGTGGCGTAGTCCCACTGCTGAACAGATATTCTCCGAACATCCTGGCGTCGAATGCGCTTCGGCTGGATTGAGCCACGATGCGGAGGTTCCTGTGTCAGCAGACCTGGTTGAATGGGCCGACCAAATCTTCGTCATGGAGAAGCGGCATAAGGCCAAGTTGTCCGCGCAGTTCAAGCCGCACCTACAAGGCAAAAAGGTCGTGTGCCTCAATATCCCTGACAAATACAAGTTCATGGAGCCAGCGCTCGTCACTCTGCTGGGAAACAAGGTCACTCCGTTTCTGCCCTGATTTGGATATGGGAATCTACCCGGGCGATGTGGACACCTAACGAACTCGCTTCGACCAGGAGCGCACGGTTGCCAGTGCGCACGAAAGCTGACTTGGTCGATTGCCGCACCCTGTCAGGGTGGCAAAGACGCATATTTCTTGGCACCAATGTATGCGTCGTAAGCGGCTCGCTCTGACTCTGGCCTGCTAGCTCGTTGCAGCCGCAAGCTGTACCCGCCATTTACCAATCCGTGGCCATCAATCACAGCCCAGTCGCCGACGTCAGAATCACTAATGGTGAGAACTACACCGGGCTTGAGCTTCGACAACTCTGGCGGAGCCTCAAATACAGATGCAGTAAAGCCGCTACCTTCATCGGTCTTGACGGTGAGCCAAAGCCAGATGCTCTCGTCGTCGTCGACGAAGTGCGTCTTGACCATGCGCATGGCACCGGCAGATTCCGCGTGTTCTGGTGCACGTAGAAGTGCGCGAAATGCCGGCAAAGATGCTTGGGCCTGTTGGCGCCGACAACCGTGCTCAAGTAATCAACAAGGCGCACCTGTCCGACACTAGGCGGTGGCTTAACGTGGATACGCTGAGCCCGTGATTCGCTGGAATGCCCTCTGAGTCGTGGGTGGTCCAGGGGGCATTTTCTTGGTCAAAATTTTTTCAACAGGATACAAGGCGTCCACCCCTTTCGAGAGGGCAGGTGTGTTCAATCGTGAGGTTTCTCACATTGAAGGTTTGTAGCCGGCCTGTTTTGCCCAGTCGTTGAAGAGGTCTCGCAGTTCGACCGGCAGCTCGAGCACAAAGTCGATGTCCATGGGGTACAGGTCGGTCAGGAAGTAGCGGCAGGCGTCCAGCAGGACCAGGCCTTGCCGCTCGTCCTTGGGCTTCTTTTGGATGTTGCGCTCGGGCTTCTGGGCCAGCCACAGCTTGTGCAGCGCCATCCAGCGAGGGTCCGGAACGTAGAGCGGGCACGCGCGGTACCGCTGGGTGGCCACGACAGAGAAAACGGCCTTACCCTTGAGGAGCCACTCCTGCTCGACCAGCGAGACCATGGGCTCGAAGGACTCCGAGGATGGCAGAGGCGCCATGCTGGGGGCGGCAAGGAGCTCAACCTCGTAGCCCGTGCGATTGACGGCCTGGTAAGGCTTCTTGCGGTTGAGGTCGTACGTGGGGTCCACTGAGCGAAGGACCGCCATGAGTGATTTACGGTCCGCTGCGGCAGGTGATGCTTGCGACAAAGAGACCCCAGACCCGCGGCACCAGGCCAGGTCAAAGTCCTGCGTGGGCTCATTGCCGGCGGGAAACTTTACGCGGCAGAGTGTTTCGTAGGCAGCAAACGCGTTGGTGCCCACCACCAGCAAGTCGTTGCGCAGCAGGCCTGCGACATCGAGAGCTCGCAGGAGCTCCCCTTGCCCGTCTGTCATTGCCGGCATGCGCAGTGCGCGGTATTGCCTGGCGCGTTGGTCGATGAGCGAGTCTGCGTCAGAGCTGCGCTGCTTGGCGCGCGCCTTGTCTTCTGTGAAAGCGGCGAAGCGGGCCTCGGTCTCAGGGGACCGAGCTCCCTTCGTGGTGGCGTTGTCGTTGCCGAGTTCCTTTACCGCCAGGTACTCAACGCCGCTTTTCCCCTGCCAGAACATCGACATGGGCAGTTCAGCAAGGACTTGCCGACTCTGGTGCCACTGGTCGTAGGCCGCCTCCAGGTTGGCGAGAACCTGTTCAGAATCGGACGGAAAGGGGATGAAATCTGTCTTCTTGTAAGCCATAACACGCGGATCATAAGGTATTTCCACCGGATACACGCAAATTGGCGTGCATCCGGTGGAAAGCAAATAACCGACAAAAAACTTCCGTATCCACGTTAAGCCACCGCCTAGTGTCCGACAGGTGGTTTCGACCAACACCGGACCTTCAGGTTGTTTCTCGGCAAGCAGGATGTTTGTCGTTTTGTTCGCCTACCCGCCATTCGAGCAATTTCGCCGAGAGCCCGCTTACTGTCCTTTGCAACCTGTCCAGATTCTTGGAGGCCGACCATCAGGATGATCAGCTCAAACCAGCGGCCGACGTACAAGGATTTGCCATCGCCCTGGACAACGCGTTTGGCGTAATTGACGCATGGTCACGGCGCTGGTTCAGACCGCCAGTGCCTGCACCTGCTCCAGCGTCAACCCCAGACCGAAACCCGGCGCATCGCCGGGCGTGAGCCGGCCATCGCGCGGCACGGCGGTTCCAGGCGTCAGACGCAGTTCTTCCAGCGGCACGCCGGGTGCCGAGCCCAGAAAGTATTCGCCCATGGTCGCGTTCGGCACGGCCAGGCTGAAATGTTGCCCGTAGGCGGTGTTCATGCCGGCATGCAGCATCACCGGGATGTCGGCTTGTTGCGCGGTCTGCGCGATCCTCAGGCAGCCGGTCAGGCCGCAGGCCCATCCGATGTCGGGCTGGAACACATCGAGGCTGCGCTCGCGTGCAGCGCTGGCAAAGGGCGCGGGTGTGTACCAGTGTTCGCCTCCCGCAAGGCCCTGCGCCGGTAGCCGCCGGCGCAATTCGCGCACGCCGTCCAGGTCGTCCGGCATCAGGCAGTCTTCGATCCAGCGCAAGCGGTACGCGTGCATGCGCTGCGCAAAACGCACCGCATAGTCGATGTCGAACGCCATCCAGCAATCGACCATCAGGTCCATCGCGGGGCCGATCCGCTCGCGGGCTTGTGCGATGCACTGTGCATTGGTCTCCAACCCTTGTTCGCCGTCGGCCGGTCCGAACGGACAGGCGATCTTGGTGGCCTGAAAGCCGAGCTCCAGATGCCAGTCGGTGTCATTGCCAGTGGCATAACAGTCGATGTGGGTGCGGGCCGGCCCGCCGAGCAAGTCATATACCGGTGCGCGCTGGTGTTTTCCTTTCAGGTCCCACAGCGCCAGGTCGATGGCGCTGATGGCATAACTCGCCAGTCCGCCCGCGTAGGGCGAGGTCATGCCCTGCATCATCTTCCACAGGTGGTCGATATCGTCACAGGGCTCGTCCACCAGCAGCGGTGCCAGATGCTCGTTGATGATGCCGATCACCGGCGAACCGTAGCGGGTCATGCCCAGTCCCCAGCTGCCATCCTGTGCTGTGACCAGGCAAGCCACCGATGGCCATTGCGGTCGCCAGCTCGACCGCATGCGCTTGAAGCGCGCGAAATGCGCCATCGGGCTGGCCACCTCGGCATCGGCGGTCCAGGCCGGGCGGCGTGCCGGCGTGCGTGCCGGGCCCCCCACCAGGTCGCTGGCGATGGCGAACGCATGGATGGATCGGATCTTCATCGGGGGAGGCAGAGAGTGATGGCAGCCCGATTGTCGGCCCGTTGCACAGCCGGCGGAACCTGTGTGCGCGATGAGATACCCACCGCCACGCATGGGTACAGCAAAGCTTCTGGGATACTTTGTCGATGCAGTTCGTCAATGTTCCCTTGCTGGCCGTATCCACGCTGGTGTTCCTCAGCGTGTTGATCGGCCTGTTTTCGACCCGCGTCGGCTTTTCCTTCCTGCTGGTTTTTCTGCTCGCTGGCGTGTTGACGGGTGAGGACGGGATCGTCGGTTTGCGCTTTGACGACTATGTACTGAGTTTCTGGGTCGGCAACATCGCGCTGGCCATCATCCTGCTCGATGGCGGATTGCGCACCGCCTACGCGACATTTCGCACCGGGCTCAAACCCGCTTCGCTGCTGGCGTCGCTGGGCGTGGTGATCAGCGCCGGCATCACGGCGGTGGCCGCCGTGATTTTCGTGGGCCTGGAGTGGAAGACCGCCTTGTTGCTAGGCGCCATCGTCGGTTCCACCGATGCCGCGGCGGTGTTTGCGCTGCTCAACCGTTCGGGGGTCTTGCTCAATGAGCGGGTGGCGACCACGCTGGAGATCGAGTCCGGTGTCAACGATCCGATGGCGGTGTATCTGACGGTGGCCTTCATCGCGCTGATTGCCAGCGATGTCCAGGGCGGTTCGTCCATGTCGACGATGGCGCTGGACTTCCTGCAGCAGTTCGGCTGGGGTGCGTTGTTCGGAATTGCCGGTGGCTTCGCGCTGGCCGCCTTGTTGCGCAAGGTCGGCTCGCGCGACGCCGGTGGTGGCGTGTTGGCACTGCTGGTTGGCGCCGCAGGATTGGTGGTTTTTGCTGCCACCGGATTGATCGGCGGCTCTGGCTTTCTGGCAGTCTACCTGTTCGGCCTGATCGTCGCCAACCGCGCCAGCGAGGCGGTCAAGCCGATCCTGGGGGCAATGGACGGATATGCCTGGCTGGCCCAGGCCGGCATGTTCCTGTTGCTCGGTCTGCTGGTCACGCCGTCGACGATGGTGGGTTACGTCGGCCCGGGTCTGGCGGTGGCCTTGACGCTGATTTTTGTCGCCCGACCGGTGGCCGTGTGGGTCTGCCTGCTGCCTTTCCGGTTCACGGTGCGCGAGACCTGGTTCATCTCGTGGGTCGGCCTGCGTGGCGCGGTGCCGGTGGTGCTGGCCCTTTTCCCGCTGATGGCCGGCACGCCGCAAGCTGGCGTGCTGTTCAACATCGCCTTCCTGGCGGTTGTCACCTCGTTGCTGCTGCAAGGCACGACCATCGGCCTGGTGGCACGCCGGCTCGGCGTGGCGATGCCCGATGCCAACGACGAACGGCAGACCCGGGCACTGTTTCGCGATTTCGCACTCGATGCGTCCACACCGATCGGCGCCGTCTGCATGTTCTACAACCTGCCGCAAGTGGCAGATCCACAGCAGGCACTGGGCCCCTGGATGGCGGCCCAATTGCGTCGCCCGCCGGTGGTCGGCGACAGCGTGGCCTGGGGCTCTGCGACCTTTGTCGTGCGCGAACTCGAAGCCGGCCGCATTACGCGTGCCGGTCTGGGCCTGGAGTCGGAGTAGACCGGCGCGACGGGACACGCTAGCATGGTCGCCACCATGCCCAGCGTCGGATTTGCCCTGTTCGAGACCACCATCGGCCATTGCGGCATTGCCTGGGGCCCGCAGGGCCTGACCGGCGTGCAATTGCCCGAGGGGGATGCCGACGCAACCCGGGCCCGCATGGTCGCTCGCTTCCCGCAGGCGCCCGAGCGCGCGCCACCACCGTCGGTGCAGTACGCCATCGGCAGAATTGCTGCCCTGCTGCGTGGCGAGTTCTCCGAGCCCGCCGACCTGTCGGACATCGTGCTCGACCTCAGCGGCGTACCGGCGTTCCATCAGCGTGTCTATGCGCTGGCACGGTGCATGGCGCCGGGCGAAACCATGACCTATGGCGAGATGGCGCGCCGTCTCGGTGAACCGGGCGCGGCCCGCGCGGTGGGGCAGGCACTGGGGCACAACGGCTTTGCACCGGTCGTGCCTTGTCATCGCATCCTGGCTGCCGACGGCCGCGCTGGAGGGTTTTCAGCCAGCGGCGGCGTGCGCACCAAGTTGCGGCTGCTGCAGATCGAGGGCGCACAGTTTGGCGGCGCACCGGGACTGTTTGACCCGCCGTCCCCCGGCGGGTCGCCGTGACCGGACTCAGGTCCCGATACGTCCGCCGTCGATCTTGGTGATGACGATGGTGGCCGAACGTGGGCGCTTGCCGGCGCCATAACCGGCGTTGGCCGGCCACTGGCTCTCGTACCTTGCCGGGTCGCCGACATCGGCCATCTTGGTGTTCTCGCCCGGGTGCTGGATATTGATGAACATGGCGCGACCGTCCGGGCTCTCGCACCAACCGGTGATCTCGGCGCCCCTGGGGCCGACCAGGAAACGCCTGAACGTGGCGCCGGTCTGTACCTTGCCGATGTGGGTGTCGACGCGTTTCTCGCTGCCATCGGGGCGCTTGTAGACCAGCGACTTCTTGCCGCCGTCGCCGACCTGGCCGGGAATTGCCGCCATCAGCATGCAGTTCGTGGCGTCGGTGTAGGCGCCGTCGTCGGTCTGGATCCAGCAAATGCCCGTGGACGGGCTGAACACCAGGCCGTCCGGGGATGACAGGTCGTTGGAGTCGTCCAGGTTGGACAGGTTGATCGCGCCCTTGTCTGCGCCGGCTTCCGACGCGAACAGGTAGATGTCCCAGCGGAACGCCGTGTCGTGGGCACGGTCTTGTGCCATGCGCATGATGTGGCCGTTGACGTTGCCGTTGTTCTTCCTGCTGCCCTTCATGTCCGAATACACACGCGGATTGGCGGCATCAGCGCCCATCTCGCCATCGAGGCTGCGATTGCTGTTGTTGGTCAACGTGAAATAGACCTCGCCGTTGCGCGGGTTCACGCCACCCCACTCGGGGCGGTCCATCCGGGTAGCGCCGACCGCGTCGGCGGCCAGGCGGGTGAAGACGGCGATGTCGGCGTCGGACGTGAAACTGAAGTCCGGGTTGGCGGCGACGATCGGGTTGTTCATCGACAGCTCCAGCCATTGGCCCGTGCCGTCTTCCTTGAACTTGGCAACGAACAACGTGCCCTTGTCCAGGTATTTGTCGCCAACCGCCAGCCGGTTCGCCGGCATGGCGTCCTTGTCGTCCCAGCGGGCGCTGGAAACGAACTTGTAGATGTATTCGCCGCGCGAGTCGTCGCCCATGTAGGCCACCACCGGCTGTCCGGCCACCGGTTTGGCAAAGGTCGCATTTTCGTGGCCCATGCGACCCAGCGCGGTGCGTTTGCGCAAGGCCGTGGAGCCATCGTAGGGGTCGAGCTCGACGATGTAGCCAAAGCTGTTCATCTCGTTGCGGTAGTCGTCACGGGCACTGGCGCCGACGGCGCCGTTGTTCCAGCGCACGTACATGTCCTGCGGGCCTGCGCTTTCCCAGCCATGGCGGCTGGCGGCGCCCGCCTTTCGGCCGTATCGCTCCAGCGCCAGCACCGATGGATCCTTCTTGCCGCGACGATCGTCGTCCTTGGCATCGCGATGGAAATAGCCGAACCAGTTCTCCTCGCCCGATACATAGGTCCCCCAGGGCGTCTTGCCGGTGCCGCAGTTGTTCAAGGTGCCGCGCGTGCGCGTGGCATCCGGGCTGTAACGGGTTACCAGGTGCGCGCTGCCACGGGCCGGTCCGTGGATGTCGGCCGGCGTCATGGGCGTGACGCGCCGGTTGAACGACGAGTCCGGCTTGTAGGCCCACTTGCCACCACGTGCCTCGACCTCGACCACGGCCAGGCCGTGGATCATCAGTTCCTTGTCGACTTCGGAGGCCTTGCGCGGCAGCGATGCGCCGCCACCGTCGGCATGCAGGAAGAACGCGGACAATTTTTCGTCCGTCGTGGCTTCGTGGTTCATCGCGATCAGGCCGCGGCTGGCATGGTTGACGGAGGGGCGGCCGCTGGCGTCCAGGCTGAACCATTCCATGCCGTCATGGTGGTCGCCCGAACGCTTGTCGAAATCCGTATCAGAACCATCGTTGCGGAACGGGGCTGCGCCGCGCAGGATCGGGTCACCCAGTGCGATCAGCACATCGGCGCGATAACCGGCCGGGACGTGCACGGCGTCGTCCAGGCTCCTGGCAACCGGCGCGAAACCGAGTTGAGCCACAGGCGCGTCGGTGCCCATCGCATCGGGGGTGCCGGTGCTGGTGGCGCACCCGGTCAGCGCCAGGCCACCGAACGCGACACCCGCTGCGACGCCGGTGCTTGCGCGCAGCACGCTGCGTCGGCTCAGGCGTTGTGCCAGGATGTCATCGAAATGGGGATTGGTGCCGGGGTTGGCGTTGTCATCGTTGAAGGCATTGCGCGGCGCAGAGAAGTCGTTTTTCATGGGACCCGTGGTGAGTTGAACGTCAGTGCGCGAGCATCGATCAGCCAGATGACAGGAGCGTGACAATTTCCGGTCAAGGCGAAGCAGCCACATCATGCAAGAATGAGTGGCCGCCGCCCATTGGAGCGTATGTCCCGCCTTGCCAAGTTTCTGCTGGTATTGCTCTTCGCTGCCGTGTGCCTCGGTGGAGCGGCCGTGCTGGTATTGCAATTGCCGACTTTCGGCGGCGAGATCACGGGCGAGCGGCTCGAGCGCATGCGCCGTTCGCCCGAATACGTCGACGGCCGATTCGTCAATTCGCCGCCATATAAGGGATCGCTGGCGCTTTGGCAGAACCTGCAGGACTACTCGGCAGGCCAGGTTCGCACGCCGTCGTTCGCGATTCCGGTAATGCCTTTGCCCACGGGCAGCCTGCAGGCGCCCCCGGTGTCGGGCCTGCGTGCGATCTGGTTCGGCCACTCCACCGTATTGCTCGAGATCGATGGCGTGCGCATCATGACCGACCCGGTGCTGTCACAACGCGCCTCGCCGTTCCAGTTCATCGGCCCGGAGCGGATGCACCCGCCGCCGATCCCTTTGAGCCGGCTCGAAGGGATCGACGCCGCGGTGATCTCGCACGACCACTATGACCATCTGGACATGGACACGGTGTTGCAGCTGGCGCGCGGCAGGACGCATTTTTTTGTCGGCCTGGGCATCGGGGCCCATCTCGAACGCTGGGGCGTACCGCCGGCGCAGATCCATGAGATGGACTGGTGGGAGACGATCGTGTTCAAGGGCGTGGAGATACACAACACGCCGGCACGCCACTATTCAGGCCGCAAACGCATGGACGACTCCACCTTGTGGTCGTCGTGGATGATCAAGGGCGCCGGATATTCGGTGTATTACAGCGGCGACACCGGGTACGGACCTCATTTTGCCGAGATCCGCCGGCGCCTGGGGGCACCCGACATGACCTTGATGAAGGTCGGAGCTTATGGCAACAGCTGGCTCGACATCCACATGGATCCGGAGTCGGCGCTCAAGGCGCAGCGCGATCTTGGCAGCAAGTTCCTGCTGCCGGTGCACTGGGCCACTTTCAACATGGCGTACCACGCATGGGTCGAGCCGATCGAACGCACACTGGCCGCTGCCAGAGACACCGATGTGCAGGTGATCACGCCACGGGTGGGTGAGCCGTTTGAGTTCGGCAAGCCGTTCAACAACACGCACTGGTTTCGACGACCGTAGGCTCTGCGGCCAGACCGCTGGCTGGCCGCAGATTGACCGACATCAATGTCGGTACTGCAGATGCCCACCATGATGGGCCTGGCTCATCAAATCGGGGAAATCTGCCATGCCTGCCAATCACTACATCCGCTGGTTCAAGGAACTGTCGCTCGACGACCTGGCACTGGTGGGCGGCAAGAATGCGTCTCTGGGCGAAATGTTCCAGCAACTCACACCGCTGGGCGTGCGAATCCCCGACGGATTCGCGGTCACTGCGTCGGCCTACTGCGATGCACTCGATGCTGCCAACGCCTGGCCCGAGCTGCATCGCCTGCTCGACACGCTGGACAAGCGTGACACCGACGCGTTGGCGCGTGCCGGTGCGCGTGCGCGCGAGATCGTCTATGGTGCGGCCATGCCGGCCGCGGTGGAGCAGCAGTTGCGCCAGGCCTGGCGCGAGCTCAAGGCCGCCACCGGCGAATCGCTGAGTGTGGCGGTGCGCAGTTCGGCCACGGCCGAGGACCTGCCAAACGCCAGCTTTGCCGGGCAGCACGATACCTACCTGAACGTGCAGGGCGAGGAAATGCTGATCGACGCGGTCAAGCGCTGCCAGGCGTCGCTGTTCACCGACCGCGCAATCTCCTACCGCATCGACAACGGCTTCGACCATTTCAAGGTGTTCCTGTCGGTGGCGGTGATGCAGATGGTGCGCAGCGACCGGGCCTCGGCCGGTGTGATGTTCACCATCGATACCGAATCGGGCCATCCCGATGTGGTGTTCATCACCGGTGCCTGGGGCCTGGGCGAAAACGTGGTGCAGGGGGCGGTCGATCCGGACGAGTTCTACGTGCACAAGCCGACCTTCGTCAACGGGTTTCGCAGCGTATTGCGCAAGACGCTGGGCGACAAGCAGGTGCACATGGTGTACGCACCCGGACGCACCCGCGAGCCTGTCATCAACAAGCCGACACCCAGGGCCGATCGCAAGCGCTACTGCCTGAGCGATGCCGATGTGCTGGTGCTGGCCGATGCCGCGATCAAGATCGAGGACCACTACAGCCAGCGTGCGGGCCAGCGCCGCGCGATGGACATCGAGTGGGCCAAGGACGGGCCCGATGGCGAACTCTTCATCGTGCAGGCCAGGCCCGAGACCGCCATCTCGCAGCGCAACGCATCGAAGCTCGAGGAATACGTGCTTGATGGAACCGGCAATGTGCGCGCCCAGGGGCGTGCGGTCGGCGCCAAGATCGCCACCGGCAAGGTGCGTGTCGTCACCGACGGGCAACACCTGTCGGCGTTCCGCCCTGGCGAGGTGCTGGTGGCCGACACGACCACGCCGGACTGGGAGCCCGTGATGAAAACCGCCGCCGCGATCGTGACCAACCGTGGCGGGCGCACCTGCCATGCGGCCATCGTCGCGCGCGAACTCGGCATTGCCGCAGTGGTCGGTGCCGAACATGCGAGCGAGGTGCTGCGCGACGGAGACATCGTCACCGTGTCCTGCGCTGAAGGCGCGGCCGGCAAGGTCTACGAGGGCGAGGTGAAGTTCCACAAGATCGTCACGGACCTGAGCGGTCTCAAGCGCCCTGCCACCGACATCATGGTCAACCTGGGCAATCCGGAACTGGCATTCCAGGTCAGCCAGATGCCGTGCGACGGGGTCGGACTGGCGCGCATGGAGTTCATCATCAATGAACACATCAAGGTGCACCCGATGGCGGTATTGCATCCCGAGCGCATTGTCGACGTGGCCGAGCGCGAGCGGGTGCTGGCATTGTTTAGTGCTTACAAGGACGGACGCAGCTATTTCGTCGAACGCCTGGCCGAAGGTGTCGGCACCATTGCCGCCGCTTTTTTTCC
>Ga0073904_10003376_pt1 | contig 12023 bp, 6 predicted proteins | sample KloWWTrecipitate_FD_66668 | JGI IMG/M metagenome (GOLD analysis project Ga0073904, IMG submission 66668) | Active sludge microbial communities from Klosterneuburg, Austria, studying microevolution and ecology of nitrifiers - Klosterneuburg... | ecosystem: Engineered > WWTP > Aerobic digester >...
CTGGGCGGAACAGCAGCCGGCCGACTGGTGGGCGGCGCTCGGCACGTCCGTGCGACGCGCGGTGGCCGAGGCGGGCATCGCGCCCACCGAGGTCGCGGCGCTCGCCGTCGACACGACCTGCTGCTCAGTGGTCGCGCTCGATGGCGCCGGCGCGGCGCTGCGTCCCGCGCTCATCTGGATGGACGTGCGCTCGCAAGCCGAAGCGAAGGTCGTGGCGGCCACGGGGGATGCAGCGCTTGCGGTGAACAGTGGCGGGCGCGGGCCCGTGTCGGCCGAGTGGATGATCCCGAAGGCGCTCTGGCTCAAGGGTCACGAGCCGCGCACGCTCGAGGCGAGCCGCCTCGTCTGCGAGTACCAGGACTATCTCAACCTGCGGCTCACGGGCCGCGCGGTCGCGAGCCTGAACAACGTCTCGGTGCGCTGGCACTATCGCGCGCGCGAGGGCGGCTGGGCGGAAGGTTTGTGCACGAAGTCAGGCATCCCGGAATTGCCCGGCAAGTGGCCGCAGGAAGTGCTCGCACTGGGCGCGACGATCGGGCCGTTGACCGCCGAGGCCGCTGCGCACCTGGGCTTGCCTGCCGGCACGCGCGTCGCGCAGGGCGGCTCCGACGCCTCCGTCGCGATGCTCGGGCTCGGCGTCGTGAACGCGAGCTCGATGGCGCTCATCACGGGTTCCTCGCACCTGCAGCTCGGGCTGAATGCGGCGCCGCTGCACGCTGCGGGTGTCTGGGGTAGTTATGCGGACGCAGTGGTTCCGGGCCTGCATCTCGTCGAGGGTGGGCAGACGTCCACGGGCTCGATCGTCAGCTGGTTTCGGCGGCTGCTCGGGGACGAGGTGAGTTACGCGCTGCTCGACCGCGAAGCGGCCGAGGTCGCGATCGGCAGCGAGGGCGTGCTCGCGCAGGATCACTTCCAGGGCAACCGCACGCCGCACACCGATCCGCTGTCGCGCGGCGCGCTCGTCGGGCTCACGCTGCGTCACGGGCGCGGGCACCTGCTGCGCGCCATCATGGAGTCGGTCGCCTACGGCACGCGGCTGATCCTCGAGACCCAGCGGCGCAGCGGCTTCGATGCGCGCGTCCTCACAGTCTCGGGCGGCGTCGCGAAGTCCGACGTGTGGCTGCAGATCCACGCGGACGTGACCGGTCTGCCGCTGCAGCTCACGCGCACGAGCGAGGCCGCCTGCCTCGGGAGCGCGATGCTCGCCGCGGTCGGCGCCGGCGAGTTCGGGTCGATCGGGGAAGCCGCGGCGTCCATGGCCCAGGTAACCCGCGTCGTCGAGCCCGATGCGGCCGCGCATGCGGCCTACGCCGAGCACTATGCGCGCTACTGCGCCCTCTATACGGCGCTGAGGGCCGTCGCCTGAAGCCGGGGCTCAGCCGCGCGGCGGCGCGCGCCATCGCCATCCTTGAGGCCAGGGAAACGAGCATCACGACTCCCGCGCCGGACGACGCCGTGGGGTGGCAGGCGTTGTTCGAGCTGCAGGAGAACGCAGTGGCACCGGCCAACGAGCGCACGCTCGCGCGTTACCGGCCCACGCTGCGCCCCGTGCAGGTCGGCGCGCTGACGGCGCTCGTCGTGACACCCTCGGCATCCATCCATCCGCGCGCGCGCATCGTGTACTTGCACGGCGGCGCGTACACGGTGTTCTCGGCGCACTCCACCCTGTTCGCGTCGGTGCCACTCGCGCACGAGCTCGGCATGGAGCTCTGGTCGATCGATTATCCGAGCGCGCCGCGGTCGCGCTACGACCGGACGGTGCCACTCGCGCAGGACGCGGTGCGGGCCGCCTGTGCCGACGGCGTCCCCGTGCTGCTCGTCGGCGACTCGGCCGGCGGCGGCCTCGCGCTCGCCGTCGCCCGCCGCCTCAGCGAGGAAAGGGCGGCCGGTCCGCGCGCGCTCGCGCTCTGGTCGCCGTGGGCCGACCCGGGCGCGAGCCTCGCATCGCGCACCGCGCTCGCGGGCTTCGACCCCGTGCTGCGCAGCGCGATGGATCTTGAGCTGTGCGCGCTCGCGTACGCGCCGCGGGAGCGGCTGTGCGACCCGGATGTCTCGCCGCTGCGCGCCGCCTACAGCGCCGCCTTCCCACCGACCCTGATCCAGTGCGGCTCGCGCGAGATCCTGCTGCGCGATGCCGTCGGGCTGCATTTCAGGCTCGCGCGCGCCGGCGCGCGACCGATTCTCGATCTCGTGCCCGGTATGGTGCACTCCTTCCCGGCCGTCCTGCCGGATTTGCCCGAGTCCCGCGCCGCGCGCCGGCGGATGGCGAGCTTTTTCAGTCGTCTCGTATGAGAGAAACGCCCCCAGCTGTTGCGGGCCAGATACAGCCGTGCCGCGCAAGCCACGGAAAGATTGACAACGTCCGGGAATGTGATATTTCTTCTCCGAGAATTTTTCTGATAAGAAAACGCTCGGAACCGGGAGGAGTAGAACCGTGAAGAAGTCATCGTGCCGGGTGCGCTCGGCAGGGCGCAGCATCGGGGTCCTGATCGCGGCGGGTGCAGCAATGGCGGCCCAGGTGCCGATGGCGATGGCGCAGGAGCAATCCTCGGCCAGCAGCCTCGAGGAAATCGTCGTCACGGCGTCGCGCCGTGCCGAGACGCTGCAGGACACGGCGCTTTCCGTGACGGTGCAGACGCCCGCCGATCTCGCCGTCGGCGGCCTGACGAGCCTGCAGGATGTCCTCGATTACTCTCCCGGCGCGGTGTTCAGCGGTGGCAGTGCGCCGACCCACAACACGATCACGATGCGCGGCGTCTCGCAGCTGACGTCCTCGCCCACGGTCGGCGTGTACATCGACGACATCCCGATCGGCTCCAGCACCCGCAACGCCGCCGGCGCCGAGAACCTGCTCGACGTGATGAAGGCGGGCATGGAGCGTGTCGAGATCGTCAAGGGCCCGCAGGGCACCTCGTTCGGTGCCTCATCGATGGGCGGCCTCATTCGCTATGTCAGTGGCGATCCCTCGCTCGGCTCCTTCGGCGCCCACGTGAGTGCCGACCTCTCGAGCATCGCTCACGGTGGATCGGGCCAGCGCTATACCGGCAGCCTCAATGCCCCGATCGTGAACGAGCGGCTCGGCGTGAAACTCTCCGGCTACTACGAGGACGTTGGCGGGTTCATCGATCGACTGCCCTCGGCGGTGGGCGGCGCAGCGAAGGACGTGAACGGCTACGAGAACCAGGGCGGCATGCTGAAACTCCACGGCAACCTCGGCGATCGCTTCAGCGTTTCGCTGCTGGGGCTCTACGACGAGACCACGTTCCACGGCCGCAATGTCGTGGCGCTCAACGGCACTGGGCCCGGCGGCGGGCCGCCGTTCGGGCTGGCGGCGGGCCCGTACGACACCGACACGGCCTACTCGGACGACAAGAGCGAGTTCAAGGTCGGCGGCCTCACGCTCAGGTACGAATTCGGCCTGGCGGACCTCATTTCGTCGACCAGCTACCAGGAGCGGGTGGTGTCGTCGACGACGGATCTCGTCGAGGCCTTTGGACCGCTGATACAGCTGTTCTGCGGCTGCACGGTGAACAACGCTCCCTTCACAGGCGCGCAGTCGACCGACCGCTTCGTGCAGGAACTGCGCCTCGTGTCGACGGACACCGCAAAAGCCGCGGGCAAGTTCCAGTGGACGGTCGGGGCGGTCTACTCGGATGAGAAGAGCGGCAACGCCCAGCGCCTCGCGGGCCTGCCGACCAACTTCCTGCTGCTCGATGTGAACATTCCCTCCAAGCTCGAGGAGCTGGCCGGCTTTGCCGATCTCACCTATTTCGTCACGCCGGACTTCGATGTGTCGGCCGGCGTGCGCGTCGGCGACATCAAGGCGTCGGTCGCGGTCACGGACGGCCCGGAGATCCTGCTGGGCGACGTGCCCCCGACGAAGATCGACGACACGGTCGACACCTACAGCTTCTCGGCGCGCTACCGCCCGAGCGACACGCTGTCGCTGTACGCGCGCATCGCGAGCGGCTACCGGCCGGCCTCGGCGAACCTGCCGCTGCAGGGCGCCTCGCCCATCGTCGAGACCGACACACTGTGGAGCTATGAAGTGGGTGCCAAGGGCGTCGCGGCCGGTGGCCGGTTGAGCTACGACGTGACTGCCTGGTATCTCAACTGGAAGAACCTGCAGGCGACCGTGTTCGTCAATGGCGCGATGACCGGCGGCAATGCCGACAGCGATGTGACGGCTTACGGCCTCGAAAGCGCACTCCACTACTCGCCCACCGACCGGTTCGCGGTCACGGCGAGCGCGGCTTACACCGACAGCACGCTCGATGAAGACGACACCTCGGCATTCGGCGCGGTCGCGGGCGAGAAGATGCCGGGCGTGCCGGAGATCACCTGGGCGCTACGGGGCGATTACACCCTCCCGCTCGCCAATGACGGCAAGGTGACGTTCGGTGCCGGCATGCGCTATGTCGGCGACCGCAACGCTGGCTTTCACGGCGGTACGGGCGCCAACGGCGCGACGATCACCCCGCGGATCTACAACTTCGTCATCGACTCGACGGTGGTCGCAGACCTGTACGTCGCCTACAAGCGCGGCCCGTTCGGCATCTCGCTTTACGGCACGAACGTGTTCGACGAGTATGGATACTCGGGCGGCTCGGCGCGGCCGGGCCCGATCGTCCGCGCGACCACGAACGTGATCCAGCCGCAGACCATTGGCGCGACGATCACCTGGGACTTCTGAAGAAGCCACTTGCCAGGGCGGCGCTCGTCGCGGTCCTCGCGACGGGTGCCGCCGCGGCGGATGAGAAGCCGGACGCCCTCACGCGCGAGATCGCGCGCATCGAAACGGGCATCGGCGGGGTGGTTGGCGTCGCCGCCCGTCACCTCGGCAGCGGCGCGGAGCGCTCGTACCACGCGCAGCTGCGCTTCCCGATGGCGAGCACCTACAAGATCGCGATCGGCGCCTGCGTGCTCGAGCGGGTCGGGCAGGGCGAGTTCACGCTGGTGAGCCAAATCGCCGTCGAGCCGCGCCTGCGATCGACCTCATCGATCCTGAGCGACTCCTTCCCGCATCACGGGCTCGCCGTTTCGGTGCAGAACCTGCTCGAGCTGATGCTCACCTCGAGCGACAATACGGCGACCGACGTGCTCCTCGATGCGATCGGCGGGCCAGCGGCCGTCCGGCGCTGCATCGGGCATGCGGGCCTCGCGGACCTGCGCGTCGATCGCACGACGGCGCAGATCCTGCGCCAGTTCGCCGGCCTGCCGGACCCACCCGACCCGGCGACCTCCTTCTTCGACCAGTTCCAGTCGCTGCCCGCCCCATCGCGGGAATTGCCTTACCTGGAAGACGGCCGCGGGCCGCACTACCTCGCCTTCGAGCGCGACCCGCGGGATCAGGCCACGCCCCAGGCGATGACACGCTTCCTGGAGAAGATCTGGCGCGACGACTGGCCGACCCGGCAGGGCGCCGCGATGCTGCGGGGAATCCTCGCGCGCAGCAAGGAGCCGGTGCGTATCGGGCGTGGCCTGCCCGCCGGCACGCCGCTCGCCCACAAGACCGGGACGCTGGCGGCTACCGTCAACGACGCGGGCGTCTTCGACCTGCCGGATGGTGGCGGACAGGTGGCGATCGTGGTCTTCGTCAAGGGCGCGATGGTGCCGTGGGAGACAGTCGAGCGGGGGATCGGCGACATCGCGCGCGCGGTCTACGACGACTACGCGCGCGCGTCCGTCACGCCGCCGTGGCAGGTGGCGTGCCCCTATAACGCGGGCGCGCTTGGCGCCCGTCTTGAGTGCGGCCGGCTCGACGTGCCGGAGCGCAGCGATCGCCCCGGCGGCGCGCGCATCATCCTGCCGTTCGTCATCATCCATGGCACCGCCGCGCAACCCCAGCCAGATCCGGTCGTCTTCCTGCATGGCGGGCCCGGCGCGGCGCCGCTCGAATCGCTGCAGACGATCGCGCGCTTCGCCGACCATCCGTTCGCGCGTGAGCGCGACATCATCCTCTACAACCAGCGCGGCTCGAGGATGACGCAGCCCGCGCTCGAATGCGCCGCGCCCGAGGACGCGCGCGCGCAGGCTTTCGTCGACGACATCTCCTACGCGCAGCGCGATGCGCGCATCGCCGACCTCGCGCTCGAATGCCTCGGGCAGTTGCGCGCGCAGGGCCGGGACGTCGAGGCCTACGATGCGCGCGCGAATGCGCACGACCTGCGCGCGTTGCGCAATGCGCTCGGCATCCGCCAGTGGAACCTGTTGGCGGTCTCGTACGGCACATGGATGGCGCAGGCGGCGGCGCGCGCCGATCCCGAAGGCGTGCGCAGCCTGATCCTCGACTCCGTGATGTCGCCGCGCAGCGATCTGTTCATGTCGGAAGGGCCGCGCAATTTCTCGCGTGCGCTCGACCGGGTGCTCACGGCTTGCGCTGCGGACGGCGCTTGCGCCACGGCGTTCCCCGACCTCGGCGTACGCCTGCGGCACGTGCTCGTCGCGCTCGACGCGGCGCCGCTGCGGATGCAGGTGGCCGGAGAAGGCGGCGCCCCGCTCGATGTCACGGTGAACTGGCACGACTTCCTCGGCGTCGTGCACTGGATGCTCTACAACGCCCGCACGCTCCGGCTCGTGCCGCTGCTCATCGACACGGTGAGCCGGGGCGATCGTCGGCTGCTCACGTCAATGATCGAGAATGTGTACCCCGGCTTCGCGCACGGTGCGCCGGGCCCGGGAGCGGCCTTCTTCACCATCGTGTGCAACGACCAATACACCGCGCGCAATCCCCTGCCCATCGCTCGCGCGGATGTCGCCTGGCGCGGCTTTTCCATCGTGAGTTTCATGGGCACGGTGTGCCAGCACTCCCTCCACGACGCCGCGGCGAAGCGTGCACCTCAGGCGGTCCGGATGCGCGTCCCGACGCTCCTCCTGTCCGGGCGGTTCGATCCGATGACACCGGATCTCTATGCCATCGAGTTGGCGCACAGTCTTGCGCGCGTGTGGCGCGTGACGATTCCCGCGAGCGGGCACTCGACCCTGAGCGAGTTCGAGTCTTGCCAGACGCAGATCGCGCAGCAGTTCCTCGACCGCCTCGCGAGGGGCCCTATGCCCGAGTGCGCGGCGCACTTGCTGGGGCCCGCCTTTTTCACCCGAATGGCAGATGTCGTGAAATCGTCTCCGTCCCGCTGAAGCCTGCCACAGCGCGCGGGACTCGGGAGCGCCCGCCGCCGCACGCCGGGATATCATGGCGAGAATGCGGTCCGCGGCGATCTCTGCAAGATTGGCAGGGCGCCGGTCTGCGTCGTAGAACAGTAGCGATCACGATGGACCTGGTTTCGGTATCCATCGCCGTACAATACGGGCGACGCCGCTTACGGGCAGTGCTTCATGGCTGCCGGAGGAAAGCTCTCCACGGACTCGAAAGTGGGGCGGCCCAGCATGCGCGAGATTCGCCATTCGCCCTTTTCCCTGACGAACTCGTAAAAGTGCTGGCCTTCCACAAGGTGGCGGGTGTTGGCCCCGTACTTCGGATCGTTGTAGCCGAGGTGCACGAAGTAGTCGGCTCCGCTCGCCTCGGTTCCGCGGACATCGACCCTGACGTTCGAGATGCTGCTGAAGGAGCATTGTTCGGCACGGAAGACCGAATTCAGGAAAAGCTTCCTGATGGCGGGATGCCCGACCGCACTCGCATGCCCGTAGGCGGACAGGTCGTAGACGGCCTTCTCGGCGAACAGCGCCATCACGGCCTCGATCTGCTTGCCGTCGACTGCCCAGGCATATCTGACCGGTAGCCTTGCGATCTCGGCTTCGGCGCGCAACTGCTCCTCCACGCTCTCGCGCTCGTCAGCCGCAGGCGCATAGCCCACGGTGGCGCAGAGCGCCGCGGCCAGGGTCCATAGATACCGGTTTCTCATCCAGCCGCGAGGATGGGGTAGAAGGGTCGCGAATGGAACGCTGCCCGCGCATCAATTCTGCAGTGAACTTCTGCAAAACTTCGTGTTTACAGTCTCATGGAGGCCACATAGCTTGCCCTTGCAATACACATACGGGCCGGTAAGGAAGACAGACATGCAAGCGATTCGGCACACCCCTGCGACTGGCGCAATCCGCTACGCCGTGGTTGCGGCCGCACTCGGTGCCGCGGGCATTGCAGCGCAGGCGCAGGCGCAGGCGCAGAACGCGAACCCGGCTCCAGCCGGCCCCGTCGTGCTCGAGGAGGTCGTCGTGACCGCCGAGCGACGCGAGACGGCCTTGCAGGACACGCCCATCTCGCTCGCCGTAATGGGACCCACGCAGCTCGAGGCGATAGGCGCATTCGAGATCAGCAGAATCTCCGACCAGATACCGAATGTCCGTATCAATTCGATCGCCGGGTCACAGTCGAACATCGGCATTGGCATCCGGGGCGTCTCGGCAACCGACACGCAGCTCGCAATGGACCCGGCGGTCGGCATCTACCTCGATGGTGTGTATGTCGGCCGCCATACCGGCGCAGTATTCGACATCGTCGACCTCGAGCGAATCGAGGTACTGCGCGGCCCGCAGGGGACTCTCTATGGACGCAACTCGACGGGCGGTGCGATCAATCTCGTGACGCGCAGGCCCGGCGACGAACTGGCGTTTGCCCAGACCCTCGGCTACGGCAGCGAGAATTTTCTCCGCAGCACGACCCGCTTAGACCTGCCATTGTCGGGGCAGCTCGCGGCCTCGCTCTCCTATAACCACACGCAGCGTGACGGTTACGTGGACAGCCTCTACAGCGGCAAGGACCTCGGTGCCCTCAAGTCCGACGCGGCGCGCCTCGCCCTGCGCTGGACACCGGGCGAGCGCTTCACGGCGGATTATGCTTTCGACTGGTCGCAGCGTCAGGCGAACAACGCGACCGCGCAGCTGGTGCATGTGCGGCCACTGCAGATCAGCCTCAGCGGCCGCTTCTATCAGCAGCTCGCGGCCGTCTCGTCGCCGGAGCGCATGCAGAGGCTGCCACTCGTCCAGGACAGCAATGACGAAAACACAGCCGATGTCTACGGTCACGCACTGACCCTGGAATGGCGTCCGACAGCAGACCTGTCCGTGAAGTCGATCAGCTCCTACCGGACCTGGAAGGAAGATGAGCGCGGCAGCAGTTTCGGCGATGTATTCGTCGATGCCAACACGGTGCTCAACGGCGCGAGCGGAACCTACATCCCGGCAGGCACGCGGGTCGCAAATTTCTACTCCACGCGCAAGGACAAGCAGGAGCAGTGGAGCGAGGAACTGCAGTTGCTCGGGTCGGCCTTCGAAAAGCGGCTGACGTATACCCTCGGAGCCTACTACTTCACCGAGGAGGGCAGGGAGTTCAACCCGTCGATGTACGTGCTGCCTGCGCAGTTCGCGTTCGGCAGCCAGCCGCTCGCGACCCAGCGGTTCCTGTGCGCCGATTTCGTCTCCTCGACCCCGTGCCTCGGCAAGAGCGTGCGCCTCGGCAATTCCATATTCCGCTATTCGACGGACAATGAAGCCTACGCCCTGTACGGCCAGATGACCTGGGCGATCAACGATGCCGTCGACCTCACGTTCGGTGGACGCTGGTCGAGGGACCGCAGGTCCGTGATCCTGACCACCATGTTCGGCGGCGCACCCGGCACAGTCGACGGCAGCAAATCGTGGAGTGACTTCAGCCCGAGCGGCACTTTGTCCTGGAAGGTGAGGGACGGCATCAACACCTATTTCAAGGTCGCGACCGCCTACCGCGCGGGTGGCTTCAACGCCCGCGCGACAACGGTGGCCTCGTTCCTGTCTCCGGTCGATGCCGAAACCGTGCTGGCGTATGAGCTCGGCCTGAAATCCGAGTTCTGGGAACGTCGCGCGCGCTTGAACGTGGCGCTGTTCGACATGGACTACAAAGACCGCCAGGTGAAGCAGTTCGAGGCGGGCACCGGCGGCGCATCGCAGCGCTTCGTCAATGCCGGCGAGAGCAGCGCGCGGGGCGTGGAACTGGATTTCACGGTGCTGCCCGTCGAGGGGCTGGAATTGCGGCTGAGCTACGGTTACCTCGATGTGAAGTACGATGAGTACATCACCGCGATTTCCAATCCGGTGACAGGGCTCGGCACCGGCGTCACGGCCGACGTTTCCGGGACCGCATCGACGCTGGTGCATGCGCCGAAGCACACCGGTGCGGCGAGCGCCGAGTACAGCTTCCCGGCAACGAGCCACGGTACCTGGGCGCTGTGGGCGGGCGCGACCTACGCGAGCCGCCGGGACTTCGACCCGTTGCTCTACCTGTACACATCGACAGCGGCGCACACGCTGATCGATGCACGCCTGACGTTGCGTGACGTTCCGCTGCGCAAGGGCAGCCTGAACTTCGCACTGTGGGGCCGCAACCTTGCGGACAAGGAAGTACGCGAATGGAGCATCGATTTCGGCACCATGGGCTGGGCCATCAGCACCTTCGCCCCCGAACGCACGTTCGGCGTCAATGTGGGTTATCAGTTTTAGGACAATCGGGGTTTGTACGGACGCCCGAAGTGATCTCCGCTTGACTCCGGTCAAAGCGGCCAGCATAGACGGCGTCTAGTGTTCCAATCGGCGAAGAGTGTCGGAGCAATCCGACACCGCGCCGAGATCAACCACGGGAGCACCCATGATGTCGAAGCTGAAACGGCCCGTTCGCCTGGCCCTGGCCATCGCGCTAGCGGGTTCCATCGGAATCACCTCGTCCGTGTGGGCGCAGGCGGTCCACAAGGCAGAAGTGGCCAGCGCCGCTGCAGCCAGTGCCGAGGATCTCAAGGCCGGTGAGACGGTCTACCAGACAGTCTGCATGGCCTGCCACCAGACCGACGGCAAAGGCATTGCGGGCGCTTTCCCGCCGCTCGCCGGCTCCGACTATCTGCTGGGCAACAAGGAACGTGCGGTCGGCGTCGTGCTGCGAGGCCTCGAGGGCGAGGTCATCGTGAACGGCGTGAAGTACAACTCCGTCATGCCGGCCATGACGCAACTCTCCGACAAGGAGATTGCCGACGTCGTCACCTATGCGCTCAACACCTGGGGCAACAAGGGTGGTGCGGTGTCGACTTCGCTGGTCGCGGCCGAGCGCGCCAAGGTGGCTGCGGAACCGAAAACCGCGGGCTCGCCCACGCAGCATCCGACGACCACTTCCGAACTGAAGTACCAGGGCGCACCGACGGCGATGACCGCGGAGGGTGCGCAGGTCCGCGTGACCCCGGGCGCGCCCGACCTGACCATGGCCGAATTCGAGCGTGCCCAGAAGATCTACTTCCAGCGCTGCGCCGGCTGTCACGGTGTGCTGCGCAAGGGCGCCACGGGCAAGCCGCTCACCCCGGACATCACCCAGAAGAAGGGCACCGAATACCTCAAGGTGTTCATCAATCAGGGATCACCGGCCGGCATGCCGAGCTGGGGCAAGTCGGGTGAGTTGTCACAGGAAGAAGTGGACATCATGGCCCGCTTCGTCCAGCACGAGCCGCCGAAGCCGCCGGAATTCGGCATGAACGAGATCAAGGCCACCTGGAAGGTGCTGGTCCCGGTCGACAGGCGGCCGACGAAGAAAGAGAACAACTACAACACCGACAACGTCTTCGCGGTCACGCTGCGCGATTCCGGCGAAGTGGCGCTGATCGACGGCGACACCAAGAAGATCATCAACATCATCCGCACCGGCTACGCCGTGCACATCTCGCGCCTGTCGCACTCGGCGCGCTACGTGTACACGATTGGCCGTGACGCGAGGATCGACCTGATCGACCTGTGGATGGCGCAGCCCGACCGCGTCGCCGAGATCAAGGTCGGCCTCGAGGCACGCTCCGTCGAGACCTCGAAGTACAAGGGCTTCGAGGACAAGTACGCGGTTGCGGGTGCCTACTGGCCGCCGCAATTCACGATCATGGACGGCGCCACGCTCGAGCCGTTCAAGGTCGTCTCGACCCGCGGCATGACCGTGGACACGCAGGAGTATCACCCCGAACCGCGCGTGGCCGCGATCGTCGCCTCGCACAAGCACCCCGAGTTCATCGTCAACGTCAAGGAGACCGGCCAGGTCATGCTGGTCAACTACGAGGACATCGGGAACCTCA
>Ga0073904_10003381_pt1 | contig 12013 bp, 8 predicted proteins | sample KloWWTrecipitate_FD_66668 | JGI IMG/M metagenome (GOLD analysis project Ga0073904, IMG submission 66668) | Active sludge microbial communities from Klosterneuburg, Austria, studying microevolution and ecology of nitrifiers - Klosterneuburg... | ecosystem: Engineered > WWTP > Aerobic digester >...
GAGCGCAGGTTGAGCGGCGACACGATGAGGTCGCGCGTGATGGTCGACGCGTGAGCGACGCGCCGCACGCGCCGCACGCGCCGTCGGACGCGAGCGTGTGCCTCGACGGGTTCGTCATGCCCGCGCCCGGCCTCGACGACGAAGAGGGCCCGCGGGTGCCCTGGGGCCTGCCGCCCGTGATCGACGCGCACGTGCACCTCTTCCCCGATCGCATGTTCGACGCGATCTGGCGGTGGTTCGAGGCCCACGGCTGGCCCATTCGCTACCCCCTGAAGACGCCGGAGGCCATCGCGTTTCTGAAGGCGCGCGGTGTGGAGCACGTGGTCGCGCTCACGTACTCGCACAAACCGGGCATGGCGCGGGCCCTCAACGCATACGCGGCCGAGCTCGCGCGGCGCGAGCCGTTCGTCACCGCCCTGGGCACCGTGCTGCCAGGCGAGCCCGACGCCGAGGCCATCGTGGACGAGGCCTTCGCGCTCGGGCTGTCGGGGCTCAAGCTCCACTGCCACGTGCAGTGCTTCTCGCCCGACCACGACGCCGTCGGGCCCATCTACGAGGCCTGCGCGCGCCGAGGTCTGCCGCTCGTGATGCACGCGGGGCGCGAGCCTCGCAGCCTGGCCTACCGCCGCGATCCGCACGAGCTCTGCGCGGCCGAGCGCACCGAGCGGGTGCTCCGCGACCACCCGACGCTCAAGCTCTGCGTGCCCCACCTCGGCGCCGACGAGTTCGACCCCTACCTCCGGCTGCTCGAGCGCCACGAGAACCTCTGGCTGGACACCACGATGATGCTCGCGGACTACTTCCCCATGAAGCCGAGCCCGCTGTTCTTCGCCCGCCCGGAGCGCGTGCTCTACGGCACCGACTTTCCGAACCTCCCCTACGCGTGGGACCGCGAGCTCACGAGGCTGCGGGCGCACGGCGTCCGCGAGGGCGATCTCGAGGCCGTGCTCGCCGGCAACGCGCGGCGCCTCTTCGGGCTCGGCGCGCCCGGATAGTTCATGAGGTTCATGCGACGGGCACCGAGACCGCAGCGAAAAGCTCGCACTTCACGGGGCTCAGGCCCTCACCACTTGAGCACGACGGACGACGGCGTCACGAACGCCTCGCAGCCGTCGACGGCGACCTCGACCGGGGCCGTCACGCTGCCCCCGGGCTCCTTCGCCTCCTTCGACGAGACCTCGGCGCGCGGCACCACCTGCTCCGGCCGGAGCGATCGCACGAGCTCCGGCGGGCACACGAGCCGCACGTCCACTTCGGCGGGCTTCGCCTTCGCCTTCGCGTTTCCCACCACCACGACGGCGAGCCGCGGGAAGGCGCGCTCGGCCGTCTCGCGCACGATGGTCGCCGTCACGAACACGGTGCGGGGCTCGGCGCGCATGCGGGCGGGCAGCCCCACGATCGCGAGCTCGCGCGGGTAGGCGCCTTCGGACAGGCCGCGCACGTCGAACGCGCCGATCTTCACGTCGGTGAGGGCCATCACATCGGTCGCGGGGCCCGTGACGCTCACCTTGGTGGGGTCGGCCAGGGGCGCGCCTTTCACCACGTACCCCGCCGCCGGTGTGCCGACGACGCTGACCTGCACGGGGATGTCACGCTTGATGCGATCCTCCCACGCGACGTCGACGCCCGCGGGGTCGAAGTCGACCACCTCGAAGCGGGAGCCCGCGGGCCCGTGCACCATCTGCGGCTCGAAGGTGACGTGACCCGACTTCGCGTTGCGGAGGTCGAGCTGGAGGCCGAACGCGCTCGCGCGGAGGTTGTCGATCTCCGCGCTCGAGCCCTTGATCGTTATGCGCACGTTCGTGAGCAGCGCGTCGACCAGGACCTTGTCCTCGCGGTCGGGGAGGCGCGCCTCGAGGTTCACCACGAGGGTGCGTTTCGCGTCCTGGCCGCCGTGGCCCAGCGAGAAGAGCACGAGCGCGCAAGCGAGGCTGAGGAGCTTCAGCCGCCAGTTCTCGAGGGCGGCCGCGAAGAGCGTGGGCGCGGCGGCCGTCATCCCGCGCTCCCCTCGCCGCCGTCGCCGCGGGTGGACGTGGGGGCATCATCAATGACCTTGACTATCGGCTCCATGCGCTTCATGGGCCGCGAGAGCTCGAGGCTCGTGACGAGCGAAGGCACCGACTCGTCGGGCACGGGCGCGGAGAGCAGCGGGGCCTTCAGCGTCCCCGGCATGGGGGTCATCTGCCGGGGGACCTTCACTGGCACGAGCGAGCCGGGGAGCGGGGTCTTGCCCACGGGCGCGATGCTGCCGGGCACGGGGGTCTTCGCGGCGCGCGGGGGCCCCTTGCCCTTCTCGCTCGCCGGCGCGCGGGCCGCGGGCGCAGTGCGCTTCGCCTGCGACGCCTTCCCGAAGAGCCCGACCAGCGCCTCTTTGAGGGCCGCGCCGTCGACGTTCGGGATGATGTTGCCGTTGAAGAAGAGGCTCACGGTGCCGCGCTCCTCCGAGACCACGACGACCACGGCGTCGGTCTCGTCGGTGATGCCGATCGCGGCTCGGTGTCGCGTGCCCATCGACTTGTCGAGGACCTTCGTGTCGGGGAGCGGGAAGAACGCGCCGGCCTTCGCGATGCGGAGGTTGCGAATGATGATGGCGCCGTCGTGCAGCTTGTTCGCTCCCTCGGGGACGAAGAGCGACACCAAGAGATCGCGCTGCACGGCGGCGTCGATCGTGGTGCCCTGCGCGTTCGCGAACTCGTCGAGGTTCGCCTCCTGCTCGAGGCAAATGATGGCGCCCATGCGGTGCCGCGCGAGCTCGGTCGCCGCGGCCACGATCTCGTCGATCACGCGGGTCTCTTGCTGCCGCGAGAAGCCCACGAGCGCGCCCGACCCGACGCGCATGAGGCCACGCCGGATGTCGTTCTGGAAGACCACGACGACGAGCACGAAGATCGACGAGAGCAGCGTGGAGAGGACGTTGAAGAGCGTCACGAGCCCCGCCCAGCGCGACACCACGTACGCGAGCAGAATGAGCCCGAGGCCGAGGCCCATCTGCATCGCGCGCGTGCCGCGCATGACGAGCAGGCCGCGGTAGACCACGTAGGCCACGATGAGCACGTCGGCGATGTCGAGCAGCACCTGCTGCGCCGGCCGCCGCGCGAACAGCTGGAGGAAGCCCTCTAGCATGGGGCCTCCCGATCGGATTGGTGGCCGCTCGGGGCGCGCGGATCGCGCCCTGCGCGTGGGTCGTCGGGCGCGCCGAGCAGCGCGTCGAGGGTGAGCGCCTGCTGGGTCTCGCGCACGTCGTGCACGCGCACGATCGCCGCGCCGCACCGCTGCGCGTGGACCGCCGCCGCGAGAGAGGCGCCGAGACGCTTCTTGGGGTCAGGCTCGCTGCAGGCGGCGCCGAGGAACGACTTGCGGCTCGCGCCGACGAGCACAGGGCCGCCGGCGCGTCGCACGAGCTCGCGCGTGCGCCGCAGCAGCTCGAGGCTGTGGGCCGCGCTCTTGGAGAAGCCGAGCCCGGGGTCGAGCACGATCGCGCGGGGGGCGACGCCCGCCGCGATGGCGCGGGCGCGGGCGCGCTCGAGGTCGGCGAGCACGTCGTCGACCACGTCGCCGTACGCGTGCTCGGGCCACGCGCCGAAGCCGGCCATGTCGGCCTGGGACCCCCGCGCGTGCGACAGCACGAGCGCGGCGCCGTGTCGCGCGACGACGCCCGCGAGGTCGGGATCGGAGAGCAGCGACACGTCGTTCACGGCGTGGGCGCCGCGCGTGAGCGTGCGCTCGGCGACCTCGGCCAGCGTGGTGTCGACGGAGACGACGACCCGCTCCGCCGCGCGCGCCACGACCTCCTCGATCCGCGCGAGCTGCGCGTCTGCCGGCACGCGCGCTGCGCCGGGGCGAGTGGACTCTCCGCCGATGTCGACGATGCCGGCGCCTTCGCGTACGAGCCGATCGACCTGGGCGAGCGCCGCCTCGGGATCGGCCGTGATGCCGCCGTCGCTGAAGCTGTCTGGAGTGACGTTGCAGACGCCCATCAAGGCGGCCAGGCCTCGCGCGTTCGCGCGGGCGACCTCCTCGAAGAAGCGGGCGGCGCCGCTGCAGACTCCTCCTTCCAATGAGCCTCCCCAGCGAGGCTCGATCGCGCGCTCCGCGCGCCGCTCGTGGCGGTCATTGGAGAGTCGGAGTCGGGTCTCGCTCTCACAGCCCTAGCAAGACCCGGGCCTGTGAGCAATTCGTTTGCGACGCCTCCTGGAGGCCGAGGAGATCGTGCCAGATCTCTGGGCACCACGCAACCTGCCGTGATTCGAATAAACTCGCTTGATTTCGAGCATTTGAATGGGAATCTCTGATGTATGGGGAAGGTGATTGATTCCTCGGGTGTGTGGGCACGACGCCTCGGGGCCGCGGCCGTGGCCGTGGGCTTGCGTGTCGGCGTCGCGGGGGCGGCGGTGACGGGCACAGTGGGGGACCCCACGGGGTTCGTGACGGAGGGGGCGGCCGCGGCGCGCGCCTCGTCTCCACCGACTCCCCCCGTGGTGGAGCGGGTGGTGGGCCAGGTCACCGTCGAGTCGACGTTCCAGGCGCCGGAGCGGCGGTGGAGGCTCCTCGACGACGCGTTCTGGCAGGTGGCGGGGCTCGGTGACATCGAGCCGCCGGCGATCACCGACGCGCGCGAGGGCACGCGCGGCGCGTGCTCGGAGGGCATGGTCGAGGTGCGCGGCCAGATGAAGGACGACGCGGGCCACTGGTTCGGGGTCGACGGGCTCCAGCAGCTCACCTGCAAGCGCTGGGTGAGCCGCAAGTTCCCGGAGCGCTGCGCGGAGTACGACGCCACGGCGTGGCAGGTGCGGTCGCGGTCGCTGAAGACGCGCCCCATGCACTACTGCATCGACCGGTTCGAGTACCCGAACCGCGTGGGCGCGCACCCCATCGTGATGGTCGACTGGCACGAGGCCTCGGCGCTCTGCGCGGGCGAGGGCAAGCGGCTCTGCACCGAGGACGAGTGGACCTTCGCGTGTGAGGGTGAAGAGGCCACGCCTTATCCCTACGGCTTCGCGCGGGATCCGGCCGCCTGCGTCGTCGACAAGCCGTGGCGCCCCTGGGGTCGCTTTGGCAAGCGCTCCTCCCTCACCACGCTCCTCGAGCTCGACAAGCTCTGGCAAGGCGAGCCCTCCGGCAGCCGCCCCGGGTGCCGGAGCGCGATGGGCGTCTACGACCTCACGGGCAACGTCGACGAGTGGACCCGGAGCTCGCGCCCCGGCGAGCGCCCGTCGGTGCTCAAGGGCGGGTACTGGGGGCCGGTGCGCGCGCGCTGCCGCCCCGCGACCAAGGCGCACAACCAGAGCCATCGCTTCTACCAGCAGGGCCTGCGCTGCTGCGGCGACGCGCCCGGAGCGTGATCCGCGCGCGGGAGGGCCCGGGGCGACCTCATCCAGCGCACGGCGGACTCGCCTGCCGGGACACGAGGTGGGCGTCGGCACGGGCCGCGCGCCCAAGAAAGGGTTGCGCGTCCGCGGCGAGTCAGAGAGGGTCTCACCCATGAGCTCGGACGAGTCGTTCGCCAAAGCCCTCTACTTCGGAGATGTCTCCGAGAGCCTCGTTTTTCCCTGGCCGGAGCCGGCCCAGGCGGAGGTCGACGTCGTGCACGCGCTCACGGCGAGCCTGCGACGGTACGCGGCGAAGCACGTCGACTCGGCGGCGATCGACCGCGACGAAGAGATCCCCACGGAGGTGCTCCGTGGGCTGGGCGAGCTCGGGCTGTTCGGCATGCTGGTGCCGAAGCAGTACGGCGGCGCGGGGCTCTCGCAGACCGCGTACGCGCGGGTGATTCAGGAGCTCGCGGGCATCGACGCCTCCCTCGGCGTCACGGTCGGCGCGCACGCGTCGCTCGGCACCATGGGGCTCGTGCTCTTCGGCACCGAGCGGCAGCGGGCCACGTTCCTGCCTCGGCTCGTGTCGGGAGACACGCTCGCCGCCTTCGCCCTCACCGAGCCGGGCGCGGGCAGCGACGCGAGCGCGATCCAGACGTCGGCGGTGAGAGACGGCGACTCCTTCGTGCTGAACGGTACGAAGATTTGGACCTCGAACGGCGGCGTGGCCGACCTCTTCACGGTCTTCGCGCGCACGTCTCCGGCGGAGTACGGCGCGAAGCCGCGGCTCACCGCCTTCCTCGTCGAGCGCGGCCCCGGCGTGACCAGCGGCAAGAACGAGAAGAAGCTCGGCATCCGCGGGAGCTCCACGACCTCGGTCACGCTCGACGGCGTGCGCGTGCACGAGTCGAACGTGCTCGGCGAGGTGGGACGCGGCTTCAAGGTCGCGATGGAGATCCTGAACCGCGGCCGACTGAGCCTCGCCTCGGGGTGCGTCGGCGCGTCGAAGCGCCTGCTCCGGCTGGCGGTCGAGCGCGCCGAAGAGCGCAAGGCCTTCGGCCGCCCGATCGGCGGCTTCGGCCTCATCAAGGACAAGATCGCGCGGATGGTCGCGGAGACCTTCGCCCTCGAGAGCATGACCTACCTGACGACCGGGACCGTGGACTCGCGGCCGGGTGACCACTCGGTGGAGAGCGCCGTCTGCAAGGTGTTCGGCTCGGAGACCCTCGACCGCGTCGCGAACGAGGCGCTCCAGATCGCGGCAGGTGCAGGATACATGCAATCCTACCCGTACGAGCGAATCTACCGAGACGCGCGCATCAACCTCATTTTCGAGGGAACCAACGAGATCCTCCGGTGTTTCGTCGCGCTGTCCGGGATGCAGGGCCCGGGGCGCGAGCTCTCGGAGGTCGCCAAGGCCGTGCGGGAGCCCATCAAGGGCTTCGGCTTGCTGAGCGAGTTCGCGATGCGAAAGGCCCGCTCGGCGCTCTCTCGCGACCGCCTGTCGCACATCCACCCTGCGCTCGAGGCCGAGGGCGACGTGCTCGGCGAGTACGCGACGCTCCTCGCGAAGCACGCCGACCGCACCATCCGGCGTCACGGCAAGATGGTGCATGAGATGCAGTTCCCCCAGAAGCGCGCAGCCGACATGACGATCGACCTCTACGCGATCGCCGCCGTGCTCTCGCGCACGAGCCGCGCGCTCGAGCGGCACGGCCTCGAGGGGAGCAAGCGCGAGGTCGACATGACCCGCATGTTCGTCGCGTCCGCGCGGCGGCGCCTCGCCGGCTGCGTCGCCGAGCTCGAGGAGAACGACGACGAGCTCCGCAAGAGCATCGCCGAGCGCGCCTACGTCGACGGTGGCTATCCGTTCGACGTGATGTAGCGGCCCTCGAGCACGCCATCTCCTCAGCCGGGCAGCAGGCGATCGCGCAGGCGGTAGCCGACGCCCGGCTCCGTCACGAGGAGCTTGGGACGGGACGGATCGGCCTCGACCTTCTTCCGAAGCTCCGCCATGTGCACTCGAACGTAGTGTGTGTGTGCGGCGTAGGCGGCCCCCCAGACCTCATTCAAGATGTGGCGGTGCGTGAGCACCTTGCCGGCGTTCTGAGCGAGCAAGACGAGGAGCTTGTACTCGATGGGGGTGAGGTGGAGCTCCTCACCGCCGCGGGAGACCTGTCGGCGGACCAGGTCGATCTTGAGATCGCCAAACTCGAGCGCTGGCGCAGGCGCAGCGACGTCTCGACTGAGCGCGTGCCGAAGCGCGACGCGCATGCGGGCGAGCAGCTCGTTCACGCCGAAGGGCTTGGTGAGGTAGTCGTCTGCGCCGGCGTCGAGGGCCGAGACCTTGTCGTCCTCGCGCCCGCGGGCCGAGAGCACGATGATGGGCACTCGGGTCCACTCGCGGAGCTGCCTCGTGAGCGCGATGCCGTCGCCGTCTGGCAGGCCGAGGTCGAGCAACACGAGCTCGGGGTTGTGGCTCGTGACCCTCATGATCGCCTCGGCCGCCCGCTCCGCTTCGAGCACCCGATACCCGTGCGAGCTCAGCGACGCGCGGATGAACTTGCGCATCTGCGGCTCGTCTTCGACGACCAGGATGACGGCGCCGAGAACGCTCATTGGCCTCCGCCGGTGGGGACGGAGGGAGGCGTCCCGCCTTGTGGGATTGAAATGTGAAAGGCCGCGCCGCCGGCCTCGCGGGTCTCGGCGCGGAGCGTCCCCCCGTGCGCCTCCACGATGCCCTTGCAGATTGGCAGTCCGAGCCCGGCGCCCGCCACGCCGGCGTGCGGGCCTCGATAGAACTTCTCGAAGACCCGTTCCTCGGCGCCGGGGGGCAAGCCCGGGCCGTGGTCACGTACCTCGATCTCGACGCTGTCGCCGTCGCGCCGCGCGTCGATCTCCAGTGGGCTCCCGCCTGGCGTGTACTTGTCGGCGTTCTCGAGGAGGTTCACGAAGACCTGCTCGAAGAGCACGGGGTCGACGCTGACGAGCGGCACGTCGGCGGCGATCGACACCGTCACCTCGCGCGCGCCGAGCCGCGCCTCGAGGCGCGTGAGCGCGGAGCCGATCATCTCGTCGAGTGGCACCCAGTCCCGCCGGAGCGCCACGCCCCCTGACTCGAGGCGCGTCATGTCGAGCAGGTTCGCCACCAAGCGCTCGAGCCGCTCGGCTTGGTCGACGATCGACTCGACGAGCTCACCCCTCGTCTCCGCGCCGAGGTTGGCGTCGTCGCGCAGCGAGGTGGCGGCGCCCGTAATCGAGGCGAGCGGCGTCCGAAGGTCGTGGGACACCGCGGAGAGCAATGATGAGCGCATTTCTTCGGTCTTGGCGCGGAGCGCGGACTGCTTCGCCTCCTCGGACAGGCGCGCCCGCTCGAGCGCCACCGCGACCTGGCGACAAAGGACGTCGAGGAAGCCCCGCTGGTCGGCGCGCATCTCCGCCTGGTCTCGCGGCACGAGCGCGAGCACCCCGAGACGCGACTGCCCCGCTCGGAGCGGCGAGCAGAGCGCTTCGGCTCCGGGCAGAGTGCCTGTCCCGAGTCCGGCCAACGCGTCGTGTTCGTGGCTCCACTTGGCCACGCCCGCGTCTCTCACGTCGAGCTCGGCCCCCTCGGGGAAGCGCCCGAGCGGCTGCAGCTCCCCGTCGGTCGTGACCCCGAGGACGATCGCCTCCGCGGAGAAGATGTCCGCCGCGTGCCGCGCAGCGATGGCCGCGATGCGGGCGGGCTCGTCGGTGGACGAGAGCTCTCGCGTCAGGGCGTAGAGCACCGCCGTGCGCTCCTCCCGCGCCTGCGCGTCGCGCTGCTGTCGCCGGAGCTTCCCGGCGAGCTCGCTCATCGCGAAGCCCACCGCGAACATCATCCCGAAGGTCAAGAAGTAGCGGCGGTCGTCTACCGAGAACGTGTGCTCCGGGGCGACGAAGAAGAAGTCGTAGCTGGCGACCCCGAGGCCGGCGGCGAGGATGGATGGGCCGCGTCCGAACCACACCGCGGCGACCATCACGGCGAGCAGGAACAACATCTCGAGGTCGGGCAGGTCCAAGAGGCCGCGCAGCACGAGCGCGAGGCCCAGGGTCCCCGCCACGAGCAGCGTCGCCGACAGGTACTGCCGTCCGGTCGAACGCCCGCTCCCCCGGGGGTCGTCGCGAGGGGGCGCCTCGCGCGCGCTGTCGCCGCGGATGACGTGCACGTCGATCTCACCGCTCCCGCGGACGATCTCGTCGAGGAGCGAGCCCCGCACGCGGTCCCACAGGCGCGAGTGCGTGGGCTTGCCGATGACGAGGCGCGTGACGTTGTGCTTCCGCGCGTAGTCGAGCAGGGCGCCCGACACGCTCGGCCCGGAGAGCCGCGTCACCGTGGCGCCGAGCGTCTCGGCGACGCGCAGGTGGGCCTCCAGCTGGAGCCGGGCGGACTCGCTCATGGGGCGCGCGGTGGTGGAGTCGACGTACGAGGCCACCCACGGGCAGCGCAGGCCGGCTGCCATGCGCGCCGCCGCGCGGATCAACCTGCCGGAGCTCGGCGCGGGACCCACGCACACCACGATTCGCTCGCCCGCGGGCCACGGCACGGCGACGCCGTGCTCTTCGCGGTACTCCCTCACGTCTTCGTCTACGCGCTGAGCCGTCCTGCGAAGGGCGAGCTCGCGGAGCGCGAGCAGGTTGCCGCGCTGGAAGAAATGCGCCGCAGCGCGCTTGGCCTGATCGGGCAGGTAGACCTTCCCCTCCTTCAGGCGCGCGAGGAGCTCCTCTGGCGCGATGTCCACGAGCTCGATCGCGTCGGCGCGGTCGAGGGTCGAGTCGGGGACCGTCTCGCGCACTTGGACTCGGCTAATCTGGGCCACGATGTCGTTCAGGCTCTCGACGTGCTGCACGTTCATCGTCGTGAAGACATCGATGCCGGCGTCGAGCAGCTCCTCCACGTCTTGCCACCGCTTCGGGTGGCGCGACCCGGCGGCGTTCGTGTGAGCGAGCTCGTCGACCAGCAGGAGCTTCGGGCGCCGCCCGAGCGCCGCGTCGAGGTCGAGCTCATCGACCGTGCGTCCGCGGTAGTGCACCTTTCGCCGTGGGAGTAGCTCGAGGCCGAGCACCAGGCGCGCCGTGTCCGCCCGTCGGTGGTCCTCGACCACGCCCACGACGACGTCGAGGTGCTGGTCGGTGACGAGGTCCCGGGCGACCTGGAGCATGCGGTACGTCTTGCCGACCCCGGGCGCGAAACCAAAAAAGATTTTGAGCTTGCCGCGCTTCGCCCGCGCTTCTTCGTCCTGCACGCGCCGCAGCAGGGTGTCGGGGTCGGGTCTGTCGCGAACGTCGCTCACGCGTGAAATTTCCCTCTCTCGTGTTAAGCGCCCCGGGCGGCCAGCCCGTCAAGCGCGACGTTGAGCCAGAGGACGTTCACGCGCGGCTCGCCGAGGAGGCCCAGCGTGCGACCCTCGACATGCGCGAGCACGAGCGCTCTGACGCGGTCTGGGGGGAGCCCCCTCGCCGCCGCCACGCGCTGCACCTGGTAGAGGGCGGCCGCCGGCGAAATGTGCGGGTCGAGGCCGCTCCCCGACGCGGTGACGAGGTCGACGGGGACGGGCGTCGAGGCCTGGTCCGGATGTGCGGCACGGAGGTCGGTCACGCGCTGCCGTACGGCCGTGATGAGCGCGGGGTTCGTTGGGCCGAGGTTCGAGCCCGTCGACGACGAGGCCTTGTACGGGCTGGGCGCGGTCGCCGAGGGGCGCCCCCAGAAGTACCGAGCGTCATCGAAAGGTTGACCTATCAGGCGAGAGCCCACGACCTGCCCGTTCGCGCGCAGGAGGCTGCCGTTGGCTTGTGCTGGGAAGGCGACCTGCGCTGCGCCGGTGACCAGCAGCGGATAGGCGACTCCGGTGCTCGAGGTGAAGAGGGCGAGGAGGACCGCTGCCTGGCGAAGGACGTCGAACATGTCATTACCACCTTTCAGGTCACACCGATCGCCGTCAGCGCGACGTCGATGAGCTTGATGCACGGGAACGGGAGCAGGACCCCACCGAGGCCGTAGACGAGGATGTTCCTACGGAGGAGCGCCGGCGCGGGAGCGGGTCGGTACTGGATGCCCCGGAGCGCCAGTGGGATGAGCGCGATGATGATGAGCGCGTTGAAGATGACGGCGCTCAGCACCGACGTCGTCGGGGAATGCAGTCGCATGACATTGAGCGTTCCGAGCTCTGGATACGTCGCGACGAACGCCGCCGGGATGATCGCGAAGTACTTCGCGAGATCGTTGGCGATGCTGAACGTCGTCAGCGCCCCGCGCGTCATCAGCATCTGCTTTCCAATATGGACGATGGAGAGAAGCTTGGTCGGATTGGAGTCGAGGTCGACCATGTTGCCGGCCTCCTTCGCCGCCTGGGTGCCCGTGTTCATGGCCACCGCGACGTCGGCCTGGGCGAGGGCGGGCGCGTCGTTGGTGCCGTCCCCCGTCATGGCGACGAGGTGCCCCCTCGCCTGATAGTCCCGAATCGTCGCGAGCTTCGTCTCGGGGGTGGCCTCCGCGAGGAAGTCGTCGACTCCCGCCTCGGCGGCGATCGCGGCCGCCGTGAGCGGGTTGTCCCCGGTGATCATGACGGTCTTGATCCCTATGCGGCGCATCTCCGCGAAGCGCTCGCGGATACCCCCCTTCACGATGTCTTTGAGCTTCACCACTCCCAGCACGCGCGAGCCGTCTGCCACCACGAGCGGTG
>Ga0073904_10003385_pt1 | contig 12004 bp, 24 predicted proteins | sample KloWWTrecipitate_FD_66668 | JGI IMG/M metagenome (GOLD analysis project Ga0073904, IMG submission 66668) | Active sludge microbial communities from Klosterneuburg, Austria, studying microevolution and ecology of nitrifiers - Klosterneuburg... | ecosystem: Engineered > WWTP > Aerobic digester >...
GCGGCCCGTGCGGCCCGTGCGGCCCGTGCGGCCCGTGCGGCCCGTGCGTCCAGTGCGTCCCGTGCGTCCCCTGCGTCCCATGCGTCCCCTGCGGCCCATGCGTCCAGTGCGTCCCCTGCGGCCCGTGCGTCCCGTGCGTCCCGTGCGGCCCGTGCGTCCCGTGCGTCCCGTGCGTCCCGTGCGGCCCGTGCGGCCCGTGCGGCCCGTGCGTCCCGTGCGGCCCCTGCGTCCAGTGCGTCCCGTGCGTCCCGTGCGGCCCGTGCGGCCTGCCGACTTCGGAAATCGGTTAGCACTCGATCGCAATGTCGTGATAGTTCTGGGTATTGATCAAGAGTCCATCCCCGTCGCAGCCGACATACGGTCTTGTTGACGCCGAGCGCCGCAAGATACGCAGTCAGCGCGTCGTGAACGGCGGTCTCATCGAGACGTCCCGGATAGTTACAAGCCTCTGTGTAGTCGGCGAGTGTCGGGCGTGGGGTAAGCATCGTCAAAGCTCCGTTCAAGGGTAATGAACTCGTGTGGCGCCGAGGATTAGAACCGCAAAAATCTCCGATGCCGCCAGAGATATGCGAGATGCGTCGCCCGATCCCATAGCTGTTCGATGGCGACCCATGACAGCATGGCAAGCGGGATCATCGCGATTGCGACCAGTACAAATAGGGCAGTGGTCTCTGATGACATGCTAGCCTCCTGTGTCAGCGACCGGCAGTTCTCCGCCGGGTGGATCGTCCGGAGCCGCGATTGGGGTAGCGGTACGGCCGGTCGCTGATGACCTGAACATGATAGGTATTCGCCAACGCGTCAACACTTCTTTTTAGGGAAAGACCTATCGGTGTGGATAACTCGGCGAAACCCTTGCGGCGATGGCAAAAGCCAAGTACAGTCGCCCCCATGACATCACGCGAGAAACTTCTCCTGGAGATCGATGCATTCCTGGCTATGGCGGGGATGTCTGCGGCGTCTCTTGGCGTCCAGTCGGTCAATGATCCTGCAATCATTTACGATATTCGGCGAGGCAAGAACCCTCGCCTGGATACGGCGGATCGCATCCGGGGGTTCATGGCGTCCTGGAAGCCGCCGAAGCCAAACCCTAAGCGGGCGGCCGACCACGTCGCCGCCTGAATAATCCACGGTTCGTCGAGCGTTAGTACCAGCCTGCGCGTGTGATCCACGTCCGGGACAGCATTTCTGCGTCAACTGAGGGAGGCCAACAGCATGAGCACAGATTACCCAGGGTCGAAAACACCCGTCGCCGGTCGAGTCCGCTTCGGCGGGTCGCTCGCGCCATATGAGGCCTACCGGAGCCCAAACAAATTCCCCGAGCACAAGTGGGACGCGGAGCGGAAGGAAACTCTCACTCGGTTGTGGAACGAGGGCCGCAGCGCGGGCTACATCGCCGACCTTCTCGGCGGCACTACGCGGAACGCCGTGATCGGCAAGGCCCATCGCCTGGGGCTCCCAGGCCGTGCCCAGCCGACGCGCATGCTCAACACGGAACGCAAGGCGCGAAAGACCAAGCAGTCCACGCCGGCGCCCAAAACGCCGCGCGTCTACGTCCCGCGACCCTGGCATACCGGAGACGTGGAAGGCCTCGCAACGGCCTCGCAACGAGCCAAAGAGTCCCATCCCACAGCCAAGCACAAGACGCTGCTCGACCTCGACCCGAACGACTGCCGGTGGCCGTTTGGCGATGGGCCGTTCACGTTTTGCGGGTGCAAAAAATCGCCCATCGGCAGCTACTGCGAAGAGCACACGCGGCTCGCCACGGCACCACCGATGATCCGTCCGCGACCGGCGATGTTCACGAGGGCGGCCGCAACCAACGTCGGCCCGGAAGACCTGCCGGAATCCCTCGTGAAAGCGGCGTAAACGAACAACGGCCCCGGTAGGAGGCGAACCCCCGGGGCCGTTTAGAGTGTGCCGACGCGCAACAGACGCAACACCATGAGCCACGATATGCCTCGCAAACCCGGCCATTTCAAGGCGATCGTGCCGCTCCACGTGACGACCTCGAAGAAGTGCCCCTATAGCATCTCAGGGGCCGCACAACACGAGGTCGCGATGTTGCACGAGATCGGCGAGAGCCCCGTGACGATCTCGCATATTCGTGGCCTGCCTCTCGGCGTCGTTGCTGACATCATCGCGATTTACGAAGCCAGGTCTGTGCAGTGGAGGAGGGGGCTGTGAGTCGTTGGTTCCGATGGTACGCGGGGACGACCGAAGACGGCAAGTTCCGCATGGTCGCCCGCGTAACGGGCGTAACGGTCGCGACCGTTACGGGGGTGTGGGCCGCGTTACTCGAAGACGCGTCACACCCGGACCATCGCGGCGTCGTGACCAAGAACGAGGACTATTTCGCTGCCGTTTTGGACCTCGAAGACGCCGTTATGGAGTCCGTTCTAGCGGCGATGCAAGACGCTGGAATGCTCTCAATTGGACATGGCGCTATGACCGTAGTCCATTGGAAAGAAAGACAATATGAAACCGACACGAGGGACGCAACGAATGCTGAACGTCAGCGTCGGCATCGTGCCAAACGGAAGGAAAACGACCCGCAAACGGGGGGTAACGGCAGTAACGCGTTACTGAAACGACCAGACCCAGACTCAGAATCAGATACAGAATCTATTACCCAATCTACAGAGCAAGAACCCGCGATCGTCGACGAAGGCGAAGTGAAAAAATTGATTGGGTTGGGTTTGGGTTCAGAGCGCCACGTCGAGATCACGCCGAAGGCCAAGCGGGCCGTGTGCCAAGACCTCAACATCGAGGACGCCGAGCCGCTGGTTAGGGTTTTCGAGAACTGGGCCGTCGGCAAGACCGCCAAGACATCGCGATCGGCTTGGTTCCGATCGGCAGCGCCGACGCTCTGGAAAAACAACCCGCACGTCCACGCAGCATGCCGGCCGGCGTCGGGGCTCGATCCGCCGACCGAGCCTGTCAAAGTCGCCAAGCCGTCATCGTCCCTCGCCAAATCGAAACTCGTCACCCGAGACCGCAATGCCCATTGAAAAATCCGAATGGACCAAGTTCCTGGCCGCCGTCGAAGGCGTCGCCGGCCTCGACATGCGCCGCGCTTGGTATGATCGCTGTCGCGGCGTCGAGGTCGCGGGCCACATCGTCCGCATCAGCGCGCCGAATGCGTGGTGGGCTCATTGGATGCGCACCGACCTCGCGGCTACGTCGCTCGCTGCCGCCAAGCGGGTGTGGCCGCAAACGACGGCGGTGTGGTTCAGCGCCTACGGCTCGGGTTCGCCATCAGCGCCGTCGCGGGCGCCGTCGTTGATCGACGATCGCGGGGTGTCGGATCGTTTCCGTGCCGGTACGGAGGACCAGCCATGACGGCCAAGCTCAGAAAGTACCCGCTCCAGCCGCCGCGCCCATGTCTCGGCCCGACGTGCAAACGCATGGTCCCTGCCTCACGGAAGCGTTGCCAGGATTGCTCAGAGGCACATTCCAGAGCGATGCAGGTGTCGAGACGCATGCAGGTAGCTAAAAACTCTTGTCGCGTCTGCAGTGCCACTCTGAGGACGTTTGAAGCCATACACTGCAAACCGCATGCACTGGCCGAATGGCATCGCGCCAAGGGCCATGTCCCAGGGGGTGCACGATGACCAAGCTCCGTGTGCTCGATCTTTTTTCCGGCATCGGAGGATTCTCGCTTGGCCTTGAGCGTACAGGCGGGTTCGAGACCGTCGCGTTTTGTGAAATCGAGCCGTACCCCCGTGCTGTCCTCGCGAAACACTGGCCCAAGGTGCCCTGCTATGACGACGTCCGAACTCTCACAGCCGACACTCTTCGACGGGATGGAATTGGAGTCGACGTCATCTGTGGCGGGTTCCCGTGCCAGGATATCAGCGTGGCGGGACGAGGCGCCGGATTGGCAGGTGAACGCTCCGGACTATGGCGCGAATATGCCAGACTGGTTGGCGAATTACGACCCCGCTTCGTCATCGTGGAAAACGTCGCAGCATTGCTTGGTCGAGGGCTTGGAGACGTTCTCGGGGACCTTTCCGCGCTCGGGTATGATGCAGAATGGCATTGCATACCGGCTGCCGCCGTTGGTGCACCTCACCGACGTGACCGACTATGGATCGTGGCCAACGCCAAGGGCAACGGACGGCAGTCATGGTGGACGCGTGACGCCACGCAAGGGCCGAAAGGGTGGGAACTTGATCGAGGCTGTGAGCAAGCATCTTTGGCCGACACCGACACGCGTCACCAACAGCGGTGGCGCCGCCCTGTGCAAGTGGGGTGGGGCCGGTTCGCGCGCCAAACTATCGAAGATGGTGACGCCGGAGGAAATGAATGGGGCACTCAATCCAGAGTGGGTGGAGTGGTTGATGGGATTTCCACCGGGTTGGACGGAGGTTTGAATGCGAAAGAATACCATCAGACGGCGAGCGCAGACGGCCGCGCCAAACCCGACCCAATGCGAGGCGTGCGGGGTGGGCGGGCATCTGGAACGACACCATCCGAACTACAGCGAACCAGACAGGTTCGAGGTGCTTTGTCCGCCGTGCCATGTGAAGGCGGACCAGCGCGACGGGACGCGGAAGATGCGCCAGGCGAAAGCCTGCACCCTATGCGGGGCCGCGTTCATGCCGACACACAGCAAGAAGCACAGCCTGTGCAGCGCGAAGTGCCGGTCGGAGATGGGGCGCATCAACGCCGAGAAACGATGGGGGCCATCTGGTTCGAGGAGCCCGCGGTCCCTCGCGTCGCGACCGGCGTGAAGCATCGGGTGGACCGAGTGTGCGCCCTCGGAAACGCCGTCGTCCCTCAAATCCCCGAACTCATCGGCCGCGCCATCCTCCAAGCGGAAGGACTGACACCATGACGACATGGTTCCGCTACGTCCGGTCGGATGACATCGCCCGCTATCGCGCCAATGGATGGCGTGTCGTCTCTGATCTATCTGACTGTCATCACGGCGCTCATGCCGTACTCATGCAATGGGAGGGTGCCGGTGAACCTAGCAACTGACAGCCGCGCGGCCGATCTGGCCGAATATCATCGACTGATTGCAACCAAGCGCGTGTTGTTCACACCGCGCGGGATCGACAAAATTCCCACGCTGCATTCGAAGATGTTCTCACACCAACAGGCATCGACCGAGTTCGCTTTGCGCACCGGATGCGCCGGACTGTTCCTGGCAACCGGACTCGGTAAATCGCTGTGCTCGCTCGAATGGGGTCGCGTCATGGTGCGGCACACGAACAAGCCGGTCCTGATGCTGGCGCCGCTTGCCGTCTCCAAGCAACACGAGCGGGAGGCCGCGAAGTTTGGCATCGACGCGAAGTCCGTTCGTGAGCCCGATGATATCGGGGGCCAGCGCATCTATATCACGAACTATGAGCGTCTGGCGAAGTTCGACGTGAGCCAGTTCGGGGCGATCATCCTCGACGAAAGCGGCATTCTCAAAGCCTACACCGGGTCGACGTCTCGCGCATTGCGAGCCGCTTTCGCAGCGACGCCGTATAGGTTGGCTGCCAGCGCCACTCCGGCCCCGAACGATCACATGGAGATCGGCCAACAAAGCGAGTTCCTGGGCATCATGGAGAGTCCGGAAATGCTCTCGCGCTGGTTCATCGCCGATCAATCCGACATGGGGCGATACCGCGTCAAGAACGCCGCGCGCAAGGCGTTTTGGGAATGGGTTGCGAGCTGGGCGCGCTGCATCGATCTTCCGAGCGACCTTGGGTATGATGACGGCGGCTATATTTTGCCGACGCTGAACGTCAAGCGCCACGTCGTCGAATCCGATACGAGTATCAACACGGGCGAAGACGCCAATGGGCAATCGCGTCTGTTTCGCATACCGGACACGTCGGCAACGTCGATCCATGCGGAGAAGCGGTTGACCGTCGAACAGCGCGCCGACGCGGTGGCGACGATCGTCGCTGCGGAGCCAGACGAGGCGTGGCTCGTGTGGTGTGATACGGACTATGAGGCGGATGCTCTGAGATCGAGGATCGCCGATGCTGTCGAAGTGCGTGGCTCACAGTCGCCGGACGAGAAAGAAACCAAACTCACGGCGTTCGCAGACGGCGGCGTCCGCGTTCTCATCACCAAGCCGAAGTTGGCTGGGTTCGGTTTGAATTTTCAACACTGCGCCCGGCAAGCGTTCATCGGCGTGAGCTTTTCTTACGAACAGTTCTATCAGGCGATCCGCCGATGCTGGCGTTTTGGCCAGACGCGGCCGGTCGATGTGCATGTTGTCATGGCCCAAACCGAGCGCATGATCTGGGATGTGATCACACGCAAGGCCGACGCTCACGACGACATGAAACAAGCGATGCGATCCGCGATGGCGCGGGCGCACAAACGCGCCACCGTCCTCGACGACTACGCGCCGACCTGCAACGTCACCCTCCCAACCTGGATGAGCAACCGATGACCCGCAACGCCCCGACGATCATGGATCAAAAAACCGGCGCCGGCTGGACTGCATGCCACGGCGATTGCATCGAAGCATTCAAGGATTTGCCCGACAACAGCGTGGATTTTACCGTGTATTCGCCGCCGTTTTCGTCGCTCTACATCTACAACGAGAGCGAGCGCGACATGGGCAACGTCGAGGACGATCTCGAGTTCATGGCGTTCTATCGCATCCTCGTGAAGGACAAGCTCCGCGTGACGCGGCCCGGTCGGTTGAGCGCCATCCACGTCAAGGATTTGGTCTATTATCAGGGATCATCGGCCAACGGCGATGCAGGCATCCGACCATTCTCGGATATGTGCGTGGCAGAACACATCGCGGCGGGATGGTCCTATCATTGCCGCATCACGATCTGGCGTGATCCGGTGCTAGAGCGCGGCAAGACCAACGCGCACGGCCTCTTGCGCAAGACGCGGCGCGCGGACTCGACGTTCGTCCGTGTTGGGATGCCCGAATACCTTCTCGTGTTTCGGAAGTGGGCCACGGAAGCCGATTGCCACCTCGTGCGCCCCGTTTCCAATCCCAACTATCCAACCGAGAAATGGCAGCAAGAGGCGTCTCCGGTTTGGGATGGCGAAACGATCTGGAACTATCGCATCGGCCAGTCCGGAAAAGGCGACTTCGACCTGAAAGCGACGAACGTCCTCAACGTCCGGGCGGCGCGTGACGAGGATGCGGAAAAGCATCTTTGTCCGATGCCGCTCGATATCTCGGAGCGGGCCATTCATCTCTGGTCGTCACCCGGAGATGTCGTGGCATCTCCATTCATGGGGATCGGCTCGGAAGGATGGAGCGCGTTGAAGCTGCGGCGCAAGTTCTTCGGCGTCGAGCTTGGCGAAAAATACTACCGCTCCGCGACGACCAATCTCGGCGATGCCGAAGCCAGGTTTGCGGGCGGCTCGCTGATGGACCTCATGGAGTCCGCGTCATGAACAACCCCACCGACGACGCCCCCCTCGTAAACCAACCGTCCGAGGCCGAATATTACGGCCTTACGGCCAGCACTCTGGCGCGTCCAAGAGGATCACTGACAATGACGACTGAGATACCGCATGAAATGACTGAGTTTGTGGCGGCATGGACGGAAAACGAGCCGGATTGGGCAACATACAAGACCAAGTGTCCGAACGCTGCCCACCGCGCGGAGATTCACGCGGTGAATGCGATCCGCGCCGTCCGCCAGTGGGACCGGGAGCAACGCGCCAAGCTCGACGCCAGCCTCGCTCCCGTCTCTGACCCCGACGACTACCGCGACCTGCCCACGTCCATGACGATGTCGCACCAGCACTCAGGCGGGCTCACAACTGGCAAGAGGCCATGACATGCGATGCAGCACATGCAGGTGGTGGGACTGGCACGGCGGGAAGAAGGTGACGCCAGCCAGTCTAGGAGATTGCCGGTGGGGTCCGAGACATGGACGCTATACGGCGGTTGTTCTTGGGGCACTGATGCTCGGCGCTGTCAAAGAAACCCAGGCGCGTGACACGTGCGAACACTACAACAAGCCCCCGGAGGACCGACATGGCAGACCCGCGTGACCTCCCGGACAAGCGGGCACTATCAATGCCAGATGTGCCGTTTTCGGCATACTGTAAGGTGTGCTGGCAAAACGTCTACTGCATGTGGATTGACAAGACGCCGCACAACGGTTCGTGCGTTGAAGGCGCGACAAAGATCGGTGATTGCAAGCAGGCTATCGGTTGGGAACGCAGCATAGGCCGCATCAAGGCATATCTAAAGCAGCATTGCGACAATTCGGGCGGCCTAACGACAAGCAAGAGGGATTGAAACGATGGGCAACGACGTGAACAGCTTGAACACAGCAGGCAGATTGGCGAGCACGGCCAATGCATCACCGTACAGGTATGAACCTCTGCAAGCCGTTCGCGGCGTGATCGAGGTCGGTCGCCTTGATCGTGTCTTGGAACGGACCATTCGCGACGTCGCTTGGAATACGGATTGCTCCGTCACGATTGACATTGATCGCCACGGCTTTCGCAAAACGGTTCGTTTCCGCTTGGCCGAATACCGAGCGGGCCAAGCCAAGAAAGCGCGCGATCTATTGTCGAAGCTGGGCATTCTGTCAGAAGTCGGCCAGAGATAACCCCATCAGGCCGAGGGATTGGGCGGGCCGGGCTACCGCTCTGATCTTGGAGATCCCTCGGGGAAACCCGTTCCGGCGGCCTGATGCAAAACTGTAAGGAGCGCAGATGCCAAATTTAGCATGCACGTGCGGATGTGAACCGACGATCTACATCGATGCGAGTCAGGGGCCGGGTCTCCTGTGTCACATTGCGTGCAATTGCGGTGCGAGGGGGAACGCGTGCTGGGATGTCGTGGTGCCGTGGGCAGACCTGATCGACGACTGGAATAATCCCATAGAGGCGGACCTGCGCTCTGCCCTAAAGATGGGGATGGTGACGCGCGACGCCGCCGGGAGGTATGCGATCACGGTATTTGGGGCGACGATCGTATCTGCTCTGGCGTGTTGAGCGCCCTTGGGGAAACCCGTTCTGGCGGCCTGGAAACTGAGAAGCCGACATGAAGAAACAGTGTCCATATTGCGGGCTTGACCCGATGACGCGCGGCGGTTGGACCAGGGATCACGTGACCCCCGTCTATCGTGGCGGCCTTGAGCACACCGACAACTATCTAGGCGTCTGTCGGGTCTGCAATGAGCACAAGCGTGATTGGCTCCTGTCAGAATGGGTCGTAAAACTCGATCGGTCTGGCGACGATCGGGCGCCGCATGTGCGCGCCGTCATCGACTCGCGTCGCGTTCTGGATATGCACCGTCTGATTGATCAAGCCATGGCACGTCGGGGCTTGGCAAAGGCACAAGCTCTGGCGCGTCGGCGTGAGCGACATGCAGCGGCCAAGGCGCGAGTCGTCCATCCTACGAAAATTGGCAGCGAAGGAAAAGATCAGTTTGGTTGGAAGCCGCCGGCTGCCGTGCGGGATGCGTATTTGTCGCTGAACCCAGGCGGCTGTAAAACATGACGTGAATAGTGCAAATCCGCCACTATGCATGCGTCCGAACATGCGATAAGTCCAAGCCAGCCTGCGTCGAGGTGTTGCGTCTGTGCACTCAGATTAGGATGCAACACCATGAAAACCTCGATCCTCGCCCTGTGCGGGCTGCTTGCTGCATGCTCTCCCGCCATCGCCGCCGACAAGGGCGGCCCCGCGCCGGTCGTGGCTCAGGGAACTGGCGAAACGCTGGTGATCCCCTTTCAGGGCCTCTACATCGGCGGTGCCATCGGCCACGCAACCGGCGCTCTCAATGATACCGAGGGATTCAAGCTCCCGCGCGAAGGCTACACGGTTTCGGCTATCGCTGGCTACAATCATCGCCTGCCTGGGATCGTGATCGGCATCGAGGCTGACGCCGGCCTGACGGATGTGTCCGGCTCAACCAACGCGGGCGGCTTCACGGTGTCCGGCTCGTCTCGCTGGCTTGCCAGCCTTCGCGGGCGCATCGGCAAGACATTCGGTCATACCCTGCTCTACGGCACGGCCGGCGTGGCCATGACCAATGCCAAGCTCTCGGCTGAGGACGTGGGCAGCGACACGCGCGACCGTCTCAATGGCTACGTCGTCGGCGCCGGCATTGAGGCCGCGATTTTCGACAACGCCGCGCTCCGTCTGGAATACCTGCACTACCGATGGGCAGATCAAGCCTACACGGTCGGCGGTGCTGATACCGGCAAGTTGGGCAGTCACGACAACGCGGTGCGCGCCGGGCTGATTTTCAAGCTGAATTAACCGTTACCTCGGGCTGGCTATACTCCCCACGGTGCGCCGGGGCATCTGACTAAGTAGACAGATAGGATCGGGGCCAGCCGCCGTCACTGCCTCGGTACATCGCCCGCAAATCCTATCGCCCCCGGCAAACAATCCCATCGAGGCGACCATGGACCTGATCTCCGTCCTCGTGATCACATACATCGCTCAAGGCCACAGCATCGAGAGCGAGATGCAGATGGACCATGGCCAATGCGTCGCCGCTGAAACCGCGATCGTGCGGTCGCTGGCAGGCCCGATCGATGGACGCCCGACTGTCGAACTCGTCGGCGGGGGCCGCGTGCCGGTGCTCTCGGCATCGTGTCTGCCAGCGTGCCCGGCCGATGGAAACGAGCCATTGACGCTGATCTAGGAGCCCCTGCATGATTTGGCACGCCTACCACGTCCGCCCTCGTGCGAGCCTCGTCAAACTTGCTGACGAGATGATCGAGGCATATGGACCTGACGCCGTCGCCGTGCCAATCCAGACCGTCAAGAAAATCACGAAACGAAGCCGGACCAAGACCGAGATCGAGACTGTTCGCCGGCACGCTATGGTGCCCGGATGGGCATTCCTGGCCACGCCAACGCGCCCCGAGCATCGTGACATCACGGGCGTCCTCTTGCAGGATGACAGACCCTACCCAATCCCAGCATATCAGATCGCCCGCATGATGACGGCGGCCATGGTCCCAATCATCGAGGGGCGACCAGAAGCCGTCTATAGCATCGGGCAGGTCGTAACCCCGCGCGGCACGGCCTGGGACAATCACCGGCTGTCAATCGCGTCTTGGGACGGGGAGACGTACCGGGTCACGTCGACGCTGTTCGGTGGCCATCACGTCGAGATCACGCTACGACCGGACCAGATCGCGGCGTGATGGGGCTCTCATTTCTTGATCGCGTCGGCCAAAACGGCTGACAGTGGGTTGGATCTATGATCGACATGCGTCGGTGCATCTTGAGTAGTATCCCAACCGCAGTCGTCGCATTCAAGATAGGCGTTCTCGCACGCAGAGCACGGCGCGTGGACTGCACCGCAGATGCAGTCTCCGTCCAGTTTGATTCGCAGGCGACCGCAGCAATCATTGCCGAAGCATGGGCATCGATCATCTTCTATCGGACGCGCCATCTCGCTTGTCAAACCTTCACGATGCCGCCTTGGCGGAGGAGGACAGAACGGATGGCATCTTGTGCGAGCGTTGCTCCATCCCGACCGAGCACCTTAAGGCTAGGCGAACCCAGGAGGTCCATTTCTCCCCTGATGATGCGATCAAATTCGGTATCGCGCACGCGATCGAGGAGTTCTCTCTCCCGCACGGAACCAACATCAACCAGATTTAGCTTGGGACGATCCATCGCCATCTCGCCGTTAGATTTGTTTGAGAACCGCATGAACCGTGCCGCCCTGTCTAGGGGTAGTATATCAGCCCACGCCCTACATCAAGTATATAGTTCCCAGCCATCGGGGCTCTCATTTCTTTGGGTTGTTGCGCTCTTTGTTGCGCAAAATCGTCGTCGTGATGGCTTGGCCGATCCGCTCTCGTGAACGCATCACGATCAGTCTAGGCACGCGCCTTCCGCGCTTGAAGGCGGCTCGCCGTTCCCGGCCGGGCCATATGTCGTATCGCGGCTGCCACACGGCGGCGGTCCTCGTTTTAAGCAATGCAGCCGGCGTTTCCTCCGTTAAATTCCGGTGCGCAGCGACCATGTCATCGCGCCCAATCCGCACTTACTGCACACCTGCTCGCCGCCGCGACCGTCCGAGTGCTCGCGCCA
>Ga0073904_10003386_pt1 | contig 12002 bp, 13 predicted proteins | sample KloWWTrecipitate_FD_66668 | JGI IMG/M metagenome (GOLD analysis project Ga0073904, IMG submission 66668) | Active sludge microbial communities from Klosterneuburg, Austria, studying microevolution and ecology of nitrifiers - Klosterneuburg... | ecosystem: Engineered > WWTP > Aerobic digester >...
AGAAAGACTTTTTTAAGAGATGAAGAACTCGAAATGCCGAGAAAGAGAACAGTAATCAAACGAAAACCAACAACGGAATTATTGACGTTGAAAAAAACACCAATATTTAAGAAAAACACTTACCGTAAATCGCACCCGGTAAAAAAAGTTCGCCCTCGTACGTCTTGACTGTCGGAACCCATCAAGTAAAGATACAGTGGTAAAATTGTTTCGGGTAGAGGTAAGTCTTTTGTGTTTTCAGCAGGATATGCACTTGCTCGGAGCGGCGTACGAACCTGTCTAGGATTCACACTATTCACACGTATGCGTGTGTTAGTTTCTAATTCATCTGCTAATGTTTGCATTAGACCATTTAGTGCAAATTTACTGACGCCATAAGCACCCCAATAGGCTTTACCGGTCGTGCCTTCGTTGGCCGTTGTAAACACGATGCTCGCATCCATAGAGCGCTTTAGAAGCGGTAAAGTGGCTTGTGTTAGTAAAAACGCACTGTTTAAATTAACTTGTAATACTTGGTACCATTGTTCAATAGGATAATGTTCGAGCGGGGTTAATGTGCCCAATTGGGCGGCATTGTGCAGTAGGCCATCCAGTTGGCCAAAGTGATGCGCAATATTGTGCTGCAAGTCTTCGTAGTCTTTTGGAGTAGCATTCGCGAGATTAAAAGGATAAATGGCAGGCGTGGGGTGTCCTGCCGTTACAATTTCGTCGTATAGCGCTTCTAATTTTTTCACTGTTCGTCCCAATAAAATAATGGTAGCGCCATGTGCAGCGAATGTTTTGGCGACAGCGTGCCCTATGCCGCGAGAGGCGCCAGTGACGAGAATAACGCGATTTTTGAGCAATTCCACAGAAGGCGCGTAATTTTGAGGTATGTTTGTATCACTGTCTATCATAGCGGCGTATTGTACCCTATAGGCCAGCGAAATTAAAATTTGTTGGTTTGCTTGATTTTATGTCATGATTACAAAGGATCGAATAGGCTGCTAGAATTTAAAGTGTCTGCCTAGTACCGGCAAAAAAGCGAGGTGTTTGTGATTCATATTGTGCGTACATGGTTTAATCGATATTTTTCAGATCCTGAAGCCGTTTTGTTGTTTTTTGTATTAATGCTTGGATTCGGGCTGGTTGCCGTGATCGGCGAGATATTGGCTCCCGTTTTAGCCAGTATTGTGATTGCTTATCTTTTAGACTGGATTATTGTCCATCTGCAGCCATTGAAGGTTCCCAGACTCGTGGCGGTTATTTTAGTGTTTGTGGGATTTTTGAGCTTGTTGTTAATGTCTTTTTTGCTTTTTTTGCCTTTGTTGTGGAAAGAAGTGATTGCGCTCTTTAGTAATTTGCCTACAATGTTAATAAGAGGGCAGCAACTGATCTTAGAATTAGTAACCCGTTTTCCACAATTTGTCACTCAAGAACAAGTGAATACTTTTGCTACTCAATTATTAACCGATGCGCACAATTCTGCAAAGACCGTCCTATCGGTTTCTTGGTCTTCCATTACAGCGATTATTACAGCAGTTGTCTATTTAGTGTTGGTTCCCTTATTAGTGTTTTTCTTTTTGAAAGATCGTGACAAACTTGTCCAATGGGTGGTTGGATTTTTGCCACACAAGAGAGGGGTTTTAAGCCAAGTTGCGGCAGAAGTGAATAGCCAAATTGGTAATTATATTCGTGGAAAAGTGGTTGAAATTTTAGTTGTGGCATTTGCAACCTATTGCGTATTTTGGTATTTCAATTTGCAATATGCCGTTCTATTAGCTGCTTTGGTGGGAATATCCGTATTAATTCCTTACGTGGGTGCCATCGTGATTACGATGCCTGTTTTATTGGTTTCGTATTTTCAATGGGGTTGGGGTTCGCAGTTTGGTTATTTTACACTGGTGTATCTTATCGTGCAGGGGCTGGACGCGAATATATTAGTGCCGTTATTATTTGCGGAAGCTGTTAATTTACATCCCGTTGCGATAGTCGTTGCAACCTTATTTTTTGGGGGTATTTGGGGGTTTTGGGGTGTGTTTTTTGCCATTCCGTTAGCGACACTGGTTAAAGCCGTGCTCAATGCTTGGCCAAAAGCGTCGCATAAATAATTAAAAATTTTTTGACCTTTTGTTGTTAAATAGATCTGTACCCGATTTTCCAGAGGTCTTTCTTTATTAGCCTAAGGTTCTATATCCCAAGTTAATTGTATGCCAATTGCGTCGATGCGATTTTTTATGGAACCTTGTAAATTTTGTGCGGGTACTGGAACTATGCCTACAGTAGTAGGTGTACCCACATTAAGATTTTTATCTTTCTTGAAAAATATATGTGAGTAACCGAAATCGAGCGCCAAGGTTTTGCATATACGATACTGTGCACCAATCGTGGGCAATACCCGGTTTTGATTGGGAATAAAGATGTTTTTATTGGCATCAGGGACCGGTGATTGATCAAACATCAAACCAAATCGAAACCGCCAAGGATCATTATATTGATAACTTCCACTCGCGGCAACTCGGTATACATTTTTGTATTTCTCATTCAGTGTTAATTGCGTGCTATTATCAAATCGTGTTGCTGATGCTTTCATTTCTGCACGCGAGGTGGTGTAACGGGCAATGGAATCATTTTTGTAGTTTGCTTTTGAACAAAAAGGAACAGAAATACTAAACCCGAAATGCCAATTGTTGTCGATCTGTTTGGCATAGTGCAAGAAAGGGAGTACGCCACTATTGGAAGGTTTTGTTGTGTCTGTATTTGGTGTGAATGGTGTTCTAATGCTTGAAGTGGCGCTGGTTACATTAGCCTTTAGGGGTTGGCTTATTAGCACTAAACTAAGAAAAAGGCCCAATGTATAATAGAAACGGCTTTCCTTAAGCCTGCGCATCAATCATCTCCTTTTTATATAATCGTGAGCAGATGGCTGTCTTTTCAAAATTATAGGCTATTTAGCTGATTATACAAACTGTGATAGAATTACTACTCGTGGCTCAGGAAAAAGTAATCTATACAGAGAGCGTAGTTATGCAACCTAAACTTGGAAGAGAATAAAATGGCTGGACATAGTAAGTGGGCAAACATAAAGTTCCGCAAAATGGGGCAAGATGCTAGACGGGGTAAATTATTTACAAAGTATATTCGGGAAATTACGGTTTCGGCACGTCAGGGCGGTGCAGATCCTCAAACGAATCCGCGTTTAAGAACCGCGATAGATAAAGCCCTAACGGCCAATATGACCCGAGATACCATTGATCGCGCGATCAAGCGGGGTGTAGGTGTCATCGATGGGCAACAGTTGGAAGAGATGCGCTACGAGGGCTATGGGCCCGGTGGTGTTGCAATGATTGTCGACTGTTTGACGAATAATCGAAAACGGACGGTATCAGATGTGCGGCATTTATTCACAAAATATGGTGGTAATTTGGGGACCGATGGTTCGGTGGCTTATTTATTTCACGAAAAAGGCCAGATTACTTTTTCCGCGGGGACTTCGGAAGAAGATGTCATGAATATTGCGTTAGAATATGGTGCAGAAGATATTCAAACAGAAGACGATGGCAGCCTTGAGGTTACAACAGCATTTGAGGATTTTTCCAAGGTTAAACGGGCGTTAGAAGAACACAATCTTAAACCGGAACAAGCAGAAATCACCTTAATTCCAGTGACGAGTGTTGTTGTGGATGATAAAAATCTTGCGGAAAAATTTATGAAATTAGTCGATCTTTTAGAAGAATTAGAGGACGTGCAATCGGTTTACTCAAATGCAGATATTGCTGAAGATATGCTTTAGGGGGATTGTTTTATCCGTATTTTAGGGATTGATCCAGGTTCTCAAACCACAGGGTTTGGTATTATCGAACAGGTGCGTGGAAAACACATTTATATCACCAGTGGGTGTATTCGCACCGGAAAACATTCGTGGGAACAGCGATTGCAGCATATTTTTGAGGGACTAACGAAGGTTATTCAGGACTTTTCTCCTACGGTTGCCGCTATTGAAAAGATTTTTGTGCATATCAATGTTTCAAGTGCTTTAAAATTAGGGCAAGCACGCGGGGTTGCAATTGTTGCGGCAACGCTCAACGGGCTTAGTATTGCAGAGTATACGGCGCGTCAAGTTAAAAAAACGGTGGTTGGAAATGGTGCCGCCGATAAAGTCCAGGTACAGCATATGATGAAGGTTTTACTTAAACTGAGCGGCTTGCCGCAAGCAGATGCGGCAGATGCATTAGCCGTGGCTGTGTGTCATGCACAAAATACACGGGGGCTCTTGTAGACATGCGCATGCTCAGGCGAAAAAATTTCTGGAGAGATATATGATTGGACGTTTAAGAGGAATACTTGAGGTTAAGAAACCACCCTATTTATTAATAGAAGTCGGGGGTGTTGGGTATGAATTGCAGGCACCGATGTCTACTATCTATAAGTTACCTGAAGTGGGTAGCCCAGTCACGTTGTTTACGCATTTTCAGGTGCGAGAAGATGCACAGGTGCTTTACGGTTTTTATGAAGAACGAGAACGCACTTTGTTTAAAACTTTAATTAAAGTGTCGGGCGTTGGACCTAAAATGGCTTTAACCATTTTGTCTGGCATGGATGTATTACAGTTTATTAAATGTGTTGATAATCGTGAAACAGCATTATTGGTTCGATTGCCGGGCGTGGGTCAAAAAACAGCCGAACGATTAATTATAGAAATGTCAGGCAAACTTAATAACGTTGTTAGTTCAGAAAATGAAAATTTTTCAAGAAGATTATTTGAAGAGATAATTGATGCAGCTTCACCCAGAGCGATTGAAGAAGAAGCTGTGAGTGCGCTGATTGCGTTAGGTTATAAACCGCAAGAAGCGACCCGTGCGATTGGCAGAGTATTATTTGAAGGAGCGAGCAGTCAGGAATTAATTCGGCGAGCCCTTCAGGGGTTGGCTAGGGTTTGAAATGATGTCCGTTGCTGTCAAATTTTCTTTAATTTTGGGCAATGTCGGAAAATCAACAGCAGAAAGCGCTACTCTTTTAATGTACTATTGAGAGATAACTCGAAGGACATATTTGTATGATAGAAACCGATCGATTAACGACAGCTGCAGCGCGTCCGGATGACGAACGCGTAGACAAAGCGATTCGCCCTAAATGGCTAAAAGATTACATTGGCCAGCCCGAAGTGCGCGAGCAAATGGCCGTGTTTATTCAAGCGGCCAAAAATCGAAAAGAGGCATTAGATCACGTGTTAATTTTTGGGCCACCCGGTCTTGGGAAAACAACGTTGGCACATATTATTGCCTCCGAAATGGGTGTATCGTTAAAACAAACCTCAGGCCCTGTATTAGAAAAAGCCGGGGATTTGGCGGCATTGTTAACCAATCTAGAAGCCAAAGACGTTCTATTTATCGATGAAATCCATCGTTTAAGTCCTGTTGTGGAAGAAATTTTATATCCCGCAATGGAAGATGGGCAGTTAGATATCATGATCGGCGAGGGGCCCGCTGCTCGATCGATTCGATTGGATTTGCCGGCCTTTACACTCGTGGGTGCAACGACACGAGCCGGATTATTAACCTCACCCTTGCGCGATCGTTTTGGGATTGTACAACGTCTAGAATTTTATACGGTACCGGATTTATGCCATATTGTGACCCGCTCTGCTGTTATTTTAAATTTAGACATCGATGAAGCAGGTGCTGCAGAAATTGCACGCCGTTCTCGTGGAACCCCCAGAATTGCCAATCGATTATTGCGTCGCGTCAGAGATTATGCAGAAGTGAAAGGTCAGGGTATTATTGATGCGGCCATTGCAGATAAGGCCTTGGATTTGTTAAATGTCGATGCCGAAGGTTTTGATATGATGGACAGAAAGCTTTTGAATGCAGTGATTGAAAGATTTAACGGAGGGCCTGTTGGATTAGATAGTTTAGCAGCAGCCATTGGTGAAGAAAGAGGCACCATAGAAGATGTATTAGAGCCTTTCCTGATTCAGCAAGGATTTTTGATGCGTACACCTAGAGGTCGGGTTGCTACGGAACGTGCTTATCAGCATTTTGGGCTGCCCTTTGTAAAAACGGACGTGCTGAATGCCTAACATAAAGCCAATCCCAGTTATTACGGTCGATGGGCCTAGCGGCTCAGGTAAGGGAACCATCGGGTTACAATTAGCTAAAACCTTGGGGTGGCATTTTTTAGACAGCGGCGCATTATATCGGGTATTGGCATTGGCGGCCCTTAATCATCATCTGGATTTAGCGGATGAACACGCTATCCTGGGCTTGGCCACAACGCTCGATGTTCAATTTAATACTGAAATTGTGCTGGAAAATCAAAATGTGACTGATCAGATTCGTACGGAATCCTGCGGGAATGTGGCCTCACAAATTGCTGTTTTTCCAGCGGTTAGAGCTGCTTTATTGGATAAACAGCGTGCATTCTGTCAGCCACCTGGGTTGGTGGCCGATGGGCGAGATATGGGAACGACCATCTTTCCAGAGGCAATTATCAAGTTTTTTTTGGAAGCGAGTGCTATCGAGCGAGCCAAGCGCCGTTATTTGCAGTTGAAGAATGTTTATCCGGATGTTACGCTAGAGAATCTTTTGACGGAAATCAGAGAGAGAGACGTTCGAGACAGGGGGCGTGTAACCTCACCGTTAATTCCGGCAAAGGGTGCTGTTGTGCTAGACACGACAGGGTTGGGGATAAAGGAAGTGTTTGATCTCGTACTAAAAGAGGTCAATCGGCGACTTTATTAATTTTTAGTTTTAGGCCTGGGTCGCGTTATCCTACTATTATTAAATAGCAGAGACGAACACAGAGACAGAGATTGGAAAATATTGATATGAGTGAAAATTTCGCAGAATTATTTAAACAAAGCATAGCCAAAACCAATGTGCATTTAGGTGCAGTTGTAACGGGGACTGTGATTCGTATTAGCGACGAATTTGTGACTGTGCATGCCGGACTAAAATCAGAAGGCCATATTCCCATTGATCAATTTTACGATGATAATCGTCAATTAGAAGTTAAAGTCGGCGATCAAGTCGAAGTCGTTTTGGATGCGGTAGAAGATGGCTGGGGCGAAACACGATTATCCAGAGAAAAAGCAAAGCGTGTTGAGTGTTGGACACGTTTAGCAAGAGCACAGGAAGCAGGTGAAGCCGTTAAGGGTATTATTACAGGTAAAGTAAAAGGCGGGTTTACAGTTGAGATCCAAACCATTCGGGCCTTTTTACCCGGTTCTTTAGTCGATGTGCGGCCGGTACGTGATACCAATACGCTGGAAGGAAAAGAATTAGAATTTAAGGTGATTAAACTTGATCAAAAACGGAACAATGTTGTCGTATCACGACGTTCTGTTGTGGAATCCGAAGGCAGTGCCGAGCGCGATGAGTTAATGACCACGCTACAAGAAGGCCAAGAAACAAAAGGTGTTGTTAAGAATTTAACCGATTACGGCGCTTTTGTGGATTTGGGCGGAATTGATGGCTTGTTGCATATTACTGATATGGCATGGCGCCGCGTGAAGCATCCAAGCGAAATTGTATCCGTTGGACAAGAGCTTGCGGTAAAAGTCTTGAAATTCGATCGAGAAAGAAATCGTGTATCCCTGGGATTAAAGCAATTAGGCGAAGATCCGTGGGTCGATATTACACGTCGTTACCCAGTAGATACCCGTTTAACTGGCAAAGTAACGAATATAACCGATTACGGTTGTTTTGTGGAAATCGAAGAAGGTGTCGAAGGGTTAGTGCACGTTTCTGAGATGGATTGGACTAATAAAAATATACATCCATCCAAAGTTGTTCAATTGGGACAAGAAGCGGAAGTAATTGTTTTGGATATCGATGAAGACCGACGACGTATTTCATTAGGACTGAAACAATGTAAGGCAAACCCATGGGAAGCCTTTGCATCGGCACACACAAAATCCGATAAAGTCTCGGGTAAAATCAAGTCAATTACAGATTTTGGTATCTTTATTGGCCTTGATGGTGGTATCGATGGTTTGGTTCATTTATCGGATATCGCATGGAACGAAAGTGGTGAAGAAGCTGTGCGTCGATATAAGAAAGGCGAAGAAATTGAAGCGGTTGTATTGGCGGTTGATCCAGAACGCGAACGTATTTCGTTGGGGATTAAGCAGCTCGAAGGTGATCCGTATGCCAGTTATACAGGAGAACACGCTAAGGGCAGTATTGTAACCGGTACGATTTTGTCGGTTGATGCAAAAGGCGCAACAATACAATTGGCGGAGGGAGTCGAAGGTTATCTGAAGGCGAGTGAACTGGGGCGTGATCGTGTAGAAGATGCACGCACTGTGCTAAAAGAAGGCGATGCGATAGAGGCTAAATTTACGGGCGTCGATCGTAAAACCCGACAGATTACCTTGTCTATTAAAGCAAAAGATTCCGAAGAGGAACAGGAAGCTATGCGTGAGTTAACGCGCCAAGAGGGTGCAAGTCCAACGCTGGGTGATCTGTTCAAAGAGAAAATGGAAAGCAAAGATAAAAGGGAGTAGACACTAAAATGCGTCTCTTAAGCATAATCACATTAACATTTGCGGTTTTGCTTGGGGTGAGCTTTGCAATTCTGAACGCAGGCTTTGTGACAGTACATTATTATGTTGGCACAAAAAGCCTGCCTTTGTCCTTACTCATTTTAGGTGCGTGGATATTCGGTATTATCGTTGGTTTGCTGATATCCGCGTTTAAAATCATAGGGCTACGAATGGAATTGCAGCGCCAGCATCGCGTGCCTCGTTAGCGAATGTGGGAATTTTTATTTCTATTGCTGCCTTTGGCAGCGCTTTCTGGATGGCTTATTGGTCGGCGTGCGAGTATGCGTCAAGCGATTCGCAGACTCGCAGGCTTAAACAAGCTTTTAGATAATTCCTCAAATAAAAAAGCAGTCGATGTTTTAGTACAGCTCATGGATTCTAATCAAGAAGCGGTAGAAACGCACTTGGCATTGGGTGGACTATTTAGGCGTCAAGGAGAAGTCGACAAAGCCATTGGTATTCACGAGAGATTGATAGCGAAACCCTCCTTAACAGAAGAACAGCGTGCATTATCATTATTAGAATTAAGTCGCGATTATATGCGAGCTGGGGTGTTGGATCGGGCAGAAAGTGTATTATTAGAACTGATTGAGCTTGGATACGAGCTCGATGCGGGATTTCAAGGTCTTTTAGACGTTTATCAGCAGAGTAAAGATTGGCTAAGAGCCATCCAAACGGCACAACAGTGGCAAACAAAGAAAAATCGTAATATGAGTTATCATATTGCGCATTTTTATTGTGAGCTTGCAGAGCAACAATGGTTAAAAGGTGAGCGTGTTGATGCTTATCAGCATTTAAAAGAAGCCCTGGCAACGAATAAACGCTGTGTACGAGCCAGTTTGTTATTAGGGAATATTGAAGCACAAGCGGGACGCTATAGAGTGGCCATTAGAGCCTATAAGCAAATACAGAAGCAAGATGAGGCCTTTTTATCTGAAATTGTTTTACCTTTAGCACGCTGTTACGAAAGCCTTCATAATGCCGAGGGTATGATCAAATATTTTGATGAAAACTTACAAAAACATCTGACGACTTCAGCGGTTTTAGCTTTTGCAGAGTGGTTGAACAAAAGTAAAGGTGAGTCTGAAGCCATGCGGTTTGTTGTACAACATTTACGCAAAAATCCATCATTACGGGGTCTTAGCCGATTGGTTCAATTTAGTCTTGCGCGTGCGGAGGGTTCTCTGCAGCAAGATTTGCTGTTGTTTCAAGAATTAATAGAAAAAATGCTTATCAATAAACCGCTATATCGATGTCAGGCGTGCGGTTTTTCTGGCAGGACGTTACAGTGGCAATGTCCGAGTTGTAAAAGATGGGATGTGATAAAACCTATTCATGAGTAAGGATTTTTATGATTAAAAAAGCAGTATTTCCTGTTGCAGGTATGGGCACGCGATTTTTACCTGCGACCAAGGCCAATCCTAAAGAAATGATGCCGGTGGTTGATAAACCATTGATTCAATATGCTGTAGAAGAAGCGATTAACGCTGGGGTCCAAGAATTAATTTTTGTCACCAGTAGCGCTAAACGTGCAATAGAAGATCATTTTGACAGTAATTTTGAACTTGAAACAAAACTCAGGATAGATGGAAAAAATGAATTGCTGAATATTGTTCAGGGCGTAGTACCCGATGGTGTTTCTTGTGTCTATATTCGGCAATCAGAAGCCTTAGGTTTGGGACATGCGATTTTATGTGCAAAACAGGTGGTTGGAAATGAACCCTTTGCTGTTTTGTTAGCCGATGATTTAATGAGTGGCGACAATAATGTTTCATGCTTAAAAGAGATGGTATTAAAATTTAATGAAGTCTTGGCATCGATGGTTGCCGTAGAAGTCATAGCACCCGAAGATAGCGTAAAGTATGGTGTGGTGGGTGTGGCTAACGACTATAAAGATTTTGGCAAAATTAATGGAATAGTCGAAAAGCCAAAGCCAGAAGCAGCGCCCAGCCATCTCGGTGTGGTGGGGCGGTATATTCTTATGCCCGAAATATTTGCAGTTCTCGAGCAGGGTTCTCCTGGCGCAAATGGAGAAATTCAATTAACCGATGCCATTTCGGCGCTTTTAGCTTATCAATCGGTGTATGCTTTTTCTTTTGCGGGTAAGCGTTATGATTGCGGTAGCAAGTTAGGCTATTTGCAAGCCATTGTTGCCTATGGTTTAAAACACCCTGAGGTGGCAGAGGAATTTCAGAAATATTTAAACACGGTTGTTTTTCGGTAAATTATCTGTTTTATAGTCTTTTTAAAAAAAATATTTTGAGTCTTAATTTACTAAAATAGTCATAGTTCCGCTGTTCTGAACGAGACTAAACAATTGTTGAAAAGTATCGACATTTAATTTTCGTTTAATATTTTCTCTAAAAGTTTGAACAGTTCTGCAGGATAAATCACCCAATAATTTGGCGGTATCTTTGATCGAAAAACCTTTCATCCATAAACTTAAACATTCGACTTCTCGATTGGTTAATCGTCTTCCCGTGATATTTTTCAGTATAGTAATAACCATTTCTTTTTCGAAAGAAAAAAGATCGGACAATAATTCGGAATATTGTTTTGCAATAGGTGTTGACTGAGTAGTGCTGATTACCCTCGGAATATCCGAGAAGCTATGATAACGTGTAATAATGCCCTTCGTTATTTCCATTGAAATAATACCAGAAAATTCTATTTTTTCTCCTTTGGGTGCAACATTTAGAACAGGTCCGCTGTGAATGGCGTTACCATTCCATTTATAGATTAACTGATTATCAAGTGTTAGAATCTCTTGGATTCTAAATTCAAAAGCAGAGAAGGCGTTAAAAATTTGTGTCACATAATCTTTAAGTGCCTTAGGACCTTGCCCAACCAGAAAGGTAGTTTGAATATCTGCGGAAGGAGAAACAAAGTAATCTGCCACATCCAAAGCTTGTTGATTCCAGAGTGGAAGTACAAATTGATTCGTAATATCCGTAAGCATAATTCTCATATTTAGTCCCTTATATGAATGTAATAAATGAATTTAATTTCCGCATGTTAAGCCCCTTTTTAAATAATGTAAATCGGGTTTATAACGGAGTGTATATACATTTTTAACCTTTTTTTAAGTGTTTTTTTGTTTTGTTTGGCTATGATTAAAGTATTCACATTGCTATCCAAATTTGATTCCGGTTGCTTATATTGTTACTATGTGTCACTCAAAAGGTTTTAGATCTAAAATATGGAAAACTAACTTTTAGTGTTCGCGGTGAGAAATGCATGGATACAATAGGCAATATACACACTAAATCTTGGAATACGCTTTTATTTTTTATTTTAAGTGCTTTAGTTATCAGCAGTATTGCTGTTTTATTTTGGCCTGGATATATGTCTCCAGATAGCATTGGGCAATTCAATCAAAGTTTAGCAAACAATTATTCAGATCACCACCCACCGATGATGTCATTCTGTTGGAAAATGTTTAACTATATTTATACGGGATCTCAAGTATATTTTCTGT
>Ga0073904_10003390_pt1 | contig 11998 bp, 10 predicted proteins | sample KloWWTrecipitate_FD_66668 | JGI IMG/M metagenome (GOLD analysis project Ga0073904, IMG submission 66668) | Active sludge microbial communities from Klosterneuburg, Austria, studying microevolution and ecology of nitrifiers - Klosterneuburg... | ecosystem: Engineered > WWTP > Aerobic digester >...
AATATTAACATGGGAAAAGAAATACCGCAGGACTATAATCCGGAAGAGGCTGATTATGGTGACAATGAAAATGACATTATGGATAAAGATATTAAAAATACAAATATGAAGCCTGCAGATAAAAATTCTTTTATAGATAAAATTTTAATGAAATTAGGGTTTTGAAAAATAGAGATTTAATATTAAAATGAATTTTTTAAAAAATTCAACCGCGTTGATAGAAAAAAATATGAAATTATTATCTGATAATTCAATTAAGGATTTTCATGCCAAATCTTAAGCACAGATTAAAAGTGATTAAGGAAATTACTTATAAAACCTATGATCAGTTTTTAGATGACAAAGGTTTTAAAATGGCTGCAGCATTATCATATTATGCTGCATTTTCTCTTGGTCCGTTACTGATTATTTGTATTTCTATAGCAGGATTCATATTCGGTGAGGAAGCAGTCAGAGGTGAATTGTCTTCACAGATAACATATCTTATCGGCAAAGAAGGAGCAGAAATGGTGGAGATCATCATCAAAGGTGCATCCAATTTAACGACAGGATTTATTGCGGGTATTATAAGTCTGATCTTATTAGTTTTAGGATCTCTTGGTGTATTTGTAGAATTACAGGAATCACTCAATATTATATGGGGAGTCGAGCCAAAACCGGGAAGAGGGATCTGGGGATTTTTAAAAACCAGAGTCACATCATTTTCTATGGTAATCGCGACTGGCTTTCTAATGATGATATCACTTATAATAAATACTTTCATTGGTTTATTATATAAACTACTTGGAGAATATGTTAACCCGGCTTTTCCCGCTACAGAAATTATAAATCTTGTGAGTTCATTTATAATAATAACCTTACTTTTTGCTTTCATGTTTAAATACCTGCCTGATGTTATCATCTCCTGGAGGTATGTCTGGATTGGTGCTGTAATAACTTCTATACTTTTTTCTGTCGGAAAATATTTAATCGGCTTGTATCTTGGTAACAGTTCATACAGCTCTACATACGGAGCGGCTGCTTCTTTTATTATTATATTTATCTGGATCTATTATTCAGGAATAATATTGTTTTTAGGTGCGGAATTTACTCATGTTTACAGAAGCAGATACAGTAATTCAAAAATTGAACCTGATGCTGACGGGATCATTGTGCCAAAAGTATCTGAGCTGATAAAAAAATCAATGGAAGAAAGCTTAAGTAAGAATAAAAATAAATGATACCTTAATCCGATGCAATTTCCTCAATTATAAAAACGAATTCAAATTTGCCTCATAAATTAATTTATCTGAAAGGTTTTTTAAATCTTTTTTACATTTAAATTACCACTTAATTTAAGGATGTAAATCACTAAATTGCACCCATGATTTCTTTGAATAATATTTCGATGCGTTACGGCTCAAAAGTTTTGTTTGACGACGTATCTTTAAGAGTAGCAGGTAAAGACAGAATTTCACTTGTCGGATCTAACGGTGCAGGTAAATCCACATTACTTAAAGTAATTGCAGGTCTGATAACATCAGATGAAGGTGAAGTCGCAATTTCAAAACATACTACAGTAGGGTATCTTCCACAGGAAGGAATTCATTTTCTGGGGAAGTCACTTTATGATGAAGTGTACAGTGCTGCCGGTGATATAAATCTGATACAGGAAGAAATGCATCAGATCGAGAATGAGATGAGTGAATTTGAAGATACTGCTTCGGATGAATTTATGGATCTGATAAATGAATACGGCGAACTTCAGGAGAGATTTCAATTGCTTGACGGATTCAGACTAAAATCCAAGATAGAAAAAATTCTTATTGGTCTCGGATTTTTTGAAACTGATTTCATAAGAATGACTAATGAATTCAGCGGCGGATGGCAGATGAGAATTGCACTGGCAAAACTTTTGCTGACTAATCCTTCTATACTTCTTCTTGACGAACCTACAAACCATCTCGATATTGAATCACTTATCTGGGTAGAAAATTATCTGATAAATTATCAGGGAGCAATAGTACTGGTATCTCATGACAGGAGTTTTCTTGATAACATTTCCCAGCGGACTGTAGAAATTTCAATGGGAAATGTAACTGAATATTCTGGTAACTATTCATTCTATAAAACAGAAAAGGAAGTTAGAAAAGAACTACTTGGAAATCAGTTTAACAATCAGCAGCAATATCTGAAACAGCAGGAAAAATTTATTGAAAGATTCAGATATAAATCTTCTAAAGCAAAGGCAGTTCAGAGCAGGATAAAGCAGCTTGACAAAGTCGACTGGATAGAAATAGAAGATGAAGAATCAACTGTTAAATTTAATTTTCCGCCGGCTACACATTCCGGAAAAACCTCTATTGAGCTTTCGGGTATTACAAAAAGTTATGATAATGTATTTAATGTTCTTGAAAATATAGATCTGATAATCGGCAGGGGAGAGAAGATAGTTTTATTTGGTGTAAACGGAGCGGGTAAATCTACACTTACACGTATAATTGCAGGTAATGAAAAAATCAATGAAGGTGATATAAAGCTCGGTCATCTTGCTCAGATAAAATTTTATGCTCAGAATCAGGCGGAAGAATTGAATCCGGAACTGACCGTTCTGGAAACAATGGAACAGGCTGCTTCAGGAGATATTCTGAAAAATCTCAGGACGATACTTGGTAGTTTTTTATTCAGAGGTGATGATGTGTTTAAAAAAGTGAAAGTACTTTCAGGCGGAGAGAAATCAAGACTTGCTCTTGCTAAAATGCTTATAGAACCTTCTAACTTTTTAATACTTGACGAGCCGACAAACCATCTTGATATGAGATCAAAGGAAGTGCTGATGAATGCACTGAATAAATATGACGGAACTGTACTTATAGTTTCTCATGACAGAGAATTCATAGACGGAATAGTTGATAAAGTAATTGAAGTAAAAAATAAAAAAATAAAGACATATATAGGAAATGCAAGTGAATATCTAAAAGAGAAAGAGAGTGAATTTCTTAAAGGTGAAGCTTCTCAAAAAAAAACAAATAATGTAAAAGTAAGGACAGAGAATAATCAGAAGCCGGATAAATCTTCTGAAAAGGAATATAAGAATCTGAAAAAGGAATTAAATAAAAAGATAGAGCCTGTTAAAAAGGAAATAAAAACACTTGAGGAAAGTATCGCAAGTTTTGAAAAAGAAATTGCTGCTATAGAAAAACTGATGGCTGGTGAAGATTTCTATAAAGGTAACCATAATGTCTTAGAGGTTACAAATAAATATAATACTATTAAAGAAAAATTAAAAAATATTTTATCCCAGTGGGAAAAAAGATCAAAAGAACTTTCAGATCTTGAAAACCAATTAACTAACTTAAATCAAAATAACATAACAGTATGAAAAAAATAATTAACTCATCTATATTAATTGTCTGCCTTTTATTACTAAGCAGTCATCAAATTTCAGCTCAGATAAATTTCGATCCTAAACTTAATTTTAAAAATTCCAATAATAATTCTACTGAATTAAAAAAGAAAGATCATGAAACCGCAAAGAAATATCATCAGAAATTAACAGGTGAGTTTTTCGGTGCATCAATTGATTTTCAAATCGGTTATGGTACTACCTCTCCAAATGTAACTGAAAAAAACAATAGTAAAGATGCTTCTACTGAAAGTCAGGGTGGATTTACTTTCGGAGCTTTGGTAAATCTTAATCTGTTTGGACTTTTAGATCTGACTACCGGTATTGATCTGATTAATAAAAAATATGAATACGGAATACCTTATGTGAGTACAAATCCTACAGAAGGCGTAGATTCAGTTGTAAATTCTGTAAAGAATCAATATCTGAATATTCCATTAAATATAAATTATGGTGGTATGGTTTCTGAAAAAGTAGGACTAAGTTTCAGCGGAGGTCCGTATTTCGGGTTTCTTTTAAATCCGGAAAGTGCTGTAAGTGGTTTTAAAGATTTTGATTTTGGATTGAATGGTATAATTACAGGAAATTATATGTTGAATCCGTTTACGAGCATAATACTTGGTACTAAACTTCAGTACGGAGGACTTAATAATTTATTGAGTTCAGGTAATATAGAAAGTGTTTCTTTAACTAACTGGGATGTATTTACCGGTCTCAGGTTTGGATTCTAAAAAATATTTTTAGTATAAATTTGAAATAAATTAAAAGGGAGTGATGCTCCCTTTTTTTATAAAATTAAAAAATGAAAAGTTATAAGTTTGTAAATATACTCTTCATATTATTCTCTGTAGTATTTACATTTTCATCATGCGGAAAAGAATCGGATAATTCCAATGAGCAGTTTGGATCAGATAATTCCAAAGGAAATGAATCTGTAGAAAATAAAGTTATTGATGATTCTGATATTTCTGACAAATCAAATTTGGCAGATGGTATATCAGATCTGAAATTTGGAAAAGGTCTTGTTCCTTCTTTTCTGAAAGGTGAAAATCAAATTATAGAAGCAGTGAGCTGGAATGACAAGCTCGGTGAAAACTTGATTGTAATTACTCTAACAGATGAAAGAATTATAAAAGGAGATGAGAGAATAAAAGAATTATTAATATATCATTACATTGTTAAAGATACTTCTTCAGAAGTCCTGTGGAAAAGTTATGATTTTGTGAAAGACTGTCCGTTTGATATTACACTTGAATTTATTGACAGCTCTCTGACTGTGACTGATCTTGACGGAGATGACATTGCAGAAACTTCATTTATGTATAAACTCTCCTGTCGAAGCGATGTGAGTCCGGATGATCTGAAACTCATTATGCACGAAGGTCAGGATAAATATGCGATAAGAGGGGAGATGATCCTTAAAATAAATGATGAAGATCCTTCACCTGGTTCTATGATTATTGATGATTCATTTAACAAGACTAAAGGAATTTTTAAAGATTTTGCAATAGAACAATGGAATAAATTCAATAAAGTTTTCATTGGTGAAAAATATGAAAAGTAAAATTATTTTCAGTAAGCTTTTTATTTTTGTTGCACTGGCTTCTATGATAATTGTCACGGGCTGTTCAGGATCAAAAGATACAAGTGATGAAGAAACAGAATATGCAGAACATAATGAACATACAGAAAAAGATTCTGAAGTAAATGTAAAATCAGAAGAATCCGGATCATATATTTTAAACATCGCTGAGGCTGAACAAAAAAATGAAATGTATAAAATAGAAGTGGATTCTACTTACCTTTACTGGCTGGATAATTATTTACTTATATTAAATGGTTCGACTAAGTGTAATATATTTGCATTAAATGTTTTAAAAAAAGCGGGCTATAAAACGCCTGAGGTTAATGCACTTTCAAGAGATCTGTTTGATACACTGAATTTTAATGATATACTTCCGATAGTTGGAGTGAATGATGTTTCAGATGCAATGCCAGGAGATCTGGTTATATGGAACGGACATGTTATATTATTTGAATCTGAAATTGAACTGAATGGTCAAAGTTATGCAATGGCATACTGGGCGGGGACAAAAAATCCGGACAACGGGGATAATATTTTGAACAATGTGTGCTACGGAAAATACAAACTAAATGGTAATTACGTAGTCAGGAGACCTTTGAAAAAACTTTATCCTGACTGACAATTACAGAGCTTTCAGAATCTTGCTGAGAAAATCCACCTGAATTTTTAAGTCCTTCAGAGTTTTGTTATTTATAATTACAAAATCAGACATTTCCATTTTCTTTCTTTCATCGATCTGAAATTTCATAAGTTCCGTAATTGATTTTAAAGTAGATTCATCCCGAATTTTCAGTCTGTCCACTCTTTCTTTCTTTTTTGAATAAACCATTATTATATAATCCATAGATTCATCAAATCCACTTTCAAACAACAAAGCAGATTCCACTATGACAATGTCATAATTGTTTTTCTTGAGGAATCCTTTTATATCTTTTATTACTACAGGGTGGACGATCTTATTGATTGCTGAATAATTCTTTTTGCTTGCAAAGATCTTATCCTTTAATTTGGGAAGATTGATCTTACCTTTATAATTAACTATATCTTTTCCAAACACTTTAACTATTTCTGTAACTAATTTTTTATTGGTTACATAAAGATTTTTTGCAATCGTATCAGAATATAAAACCTTGAAACCTCTTTTAGCAAGTAATTTACATACTTCAGTTTTTCCGGATCCAACACCGCCTGTAACACCGATCATTAATTTCTTTTTTCTAATCATTACGAAACTTTTTTTCCTTTAAAGTAAATAAATTATTTCGCATATGAAATAGACCTTCTCTCTCTAATTACATTAACTTTTATTTGACCCGGGTATTCCATTTCTTCCTGAATTTTATGTGCAATATCTGCTGCAAGTTCATCCTGAAGAGTATCATCGACCTTATCCTGTTCTACGATCACCCTTACTTCTCTTCCTGCCTGAATTGCATAAGTTTTTACTACACCTTCAAATGACTTTGCGATATTTTCTAATTTTTCAAGTCTCTTTGAATAAGCTTCAATAGATTCACGTCTTGCACCTGGTCTTGCACCGCTGATAGAATCAGCTGCCTGCACTAAGATCGATATCGGATGTTCCATTGGCATTTCATCATGATGAGCTCCAATCGCATTACAAATGATCGGATGTTCTTTACATCTTTTTGCAACTTCATATCCGAGAATAGCATGTGGTCCTTCAATATTTCTGTCAATGGTTTTTCCCATATCATGCAAAAGTCCTGCCCGCTTTGCCATTTGTGCATCAAGTCCAAGCTCAGCTGCCATTATACTTGCGAGATGTGCTACTTCCATAGAATGATGAAGTACATTCTGTCCGTAACTTGATCTGTATTTCATCCTTCCTATTAATGTGATTATATCTCTGTGAACTCCCTGAATTCCCATTTCGATAAGCGTATTTTCTCCGACTCTGATCAGCTCTTCTGTCAGCTCTTTCTGTACTTTTTCTACTATCTCTTCTATTCTCGCCGGATGGATCCTGCCGTCTGCTATAAGTCTTTCCATTGAAACTCTCGCGACTTCTCTTCTGAAAGGATCGAATCCGGAAATAATTATTGCTTCAGGAGTATCATCAACAATAATATCCACACCTGTAACAGCTTCAAAAGCTCTGATATTTCTTCCTTCTTTTCCAATGATCCTGCCTTTTAATTCATCTGAATTTATCTGTAAAACACTAACTGTAGTTTCCACAGAATGATCAGAAGCAGTTCGCTGAATTGATTGAATTATAATATTTTTTGAAATTCTGTTTGATTCTAACTTCGTTTCTTCTCTAATCTCCTGAATTTTTTGAGCGGCTTCAATTTTTGCATCATTGATAAGTTTTTCAAATAAAACTTTTCTTGCTTCTTCTTCAGAAAATCCTGAGATCCGCTGAAGTTTATTTCTTTGCTCTTCAAGTATTTCAGAATTCATTGAAATTAATTTCTCTGACTCAGAGATCTTATTTTCAGCTTCTTTGGTTTTGGAATCACTTAATTCGACAGATTTATTTAGTTTGATTTCTAACTTGGAAAGTTCAGATTTAACAGTTTCGAGATTATCTTTTTCAATCTTAATTCTTTTCTCATCGACTACCAGATCTTTTTCTCGATCTTTTACCTCTTCCTCATGTTGTTGTTTCTTTTTTAGAAATTCATCTTTGACTTCAAGAAGCTTTTCTTTCTTTAATGTCTGAGATGCTTTTTCAGCATCTGAAAGAATTTCTTTCGAACGTTTTTCAGCAATTTCTATCTTGTCTTTTGATTTTGACTCTGCATCTGATAATATTTTTTTCGCTACGTTATCTGCGCCTTCAATCTTTGTTTTATTTGATCTTGAGTTTATATACCAGCCAAGGAAAAAGGTTAACAGGCATAAGGCTACAAGAATTGGTAATAATATGTATAATTCTAGATCCATAATTTATTTTATATCCTCCATAATAACTGTGTGTTTTTTTAATTAAATATATTTTTATAGTTTGTATCATTTTAAATTTGATATAATTTTTTATTCTAAAATGAATAAAAAAAACCGCTGCAGACTGGATAATAGCGCAAAGGGTATAAAAAAACCTTTCCTATCATACGGTGGGTGGTGCCAGAATGTCTTTTGCTTCCACTGATCGCTATTGATTCTTTTCAGAATCAGCGAATCCGCTAATGCGGCTGAGGCCTGTAATTGACATTTTCCGAGCGTGCCTCCCGAATAGTTAAACCTGTTGGTTTTTTATAATGTTTGACTAATAAGTCTGAGCGGTTAATTAAAACCTAAATTTTATATAAAGAACGGTATTTTCAATTTCACAAATTATCATCGATCATATCTGAAATTGAATTTGATTTTGAGATCAATTCATCCAGAAGATCTGAATAATCTTTTTCAAGGTCGAGCTTAATGTCCTTTTCCTTGAAATATTCCTCGGCTATGTTTAATGCTGAAACTACTGCTATAGTTTCCTCCGATTGATTTGGTGATTCACTGTTAAGACGATTCATGATCCCGTCCACGAAATCAGAAATTCTTTCTACCTTCTCAGTACTATCACCCTGCAGATTATATTCATTATTGAATATCTTAACTCGAATTTCTTTTTGGCTCATATCTCAATAATGATTAATAATTAGTGAACTTGAAAATTGTAAAGTCAAACATTTTAGTTGTCTCTGTATTCTCCATCGTTATCATATTGATCTAAATGCGTGTCTATTCTTGTTATAAGATCTTGTATTCTTGTTTTTGCATAATCTTTATCTTTCATTGGAATTTTATTATCACCTGAATTCAATACTACATTTTTCAGATCAGAATTTTCTTTGTCTCTGTTTATTATTTCAGTATTGAGCTTTGTATGTTGTAATTTTAATTCTGAAATTTTTAAGTTCAGGTTCTTTAAATTTTCCTTTAGTAAATTATTCTCATTTTTCAGGTCTTTGTATTTAGAAATTAATGATTTGATCTTTGAAAAAAGGTCATCAAGAGATACTCTCAACACATTTTTCTGATCTTTAAAAAAATCCTTAGTGGTTTCCTGATTGTTAAGATTCATTTTTTTTAATTAAGACCTGATTTCAGCATTTAACTTCTTCTTTAGGTCTGTTATTATTTTATCCATTGTAAATGAAATTTCCTTATCGGTTAATGTCTTTTCTTCAGAGGAAAATTCCATGCTGAATGCCAGACTCTTATAACCTTTTTCTATCTTATCCCCTGTATAAATATCAAATAATTCCAGTTTCTCAAGTAAACCTTTACCGCTGTGAAGTATCTGACCGCTGACTTCTTTAAATGGCGTTTCACTTTTAACTATAACTGCCAGATCTCTTTTGACTTTTGGAAATTTTGAGATCTCCTTATATAAAATAGTTCTGAATGAATACTCTAAAATTTTGTTAAGACAAAATTCAGCAATATAAACTTCAGAATCAATCTCAAATTCTTTCTTAAGTTTGCTATCTGCTTTATAAATAAAACCGATGTTATTTTTATTTAAACTTATATCTATCCTGTTACGGCTTATATCATTGTCATAATAGTAAAATAATCCAAGTTTATCAAGATTTAATTTAGACAAGAACATTTCCGCTTCACCTTTCATATCAAAAATATCAAAATCCTTATCCCCACCAAATAATACAGATTCATCATTCTTTCCTGATATTGCTAGTATCAGTTTTTGCTCTTCAGTAAATTTACTTTCCGAATGGGCAAATACATTTCCCGCCTCAAACAATTTAAGAGAAATACTCTTTCCGTTATTATTGAAATTATTTCTGATCACACCAAGCATACCCGGCAGTAATCCTGACCTGAGAGTATTCATTTCCGCTGATACAGAATTTTCAAGTCTGATTGGTTTATCAGTACTTTTTGAAATAGAAATTTCCTTACCTTCAGAAAGGGGAGATGTCAATATCTGATTAAATCCTCTTCCTTCAAAATATTCTGAGATGAATTTCATTAATCTGTAACTTTTTTCATCAATAAGTGAGGAATTTTCTGTATTCACATTGAAATTATGTTTAGCAGGAATATTATCATAACCATATAATCTTGCAATTTCTTCAATAAGATCAGCTTCTCTTGAAATATCTTCCCTTCTGAATTCAGGTATTTTGAAATTTAACTTACCTTCAGACTCAACTGAAAAGTTTATTTCGATTTTTTCTAAAAGATTAATTATATCATCTTTTTTTAATTCAATACCAATTAATTCATTTGCTTTGGATATTCTTACACCTGTTTCGATTTGTGAAAATTTTTCAGGAAACACATCATATAGACCTTTGGAAATTTCTCCGCCTGCAATTTCAGAAATGAGTTTAGAAGCTCTCTGACTTGCGTACTTTACAATTTCAATATCCACACCGCGTTCAAATCTTTGTGAAGCATCGGTCTGAAGTCCGAGACGTTTGGAATTTTTTCTGATACTGACAGGATCAAAATATGCAGATTCGAGAAAAATGTTTTTAGTGGAGTCAGTAATTTCAGAATATTCACCACCCATTACGCCGGCAATTCCTGAATAACCTTCACCATCACAGATCATCAGCGATTCGCTGTTAAGTTTTCTTTCTTTTGAATCAAGTGTTGTGAATTTGTCGCCGTCTACAGCTGTTTTGACAATTATCTTTTTACCGCGTATCTTATCATAATCAAAAGCATGAAGCGGCTGACCCGTTTCCATCATTACAAAATTAGTTATATCTACAATATTATTTCTCGGTCTCAGTCCGATCGAGATAAGCCTTTTCTTCAGCCATTCTGGTGATTCGCCGATCTTTACATTTTTAATGACCCTCCCTGTGAATCTTTTGCAAAGATCAGTATTTTCAATTGAAATATTTATCAATTCATTTGTGTCTTCACCATTTTCATAAAATTCAATATTGGGAAGTTCAATTTTTTTATTAAATATAGCGGCAATCTCACGGGCAACTCCAAAGTGTGAAAACAGATCGCCTCTGTTTGGAGTGATTCCTATATCAAACACGACATCGTTCAGATTCATAATATCAGCAAATGGAGTTCCATTTTTTACTTCAGTCTGTAAAACCAAAATTCCGTCATGATCATCAGACAGATTCAGCTCTTTACCCGAGCAGATCATTCCTTCAGAAACTTCCCCGCGTATCTTTGATTTTTTGATCTCAAATTCTCCGTTAGGGATTACTGCACCTACCTTTGCAACACATACTTTCTGACCTTTATCGACATTTGGAGCTCCGCATACGATATTGACAATTCCATCACCTGTATCCACTTTACATAAAGAAAGCTTATCGGCATTTGGATGTTTCTGCTTATCAAGGACTTCTCCTACTACAAAGTTATTAAATCTGCTGCCCTCATCTTCGACTGATTCAATGTCCAGACCGGTTGCGATCATTTTATTGGTTAGTGAATTCAAGGATTCGAATTCCAGACCGGGGATGTAATCTTTTATCCAGTTTAAACTAATTTTCATAGTTAGCAATATACTTATTCAATTTTCAATGTTCAATTTACAATGTACAATTCAAATCATTAAAATTTCATAGATCAATGTTTTTTTTAAATAAAATAAAACAACCATTTCAAAATTCAATCAGTTTGCACAAAAAAAAAGCCCGGTTATTATGACCGGGCTATTATTAAATATTGAATTTTTTATTGGTTTAGAACTAATTTTCCTTTTTCGGTTCTTTTTTGAAATTTTCAACCGGTTTATCTTCGCTCCTTTTATATTCTCTGGATGAGCCGTCATTTCCGGCATTGTAGGTTTTTGGAGCGTTGTATTCAGTTGTATTGTAAGATTTTCTGGAACTGTTTTTCTTTTTGGAACTGTATTTCTTCTTACTGCCCTTTTTCTTTTTAGAATATTTCTTTCCGGATTTCTTTTTCTTTTTAGAATATTTCTTTCCGGATTTCTTGTTCTTTTTGGAAATTTTCTTTTTTGAAGATTTTTTCTTTTTACCTGAAGAACTTTTCTTTTTCTTTGAAGATTTCTTTTTTGTTTTCTTTTTTGTTTTACTTTTATTCAGATCCTCAACTTT
>Ga0073904_10003391_pt1 | contig 11998 bp, 9 predicted proteins | sample KloWWTrecipitate_FD_66668 | JGI IMG/M metagenome (GOLD analysis project Ga0073904, IMG submission 66668) | Active sludge microbial communities from Klosterneuburg, Austria, studying microevolution and ecology of nitrifiers - Klosterneuburg... | ecosystem: Engineered > WWTP > Aerobic digester >...
CCCGCATCGGCGATGCCGGTCAGCGATGCGCGACGCCCGCCGCGTCGGCCATAGTTCGCCGGCTTCTTCGCCGCCGGCAGCAGCAATGCGCGCAACCCGGAAAAACTGTCGCAACTGGCGCGGCCGCGTGCGACCAACTCGGCCAGCGCGTCTTCCAGTTCGGTTTCCAGCAGGCGGGCGGCATCGACCAACTCGTCGAAGAACAATGCACCGTGTTCGCGCAGGCAGTCCTCGACCTTCTGCGCGCGCGACGACAGCGGCGACTCGTCGCCGGCCTGCTGGCATGCGGCCAGCCGCGTCCACGTCGCCAGCTCGCGGCGCGGCAGCAGCACGATGGGCGCGGCACGCACCAGCGTCGCCCCGCCCTCGCCACCGGTGCGCAGGCGCGTCCAGGCGATGCGCCCGGCCGCACACAGGTCGTCCAGCCAGGCGATGGAATAGTCCTTGACCCGTGCCGGCAGCAGTTCGCTTTCCCACGCGCCGGCAGCGGCCTCGTAGCCTTCCAGTTGCGCCAGCACGCCGGCCAGCGCCTCCGGCCCCTGCACGCGCGTGGCCGGCGACAGCCGCTGCCAGTCGCACAGGAAGCGCATGTAGTCGCGCACGTCGACCGGTTCGATCTCGCGGCGCAGCTTGCCCAGGGTATTGCGATGGATGCGCGCCAGCAGCATGCGCTCGCACCACTCATCGCCGGGCGCGCCGGGATTGAACCGCCCGCGCATGACGAAGCCTTCCTGCTCAAGCGCCAGCAAGGCGAACTCGACCTCGTCGCCTGGCACCGCCAGCGCCTCGGCCAGCGCCGCCGTGGTGGTCACGCCCAGCGCCGACAGGCGTCCGCGCACCAGCTCGCGCAAGGCATCCTCGCGCGTCCATTTGATGGCGTAATCGGCAGGGACCTCGACATCGGGTTGCGCGATTGCATCAGGATCCAGCGCGCGCAACTGCGGCAGGCGTTCGGTGGCGATCCACAGCGCCCTCACCCCAACCGCTCTCCCGCCAGCGGGAGAGGGGCTCAAGCGCGTTGCCCGCCGCTCCTTCGCCAGCGCGTGCAGCAACGGCATCCATCCGGAGGCCAGTGCCTCGTCTTCGGTCGCCGCGCCAAGCGCCATCAGCGCGTCATGCATCTCGTCCGCGGTGCCGGCCAGCGGCCAGGCATCCTCGGCCACCGCCTCGATCGCGCCCGGATCCAGCCGCCCCAGGTCATCGACCTGGCGTGCATCGCCCATGCCGCGCGCGACCACCGCGCGGGTACGGCGCTCTTCCAGTGGCGCATCGTCGAGGAAGGCATAAGGCCGCGCACTCAACACCTCGGCGGTGAACGGCGATGGCCCGGTCAGGTCGCGCGCGGTCACCTGCACTGCGCCGGATTCCAGGCCGCGCAGCAAGGCCAACCAACCGTCGAGATCCATCGCCTCGTGCAGGCAGTCATGCAGGGTCTGCGCGACCAGCGGATGGTCGGGCACCTCACGCTCGCCGACGATGTTCTCCAGACAGGCCACCTGGTCCGGGAACACCGTGGCCATCAGGTCTTCGGACTTCATCCGCTGCAACTGCGGCGGTACCTTCCTGCCGCCAGTGAAGCGCGGCAACGCCAGCGCGGTGGTCGCGTTCCAGCGGAAGCGTGCGGGGAACAGCGGCGCGTCCAGCAGCGCCTGCACCAGCACCTGTTCGGCGCTGGACGAATGCAGGTAACCGATCACTTCGATCAGCGGAAAACTGTGGCTGGTCGACAGCGACAGCACGATCGCGTCCTCGGTCGCCGCCGCCTGCAGTTCGAAATTGAATTTGCGGCAGAAGCGTTTGCGCAGCGCCAGCCCCCACGCCTTGTTGATGCGGCTGCCGTAAGGCGAATGCAGGATCAGCTGGGTGCCGCCGGACTCGTCGAAGAAGCGCTCCAACGCGATGTGTCGTTGGGTGGGCAGCATGCCGAAACCGGCCAATTGCGCGGCCGCATAGGCCACGACCTGCGATGCGGCGGCTTCACCCAACCCGAGTTCGTCGCGCAGCCACTGCAGCGTCGCGGTCTCGCCGCCCTGCTCCAGGCGCGCCTGCAGGTCTTCGCGGAAGCGCGACACGCTGGCCGACAGTTCAAGCGTGCGCCCAGGCGCCTCGCCCAGCCAGAACGGGATGCTCGGCGGCGCGCCTTCGGCATCCTGCACGCGTACGCGTCCGGCTTCGACGCGAAGGATGCGGTAACTCATATTGCCCAGCTGGAACACGTCGCCGGCGATACTCTCGATCGCGAAATCTTCGTTGACGGTACCAATCGTGATCGCCTGCGGCTCCAGCAACACCGTGTAGTCGCCGACATCGGGAATGGTGCCGCCGGACTGGGTGGCGGTCAGACGCGCGCCGTTGCGCCCGCGCAACTTGCGGTGGACGGCATCGCGATGCAGGTAGGTCGCACGCTGGCCGTAGCGGGTGGAGAAACCATCGGCGAGCATGCGCACGATGTCGTCGAATTGCTTGCGCTCAAGCGCCGCATACGGCCAGGCGCGCCGCACCAGCGCGTACAGCGCATCTTCGTCCCACTCGTTGGCGGCGACCTCGGCCACGATCTGCTGCGCCAGCACGTCGCGCGGTGCCGGCGGCATGATCAGCGCATCCAGTTCGCCACGCCGCACGCTGTCCAGCAGCGCCACGCATTCCATCAACTCGTCGCGCGAGGTCGCGAACAGCCGGCCCTTGGGCGTGCCGCCGACCTGGTGGCCGGACCGCCCGACCCGCTGCAGGAACGCGGCGATGCTGCGTGGCGAACCGATCTGGCAGGCCAGGTCGACGTCGCCGATGTCGATGCCCAGTTCCAGCGAAGCCGTGGCCACCAGCACCTTGAGCTCGCCACGCTTGAGCCTGCGTTCGGCGTCGAAACGCAGCTCCTTGGCCAGCGAGCCGTGATGCGCGGCCACGTGTTCCTTGCCGAGCAACTCGCCGAGATGGCGCGCGGTGCGCTCGGCCATGCGCCGGGTGTTGACGAAGACCAGGGTGGTCGCGTGCTGCCCGACCAGTTGCGCGATGCGTTCGTAGACGAGTTCCCATTGCGCGTTCGACATCACCGCTTCCAGCGGCACTGGCGGCAGCTCCAGCGCGAGGTCGCGCGCGCGCGCATGGCCGATGTCGATGATGGCGCAGTCGTCGCGGCCCGCGCCGGTCAGGAACTTCGCCACTTCGGCGATCGGTTTTTGCGTGGCCGACAGCCCGACACGGGTTGCACGCGCGCCAGTCAGCGCATCCAGCCGTTCCAGCGACAACGCCAGATGGCTGCCGCGCTTGTTCTGCACCAGCGCGTGGATCTCGTCCACGATCACCGTGCGCACCCCGGCCAGCATCGCCCGCCCGGAATCGGAGCCCAGCAGGACGTACAACGACTCCGGCGTGGTGGCGAGGATGTGCGGGGGGCGCTTGCGCAACGCGGCGCGCTCCGACTGCGGCGTGTCGCCGGTGCGCACCGCGGTGCGGATCTCGACATCCGGCAAACCCAGCGCGGCAAGTTCCACGCGGATGCCCTGCAGTGGCGCGACCAGGTTCAGGTGGATGTCGTTCGACAGCGCCTTCAGCGGCGAGACGTACAGCACCAATGTGGATTCCGGCAGTCCATGCGCCAGGCCTTCGCGCACCAGCGCGTCGATCGCGGCGAGGAATGCAGTCAGCGTCTTGCCGGAGCCGGTGGGTGCAGCGACGAGCGTGTCGCGGCCGGAGGCGATCGCCGGCCAGGCCTGCTGCTGGGCCTCGGTCGGCGACGGGAACGTCCTCGCAAACCAGCCCGCAACCGCCGGGTGGAACGCGTCGAGCGTCGGGTGATCGGGAGGTCGCGCGGGCATGCCGGGATTATCCGCCGTGTCACCGTGATCGCCATGAACCGGATGAACAGAAGGGCTGAAGTCGAAGCGGATCTGGGCGTTCACCACCCGAGCCTGCGCGGTCAGCGTCGCAGGCGGTGAGACCGGTCAGCCGGCGCGGAACAATGCCTTGTATTCCGGCGCCACCAGCGGCAGCAACACCTGCGCCGGCACGTCGACATTACGCGTTCCATCCGAATACGGCCCCACCTGTGCCGGCGGGAACACGAAGCGCAGCGCGCGGATGCTGCCGTCGGCATTCATCACCGGCTCGAATCGGCCGAAGTTCTTCGGGTCGGGTTCGGTGCCGGCATCGATCATCCCGCTGCCATCACGCAAGGCCTGCGAGCGTTCCGCGGCCTCAAGCCCGTCATCGTCCAGTTGCTGCGACAACGCGGTCATCAGCTGCTCGCGGGCGTGGTCGGAGACGATCTTCCAGCTGGCGGCGTCCGGCACCAGTTGCTCCGCCGACAGCATCCGCTGCTCGCTTGGCAACCAGACGAAGCGCGCGACCAGCGGATTGCCATGCGCGCCACCAGTGTAGCTGCTGCCATCCGCAGCCGCCGCGACGATCCGCGGGGTGTCCACCAGCCCGATGAACTGCAGGCTGAGGTCATACGGCGCGGATGGTTTGCTTCCCTTGAGCGCGGCCACCGATTGCATCAACTCGGCGCGGGCGGATTCGGCGTACGCCTGCAGCGCTTGCGCGAGCGCCGGATGCTTGGCGATCCCCTGCGGATAGCTGATGCCGACGATGTAGTCGGGCTTGGTCTCGATGACGTCCTGCAGGACGACCGGAGCGGTTCCAGCACCCGGCATGGCAGCATCGGGGCCTGCGGCGACGGGCGTCGGCGGGGTTCCCTCGCGGCCGCAGCCAGAGAGCAGGACGAGGGCGAGCGCAGATGGGAGTGCGAAGGTCGGGAAGCGGCGGATCATGGGCGGTCGGGACGGATCGGGGGATGGACCAGACAGCAACCATGATGCCTCATGGCAGGCAACGTTGATGCAGTTGTTTGGATGCAGCTTGGCGAACACGCAAAAAAAAACCCGGCCGGAGCCGGGTTTCTTTCGCGCGATGCGCAGGCGAATTACGCGGCCTGCACTTCGTCGGCCTGCAGGCCCTTCTGGCCCTGCACGACCTTGAAGGTGACCTTCTGGCCTTCCTGCAAGGACTTGAAGCCGGTGCCCTGGATCGAGCGGAAGTGGACGAACACGTCCGGGCCGCTTTCCGGGGTGATGAAGCCGAAGCCCTTGGCGTCGTTGAACCACTTGACGGTACCAGTCTGACGATCCGACATGTTGTATTACTCCTAGAACAGTTTGAATTGGTGACACGACCCGCCGGATTCGTTGAAAGGCAGGGCCGCGACTGTCGAGCAAGTGGTAACCAACACGATGTAGCGGATCACTCGGATCTACCGCATCGGGTCACGATGTACCGTGATCCCGCTTGAAACAGTGGGCGCACGATAACCTGTTTTCACGCACAAATGTGATTGGCCGAGGATTTTTTTGCGGCCGTCCGGAGCGGCCGGATCTGGCCTACCAGTCGGTCTGTTCGGGCAGCAACCCACGCAACTCGGCGTCGGTCAGGTTCCGCCATTGGCCCGGCTTGAGGTGGCCCAGCTTGACGTTGCCGATCCGAACCCGCAGCAACTGCTTCACCCGGAAGCCAAAATGGGCCGCCATCAGCCGGATCTGCCGGTTCAGGCCCTGGGTCAGCACGATCCGGAAACCCTGGCTGCCCAGCTTGCCGGTCCTGCACGGCAAGGTCGACTCGCCGTGGATCGGTACCCCGCCGCGCGCCATGCCGCGCAGGAATTCCGGGGTGACCGGACGGCTGACCGCCACCAGGTATTCCTTCTCCAGCTTGTTTTCCGCCCGCAGGATCCGGTTGACGATGTCGCCATTGCTGGTAAGCAGGATCAGGCCTTCGGAATCCTTGTCCAGACGGCCGACCGGGAAGATGCGGTGCGCGTGGTCGACGAAATCGACGATGTTGTCCTTCACCCCGGACTCGGTGGTGCTGGTGATCCCGACCGGCTTGTTCAGCGCGATGTAAATGTGCCGGCGCTTGCCCTTGGCGGCGACGCGCGCGGCCAGCACATTGCCGTCGACGCGGACCTCGTCGCCCTCGCCCAGCTCGGCACCGATGCCGGCGCCAACGCCGTTCACGGTGACCCGGCCCTCCTCGATCAGGCGGTCGGCCTCGCGGCGGGAGCAGAAGCCAGTGTCGGCGATGTGTTTGTTGAGGCGCATGGCGGCATTCTACCCGCCGGGCACGCGGCTCAGGCGCGCAGAGCGTCGTACTCCGAATGCTTGCGCATCCAGCCATCGGCATATGAGCAGCGCGGATCGACCTTCAAGCCTGCCGTCTTTGCATGCTCGACCGCGCTGCGAACCAGGTCGCCGGCGATGCCGCGACCACCGATGGCCGGAGGCACGACGGTGTGGGTGATCACCATCACGTCGCCCGCGCGTTCGTACTCGAGGTAAGCGGTCTCGCCATCCGCTTCGGTGGTGAAGCGTTGGCTCGCAGGATCATGGGCAATCGCGGTCATGGCAGCTTCCAGTCAGGGGGAACCCGATCCAAGCAGGGTCTGCGTGAAGTGGCCGAGAACGCGCGGCTCCAGCAGCACGGTGAACAGCAGGCCGTAGGCGGCACCCCACAGGTGCGCGCTGTGGTTGACGTTGTCGCGGCCGCGGCGATCCATCCAGATGCTGTAGCCGACATACAAGATCGCGAACAGGAAGGCGGGGATCGGCACCGGGATCGGGAAGATGATCAGCTTCGACCACGGATCGAACAGGATGAAGGCGAACAACACCGCCGAGACCCCGCCGGACGCACCCAGGCTGCGGTAATTCGGATCGCGACGATGGGCGATGTACGTGGGCAGGATCGAGACCACGATCGCAGAGAGATAGAACAGCACGAAGCCGACCGGGGTGATCATCTCCGAGAACACCCGTTCGACCGCGGTGCCGAACGACCACAGGGTGATCATGTTGAACAGCAGGTGCATCCAGTCGGCATGCACGAAGCCGTAGCCGAGCAGGCGGTCGTACTGCTTGCGCCGCTCCACCGCCGGCGGCCACAGGATCATCCGCTCCATCAGCGCGCGATCGTTGAAGGCCCGCCACGACACCAGCACGGTGATGGCGACGATGACGATCGTGAGGGAAAAATCCATGCGTCAGGCGGCCCGGTAGTTGTCCTGCATCGGATACGTCCGCGCATAGGCGGCGAATGCGAGCGCGGCGATGAAGGCGAAGATCGCGAAGAAGAACATCAGGAAGGCGTTCTCGCTGTAACCAGTGGTCGCGATCTGCGCGGTCACGGCCTCGTTGCGCACGGCGACGTTGGTGAGCAGCACCCACAGGCTGCCGAACGTGCTGGCCAGGTACCAGAACGCCATGATCACGCCCTTCATCGACTGCGTCGCCTGGCTGTAGGCGAATTCCAGCGCGGTGGCAGAGACGAGCACCTCGCCGAAGGTCAGCAGCAGGTAAGGCCAGGTCTGCCATGCCAGCGAGGTCTGCGCGCCGCTGTCGATCTTGAGCTGGATGAACCCGGCGATGATCCACGCGACGCCGGCGAAGGCGATGCCGAAACCCATGCGCCGCAGAGCGGTCGGTTCCCAGCCCATCCGCCGCAACGCGGGATACAGCACGATGTTGTTGAACGGGATCAGCAGCATGATCAGCAGCGGGTTCAGCGCCTGCATCTGCCCGGCTTCTTTCACCAGCCAGCTTGGCCACCACCAGGACGCGTGCGGCACCACCATGGCCTTGCCCTGGATCACCCAGGTACTGGCTTTCTGGTCGAACAGCGACCAGAACGGCGTGGTCAGCGCGAACACGATCAGGATTCGCAGCACCCCGCGCACAGCATCCACAGCGGAATCCGGATGCCGGCCGCGCGCACGCTCCAGTTGCATCGAAACACCGATGCCGCCGAACGCGATCAGCGAGCCCAACGCGAGGCAGGCGGTGATGACGAAATGGAAGCCTTCAGGCCAGAACGGCAGGCTTACCCCCAACCATGAATGCAAGGCCCAGCACAGCAGCATCGCCACCGCCAAGGCCACGCCGATGCCGGCGACCAGCAAGCCCGCGCGCGCCTGCCCCGCCACCTGCGTGGTCAACGCGGTGCGGGCAACGTTGAAAAACGAATCCGGATCCTTGCCACGAGTCGGCGGCACCCGCACGTACTGTTTGCGGCCCAGCCAGAAGATCAACGTGGCGATGAGCATCAGGACGCCGGGAATGCCGAACGCCACCGCCGGCCCGTAGTTGCGCAGGAACAACGGCATCAGCAACGAGGCGAAGAAGCTGCCGAAATTGATCGTCCAGTAGAACGCGTCGAACACGATCTTGGCGAGGTGCTTGTTGGCGGTGGTGAACTGGTCGCCGCAGAAGCTGACCACCAATGGCTTGATCCCGCCACTGCCCAGCGCGATCAGGAACAGGCCGGTGTAGAAGCCGTTCCTGTTGTCCTCGAACATCGCCAGGCAGGCATGGCCTGCGCAGTAGATCAGCGAGAACCACAGCACCGTGTTGTACTTGCCGAAGAACCGGTCGGCCAGCCAGCCGCCGAGCAGCGGGAAGAAATACACGCCGATGACGAAGCTGTGGAACACATCCTTCGCCGCTCCCTCGCGCTGGGCTTCGGGGATGTAGGCCAGGATGACGCTGCTGACCAGGAACTGCACCAGGATGTTGCGCATCCCGTAGAAACTGAAGCGCTCGCAGGCCTCGTTGCCGATGATGAAGGGGATCTGCCGCGGCAGCCGCGCCCCCGGGTCAGCAACGGTGGTCTGATTCATGCGTCGGTGCTTCCGGTGGTTTGGGCAAGCCTAACCGATCCGGCCATCAGGCCCATTCGGTCAGGCCTTCGCGCGCGTACAGCGCCGTGAACGAGGGCCGAGCCTTCAGCCGCTGCGCCAGCGCGGCCAGGTGCGGCCATTCGGTCGCTGGCTTCGGCATGTTGCGCGACCAGCGCATCAGCATCACCAGGTAGAAGTCGGCAACGCTGAGCTCATCGCCCAACAGGTGCGGACCATGTCCCGCGAGATGGTCGTCGATGCGCTGCCACTCGGCTTCGATGCGTGGCGCGCAATGCGCGCGCACGGCGTCGGCATTGGCATCGCCCGCCGGTTCTCCCGGATACCACCACTGGCGGAACAACGGCTGCACCATGTTGGCGAGGTTGAACATCCATTGCAGATAGTCGGCGCGACGCGGATCGTCGAAGGTCGGTGCCAGGCGCGCATCTGGATGACGCTCTGCCAGTGACATCGCCAGCGCCGCCGCCTCGTATTGCGGCTTGCCATCGACGACCAGCGTCGGCACCACGCCATTCGGATTGAGCGCGAGGTACTCGGGCGACTTCTGCGCCTTCGCCCCGGTATCGACCAGATGCAGGTCGTGCGGCACCTCCAGTTCGATCAGCATCCAATGCACGAGGAAGCTGGCGGAACCGGGCGCGTAATACAGGGTGATGCTCTGGTGGGACGCGTTCATGGGTGGTTCCTCAGGTGTCGATGGAGGATTTTCGCACGCGGCATCGATGCGCCGCGCATGACCATGGGCAGTCCCGACCGGCACATCGCGCCGGGTACCATCGGGCCATCCACCGGAGACCGCCGCATGCGCCGCACCTGCCTCGCCATTGCCCTGCTTGCCTGCCCGCTGTTCATCGGCATGCCGCCCGCCTTCGCCGCGACCACCTCGGCATTGACCACCACTGCCGAGCGCAGCGGTTTCAAACAGACCGGCCGCTACGACGAGGTCATCGCTTTGTGCGATGCGTTCCAATCAGCCTACCCGCAGGCGGTGCGCTGCTTCACCTTCGGCACCACGCCCGAGGGTCGGCCGATGAAGGCGATGGCGGTCTCCACCAGTGGCGCGCTGGACGCGAAGACCGCGCAGGCGCGTGGCCTTCCGGTGGTGCTGGCGCAGGGCGGGATCCATGCCGGCGAGATCGATGGCAAGGACGCGGGCTTCTGGCTGGTCCGCGACCTGCTGCAGGGCAAGGTGGGCGCCGGCGTGCTGGACAAGACGGTGCTGCTGTTCGTTCCGGTGTTCAATGCCGATGGCCACGAGAATTTCCGCGCCTGGAACCGTCCCAATCAGCGCGGCCCGGAGCAGATGGGGTTTCGCGTCACCGCGCAGCGCTACAACCTCAACCGCGATTACGTGAAGGCCGACAGCGCGGAAATGCAGGCGATGCTGGGGCTGGTCAACCAGTGGGATCCGCTGGCGATGCTGGACCTGCACGTCACCGACGGTGCCAAGTTCCAGCACGACATCTCGATCACCGGCGAGCCCACCAACTCCGGCGACATCGCCCTGCGCCAAGCCGGCAACGCGCTCAAGGACGGCATCGTCGCCAAACTCGAAGCACAAGGTTCGACACCGGTCGGCTTCTATCCGAGTTTCGTCGAAGACGACAACCCCGCCTCCGGCTTCATCCATGGCGTCAGCACGCCGCGTTTTTCCAACGGCTATTTCCCGTTGCGCAACCGGCTGGCGATCCTGGTCGAGACGCATTCGTGGCGCACCTACCCGGAGCGCGTGCGCAGCACCTACAACACCGTGCTGGATGCGCTGGAACTGACCGCCGCGAACGGCACGCACTGGCTGCAACTGGCACGCGATGCGGATACGCGCGCCGCTACGCTCGGCGGGCAATCGATCCCGATCGAGTACAAGGCCACCGACAAAGTGCGCACCATCGATTTCCTCGGCTACGCGTACACGCGCACGGCCTCGGAGATTTCCGGTGCAACGATGACGCGCTACGACGAACGCACGCCGCAGATGTGGAAGATCCCGCTGCGCGGCGAGATCGTACCGGCCGCCAGCATCGCCGCGCCGAAGGGCGGCTATCTGGTCCCGCAGCAGTACGCGGTCGCGGTGGCGAAGCAGTTGCTCGTCCATGGCATCGGCTTCCGCGTGCTCACCTCGCCGCTGCGCGAGGCAAACGCACAGGTGTTCGTTGCCGACAACGTGCAGTTTTCGCCGGCCTCGGTCGAAGGCCACCAACGGGTGAACCTGAAAGGCGACTGGACGCCGCAGGTCGCAAACATCGCCGCCGGTGGCTTGTTCGTGCCGATCGCGCAGGCCAAGTCGCGGCTGCTGGTGAACATCCTGGAACCGACCGCCGGCGATTCGATGGCCGCATGGGGCGACTTCAACAACGCCTTCGAGCGCAAGGAATACATGGAAGGCTACGTCGCCGAGGAACAGGCGCGGTTGATGCTGGCGAAAGACCCGGCGTTGAAGGCCGAGTTCGAACGCAAGCTGCGCGACGAGCCCGAGTTTGCCAAGAGCCCCGGCGCGCGCCTGGACTTCTTCTACCGCCGCCATTCGGCATGGGATCCCGGCACCAACCGCTATCCGGTGCTGCGCACGGATACTGCGCCGTAGGCGTCGATCCGGGGGCGCGGGTCATGGCTTGCGCAGCGGCGGCAACCGGGCGCATTCTGCGACCGCAACGCATTTTCGGACAGGGGGGAAGTGCATGGCCATCACCGAACGTCGGAATTCGCCGCACCAGGCTTGCCGGGAACTGCGCCGGCAGCTCAATGAAGCGCAACTCGACACTCTCGGCGAGCTGGAACGCTACGGCTGGGAGTTGAAGTTCGTGCGCCGGCCGTTGTTCCAGCCGTTGATCCCGGTATTGCTGGATCCGGACCGCAAGCACTACGCCATCCTCGAAGTTGACGGTACGCTCAACGAGCACCCGCCCTTCGTCATCCGCCCGCAGTGAGCACGCCGATGGTGCGTAATCGGAATCCGCTGGCCTGGCTGTTGCTTGCCATCGCGCTGGTGGCGGCCTGGCAGTTGTGGCCCACGCGGGACGCCGTGTCGTTGCCGGCTGCCACCATACCGACGCCGACAGCGCCCACATCATCGACATCCCCAGCGCTGGCCGAAGCGCCATCCAGCCCGGCGCCGGCATTGCCGGATTTCCTGCCGGCGGAGGCGCACCAGGTGATCGCTCTGGTCCAGCGCGGCGGGCCCTTCCCGTATCGCCAGGACGGCGGCGTCTTCGGCAATCGCGAGGGCCACTTGCCGCGGCAGTCGCGCGGCTGGTATCGCGAATACACCGTGGACACGCCCGGGCTCAGCCATCGCGGCGCGCGGCGCATCATCAC